>Ga0118677_10003762_pt2 | contig 24231 bp, 14 predicted proteins | sample AliMusrvi5mmetaG_FD_86154 | JGI IMG/M metagenome (GOLD analysis project Ga0118677, IMG submission 86154)
AAAAAAGCCCTGATTTAATCGTCAGGGCTTTTTTTATTTCTTGCATCCAGGCCATTCCCAGTTGATCAGGTCGTTGCTCCAGGCCATTCCGACGGATGCGTTCTTGTCAAAATCACCCTCTGTTTCTTTCAGCGGACCGGAGCCATGAAAGAACATCAGGTATCTGGCCTTCGGATTATTTGATAACCTGATCACTGCACCCGCGGTGATGCGACCTTTTGCCCACGGCCATCCGGCCTGACCAAGGGTAATCAGGTCACCCCAGTTGTACCAGGTCTTCAGGTCCTTGGATCTTTTGATACCGATCCCGTTTGGAGGTGAATGGAACAGGATGTAATCGTTGTTGTCGGTCAGTACGCAGACATTCTCACCTGATTCTGTATGCCCGGAATAAGTCCAGTTAATAAAATCACGGGTATACGACATGCTTACGCCGTTTTGCTTGAAAAAGCACCAGTACTTACCCGGATCATCCTTGTCTTCCAGCAGGTAGGGATCGATCATTCTTCCCATATCTGCGACAGCTACATTGGGACCTTTCACCTTCAGAAGTTCCGGTTCGCTCCAGTTTTCCAAGTCTTTGCTTCGCAGGATAAATAATCTGGCGTCCTTGTTTCCATATCCCGGCATTTGTTTTATTGTGTATCCAGGTCGGGGATAGGTCTGAATGCATAACAGCCATTCATCGTGAAAGCGGATCACATTCCCCGGACTCGAATAGTTGAGGTTCTGGTCCCTGGGAGTCAGCTTTGTGAGGGGCGACCAATGCATCAGATCCTTGCTTTTCGTGGCGGCTATGTACATGTAAATGAATCCGTCGGGTTCAATTTCGACCAAAGTCATGAAAAGAAAAAATTTGCCGTTTTGGTACAGGACTGCTGGATCCCGGTAGGCGGTATGTTCGTTTCCCAGAAAGAGAACCGGCGATTTGAGTCGGTTAAGGCGAATTGTACGGGCATCTGAACGAAACCCCATCAACAGCAACAGGAACAACAACGTCAATAAGCTTTTCATTTTGTCTGGCCCGATGGGATGCCCATTTTCAGGGTTAAAATACCCCCTTTCACCAGATCATTGTGGTTGATGCCCGTTGAACTCACAGGTTTGCCGTTTAGGTCCGCAGAGAGAACATACCTGTTTTTGTCGCTGTTGCCTATGGTTTGAATGGTCAGCGATTTTCCGGGATAGTATTTCTGATTGAGTTCAATACTAATCCGGTCGAAGATAGGACTTCCGATCTGGTATACGGGATTGGCCTCTGTGCCTCCATTCATCTGAAACAATCCGATTTTGTAGAGAACGGCGAGGGTTCCCATCAGTCCCTGATCTTCGTCTCCGTTATATCCTGTCTTCGGTGAAAGCCCGCTGAATGCGGCATTGACGACCTCGCGTGACCAGAACTGACTCAGCTCTGGTTTTCCAAGAAGGTTGAAGACAAATGCAGTCTGGATGGAAGGCTCGTTGCCATAATTGATGGGGATCCTGCTGAATTTTTCCTGAAGTTCCTTGTCGTGCGACTTTCCGGAGGTGAATCCCAACTCTTTAGCCGTAACAAAGCATTGTTCCAGTTTATTAATGGCTGCCACATTGCCACCCATCAGTTTCGCCAGACCGGGCAGGTCTTGTGGTACAAACCAGGTGGATTGGGCCGAATTTGCCTCGATGAAACCGTTGTTTGTCTGGTAGGGATCGAAGGGGGTCTTCCACTTCCCTTCCAGATTTTTTGGCCGGATCCATCCGGATTCAGGATCGTACAGGTTCTTGTAATTTTGGGAGCGTCCGATAAAATAGTTGTAATCTTGGGTGTGTCCGAGCGCTTTTGCCATTTGTGCCAGGGTCCAGTCCTGGTAAGCATATTCAAGCGTCATTCCGGCTCCGTCCTGGTGAAACCCATCATTCTTATCAGGAATCGGGTAGGGGACATATCCCTTCGCGATGTAGTATTTCAAACCGCCGCCAACTGCTGTCTTAAACTCATAACCGGCCCTTTCCATGATTCCACCGGGCATGTGATTCTTCTTCAATGCCTGGTAGATCTCTTCGCCGTCTTCCTTTACGATTCCCTTCTGCCATGCGCTGACGATGAACGGAGTGGTGGAGGCGCCTGTCATGACGAAGGTATAATTGCCGCCGGCCGGACCACGCGGAATTATACCGCCATCATGGTAATACTGCATCATGGAATGCACAAACTCTTCGGCGATTTCAGGATAAACCAGGTCCCACAAGGTGTTCAGTGTCCATTGGGCACCCCAGAAGGCATCGAAATTGTATTGGTTGAAGAGGGGTTTTCCCGTTTTGTCGCAGGGGATTTGCTTCACACGGAATTTGTCTCCAGTATTGTCGGGATAGGCGCCATTGGCATCGCTGATGGTCCTTCTTCCTAAAATGGAATGGTAGAGATCCGTGTAGAAGCGTTGCTGCTGCTGTTTGGTTCCGCCTTCAATCCGAATTCTGGATAGCATACTGTTCCATACTTCACTGGATTCATTCACAACTTTGTCGAAATCCCAGTGCGGGAGTTCACTTTTCATGTTGATGGCTGCGTTCTCCTCCGAAGTGTAGGAAAGGGCTGCCTTCATGAGCAGATGTTTGGAAGGTAAATCGAAAGAAACCAGATAATTGCCTGTTTTTGGATCCTTTTCAACATTCTTAATGTCAGCATTGAATTCGATCTCGAAGAATACATTGAAATCCTTCACTCTTCTGCGGGTGGCGGCATTGACAACGCTGCCTCTCAGGCTCCTCGGGCCGGTTTTTTCCAGGGTGCCCTCCTTGTTGATGCAGGGACCGATTTCTCCGTTGAGGTAAATCAAGACGGCCGGATTGGAATTTGCGGGGTATTTGTAGCGATGAAACCCAACCCTCGAGGTCGAGGTCAGCTCGGCATTGACGGAATAGCGATCCAGGAGTACCGCGTGGTATCCGGGTTTGACCGTTTCGTTTGCATGGGAAAAGGTGGAGGAAAAATCCGTAAAAAGGGATTCCTTTCCCGCTGAAGGAAGGGTAACGGGCATGACCAGCAGTCCGGAAATCTGCCATTCGTGCAGGTGACTAAAGCCTTTGATGGTATCAACCTCATAATGGTATCCGCTGCCCCAGTCACCGTTGATCCGGTTATCCGGACACAGGTTGACCATTCCGAATGGGCGGCTGGCAGAGGAGAAGAAAATCCACCGGGAATTTTCGCTGTCAAGCTGGGGATAAACAAGATCCACAGGGCGAAGACTTTTTTGGGCAGAACCCGAAAAAGCAGAAAAAAACAGCAAAAGGTTAACTATAATCCTTTTGATTCTGAGAAATTTATTAAAATTTTTCATTTTTCATTTTTCATTTTTCATTTTTATTTCCGGCTTCTCCCACTGGTCTGGTATTTTTTAAGAATATCGCTCATTTCTTTCACCTTACCGGGAAACTGCATCCAAAGATTTTTTGTTTCGGCGATATCGTCTTTCAGATTGTACAGTTGGCCGGTAGCTTCCCCTTGTTTGGGCTGAACAAGTTCAGGCTTGGAAAAGCCTCCGGATCCCAATCCCAGGATCAGTTTCCAGTCTCCCTGACGGACGACAAAGTAACCTCTGGAGGAATGCTGGATCAGCGCTTCAGGTCCGACATAATCGCTGTTTTTTCCAAGGAGCAGGGGCAGGATGCTGAAGCTGTCCTCTCCTTCGTTGGTAGCCAGTTTCCTGCTTACAATATCGGAACAGGTTGCCAGTAAACCAGTCAAGTTGATGGTCTGGTCGCAGACACTGCCGGCTTTGATTTTCTGGGGCCACCTAACGATAAACGGGATCCTGTGGCCTCCCTCATAAGCATCGGCTTTCATCCCGCGGTAGATATATGCCGCATGATGGTCAAACCTGTCAACAAATTCGGTATGCCAGAACGGACCATTGTCGCTGGTAAAGAATACGATGGTGTTATCATCGAGTCCAGCTTCTTTCAGAGCCTGCAGAACCTTGCCAACTTCGGCATCCACCATGTTCACAAAATCGCCGTATTCTCCTGCTTTGGAACTCCCCCTGAAAGTTTTTGAGGGCAGCCAGGGCGTATGCGGGGATGGGAAAGGCAAATAAAGGAAAAATGGTTTTTTGGAGGATGACTGTTTCTTGACAAATGCGATGGCTTTCTGCGCGAAGGTTGGGGTTACCTGTTCAAATTTAAACCCTTTTGCCATTAACCCGGATCTCCAGAATGCACCCGAAGTCCCATTGTCAGGATTGCTGCCCGGAGTCTGGTCCGACAAAGGGGAAGTGAGATTGTCATTTTCGAGGAAACAGTAGGGAGGCATGTCGAGGGATGCCGGAAGGATGAAAGAATAATCAAAGCCGTGTTTCAGTGGCCCATCGGTTGGCGGAACCAGAAAATCCAGACTGGATGGATCGACCGTTTCGATGATGGCGGAATTCTCATCGACGGGCTTTTTGGATTCACTGGTTTTGCTTCCCTGGTTCCGCACCCAGTCGAGGCCGAGATGCCATTTCCCGACTACCGCGGTGGTATATCCGGTGCTTTTCAGGAAGGAGGCAACAGTTGTTCGGTTGGTCTCTATCAAGGATTTGCTGTAACCATTCAGAACTCCCGATTTCAGGGGAGTCCTCCAGCTGTAGCGCCCTGTCAGGATGCCATACCTGGATGGTGTGCAAACTGCAGATGTTGAATGGGCATCTGTGAAACGAATACCCTGTGAGGCCAGACGATCCAAATTGGGTGTGCTGGTTTTTGCCTGCGGATTGTAGGCTGTCACATCTCCATAGCCCAGATCGTCGGTCAGGATGTAGACGATGTTCGGGGGTCTGTTTTCCTGTTTGGGTTGCTTGTCATTTTTGCCCTGGCCGAAAGCAAGAGCCGGAGCTGAAAGCATCAGCAGAAGATAGGGATTTGGAGTATTCATGAGTTCAATTTAGTTTGTTAATTAATAATTGATTTGTTACTGTTTGACCGGCAATTGTGATCCGGAAAATATCGTTTTGCTTTTCCGCATAAATATCTGCCGGATGGTTCAGTTTCAATATAATGACGCCATTTTTCCGCACTTCCCTCAATCCGGAACCTGTTATCTTTATAAGTCCGTCCACAGGATCGGCTGAGATTGCAAAAAACCCTGTGTAATCTGCGGAATATACATCCCCTTTCACGTTGATTTCGGATGTGATTGAATTGTTGTTTCTTAGCGATTTGATGTCCGTGAAAACATAGGAACCGTCCTCGTTTTTGCATCCACCGGGAATTGCGTTTTTGCTTATTCCCAGATTGGAAATTTTTCGGATTGAGAATTTCTTTTCCATGGATTTGGCATAAATGTTTTTCATCCTGCCGGTGATGTCATTTCCTTCAAAATCATACGTGGCCTGTCCTTCCACCATTAATTTTCCGCCTTTGTTTACATACTCCTCCAGAAATTTCAGTGTTGATTCTTTTGAATACTGTGGGTAAAGAAAGATGATTGCATCGAATCTGTGCCCACAGAGAATCGGTTTTCCAACTGAATCAAGGCTTAGTTTTCCACTGGATATCAAATCTGTTGGTACCAGCGCATTCAGGTAGCCTGCCTCCCAGATTTTGACCGACCTTTCTTCAATTTTAAGCCGGTCGTTGATGTCATAACTGCCACGGTCAGCATGGTCAGGATACCAGTTCTGCAGTGCTTCATTGCCAAAGATTATCAACAATTTAATTTCGGGCAATGCCGGATTAAACCGGTTCATTAACCGTGCACAGTTTTCAACCGGATTGATGGCGTTGATTGCCTCCGGTTTTTCCAGGCCAATGCCCCATTGCCTATCGTTAAACGCGTGATAAAAAGTCCGGATACCGTACCGTAAATCAGTCAGGGTTTTTGTAACAAAATGTCCGATGTTGCCATCGTAATACATATTGTACATTGCATTTGCCGGGTATGACATGGCAATTCCCATTTGGGTCGGCAGAGGTGTTTTCTCGTCTGTGAATCCGCAATCCCGCGGAATCGACCACCATTTAAGTCCGGTAGCCCAAATTTCGTCGTTGACGAGCGAATTGTGGAAGGTATTGTGAGCCGCAATGAAACAATTGGGACCATAAACCTCTTTGGCCCGTTTGTACATGGCATTCTCTACGTGCATGGCTCCTTCACGCATCAGGTCCATGTAGGCATTGATGGCTTTTATCCTCACTTCCGGTTTCCCGGCAGGAGCATAACGCATATCAAAAAGTGTCTGGAAGGCTGGCACTCGGGTTCGGTTTTCCAATTCTTTGGCCATAGGAAGGGAATAGCTGCGGAGGCGGAAATTCCCCCATTTAAACATTATTTTCCAAGGGGGCAAAACCTGTGCGTTTCCATATTCATCCAGCATGACTCCATCGAATGGAATATCGGCATACATGTTGATAAAATTGATGACACCTTCTGCAGACTCAGCGCTATGGTTACTCAATTTGCTGAAATAAAACTGGGCCATCACATAAGCGGTATAGTCGCCCATCTCCTTTCCTGCCTTTATATTTACATGCACGGTCTGATCTTCGACCGAAAAATTGTAATCTGTTGTTTCCCGGCAGGAAGAGGGATCGTAAAAACCATCTGCTGTTTTTTTAAACAGGAAAACTTTATAGACATCTTTTATCCGGGATCCACCAGAACGAACAAACGATGCATCCAGGGAACAGTTGCCGTTTCCGGAGTGATCAAGCGTTGTTTCGGCTTCAGCGATAAAGCGTTCGGTACTCTCCTCATGCTCACGTTTGTCTCCTTTCACCTGTGCGCGATACCCTATTTTAATGTTCCTTTTGTGGGCAAGAGCAACAATTTTTTCCATGACCGGATGCATCACCTCTACATTGTCGAAACTGCAACCGTTGCGGGCATCCAGGAAGATGAAATCGAAAAGCGTATGATCGATCATGTAATCCAGATCGGCCAGGTACTTGTCGTTGACAAGAATTTCCGGAGTAAGAAACCAGTAGGCTACCTGTGGATGGTTCGAATTGTTGATACCGGGAGTCTTGTTGATAACCACCTCTTCCCGGCAACTAAAAATAGAGAGGGACATCAATAAAAGCAGCTTCATTATAGGAATCAGAATCGGTTTTCTCATGTTTTATCCTCCTATAAAATTGATCTTAATACCATTTTTTATTGTTTAAATCACCGCTAATCAATGGCCATTGATCAAAATCACGATCCAGCAACTGGTTATCCGCTGAAATGATCGTCCATTTATTTTTCGGGGCATTTACATCATACGAAATCCTGCTTCCGCCAGGAAATTGGAATGTCGTTTTCAGCAGATCTGCATCCGGATTGATTTTGAGCAATTCATCCGCGAGTTCTGCCGGTTTCCTGTTTACGAAAACCGAAATTATTCCAAGGTTCTCTCCGGAATGAACTGCGAAGTGAAGACTGTCACTGATCTGATAGATCTTCCATAGGTTATTTTGAGCCACAGGCTTGAACTTTTCGGGAACAACAACGGGACCATTGGAGCAGGCAAAATCCTTGTAAACACCTGTATTGTTCCATTGCATGAAATCTTGTCCTTTTCCGTTGATGTGAATCACATCGGCTAACTCACCGGCATCATCATCAATAAAAAGGCAGACCGGACGGGCCACGATGTTCGATTTTTGTCCCCTGTTAACCCCACCTGCACTGAGTAAATAACCCTGGCCGGCAGAATAAATTTCAGGGGAGGCACTGCTGCCATGTCCCATTTTGACAAAATAGCCCCGCGATTTATTGAAAATCAGGCTGACAACCTCGTCGGCTGGGCGGTAGGGCATGCAGGCGGCAATCAGCGCATGGCTTTCTCCTTTCCCAGTTTGATCGATGTATTTGATAGACGGATGAAAACTCAACCAAGTTTTCATCATAACCGTCTGGTAGTCCTTTGCAAGTGAGGTGTTTTTGGCGCGTTCGTATCTTCTGCGAAAAGGCGGATAATATTTAAATTGGTAACTTCCGAGTGCATAACTGAAACAGAGGTAATCCAGAACCTCGCGTGAAGCCTTTTGAACTTTCACTGAGCCGAAGGCCTCCAGGTTTAACAGAGCGGCAAGGGTATATCCGAGGTAGGGAACTGAATTGAATTCGTAGAGGCCAATCCGGGACAACTCATTGAGTTTGTCCAGAATTCCCGTCTCCATCCCGTTCAGTTCGTTGTTGTACCTGGCATCCCTGTTCCCGTGCAACATTCTGTAGCGATTTTTCAGGTATTTCGAACCCTGTGCCATCAGGATATGGTTTTCAGAATCCCTGATGCGTCCCAGAGTGCCCGGTACAGCTTCTGAATATCCTTCGCCTTCGTCGTTGAGCAGCACTTCAATTATATGTGTCCTGGTTTCTGGATAGAGCAATTCGGGTTTGGCATCAAACAGAAACAGAATAGTTGTCAGGGCAGTCAGTGAAAAATCATATCCGCCTTTTGGGTTGAACAGCCATTTGGATCCGTAAGTGCCCCATGGTTTCAGGTTCATGATCTGCTTGTTGACTTCCGGAACATTCTTGTTGGCCAGGAGATGTGCGAGCAGCGTCCTGGGAAGATCCATCTTGTCTTCAAAACTCCAGTTCCTGAATGGCTCCCTGCCCCTCGACTGGAATAAACTGTCTGCGTAGGCTGAGTTGCTGTTCCATGCAATGGTTCTGGTAACAGGTACCCTAATGGTGCTGGCAGGCAGGACTTCCGTATTTCCCCTGGCCTCTCCCAAAAGGTAAGTATCCAGTTGGGTGTTGCTTAAAACCAGAAACAACATAGCTGCCGGAATCACAATCATTGCGATCTTTTTTAACCTCATATGAACTTTTACAGTTAAAGATGGTTTAAATTTAGTTTTTTAAAACTCAGAGAAATTTAAAATGATAATAATTTCGACCAGTTGTGATAATCTCGTCACGTAAGACTATTGTCATTTAGTTAGCATACCCAATCGAAGTTTAACCGCAGAGGTCGCAAAGTTTTCGCAGAGGACCGCAGAGCTATCCGAGCATAAAAATCTCGGCGATTCTTTGCGTCTCCTCAGCGTTCTCTGCGGTTAATTTTTTAAAACCCTATTTATCAGTGGCCATTTGTCGAATTCACGATCGAGCATTTGCCCATCAGCAGAAACCATCACCCATTTATCTTCAGGCGCCAGTACATCATAGGTAATCTTAGGACCTTCCGGGAACTGAAAAGAGGTCTTAAGCTTGTCCAGATCGGAATTTGCCTTCGTCAGTTCGGTAAGCAGCCTGGCAGCATCGCTTTGTCGGAAAACGGAAATCACGCCAAAATCAGCAGTTGAGTGGACGGCAATTAGCAGACTGTCGCCGGAAGTGTAAACTGACCAGAGATCATTTTTAGCGGCTGGGTGAAAAGTTTTTGGGATTACCACAGGACCCGCAGCGCATGCCAGGTTCTGATAAACTCCGGTATTGTTCCATTTCATGAAATCACTTCCCGGTCCTGCGAGATGAATGGTCTCCGACAGATCTTGTGCATGATCATTCAGGAACAGAGTGATTGGCCGGGCCACGATGATGGAGAACTTACCCCTGTTTACTCCGCCGGCGGAAAGAAGGAATTTTTTTCCGGCAGAAAATATTTCCGGGCATGATTGGGGCCCATGGCCCAATTTGACAAAGTAGCCATTCCCCTTGTCAAAGATCGTTTCAACGACCTTATCGGCAGGGCGGTAAGGCATGATTGCGCCCATCAGTGCATGAACCTCTCCGCCGCCAATATTTTTGTCGAATTCTGTAACCGGAGAGAAACTCAGCCATGATTTCATGAAAATGGATTGATAATCGGTTGTGATATCTGTGATACCGGCCTTTTCGTACCGCCTTCTCATCGGGGGATAATGCTTCAACTGATAACTGCCCAAAGCGTAGGTCCAGTTCATATAATCAAGTACATTCCGGGCTTCTTTCTTCAGTTTGTCGGAGGCAAAGGCTTCGAGATTCAGCAGGGCGGTAATGGTATATCCAATGTAGGGAAGTGAATTGAACTCGTACAATCCGTTTGTTATCATCCCTGCAAGAAAATCAAGCAGATGATTCTCCATGCCATTCTGAACATTGTCGTATCGCGGATCCTGATTACCGTGGTTCCTCAGCCACTGGTTCTTCAGGTATTTTGAACCTTCGGTCATCAGCACATGATTCTCGGTCTCACCCACGAGACCCAGTGTGCGGGGAGCTTTTGTGCGGAATTTGTTGCCTTCCTCGGTCAACAGGACATTCAAAATGTATTTTTTCGTTTCCGGGTATAGCAATTCCGGCTGATCACCAAAAAGATAAAGAATGGTGGTATAGATGGTGATGGAAAAATCGTAATCCCCTTTCTTGTTCAGGACCCATGAAGTGCCTGAAACACCCCATGCTGTCAGTTTCAGGATGGTTTTATTCGCCTCGGGAATATCGCTTTTCATCCACAGCTTCGCCAGCAGGATCCTTGGCGCATTTCCCTTGCCATCCAGTGATTTATCTGAGATGGATCTTCCGGCCCACTGATTACAGATACTGTCAGCAAATACCGATTGAGTTTTCCATTGGAGGGTTCTTGCTGTGGGAACTTCTATGTTGCCCGGACTTAGTTGTACATCGCCGTATTTTGATCCGCCCCTAAGCATGAGAACAAGGAGTATCAGGACAAGAAGGACTCCAGCGGTAATAATCAGTTTTGAATTTTTTCTCATTATGTTATAAATATTTAATAATCAATGGATAAAACGATTTGTTCAGGTTCCAGACTTTGAAATTTCGGTACCTGAAACGGGTCCATTTCATTTGCCTGAAACCCATTTTTCCATCCTGAAGAACAGGTCCGTATTTTTTACCGTCGTCGGTCCAGTCGATGATTTTGCGGTCGTCTACGAACATGACGATCCGGGCATCATCCTTCACAAGCCGGAGGTGGTGAATCTCAGTGGATTTCACAGGGATTCCGGGTTCCTTTTGCTGCACCATGTAGAATCCGCTGTTTTTCCTCAAATGCGAAATCTCCCTGCCGGGGTCATCCTTGCCGTTGGCATAGTAGGAAATATGGTAGCAGTTCAGAAATTTGCTTTTCGTGTAATGGTCAAAAGTTCCATCCCTTTTGGGAAAGGAGGGATCGAAGATATCTTCACCGTTTTTTCCTTTGGCTGAGAAGAAGATGATGCATAATCCGGCCTCTGTATCAAGATCCTGTGCATCCCATTCTGCAACAAAACTGCCCGGAAATTCTTTGGGGCACCAGAATACGTGATGGTACTTCTTGTCCGGAGAATACATCTCCATCCAGTTGTCCCTGAACTCAACAGTGCCGGGACCCTCCATGATCCAGTCAGAAACATCCTGCTTTTGGGCAAGCGGATTTTCGTATATAAGTTTTCCTTTTCCGAACTCTGAATTTTGAGCTTGCACACCGATAATACCTGATAAAATCAAGGCAGCAAGAGATATCAGTTTTTGTTGCATATTGATCTTCATTGCAAAGTTTTATTTGGGCTGACTATTGTTTTTTACTCCCCAGCTGTTTACCTGCTCAGGCTTCATCGGAATAGCCGAAATCGTGAAGGTTTCCGGTTTATTTCCGGTATATAGAACTGCTTCCTCGCCTTTTCCTATCGTGAGTGTGATCAGGCCATTTTGCTGACGAAGATTTGCACTTTTAGGACCTTCCAGTTTGATCTCTCCCTCCATATCGGTTCTAATGAGGCAGGGCTCTCCCGCCAGGCTCCTGATCCGTATAAACTGAGTTTTTCCGTCCTTCCTGACAGCACTTACCAGGAAGCCACCCTGGGCAAGCAGATTGTGAAAGGAGGCGTCTTTCCAGACTACTGGTATGGCCGGAAAAACACGGATGGTTCCGCCCCAGTCCTGCATCAGCATGTCCAGCATACTTCTGGAGGCCGAAATGGGTGACTCGAAAGTCGGGTTTTCGCGTTCACTGTAAAAGGTGTTTGGGGTGGCTGTCGGGATCCTTTCTTTCGAAGGCGGAACGCCAAACCGGGGCAGCAGGACCAAAGACCTGTTCAGCCACTTCAGGGCATTGTCGCCATCGCCGAGGGCTGCCCACAGGGACGATGCCCCGGAGAATTTATAGATGCAGTTGTCGCCATCCAGATCGATATAATGCTGGATTGATTTTTTCATCAGGGGAATCTGTTGCGGTTCATTTTCCACATTCATGTCGTAGAGCGGAAATATCGTGAAGAGATGGCTGTAATGCCTGTGAGGCTTGGCAAAAGGAACATCCTTGCCTACCATGATGCCATTCTCGTCGGTGTTGTAATCCTGCATTTTGTCCAGGGTTTCTTTCCACCGGGGAAGCAATGGATCATCAATTTTGAGTCGTTCGGCAATGGAAATCAGTGTTTTGAATCCCCATTTGGCCAGGGCAATATTCAAACTGGTTTCCTTCGCGTTGCCGTATTCGTCCGAATAGGTGTAGGGTATGTGATACTTTCCATCCTCCCCTTTGTAAAGAATATGGAGGTACACGCTGAAAGCCCTGCGCATCATTGGATAAACGTTGTCGCGGAGAGCCGGTTCATCCATGGTTCGCCTGTTGTGCAGAAAGTACATCTGCATCAGCCAGGGGAGTACGATCAGGTTCAGCTCCTTTTCGTTTTTCGGGTCGTCAGACAGGAACAGAGGAGCATTCAAATCGTCAAACTGCACAGGGTTTCGGATGCCGGAGCAATCACTCCTGAAGGCTTCGGGCATGTTTTCGATCATCTGGTCCTTGTGCCGCTCCAGCAACTGGTATAAATTATTTTCGAGGTCAGTATGGTTGGTGATGCCCAAAGTGTAGTAGGTGAGCTGCACATTCAGGTTCATCCAGAGTAGGGGCCAGGAAGTGGGCTTGAACCAGGGACCCAGCAGGTCAATCACGGGTCTGCCTGGATGCGTGGCGCTGGCCAGTTTGTACAATTGAATCCAGTAAAAACTCTCCAACCTGGCATCAGGGAATGTGGCGAAGCTAGCCGGATAGTATTTATGCCACCAATCGCGGTGGGACTTTTCCATGGCCGCCAAATCCTTTTTTTGCCCGGCTTTGATCGTTGCCACGGCATCCTCAGCCGAACCCGAAGCCGGCTTCCGGTATTTACCCCAGCGGTTGGCGACGGTAACCAAAACGGTGCGCGACCCATCCTGGTTTTTTTTGTTGCTCCAGGCGGTGGCGTAATCATCACCCATCAGCAATTGCTGCGTGGCCACCTCGATGCCATCCATTTTTTCGACAAAAGGATAGGGGTTCTGCTTGTATTCCACGTTCTTTTCGAGTCCCATGGCACGCTTGGCGATGTACCTTGCACTTTGGGCCAATTGCGGACGCAGGGCAAACTGCGCGTTGACCTCTTTTCCAGTACTTTTCATGTTCACCACAATCAGTTCTTCGTCAGATGGGACGAAGCAGCGGAAAGTAATGGTACCAACCTTTGTGGTTACCACCCCCCGTATCTCTGCATTCCAGATGTCTGTGCGCAGATTGACCTTTGTAATTTCTCCCACAGGCGTCAACAACAACTGGCCAATCGGCAATCTGCTGGTTTCGTAGGCGCTCGCAGTAGGTGTCCGATGGTCATACACATCGGTTCTTCCAATTTCAAAACGAAGCGTATTGGGTTCATAATCATCCAGGAAAATTATGGTTCCCAAAATGCCATTGCCGGTAAATGCACCTTCGAAATAGTCCGCAGGTATCCTATCCCAGATGAGATCGTGACGGGCCATGAATTTTGGCCAGTCGACATTCAGCCTGACGAGGGATTTTTCCCCAACGGTCTGGCCGGATAATCCTGCTGAAATGAACAGTAGGGCGATGGTCAATGCCCTGATCATGTTACTCATCTCATTGAATTTTATTTTTTTACCAATTTGAAATAGCCACCCAGTTCAACCGGTTCATTTGCTTTCAGTTTGACATGAATCGTTTTTCCCTTGTAACTGATGTTGAATGTGCCTCCATGATCCGACAACAGGCTTACCCTGGTCAGATTACCTGCTTTCCAGTCCATGTTGACAGTACAAGCTCCACGGGCGCGCAATCCATGTACCGATCCCTCGGCCCATTGTGCCGGAAGAGCTGGAAGCAACTCAATTTCCCCGTTTTGAGATTGCAACAGCATTTCGGCAATGGCCGCAGCGCCTCCGAAATTGCCATCGATCTGGAAAGGAGGATGCGTGTCGAACAGATTTGTGAGGGTGCTTTTCCTCAGCAATTCGTTCAGGTTGTCCATTGCTTTTTCGGGTTCAAGCAGTCTGGCATAAAGGCTCACGATCCATGCTTTGCTCCATCCGGTATGGCCTCCGCCATTGGCCAGACGACGTTCCAGCGTTTTTTTCGCGGCATTGAAGAAGAGGGTATCTTTTGGTGTGATCAGGTTGAGGGGATAAAGGCCCAACAGGTGTGACATATGCCTGTGGCCCGGTTCAACTTCTGCGTAATCCTTGATCCACTCCTGCAGGGTGCCATTGGCTGCTATCTGCAGAGGAGGCAATTGTTTTTGCGCTTCCTTTACAGTTTTGACCAGATCGGGATCCAATTTCAGTATTTGCGCTGCATGCGTGAAATTGTTGAATAACGCGTTGATGATATGGATATCCACGGTAGGCATGTAGCAGAGTTGGGATTTTTCCTTTGTCGCTGAGTTGGGTACAAAAAACGAGTTTTCCGGTGAATGCGATGGGTTGGTAACCAGGAAACCTTCCGGGGATTTTACCAGGTAGTCGAGCACAAACTGTACGGAACCCTTTATCATCGGATAGGCCACAATTCTGAGGAAATTCAGATCCTCCGTGAACTCATAATGGTCGTAAAGCGGAAAGGTCATCCAGGGTCCGTCAAGCGGAGTGATTCCCCAAACACCGTCCATTACTCCTGTAACGCCAAAGGGGTCGGTCAGGTGGTGCATGGTCCAGCCAGAAGCATTGTAGGTCTCCCTGGCGGTAACTGCCCCTGGAACTGTCAGTTTGCCCATGAAGCCTGCCAGAGGATCGATTGTTTCAGCCAGGTTTCCTGATTCGGCGGGCCAGTAATTCATCTGCAAGTTGATGTTGGTGTGAAAGTCCGCATTCCAGGGGGCTTCATACAAGTCATTCCAGATTCCCTGGAGGTTGGCAGGCAACCTTCCGGGTTTCCGGGAGGAATTCATCAGCAGGTAACGGCCGTACTGGTAGTATAGCACGATAAGGCCGTTGTCTGTCTTTCCCTCCTTCATCCTGGCAAGGCGTTCATCGGTAGCCATATTCAGGAGCTCATCCTTCCCCAGTTCAAATTTCACCCGGTCAAAAATAGAAGCGTGATCTTTGGTGTGAATTCCTTTCAGCTCCTGCGACTTATACCTTGAAGCATTCGAAATGATATTGTTGCAAACGGCCAACGGATCGATGGAAGGATCTGAATCAAGCATATCCAGGTTATAATCGGTGGCACCTGTAATTACAAAAACGATATTCTTTACCGACTGAAGGTGAAACCCGGTTGAATGATCCGTGCTGAAAGGCTCTGTCTTGCCATCGGATGATAACACCTTCAGGGCAGCAGCATAACGCATATGCTTTCCTGCCGGACCCTTTGAAGGCAATTCGGCATCCAGGATTTGTCCTGTATAAAAGGCGATACCCTTTTCATTTTTATAGCTGTTTGTACAAAACGGATTGATAGGAGTCGATGGCTTTCTTTTGTCCTTGTTTTCGTTGTTGAGGTTGAATTCCCGCGAAAGCAGAACCTCCGCATTCATGGCTTTTTCGGCATGGAGTGTGACCACTATGATGTCCTGGGGCGCCGAAACGTAGACTTCCTGTTCAACAGTGTTGCCATCGACAGTAAATACTGTTTTTGAGATACCGTCATGAAGGTTCAACGATCTTTTGTATGCTGACGGTTCGCCTTTCCAGTCGTAGTTGATGAAAAGATTCCCGAGTGGCTGGTAGGAGCGCACCTGAGGAGGGGTTCCCACCATGTATTTGTTCGACAAATCCAACGCTTTTTGATATTCATTCTGAAATATGGCCTGCCGGATTTCTCCAAGATGTGCCCTTGCCCCCGGATTGTTGTTGTTCATTTTTGTGCCGGCCCACACGCTTTCCTCGTTGAGCTGGATGTTTTCGTGCATGAAATCGCCATACACCATTCCGCCCAGCCGGCCATTTCCAACCGGTAAGGCCTCCGTCCATGTTTTGGCCGGCTTTTTGTACCAAAGCTCCGGGTTTCCGGTTTGTGCAACAGAATTCAGTACACTGAGGATGATTGCAGTTGAAATTAAAATTCTCATGATTAGTAATTTAGTTTGTATTTTTCCATAATAGGTTTTCCGATTTCGACCCCATTCAAATTGAAGAGATAATTCTTCGGCAGTGGCACCGGGTTATAATATTCAAGCCTTAATTTATTGTTCAGGTTGGCTTTCACCCCAAGGTTTCCGAAAGGTGTCTTTACGATGATCTCAATCTCACCATCCTTTTCTTTGACAGAAACCGGGGCTTTAAGTACAGTCTGCCTGAACTTCTGAAAGTCGGCATCACTTTTAATGCCTTCCTGCACCTTCCACCACATGGCTATTCCGGCTTTCCCATTGTCAGAATGTCTGAGGGTAAGGCGCAGGGCCTTGTTATGGATCAACTGGAAGTTTTCTCTTTTGGGTTCATACTGATAGCCGTCGTTGAAGAGACCGGCCCTGATATTCTTTCCGGCATCATCCCATAGTATTCTGATCGCGATGGTCACATCCTCAAATCGGGCAAAAAAGGTATTTGTATCATCCAAAGTGGCATTATTCCCAATTTCCGGTATTTTTATTTTGTTGTTGCCCATCCAGATTTCATCGAATGTATTTGGAAGGATGATGGTAGAGTTGAGGTAACTGTTGATGCAATTGTGGTCTTTTTGTCCTGCTACAAGCATAACAAATTCGCCTTTGTTCTGGGCCGATTGCATGAATGGCATCAGGTGCCTCGTTTTCCCCCATCCGCCATTGGCCGGATAGTTGGGAGGCATCAGGTTTTTGAGTTTTTCGCCTTTCCCTTCATAGCTCCAGGTCCCGTAATGGTCGTCGCGGCCTTCCATGGCGAAGGCAATGTTCAGCATTTCCGGGATTTTCTGACTGCTGAGATACATCACAAAGGGCTTGTCGTCCGGACTGTAGGCCTGGTTGGAAGAGGCAATGGAGGCTTTTTTTCCGACGAAATCGCAGGCATAGGTATTGGCCAGGCTATCCCATCGTTGTACGATAAACCTGTCTTTCTGGTGCATCAGCTCTTTTTGCTGCGGGGTCAAACCAAGTTCCCTGAGTGCCGAAAAGCATATCTGGTGGAAAAGGTGGATGTTGTTGTTCGGCTTTCCCATGAGCGGGTTCAGGTATTTTTCTTCGAGGAGATCGCGACCGAAGACTCTGTTGTAGTCGCGGCTGTGGGCGCCACCCAGGAAGCCACCCCGCTCGTTGTAGTGGGAGCAGAGATCATTCAGGAGAAACCGGAGGGCGTCATCCGCCTTCAATTTGATATCCGCGTCCTTCGCAAATCTGTGAATAAGAAGCAGTGATTCAAGGTCAACTCCGCAGTAGGTTGGACTGTCGTATTCCCGGTTCCCGTATCGGGCAACATGATTCAGCCACGTGTTGAAGTACTTCCTGGCTTCTTCCGTGATTGCAGGTGAATTGTAAGCCTGCCCCATGGCGGTCAGGTTCCAGATCCTCATCACATAAATGTTGGTATAGCTTACCCTGACTTCCTGCTTAAGCATACCGGTATGGGCAAGTTCGAAAATTTCATCCAGCGTTTTTATTGCCTCCGGGGATAACCTGTCGGCAAAAAGGAGTTTGATCAGGATGCCATATTGCATGCAGAATTGCACATTGTTGCCATCGCCCATGTCGCCACCGGTTTCGGTCCAGCCCCAGTAGATATTCCCGTAGGATTTCGCGTTTTGATCCGTAATAACCCTGGTCTGCAATAATTTCAATGTCCACTCAACCTGTTGAGGAGTCAGGTAACGCGTATCCAGCGCATCAAGCAGGAACATGAATCCGTCGCGAACACCCAGCTGTGGTGGGGATTGATGAAGAGTGGCCCATTCACGTTCGACGTTAGCCAAACGGGCAGTGGGATTTGGCATTTCGGGAATCTTATACTTTGTCTCGTTTTGTGCAAATACCGAGGTAGTGCCGAGTACGGCAAGAATTATCAGGAAGGGTTTTATTTTCATTTTAAATTTTGCTGTTTCATTTGGAAGGAATTATTTCTATTAACGGAATCTCTTTTTTCCAGGATGGTGGAATCTGAAAAGTTATTTTCATGACTGACTGATATTCTTCGGTGATCTCGCATTCGTGACTCAATACCCCCTGTTCTGTGATCTTCTCAAGGTTTCTTTTGAGCGTGGATTGTATGCCGAGCTTCATGGATGGGAATTTCCATGTATCCAGCGTGAAATTACTGTCCGAAAGTTCTTTGGCATAAACATAGATGCTGAAATCATTGCTTTTCTCATTAGCCAGATAAATATACATTCCGGCATTGGTTACCCTTACATTGGTTTTTCCGTCTCCAGGTACCATCAGCCATTCCGATTCACCTTCCGGATTGTTCCAGTGGATAGTACCTGCCTTGACCTGATTCCAGATCCGGCGATTGCCCCACAATCCGCCCATCATCCATTCTGAATTGACAATGGCAGTAATGTGTTTAAGCGTGTCGCCTGCCATTTTACTGAATACCATTCTGTCGATCTTCTGCCTTGGCGTGAAAACTTTCAATTCGGACATTACTGTTTTGGGAATGGCGAGGCCAAGATGCAAAATCGGTGAGAGGTTGCTCATTTCTTCCATTTTGGCGCCATTGACAACGGGTAGCGGCGCCAGTTTCCCATCATCCAGTGCAATTGCGATCCAGATACCGGTAATGGAACAGTATTTTTTCATATCCATGCCGTAGGATCTGAAATAGGGACCAACCAGGTTTTTAAGTTTTGGATTGTAGTTGGTAGCGATTTCATTCCATAAGGTGGCTTCGAGTTTAATCCCCATTTCCTTGATTTGCTCAGATGCCAGTTCTCGCCACAATGCCAGTCCAATGAGGGTGACTCCGTAATAGGTTGGTGAGTTGTATTCGCTGAATGTCTGATGTCGATGCCAGAGATGGGATATTTCGAGGGCTTTTTTCAGACCGGCGGCTTTCAGATCCTCCATTTGAAATGTATTTCCTGCATAGTCCATCAGGAAGGCGCTCATGATGGAGATGTTGGTGTAATCGGCTCCGACATTCCTTTTAAGAGCCCCTTTGGCAGCCCGGATTAAACCGGTTCTGATATCTGCCAGCACGTCGGGAGGTAGAAGATGCTTGTATTCCTGGTAAATGATGATCAGGTCGCAACCTATAAATTCCCTCCAGTTTTGGTCGAGCCTGTCCTTCTCAACATTCGTTTTCCACAGTCCAAAGTTTTCACTCGCTTCGTCTGTATGCTGATTCTTCAGGATCCACTTTAGTATTTCAACGGCATGGTCCCTGTCTCCCTGATTGTTTCTGAACAGGAGGGCCTGTGCCAGCCTTGTTTCACTTCGTAAACTTGCCTGACCGGTGAGAATCTGGCTGACTGTTTTCCCTTCCGGGAATGCAGATGCAATAAAGCCTTCAAACAGTGACAACTCATAACCCGTCAGACTGTGATACGTGTACTTTTTAGAATACAGATCCCAGTTGGCTTCGGGCATGGAAACAGACCTCAAGCCGGATAGCAGTATGCAAGCCATCATGCAGAAGCCAATGATCGGGGTTTTTCTCATTATTTTGACCTCCCCCAACCTCCCGATGAATCGGGACAGGCTCTCCAAGGGAGGGGAGTTACGCTCCTGTGATTTATTGACGAGCGAATCTGAAGTCTCCCTTTTGGGGAGATTTAGAGGGGTCAAATTTATGGGATGAATGAATTTATTGTTCTTTTTCATGCCTTATTCAATGGTGAATTCAAATTCGCAGGGAGCATAATTGGTGAAATAGAGGCAATCTGCCTGCAATTTCGGGAGTGCGCCCCTCAGTTGTACCCATTTGTGCCTGCAAATTCCGGGACCAATTTTGATCGAATCATTCCCGTTTCGGTAGGTCGCAAATTCTCCGTTTCTTACCAGGAAGGCGTTGCTGATACCCTGTTTGGCATCCACATTTGTCAATTTACCTCCGGAGCGAAATCCCAGTTCCAGGGTCACGGGTAAATTTGCCGGACCATCCATGGATATTTTAATTGTGGCTTTTCCGTTGTGCTCTGTGATGTAAATTTTTGTTTTAAGGGTTTGAACATTTGACTGTGTCCTTTCCGTTCTGGAAACTTTTCCCCAGGCTTCTCCCTCTGCGGGTATTTTCTCCTTTGGAAGCGGCTGGTAGTAAGGTCCTTCGATGGTTGAGGAAAGAATATAGGTATCGCCATCCTGCTCTAATTTCTGGCTCTGAAATTGTCCCTTGCCAAAAAAGGAGGAGGATAGCCGCACGGCTTCGAGGGCTGCCTTATCCTTGAAAAAGGTGAAGAAGGTTGTATTGTTGGTGATGATCGACATGTCCGTTTTGTCTTGTCTGATCCTCGTCATGTCGGAGTATTTGAAATCCTTGTGATATTTGGTTGGTGGAGGAGCCGGATCGGGCAGGACCTGCATGATCGATGCATCTTCCAGGAAATAGGGGAGCATATACAGCAGATCGGTTACCGGAACCGTTTCTTCAATGTACCGGACCATACCTGCGAACCTGCTATCCTTGTCATGCAAGGCCATGTAGTTGTATGCCAGATAGTAATTGGCCATGTTGCTGACGTGGTATTTATCCTGCCTGTTGGAGGATTCCGTGGCAATTTCCCCGTTGGAATGGACAAAATAGAACGACATGTCCAGATTCTTTCGGACATCATCGTACAGATATCCGATGTTCATTCTTTTTGCCATCTCCAGGAGACTTCTGTTGGTGATGGGAGTATAACCCGCAGTGCTCCTTTCGTTGTACTGGCCATCGGGATCGATGTCCACCTTTTCGGCCAGCCATTGGTTTACCCTTGCCCGATAAACCGTATCCGGGAAAAAGGTATTGATCCAGGCAAGCGCACCCGAAACCACCCACCTGTGGTTGGGTGTGTGGATACCCCCCACACATAGCGCTCTTCCCGCGCTGAGCAGGTATTTCTTCATGTTGGATGGCAGCTCACCGTACTCCAATTTGTTGTTTTTCAGCATAATTGAATAGGCCAGCGCCAGTGGATAAATAGTGAAACCAAGGTCTGGCGTGGAATGGAAGTTGGTGGCTATCAGGTCGATGGTTCCGTCTTCATGTTGCAGGTTCAGCAATCCCCTGGAGGCAAGGCTCATCCGCTGGAGGATCTCCTTCGATTTGTAGAATTTTGAGTCGGGCGAAACATAGGCACACATCAGGTTCTGAATGAACTGCGCCGTACCCATTGGGGTGACCACACTGTCGCCGTCAAAAACGGCTCCGTAATATTGGCTCTCTTTGGCAATCCACTGGTTGTTCAGTGAACCGGGAATTCCGTTGTCGTTCAGTTTGACCAGCTCGGAAAGCAGTTCCTTCTTGTTGTAGGGAGTTCCAATTCCGAATACATTGGTCAGGCAGAAAACCAATACAAGACAAAAACCAAAATTGAAAATTGATGGTCTGCTCTTGTTTATATGTTTTATAATTTTCATTGCAGGATGATTAAGTAAAGAAATTTGGCAAAAACTCCTTTGAGTCCTTCGTGCATTCCTTTGTGTCCATTGTGGTTAAATCCATTAATCTTACCACAAAGGTCACGAAGGTAAACACAAAGGACCCGAAGTAATATCAAAAAAAGACCGGTTGCTCCCATTAGGAACAACCGGTCTTTTAATTCATCAAAGTCAGATTAATTGTAGTGTGCCGGATTCTCATCCTGCCACTCGTTGATTCCGTCACGCAGCCTGTTGCGGAAGGTGAGGGTATCCGTACAATGGTAAGTGAAATTGGTTACAGGATCCGTATACTTGTATTTAAGGTAGATCTTCCTGTCTTGTAACAGTTTAGGCCTGTTAAAAACACATGTCCCATCCTGTGTAATTACATAGGTTGATCCTGGTGCACTGCTGACAGCGATGTCATTTCCATTAAGGGTAAGCAGCATTTCGTTTTTCCCAGTTACCTGATCCACAAATCCGGGAGCATACAACGAGTTTGGAGAGTTGGTCGTTAAAGTCCAAACCTTTGGTTCGGGCATTGGCACAACCGTATAATACCTGAAGGTTGTATCGCTTTTGGCAGGTCTGTTAACAATCGTAACGCCACCGTGCCAGTATTTGCCAAAAAGCATATTGTCATACCTTAATCCTATTACCGCATAGCGTTTTGGTTCAAGAATGGTATCAGCATCTGCTTTGGTAATCCGGAATGGCAGAACATAAGTGGCGAATTTGGTAGCAGGGTCGCCAAGAAAGGTTGCTGAGTCAGGTTTGATCACTACCGATCCCATGTGCTGCCCTGCCTTAATTACCATGGTGTTGCTGTTGCTAATGGTATAATAATTGGATGGCAGCTGAAGAAATGAGGTAACGGGAGCGACTGGATCCTTAATATATCCATTGGCAGCAGTCTTAAAGATCGCAAGAGTTGCAGCAGAAACCAGGGTTCCATCAAATGCAAAACTCACATTTCTATCCTTGGTATTTGAGATTACACCACCAAGTGTGACTCCAACCTCAATTTTCATGCCCTCTCCTACAACAAAGGTCCTGACATCAGTCTGGTAAGGGAAGTACACTCCTGAATAAGTGTAATCCGTGATATAATCCGGGTAGCATGAAACCAACGCTACCGAGATAACAATAAAAGCTAGGAACTTCTTCATAATTGTTTCATTTAAAAATTTAATTCCATGATTGCCATCCTTCATTCTGTACCAGTTTACTCATCCGCATAATTTCATTGAAAGGAATAGGATTGTATGGAGAAGGGAAGTTGCGTTTTTCAATCTCAAAATTGAGATCATAGGTAAATGTTGGTGTTGCAGAGGTCTTTGTGATATTTGCACCATGTACAGGCTGATTTATCACCGACTTCCAGGTTGCATCGGTGGTCCAGCGGCGCAGATCATAAAACCTTGTTCCTTCGAAACAGGTTTCAATCCTGCGTTCATTTCTGACCAATGCATCAAAGGAAGACTCTGTGGATTGGGAATCAAGATAAGGATCGGCGGCCGGCAGACCGTTGGTATTATCGTAGGTTTTCCTTACACGCAACATTTTAATCGCATCCTTGGGAGTCATACCATAAAGAGCAGTAGCTGGATTGTGTGTAACATGGTTGGCAGCTTCTGCAAATGCCAGAACCATGTGGGACCATCTGATGATGAATTTGGAGTGCGGAGCAGTAGCAGGGCTTGATGCCGTCGGATTCCATCCCATAAAGATAAACTTTTTGATGTGGTAATTCGTCTGGCTGTTGGTTGGCTTGGTTCCTGCCGCATCTGCACCAATATCCGTGGGAGTTAACCCGGTATTCCAGTTTCCGAATGTGTACATAACTGCTCCTGTGTTGTTCAGTTTGGCTTGTGCCTGGTTATGGAAAATGATGGAGTAGAACCTGGGATCCCTTCCTGCGTAAGGATTCGCTGGATTATATAGGCTTAAAGGATCTGTAATGGGGTAACCGTTGGCCATTGGAAAGGAATTAACAAGTTCCTGGGTTGCACCGAGTTCACCATTTGAACTTCCTCCGAATCCACCCGGGTAGAACATTCGTTCCATGCTGGTGTTTCCTGTGTTGTATCGGGTTGTCATCACTATCTCTGCCGAATTTGGATTTGTCCAGACCACTCCAGCAGTTGGGCTAAAGCTGTTTGTGTTTCCGGGGACAACATCAACAGTCATCTTGAAATTCATGACTTTCATGGCATTGGATGCGGCACTGTCCCAGCGCGCTGTAACATTGTTGGGATTAAATCTGGGGCTTGCCCACATGAGGTAAACCATGGCTTTCATCGCCCTGGATGAAATTCCATCAAAACGTCCCCAGTATTTTCCTCCTGCATAAACCCTGTCGGCAACAACCGGGACCAAATAATCCCTGTGTGCAATGGGGAGGTATTTATAGGCTGAATCACAATCGCTAACAATTTGAGCGACACATTCGTCATAAGTATTCCTTGGTAAATCAACAACATCGTTGGTGCCATACACATCTTTGATAATCGGGAATCCTAACATTTGTCCGTTTACCCCTTTCCCTCCGAACTTTTGGAGAAGGTCCAGCTCAAACCAGGCCCGAAGTGCAAATACTTCACC
>Ga0118677_10004806_pt1 | contig 24215 bp, 14 predicted proteins | sample AliMusrvi5mmetaG_FD_86154 | JGI IMG/M metagenome (GOLD analysis project Ga0118677, IMG submission 86154)
CTCTTAGCCATTTGCGGATTAGGCGTAACGTGAGTGGACATTTTACTTTGCTGTACAGTTTTTGCATCAGAATACGATGGTCAACTTCATCGAAGAATGTTTTCAGGTCAATATCCACTATTCGGTTATAACCCGAGTTGATGTACTCCTGTGCTTTCAGTACTGCTTTTTGGGCGTTGCGATTGGGGCGGAATCCATAGCTGTAATCCTCAAATTCCATCTCAAATTTAATAGCTATCACTTGTGCAACTGCTTGCTGCAATAGCCTGTCGGTTACTGTGGGAATGCCTAACAATCGCATTTTCCCATTGCCTTTGGGTATCTCTACCCCCAAGATGGGTTCAGGCAGGTATTTCCCTTTGCGTATTTGTGGATATACGAACTGTCTGATGTAAGGCAGAAGGTCGTACATTTCCTTTGCGGCTATTCTATCCACGCCTGCCGAACCATCGTTCGATTTGACCTGTTTGAGCGCCCGCATTACGTTGATAGGGTTTAATACGTCTTCAATCATCTTGTTTACTTTGTACCTGTTTTGCTCTGTTTCTCTTATAGCTGGCTACTGCCCGAAGGCTGCTCCATGCTGCATTTGAAACATCTTAATGTTCAGTCCTTCATTACTTCTGTGAGTCCTCCGTCATTTCTATTGCGGCTCGTTTCCTGTAATTACTATGACCTCTGCTGACTTCTTGGCTCATAGAAGCCGAATCTATTCCAAGACCTCCCCTGGTAAGAACATCTTCCTTCGTCCAATCACTGCGGAATCTACATAATTGCTCTTTTGTAAACTTTGGGCGTCACAAAGAAGTGCTTGCTAACCCGAACAACTATGCCTCTGTATTCCGTTTCTGTTCGTCAGTACCGGACTTTGCAGTCTCGCTGCCTTCAGTGTAAACCTCACGGTTAGCCACCTTGCGACTTGCTAATGCTTCGGGCACGACCCCGCGCATAAGGGATTTTCACCCTCTGGAAATAAACACACACACAACTTTTAACCGTTAGAAAATAAATTTGTATTTTTGCCTTTTTTCTACTGCTTGCGGTTGTGTGTGTACTGCTCATGCAGGGCACACACTATACTGAATACAGCATCGCTCACATCATAAACTGTGGGAATACCATATTCACTCACACGGATAAGGCAGGTGGTTGATGGTGTATTGGGTACTGTCCATGAATATGACCCGCTGTTATTGGTCGAAGCTGTTATGGATGTCCATGTTGAACCATTATTGATTGAATAATCTATTGCTACAAAGCTTGCGGTTAAATAACCTGAAGTCCATGAAATGTTATAGGCTGTGCCCACATAAAAAGTGTTTCCTCCGTTAGGGCTTGTAACAGTGATGTAAGGTGTAGGAGGTGCAATGGTAAACACACCGTCGCTGACATCATACTTACAGGTGTTGTTATAGTCCTCAACTTTCACCAGGCATTGCGTTGAAGGGTTGTTCGGTATTGTCCATGAATACTGCCCGTTTGTAATGTAGGTATCGGAAATGATGCTGATCCATGTTGAGCCATTATTTATTGAATACCAAATGTTGTAATAATTGCTGGTTCCTGAGAAAGCCCATGTAATCAAATGCGTCGAACCTCCCACAGCCCAGTTCTCACTGCCATTCGGCGAGTTTATCACAATAGCTGTAGTAAGCGTCACCGTGAAGGTGGTATTGCTGACATCTGTAATAAGTGCATCAGCAGTACTTGTAACACGCACCTTGTACAATGTACCGGCTATATTCGGAACAGGGCTCCACGTCACTGAAGTGGAACTTGTACTACTGATTATCGTGTTCCATGTTGATCCGTTATCCGCTGAATACTCCACTTTCCATGGGCCTGTACTGCCATATCCCGTCCAGCTTATTGTTTGCGATGAGCATCCCGCCCAGTTTTCCCCTCCATTGGGTGAAATAACCGTGACGTATGGATACACAATATTGAACACTGCATTGCTCACATCATTCACAGTTGGATTGCTGTATTCACTTGCACGCACCAGGCACTGGCTTGACGGGAAGTTTGGTGTTGTCCAGGTATATGAGCCTGTGTTGTTGGTGGAATTTACGATCGTTGTCCACGACGAACCATTGTTCGTTGAATATTCAAGCATGACGAATGGTGAAGTAAGATATGCTGAAGTCCACGTAATATTGTAAGCTGTGCCTACATAAAAAATATTGCCTCCATTGGGCGATGTAACGGTGATCACATGTGCTGCAGGTGTTATCGTGAACAAATTGTCACTGTTGTCCGTTCTGCATGTTGAACTCTGATAGTCGTACACCTGTATCAGGCAACTGGAAGAAGGTACATTCGGTACCGGTGTCCATACATACTGTCCGTTCGTAATATACACATTGCTGATAATCGTGGTCCATGTGTTTCCTGCATCTGTTGAATACCTGATCGTCCAATAATTTGAAGCTCCCGGTCCCTGTGTCCATGTGATGGTTTGCGATGTTCCGCCCTGCCATATCTCACCGCCGTTCGGTGAAGTTACAACCACTGCAGGAACTATTGTAAATACTCCATTGCTCGAATCTCTGATGGCATGGTTATTATAGTCGTAAACACGCACTCTTGCCTGTGATGAACTTACATTCGGCACTGTCCACGAAAAAGAACAACTGGGTCCTGCCTGGTAATAATTGGTGGCAAGCGAACTCCACGAAACGCCATTATTTGTGGTGTAATCAGCATTAAAATAATTGGATGTCCCTGCGCTTGTCCAGGTGATATTATAAGCCGTGCAACCATTCAGACTTTCTCCTCCGTTGGGATAAGTCACTACGATAGCTCCCAGTGTAATTGTAAAAACAGCATCACTGATGTCAAGGGTGGAAGGATTGCCAACGTCGGATATTCTTACAAGGCAGTTGGTGCTTGGCGTATTCGGGATGTTTGTCCAGCTATACGAACCCGTGTTACTCGTAGAAGAAATGATCGTTGACCATGTTGAGCCATTGTTTGCAGAATATTCAATCTTCACAAAGCTGCTGCTCAGGTAGGCCGATGTCCAGGTAACAGTCGTTGACTGCCCGATGTACAACACATTCCCGCCATTGGGAGCCGTAACCGTAATTACAGGTGTCGGTGCTAGTATTGTAAAAAGATTATCACTCACATCGTTTTTGCAGGCTGCCGCATTATTATCAGTCACTCTCACCAGGCAAAAAGTTGATGGAAAGTTGGGTATTGTCCATGTGTAGGTGTAGGTGTTTCCCGAAGGTGTGAATGTGTTGTTGACAATGGTTGTCCATGAACTCCCGCCATTGGTTGAATACTCCAGCAGGAATGAATTGCTTGTTCCGTATCCGTTCCAGGTGATCGCATGTATGCTTCCGCCAACCTGCCAGCTTTCACCCCCGTTTGGCGAAGTTACAACCAGTGCAGGGGTTATCGTAAAGTTCGAATTACTCTGGTCGGTGATCGAACTGTTGTTGAAATCATATACCCTCACCAATGCCTGTGACGAACTTACATTGGGCACTGTCCAGCTCAGCGAAGTTCCGGCATAATTGCTTGCCAGCGAAGCCCATGTTGCTCCATTGTTCGTTGAATATTCAACATTGAAATAGCCGGAAGTTCCGGTTTGTGACCAGGTAATACTGTGCACCGAACAACCCGACCATGTTTCAGTTCCATTTGGAGAGGAAACAGTTACTGACTGGGCAAACAAACCGCTGCACATCAAAAGCGCTAAAAGAGTAGTAATTATTGATTTCATAGTTTAAAAATTTTCTGTAGATTTAAGGCAACAAAGATAAAAAAAGGATTGTTGGGAAAAGTGGTTTCCCCAAAATTAACAATTTAAAAAACATTACACATAAAATGATTTTTTACCGTTAAATTAAGTATAATATTACATTTTTATTAAGACAGGATCACCAACCAAATTAAGAATAACTAATAGTCATTAGTCAGTAGTCAACTGTCATTCGTCAACTGTCAATGGTCAACTGTCAATGGTCAACTGTCAATGGTCAATGGTCAATTGTCAATAGTCATGAGTTAGACTCATGACCAATGACTAATGACCAATGACTAATGACTAATGACTATCAATATAAACATCCAGCGCCTTATGCCATTCATCCGGATCAACAATTTTCGGTTGCGTTTCTTTGCCAAAAAGCAGGTCAACCAGGTAATGAGGTTCTTTCCCGCCAATAAGCATAGAATTGATGCACGACACACAATAAACGATCACATCCTCCTCAGGCATTTCCTGTGCCCTTTTTGCCATCTGATCTTTGACCTTTTCCGTTGGGATCACACCATAAAAACTGTCGCCGCAGCAGGTGCTTTTTGTCCTTGTGTTTTTCGGCTCCACCAATTCTATATTCATTTTGTGCAATATCGTTCTGATGGCATTGTGCACTTTTTCATTCTCACGCGTTGGGCAGGCATCCAGTATCGTCATGCGCTGTCCGTGGTAATCCGGCAAAGTGAAAAGATCACTTTCCATCAGTACCTCCCACAACGAAATTGTTGACATATTCTCATAATCCTTCCCGAATCTCTTGTCGCAACCCGGGCATATGTTGATCACTTTTGTCGGCTCAGTCAATTGCGGGTCATGCCTGCAACACACCATGAGCTTGTCCATTTCGCCCAAGCGTTCATTCAGCGCTCTGTGAACTTTTTCAACCAATTCCGGTTTATACAAAATCAATGCACATCCCGGTGCAAACATCATTTTCCCTTTCATTTCACTATTCATCACGGTCATGTTCCAACAATTGATTAATTTTTCAACAAAGATCTAAGAATTTCTTTTCCCCTTGAACGGGGATGCTTCAGCATGGCGGCAAAGGTAGAAGAATTCTCTTTACCCTCTATTCTCAACAAATATCATTTCAATTTTCGTGAGAGATAATTGAAATGTTTAGTGCTTTTTCAACCTTCAAGTATCAAATTCCAACCTAAAAAATTCCAAGGTTAGCCTTTCCTGATTCCAGAGATATGTAATTTGGAGATTTGAACTTTTGCTTCGGATTTCTTTTTAATACAAACTTTTCCACATAAATACCATTTTACTATTTCATCTTTTGACAACATACCATATAAATTTGCAAATTAATGCATTGCTAAGAATTTTTGAGTTTTTGAATCATAAAAAAAAAATCATGAATGAGCATTTTTACCATTGGAAAAATATGCTAGCTACATAGCTAAATGATTTTTCACATGAGAAAAATACGTTAGCTACATAGAAAAAAGATTTTTCACATGAGAAAAATGCGCTAGCTACATAGAAAAATGTTTTTTCACATAGGAAAATTGCGCTAGCTACATAGAAAAATATTTTTTCACATGGGAAAAATACGCTAGCTACATAGAAAAAAGTTTTTTCACATGAGAAAAATGTGTTAGCTACATAGAAAAATGTTTTTTCACATGGGAAAAATGCGCTAGCTATGGTGCAAAATGATCTTTTCTAAAGAAATTTCAGGTTGACAAATGAGAGAAATGAATTATGCAATGGTAAAACGATGTCAGCTTTGACCACAATTAAGCAATTCCCACTCAATAATTGGTCTGTCACTAATAAAAAATAAATTTACATGAATCTATTCGTTGTTCTATACTTGTGTCCACTCCGATAAGTCTATTTTGCCACGAAAACTCTAAAACACAAAAATGCACGAAAAACCATTTATCACGTGGGATAATTTTCAAATTTATTCCTTATTTAAATCATCCAAATATCCGAGTAATATAAAATTAGTATTTCTACACGATACTGAATGAAATTATGAGTGAATATGGCCGATAGTCATCGGATGACTTGGAGTCATCCGATGACTTTAAGGCATGTATCTTTTTGGGTAATTAAAGAGGAACGGGATGAACTGTTTTTTTGTTATTTTGTGTAGTTTACCCCGTTGGATTTCTTTCAGATTTAATGAGTATCTTTAAAAACAGAGTTATCCCACGGGGTGAAGTGTATTGGTGTTTTAGTGGTATTTTTTTCTTTTTTACTTTTCAGAGTAGGCTCATACTTTAAAACTATATAACAATATTCTTTAACACAAATTCACAATTCACTCTACTGAAATTCTATAATTTTGCCGCCCTGATAAATTATTATAATTTGAATGGGATGGATTTCCTCATTTGAAAACAGGTAAAAGCTTGTAACAGTTTAATGGCAACACAGTAAATAGACTAGCAAAAACCGGCATTTCTGCTTATTCATTAACCCTTTTGCCAAACTTCTGATCCTTTTTCCTGGTTCACGCAATGAAAATTTATCCCGTTTATTGTTTAACTTTAAAACAGAACATGATGAAACAAAAATATTTGTTACTTATTTTCCTTCTTTTCTCTCTTATTGCCAAAGCACAGGTTACAGAAAAAGAAGACGCACTGAAAACCCGGCCTTCAGACACCATTGATGGTTGGAAAAAAGGAGGCACATTTGCCTTTACACTCAGCCAGGTTGCTTTGAAGAACTGGGCTGCCGGCGGTCTGAACTCACTTGCGTTTAATGGCATCATCAATACCTTTGCTAGCCTCAAACACAAAAACTCAAGATGGGGCAACTCGCTCGACATTGGTTATGGGCTGATACACCAGGGCAACAAACATGCTCCGTATCAGAAAAGCGACGACAGGATTGAGATCAATTCAATTTATGGCCGCAAAGCCTCCAAATGCTGGTACTATGCAACGCTGCTGAATTTCAAAACACAGTTTGCGCCCGGTTACAATTATCCGAACGACAGTGTGATCATCTCCAACTTTCTCGCCCCCGCTTACCTGATAGGCGCCATAGGCATGGATTTCAAGCCCAGCTCTAAATTCGGATGTTTTATTGCACCGGCCACAGGAAAGATCATTATTGTGAACAATACCGCCCTTGCCAATGCCGGCGATTTTGGAGTCACACCCGCAGTGCTCGACACCGCAGGGAATGTTATCACCCCTGGCAAAAAAACAAAATTAGAATTCGGCGGTTATGTGAGGGTTTCGCTCAGGATAGACCTTATGAAAAACATCAACCTGACAAGCAAAGCAGATTTTTTTTCAAACTATTTAAAGAACCCTCAAAACATTGTGATAAACTGGGAAAACCTCGTTTCGATGAAAATTAACAAGTACATCTCAGCCACGCTGGCATTGCAAATGATCTATGATGACCAGGTGATGATAAAGGATGACAACGATGGTCGCATCGGTCCCCGCACTCAGTTCAAAGAGTTGTTTGGTGTGGGCTTTTCCTATAATATCTGATTTTTTTAGTATTTTTATAAACTTTTATAAAGAGCAAATTATGGGCAAGCCGATAAATATCCTGAACCAGGTGAGCAGTCTTAAAAACCTTATCAAACCTGAAGACAGTCGCCATATCTGGCAGTTCTCACGTGTTGGCGGAGCAAACAGAGTGAACCTCGAAACCGGCATGGACCTGGTTTCGCTGGAACATCTGGATCAGAAACTATGGACGGCACTGAGTTGTCCGGTTCACGGTATGGAAATTGATTCCAAAACCCTTGAACTGATTGATACGGATAAGGACGAAAGGATAAGGGTTCCTGAAATCCTCGAAGCCGTTAAATGGATCACCTCAATCATTAAAGATCCTAACGATCTGGTAAAAGAAAATCCGTTTCTTCCTCTTACTGCTATAAATGAAAACACGGAAGAAGGAAAAATTTTACTCACATCGGCACAACAAATTTTAACGAATTTAGGACTACCCGGCAACAACGAGATCACTGTTGAAGAGACCTCCGACACTGTCAAAATTTTTGCTGATACAAAATTTAACGGCGACGGGATCATCACAGAGATATCAACGGATGATGAGAATATCAAAAAAATCATCAACGAAATAATTACCTGCATTGGCTCTGCTGTTGACAGAAACGGGATGCAGGGAATTTCGGAACAACACATCAGTGATTTTTACAAAAACTGCCAGGATTATTCAACATGGTATGCAAAAGCCGAAGCCGACATGGAAAAGATATTGCCCTTTGACAATGCCACCACAGATGCTTTTGCTGCTTACACTGCTGTCAGGACCAAAATTGAGGATTATTTTCTAAGATGCCGTTTGGCAGAATTCGACCCTGTATCTGCTGACATTTTAAACACACTGAATGCCCGCTACGAAGGGATAAGCGCAAAAGATCTGACACAATGCATTGACGAGATCGCAGCTTTTCCTCTCTCTAAAATTGAAGCCAACAAGCCTCTTTCGATCACAAAAGGAATTAACCCTGCATGGGAAAAAGCCATTGACACCTTCCGGCAATTGGTGATCATTCCCGGGTTGGCAGTGAAAGAAATTCTGAGCGAAGAGGAGTTTACCGACATTGGTAAAAAATTTGAAAGCTATATCAACTGGCAGGCTGAAAAAGCCGGCGGCGTTGTTGAAGCGCTGGGACTGCAAACCATCCGCGAATTGCTGGCAGGCGATACCGAAGAAAGTCTGCTTTTACTGATTGAGCAGGACAAAGCGCTGGAGAATGAAACAAACAACATTATTCTTGTTGATAAATTGGTAAGATATTACCGCGACCTTTTTGTGCTGCTCAGGAACTATGTAACTTTTCACGAGTTTTATTCACCCGATGCGGATGCAATTTTCCAGGCAGGCAAACTATACATTGATCAGCGCTGTTGCGACCTTTGCATCAAAGTGAGTGATATGACCAAACACAACACGCTTGCAGGTTCAAGCGGAATATGCCTTGTCTATTGTGACTGTTATTCAAAAACGAAAAATGAAAAAATGACCATCGTGGCTGCACTGACAGACGGCAATATTGACAATATCGTTGTTGGCCGCAATGCAATTTTTTACGACAGGTCAGGTGCAGACTGGGATGCCACCATCATCAAAATTATTGACAATCCGATAAGCATCAGGCAGGCTTTCTGGTCACCTTACAGAAAAGTTTCGAAATTTATTTCGAGCCAGATAGAAAAAGTGGCTACCGCAAAAGAAAAAGAAGTGCACACTGCTGCCACCACCCATATTGAAAAGACATCTGGCAAAGTTGACACGCATCTGAAAGAATCCATACAGACACCGGAAGTTGAGCCATTGCCCGCCCCTGCCCCAGCTCCTGTTGCTGTGCAGGCTGCAGCAGCAGCTCCTCCACCTGCTTTTGACATTGGTAAATTTGTAGGGATTTTTGCTGCCATAAGTCTTGCACTTGGCGCCATCGGCTCTGTTATTGCAACCATATTGACGGGCTTTTTCGGACTTGTGTGGTGGAAAATGCCGCTTGCAATTCTGGGACTCATGCTGACCATTTCAGGACCATCAATGATTCTCGCCTGGCTTAAACTCAGGAAGAGAAACCTTGCTCCCATACTTGATGCAAACGGATGGGCCATCAATGCACGTGCAAATATCAACATAGCATTTGGAAACACTCTTACCCAGATTGCAAGTCTGCCTGAAAATTCAAAATTAAATCTCGTTGATCCTTTCTCAAAAAAGAAGAGACCACTGATACCGGTACTGATAATATTGGTTGTGTTGCTTAGCGCAGCCGCTTACCTGTTGTGGTATTATGGCTTTCTGGCTAAGTGGGGGATCAAATAAAGTCATTGGTCATTGGTCATTAGTCAATGGTCAACAGTCAACAGTCAACAGTCAACAGTCAATGGCTATTGACCAATGACTACTGACTTATGACTTATGACTTATGACTTATGACTATTGACTATTGACTATTGACTATTGACTAATTTTCTCATTCACCATTGCAAGTATTTCTTTTTCCATTGCCATGGTTTTTTCCTCTATTTCCTGACCTTTTTCAAGAATATCTTTTGCAAAAGCTTTATCTTTTAATCCAGATGCATTGATCTTCACATTCAGGAAAGCGCCTATCACAGCCGTGCGTGCACACAATGCGCCAACACCGGCATCGGTCACTGAGTTTGGATTTCCTGTTTCAACCATTGCTTTGATTATCTCTAATGTTTCATAAGCTTTCTGCATGGTACGGAATGGAACTTCGGTTGCGTATTTTGTGGCTTCCTGAATAGCGTTGGTGCGGGCTAATTTTTCTTTGTCATTTCCTTTTGGAAGACAAAAGGCATCCATGATCCTGTTAAAAGAAACAGTGTCTTCATCAACCAGCCAGAGCAACTCATCTTTCAGCGCCTGTCCCTTTTCAGCCCAGATGCTGAATTCTTCCCAACGCTCATCCCATCCTGCTTTGTGCGATGAAAGGTTGGCAACCATCGTAGCCAAAGAAACACCCAGTGAACCAATGTAAGCAGACACGGAGCCACCACCGGGGGCAGGTGATTCGGATGCTGTTTCATTTGCAAAACCTTTGCAGGTCATATCAACAAGGCTTTTCTTGTTTTTGTCTTCAAGAAGATATTCAATGATTTTTTCTCTTGGGTCGAAAGGTTTCAGGTCATCAAGTCCCAATGATTTCACAGCGATCTTAATAATTTCTTCCTCCGAAATACCCACAGAACGTTGCTGTTTGCGCAGGAAATACTTGCCTGCATCAATCATGGCTTTCTTAGGAACAAGACCTACGAGTTCGGAACCGGTGGCACGCAATCCTCTTTCCTGTGCTTTTTTGCTTGCTTCTTCAAAAGCAATATGAACAGGAGTAATGCTGATATTGGTAAGGTTGATGGATATTTGTGCAATGCCATATTCTTCAATAAACCATCCAATGGCTTTACAGGCTTTCAATGAACCGGGGATCATCACCTGGTTACCTTTTTCATCTTTGATGATCTTTCCTGTGATAGGATTGCCTTCACGTTTTGGGCGGCCTTTTTCACGTATGTCAAAAGCAATGGCATTGGCTCTTCTCACTGAGGTTGTATTCAGATTCACATTGTAGGCAACAAGAAAATCTCTTGCTCCCACAGCAGTAGCGCCTGCGACGGCATTAAATTCAGCAGGGCCGAAATCAGGTTTCCATTCAGGCTTTGCAAGCTTTTCCGCAAGACCTTCATATTCTCCTGCGCGGCAGGTGGCAAGGTTTCTTCTTTCCTGTGTGAAAGCGGCATTCTCATAACAATAGATAGGAATGTTCAGTTCGTTTCCGACACGTTCAGCAAGTTTGCGGGCATAGACCACCGTTTCTTCCATGGTGATCCCTGCTATCGGAACAAAAGGACAAACATCTGTAGCGCCGAAACGCGGATGCTCACCTTTGTGTTTGCGCATATCAATAATTTCAGAAGCTTTTTTTATTGCTCTGAAAGCTGCTTCTATTACAGGCTCCGGCTCTCCTACCAGAGTAACAACTGTACGGTTTGTGGCTTTGCCCGGATCAACATCGAGGAGTTTTACGCCTTCAACACTTTCGATCTGATCGGTGATCTGTTTGATAATGCCCATATCATTCCCTTCGCTGAAATTGGGAACACATTCAATGATTTGTTTCATAAAATTTGCAAGATTAAGTTTTTGTTTTGTTGATTACGTTTCACATGGTCACCGGTTAAAGTGTCCCATGACGAATCCTTAAATCAAATCAGGGCGCGAAATTAGAAAAAAATTTATGATTTTTTTACGAAATACAATTTATGCCATAATGAAAAAATGAGTAATTTTATACAATTTTTAGCACAGACTTACTTTAATTCATTTTTTACTTTGGTATAAAAACACAATTATGAAAACTTTTCTTTTTACACTTGCTTTAACAACACTGACTTTTTTCCATTGCAATGCGCAAAATTTAATAACCAATCCGGACTTTGAAAACAGTGGTCAGTTGGATTGTCAATCATGGTATGATGAATGCGGACGTGAAATGACATTTCTTTGTGATACGATAACACCTGACACGACATGTTATGCAATGTTCTATCAGGATGCACCACCCGCAGGTGGCTCATGGAGTTTGGGTGTTACAGGAGTTGGCAACAGCCCGGAAAACTATGCAAACACATATATCAGCGGCCATAGCGGCTCACATATTTACGAACTTAAAGTCTGGGTAAAAGATATTGGTTATGCAACAGGCGGTGCAAAACTGGAAATTGAATCACAAGGGCATCTTTCAACACATAAATATTTCATGGCAAATCAATCAGACTGGTCTTTATACACGTTAACTGACACTTTAACCTTACAACCTTCCGATTCCCTTGTCATTTCGCTTTATGCAATTGCTGCAGGACCAACCACAGGCAATGCATACTTTGACCTTGTTCAGTTAAAAGTCAATGATTCTTTGTCAGGACTTCCCAATCTTGCTGAGGCAGGCAAGGAAATCACACCCTATCCAAACCCTTTCACCGGTTATACTGTTTTTAATATGCCTGTTGAAATGCACGAAGCAATTTCTTTTGATTTATTTGACATACAAGGCAGAAAAATAAAATCATTTCAGAACATCTCTTCAAAATCTTTTTATCTTTCTTCAGAAGGATTGAGTAAAGGTCTTTATTTTTACAAAATCTATTGTTCGAAAAATCTCCTGGGGATAGGTAAAATCGTGGTTGAATAAATTTTATTGTAAAACACCTGTATTAAAAATCCGTCAACAAAGTAAAAAAAACAACGGAGAATAAAAGTCAATAAGTGACGGTCGCAAAATTTCGCCTTTGCATCAGGCCATAGGGAATAAACTCATTGGGTAAGTCAAGGAGTGACGGCATTTTGGTAAGAAAACAAATTGTTCAAAAACAATTATTGAGTCCACTCCGGTAGTCTATTTTTACCACTAAAACACAAAAACACAAAATTTCACGAAAACTATTTAATTGGTTTTTATTATTTTGTGTGGTTTACCCCGTTGGATATCTTTCAGATTTAATGAGTATCTTTAAAACAGAGTTATACCACGGGGTGAAGTGTCTTAGTGTTTTTGTGGTAATTTTTCTTTTTTTACTTTTCGGAGTAGTCTCATTATTGTATCACCCCATTCAGAATAACGGTTTCCACCTTATTACTTCCATACGCATACGGCATAAATTCGTAAGTTGAAACAGGTTTCGTGATAAACACATTTGCTTTTTTCCTGACAGCAATGCTACCAAGTTCATCACTCACTCCCATCGCATAAGCGCTGTTCAGAGTTACCGCATTGATCGCTTCCTCCGGCAACAACCTGTACATGATGCATGCAAGCGACAATATGAATTGCATATTCCCCGATGGCGAAGAACCGGGATTGAAATCACTGGCCATAGCCAGCGGCAAACCTGCATCAAGCATCTTCCTGACAGGTGAAAGAGACATTCCCAAAAAGAATGCAGCACCCGGCAATATTGTCGGCATAGTTTCAGAATTCAGCAATGCTTTTATTTCTTCATCACCCACATATTCGAGGTGATCCACAGAAAGGGCATTGTACTTCACCCCTGCCTGAATGCCTCCTGAATAGTCAAGTTCGTTGGCATGTATTTTTGGTTGCATTCCATATTTCATCCCCGCCATCAAAATCCTTTCAGTATCTTCAACAGTGAAGAACCCTTTGTCACAAAACACATCTATGTAATCAGCCAGCTCTTCATAAGCAACGGCCGGTATCATTTCATTAATGATCATATCAACATAGTCGCTTTGTCGTCCTTTGAATTCAGCAGGGACTGCATGTGCACCAAGAAATGTTGATCTGATGGTCAGTGGCGACAAACTTTTAAGACGCCTGATAACACGAAGCATTTTGATTTCATCAGCAATGTTAAGTCCATATCCGCTTTTAATTTCAACGGCACCGGTCCCGAAAGTTATTATTTCATTCAGCCTTTGCATGGCCTGTTCCACCAACTCATCTTCCGAAGCATTGTGAAGATTTTTTGCTGAATTTAAAATGCCTCCTCCCCTCTTTGCGATCTCTTCATAAGAGAGGCCTTTGATCTTGTCAATGTATTCAATTTCCCTGCTGCCCTGGTAAACAAGATGTGTATGTGAATCGCAAAAACAAGGAAAAACCATTTTCCCTGTGGCATCAATTTTCTTCACACCCCTGTATTCATTTTCCTGCAATTTCTTCATTGAACCGAAAGAAGAAATTTTATCACCTTCAATCAAAAGGAAAGCATCCTTTAATGTCGGAAGCGATTTCATTTCACTGCCGCAAACCTTGTTCTTTCCTGAAGTTTTCGAAGTTTCAACCTGAATGATCTCTTTGATATTTGTAATAAGTAACCGCATAATTTTGTTGATAAACATGTTGAAAAACTAGTGGCGAATTTACAAAAAACTTTGAAATATTCAGGGATTTGCATACATTTGCATTGTAATAAAACCTTTAAAATCTTATCTATGAAGAACAAAAGCATTGCATTATTGTGTTTCGTCGCATTTTTATTTTTCTTTAACTCAGTTTTCGCAAACAAAGTGGATAGTAAGAAAGCCGGTCAGGTGGCTTTGAACTTCTATGTTGAACATAGTCCAACAAACCTCTCTGCAAAGTCATTAAGTATAACAGATAACTATGTGGTTTCCGAAAGTTCTTACGTAATGTATTATGTAATTAACATCAACTCCACAGGATTTGTAATTGTATCAGGTGATGACAGGGTAACACCTGTATTAGGCTATTCATATGAAGGTGCTTATTCCGACCAGGACCAGTCTCCTGAATTCACTTATTGGGTTGGAATTTACAAAAAACAAATTCTTGATGCAATTACTACAGGTTACATTCCAACTGCTGATATCAACGCACAATGGACCCGTCTTGCAGTTGCCAATGATGAGTTTACTCCTGAAAAAGGTACTAAATCAGTCGCTCCGCTTACTCAATCAACCTGGGATCAGATCAGCTGCTACAACACTCTTTGTCCTGCTGACGCAACAGGCCCCGGAGGACACTGCGTGACCGGTTGCGTGGCTACTACCATGGGACAGATCATGTATTATTACCGTTATCCTACGACAGGACAGGGTTCGCACAGTTACAATGCAGGTACCTATGGCACATTGTCAGCAAATTTCGGAACTGCAACTTATGATTATAATGCAATGACCAATTCATGTGTAAGCGCAACTACTGATATTGCAAAATTGATCTATCATGCCGGTGTTTCTGTTGAAATGAACTACTCACCTACCGGATCAGGTGCTGACATGGGAACAGCAGCAAGTTCAATGGTTACATATTTCAAATACAGTTCAAATATTAAGTCAGCTTACAAGGGTTTTGGATACACCGATGCTCAATGGCAGAGTTTGATCACAACTGATCTTGATGCCAACAGACCAATCATGTATTCAGGAACCGACCCTGCCGAAGGTGGTCATGCATGGGTTTGCGATGGTTATCAAAGTTCAACTTATTTCCACTTCAACTGGGGATGGAGCGGAGCTGCCAACGGATATTATTATCTGACAGCATTGACACCATCAGGATACAATTTCACCTCGCAACAGAACATGGTTTACAATATTTACCCTGCAAGCGGATATCCATACTACTGCACAGGTACAAAAAATATAACAACACCGGTTGGTACCATTGATGATGGCAGCGGCCCTTCAAATTATCAGAACAATGACAATTGCGAGTGGCTTATTGCACCGGCAGGCGCAGAACATCTTGTTTTTGACTTTAACAATCTTAATACAGAATCCGGCAATGATGTTGTTACATTCTATGATGGACCTACAACTGCTTCACCGGTTTTAGGCGCTTATTCAGGCTCTACAGTTCCTACCACCATAACTTCGACAAGTCCTGAAGTTCTTATTAATTTCACGACCAATGGCAGCAGTGTGAACACAGGATGGTTTTTAAGCTACCGCACCATTTATCCGAGTTATTGTTCAGGAACCACTTCTCTGACCGCTGTTACTGATACTTTCAGCGATGGCAGCGGATCAAATTATTACAACAACAACGTAAATTGTAAATGGCAGATCGCTCCACCGAATGCTACTTCGGTAACACTCAACTTCCTTGACTTTAATACCGAAACTTCCAGTGATGTTGTGAGAGTGATTGACCCTGTTAGTTCAACTATCCTCGGAACATTTTCAGGCACGACACTTCCTTCACCTGTTACTTCACCAAGCGGACAGATGACAGTGATCTTTACTTCCAACGGATCATTAAACGACCCGGGATGGACAGCTTACTACACTTCCACTTTATCAGGAATTGAAGACTACACGAATGTTAAACAGTTTTCATATTATCCGAATCCGGCAAAGGACATGCTGCATATCTCATTCAATATTGCCAATAATAATGATGCAAAACTGGAGCTGATGACCATCACCGGACAGGTCATCTATTCAGAAAACCTGGCAGGAAACAGCGCATACAGCAAGGACATCAATTTGTCATCATTTGCTAAAGGCATTTATTACATTCGCCTTGTCTCTTCAGGCGACATCATCAACAAGAAAGTTGTGATTGAATAATTCCAATTCTGTAACTGAAGTTACAAAGAAATAAAAGACCCGGGGCGAATGCTCCGGGTCTTTTTATTTTGAGGATTTGGAATAATTAATTTACCATGGTTGGTGTATCAGGTATAGAGGTATATGGTATAAGGAAATTCAGTCGCTACCATAAACTGTTTAAACATTTCAAACTCTTCAAACCATTTAACCCTTTTTAAGAAACAGAATCTGTTTTCTTTGGTCCCGCAAATGCAACAGTAATTGTCCACTTTTCATTGTTCATAAACTTCTTAATTCTTTTTCGCCAACCATTCTTTATTTCATTTTTTAATTGTTATTTTTGTATGCTATGGCAGGAAATACTTTTGGACAAATATTCAGGCTGACAACCTTTGGTGAATCACATGGGATTGCAATCGGTGGTGTCATTGACGGTTGTCCGCCGGGCATCAAACTCGATGAAAAATTCATTGCATCGGAGATGGAACTCCGCAGTCCCGGAAAGAGAGATTATTCAAGTTCGCGTAAGGAAGATGATAAAGTGGAATTCCTCTCCGGAGTTTATAAGGGTAAAACAACAGGTGCACCCCTTGCTTTTATCATTAAGAACAGTGACCAGCATCCTTCAGACTATGATAGCCTGAAAGATATTTTACGTCCGTCACATGCTGATTACACCTACCACCTGAAGTATGGCATTTACGATCACCGTGGCGGAGGCAGGGCTTCAGCCCGAGAGACTGCTGTGAGAGTGGCAGCAGGAGCAGTTGCTAAACTTATTCTTGCAAAAAACAAAATAAGCATCCATGCCTTCACGTCTCAAATCGGAAACATTGCCTTGAAAAATGGTTTTAAAGTTGATATTCCTGCAATAAATAAAGACCTTTTACGTTGTCCTGACAAAGCAACTTCTTCAAAAATGCAAAAGCTTTTGGAAAGCATAAAAAAGGAAGGTGATTCAGTTGGCGGCATGGTCAGTTGTTTCATTCAGGATTGTCCTGCCGGATTGGGTGAGCCTGTTTTCGACAAGCTTCAAGCTGATCTTGCAAAAGCCATGATGAGCATACCTGCTGCCAAAGGTTTTGAATATGGTGCAGGTTTTGCTGCAGCCCAAATGAAAGGATCGGAACACAATGATACTTTCAAAAGTGTCAGAGGCAAAATATTGTTATCATCAAATCATGCAGGCGGCATACAGGGTGGCATTGGTAACGGAGAGGATATTTATTTCAATGTAGCTTTCAAACCTGTTTCATCAATATCCAAAGAACAAAAGACAGTGAATTTAAAAGGCGCTGAAACCACTATTTCCATCAAAGGACGGCACGACGTTTGTGTTGTTCCCAGGGCAGTGGCTGTGGTTGAAGCCATGACAGCACTGGTGATCACTGACCATCTGTTACGTTTAAACACATTAAAATACTGAACAAAATTATGATCAAATTGTTTTCAATATCAGCAATAAAATTTCATTCCCTCATTCTCTTCTGCACATTCTTATTATTAAATTCATCCTTATCTGCACAGGACGAAAACGATTCGTGCAAGGTGGATAATAAAAAAGCTGTGAAATTGTTCAACCAGGGAGCGAGCGAATTCAAAGCAAGGCATTACACTCAGGCAAAGATTTATTTCAAAGAAGCTATTCAGGAGGCTCCTGATTATGCAGCTCCCTATTATGGGATGGGAAAGATATTCCTCAAAGAAAATGAAACACAGGATTACTCCCGGCCGGACAGCAAACTGCCATCAGTGAAAAAGTTTTACAGGAAAGTAATTGAATTGTGCCCTAATTATGATATTGATTGTTATTATGTGCTGGGACAGATCTTTCAGGGAGAGGAAAATTATGATTCTGCTTATTATTACATGAGCCAATACATCAAGGACCCTGACAAGATTAAGAATGATGCCAAGTATAATCATGCTGACAGCATTGTTAATTACTCAAAAACCATGAAAAACCTCAAATCAAAAACAGTTCCTTTTAAACCTATCGTACTTAAAAATATTTCCTCTGCACTGGATGAATACCTCCCTTTTATCTCTCCTGATAATGAAATGGCTTTTTTTGTCAGAAAAACACTCTCTCCAAGGTCAAAAGATGATATAACAAGCGATGCTCAGGTTACCTACATAGAGAAATTCATGTATAGTGAACGTGCTAACTCTGACGCAGATTTTGATTCAGGGAAAGAGATGCCTTTGCCATTTAATACAACACAAAACCAGGGAGCTGCTACCATCACTACCGATAACAAAACCCTGTATTTTGTTTATTGTGCCTACGGCAAGAAAAGCAGGTATTACAACTGCGACATATGCATGTCGGAAAGGAAAAGCGATGGGTCGTGGTCAGACATTGTGAACCTCGGACACAAGGTGAATGGAGATTCAACATGGGAGTCGCAACCTTCAATTTCCAGTGACGGAAAAACCCTGTATTTTATCAGCGACAGAAAAGGAGGCTATGGTGGTTACGATATTTACAAAACAACCAAGGATTCTACCGGACAATGGACGCTGGCGCAAAATATGGGGTCAACCATTAATTCAAAAGGCAACGAAAAGACGCCTTTCATACATCCCGACAACCAGACATTATATTTTTCATCCAACGGCTGGCCGGGACTTGGAGGATATGATATTTATTATTCAAGAAAAGGCACCAATGGTAAATTTGGAAAACCTTTAAATATTGGCTATCCGATAAACACCGAATATGATGATGTCGGCTTCACTGTGAGCACCGACGGGCATTACGGATATTTTGCATCAAACAAATACAAAGGTCCCGGCGGATGGGACGTCTATTACTTCGACTTGTATCCGGGTGCAAGACCTGACACTGTACTGTTGGTAAAAGGAAATGTCAAGGACATTACAAAAGATGTTCCTACATCGGCAAGGGTGGAATTGAAAAATGTAACCACGAAACAGATCACACAGATCCCTGTTGATTCATCATCGGGAAAATTTGTTTTTGTGACACTTTTCAAAAATGATTACACACTTACTGTGAAAAAAGATGACTATGCATACACTTCAAAATACATCTCGAAAAATGATACCGCTATTTCAAAAAAACCTACTGATGTAACAATTGATTTTGATGTGAAGCCCATTGCTGTTGGTGAATCATACAGGCTGAATGACATTTATTTTGCCTATGGTAGTTACGATCTTACTGAAAACAGCAAAATATTGATGGAAGGTTTTATTGACTTTTTGAATGATCACCCCACCATGAAAATCTCAATTAACGGATATACCGACAATATCAGCAGCGCAGAATTCAACCAGACATTGTCTGAAAATCGCGCCAAAGCAGTGTATGAATATCTTATTTCAAAAGGTGTAACCGCATCAAGACTTACTTACAAAGGATTCGGACTTAAAAATCCTTTTGCCTCCAATGATACGGAAGAAGGCAGAGCAAAAAACAGAAGAACGGAATTCGTTATCGTTGAAAAATAAATTCTGAAATTCCTGTCAGAAAAGGCTCATTCTAAAATGCGGAATGTTACGAAACACGATGGAAATGCAAGGGCTGCTGAGTTTATTTTTCTTTGCGGACTTTGCAACTTTGCGTAAAACGAACATTCAAACATTGTCGCTAATATTGAAAGGAAATAAAGATGCCTGCGAAGCACAAAGGAAATAACAGCCCCAAACCGCAAAAGCATTCAATTAACAAAGAGAAGGTCACTCTTCCTGAAAAAAGTTACACTATTTTTTTACCCGTCATTGGAATAATACTGTTCACTTTCCTGGTATATTTCAAATCATTAAAAAACGGTTATACCAATTATGATGACGATGTCCTGATCCTTAACAACAGCCTTATTCATTCTCTCAGTGCCGCCAATCTGAAGTCAATATTCACATCCTTCCTCAATGGTATGTATCATCCGCTGGTCACTCTCTCATGGGCAGTGGAATATTTTTTCTTCGGGATCAAAGCGCTGCATTATCACCTTTTCAATTTGCAATTGCACCTCCTGAATATCTGGCTTGTTTACCGCTTTGTAATGCTTCTGAGCAATAAAATTAAAATTGCCCTCATTGTAACTTTATTCTTTGCAGTGCATCCCCTATTATCAGAATCTGTGCTATGGTTGTCTGAAAGGAAAGATCTGCTCTGCACAGTTTTTATGCTTTCAGGATTGATCTGCTACCTGAAATATCTTAGGAGTGAACTAAAACTCCGCTATTTTATTTTTACACTGATTTTTTTCCTTCTCTCACTATTTTCAAAACCATCAGCCATTATTTTCCCTTTATTGTTACTGGTAATTGATTTTTACAAGGCGAGAAAAATTGACAAAAAAGTTATTCTTGAAAAACTTCCATTTTTCTTTTTCTCCATTTCATTTGGCATCATTGCTATTGCAGCAGCTTCATCCGTTGAAGGCATCAACACACTGTCAAATTACAATTTTTTCGACCGTATCATTTTCATTCCTTACACTGCTATTTTCTATATTTTCAAACTCATCGTCCCATTGAGTTTATCAGCAAAACATTTCTATCCGGTAAAAGACGGGAGTTTCCTGCCTCTCACATACTACTTCGCTACAGTTTTGTTTGTGGCTTTGATCATCTTTCTGATAAAGTTAAAAGCACATAGAAAAGAAATGTTCAGTGGAATGTTGTTTTACATTTTTTCGCTTGCTGTCGTATTGCCTTTTGTCCCCGTTGGCGACTCTATTGTTTCCGAAAGATATGCTTATCTGCCCTGCATCGGATTGTTCCTTATCCCTGCGTATCTTTACGATTATTACAATGACAAAATCATCGTTCGAACAATAAAACTCAGGTCGCTTCTGCATGTTATTTTTTTCTTGTTTCTGGTTGCATTTAGCATATCCACATGGGGACGCATTGCTGTGTGGCATGATTCTCTTTCCTTATGGACCGATGTCATCAGTAAGGAGGCGACTGCCACGCTAGCATGGACAGCAAGAGGAGATGCCAAAGCGGGTGCAGACAATGTTGAAGGAGCTATTGCAGATTACAGCACCGCAATCAACATGGACCCGGGCTCGTTTGTTGCTTTCAATAACAGAGGCTATGCATGGCTGAGAGAAAAAGAATACAAAAAAGCAGAGGCAGATTTTGACAGATCCATCAGCATCAATCCTTCATTTTCCAAAGCTTATTATAACCGCAGTTGTCTGTGGATTGAAAGTGGAGAATACCAGAAAGCAATTGCTGATTGCAACAAATCGTTAAAAATTATTCCTGATTTCGCTTATGCCTACTATAACCGCGGAAATGCAAACTACTCATTGAATAATTTTCAATTGGCAATAACAGACCTGGATCATGCCATTTCATTGAATGACCATACCGATGTATTCTATTATTACCGGGGGCTATCATTTTTTGGCTTAAAGAATTTCGCATCTGCCAAAAAAGATTTTGACAAGGTACTGTCATTATCACCTGACTACGAGAAGGCGCTTTATTACCGCTCGAAATGCAACAACGGCCTTAAAGATTACAATGCTGCTATTTCAGACCTTGACAAACTTATTGCTGAAAAACCCGGCAATGTGGAAAATATTTACCGCCGTGGTGACTGCAAACTTTCAGCAAAAAATTACAATGGCGCTGTTGATGATTTCACAGAAGCCATCAGCCTCGACAGCGCCTTTGCACCTGCCTGGTTTGGTCGTGCAATGGCAAATATTTCCGGAGGCTATCAGGATAATGTTTGCGACGATCTGAAAAAAGCAAAAAAACTGGGGCTCGGAATTGTGGATGATGAAATGTTGGGAAAATATTGCAAATAAAAGTCAATAGTCATTGATGGTCATTAGTCAATAGTCATTAGTCAATAGTCAATAGTCATTGAGTCATGGTCATTAAAATCCGTGTTCTCCGCAACCATCCGCGTCCAATAAATCTTAAATCAGAAATCTCAAATCTCAAATTTTTTATGGTCAATAGTCATTGGTCAAGAGGTATTGATCAATTGTCATGAGTCAAGAATCATGCTTTATATAAACAGCAATGCAACCCCGGTAACACTGATCATGGCACCGATAGTCTCCTTCAATGTGACTTTTTGTCTCAGGAAGATTATAGCGGGAGGGATGATCAAAACCGGCACAATTGCCATAATGGTTGAAGCTACGCCTGTATTGGCATGCTGTACGGCAAACAACGAAAAGGAAACACCGAGAAAAGGTCCGAAGATAGCGCCTGCAAAGATCCTCTTCATTGCCGAAGTGTTTTTTACAGCTGTGCCCACATTGCGCCATTTTTTCCATACGGAAATGACGATCACAAATCCTATGATACCTGTGATGATCCTGATCTGGGTGGCTGCAAAAGCATTGTAACTACCCATTCCGATTTTGCTGAATACAAGTCCTACGGCCTGTCCCATCGCGCCAATAAATGCGAACGAGATCCCTTTCAGTGAATGTTTGATGGAAAACCTTCGTTCACCTTTGCCATTGCGGGTAACAATGACGATGGAAATGCCGCCTATGGTGAGCGCCATACCTGCAATGTTGAGCAGTGTCAGTGTCTCTCCCATCATCAGCCAACTCATCAATGCAGTAATAAGAGGAACGGTTGTCATGATCAGCATTGAGATGCGGGAGCCGATAATGGTGTAAGATTCAAAAAGAAAAAGGTCGCCTATCACAAACCCGATAAATCCCGAAATTGACAGCCATGTCCACATGGAAGCTGTTGCATCAAGAGGCAGTGCCGTATGTCGTGTGATCAAAGAGAAAATACTCAGATAACAAAAAGCCAGGAGCAATCGAAGAAGGTTTACGGCAACTGATCCAACTTTGTTACTGGCGGATTCAAATGCCAGGGCTGTTGCAGTCCAGCAACAGGCCGTTAACAAAGCCGCAAATTCTCCGATGTGTGATGCAAACATAAATGTCAATACTATTGCCGGTAAAAATACAAAAAGAGTTTAAAGTAGGTCTCTAGAGTTGAAAATAAAAGAGGATTTAAAGCTTCACAATTTCGTAGAATTATACAGAGGTTTCCGTTACAGAAAAAAAAGTCCCCTGCTTTCAGGCAGGGGACTAATATTAACACAGGTTCAGTAAAATTAAACTCTTTTTTCTTTAATTCTTGCCTTTTTACCTCTTAATCCGCGGATGTAGAAAATTCTTGCTCTGCGGACAACGCCTCTTTTATTGAGGTCAATCTTTTCAATAAATGGTGAACTGATAGGGAATATTCTTTCAACGCCAACGTTGCCTGAAATTTTCCTTACAGTAAATGTTTCGGTAGATCCATCGCCTGAACGTTGAATAACTACGCCCTGGTATTGCTGGATACGTTCTTTGCTACCTTCAATAATTTTATAATGAACAGTAATGGTATCGCCTGCCTTAAATGCCGGGAATTCTCTCTTCGGCATCAATTCTTTCTCTAATGCTTTAATAACTTCTGACTTCATGACTTCTTGATTTTAAATATTCCTCTAAAAAACGGAGTGCAAATGTAGAGATAAAATTTAATTATTTGCAAATTTTATTTTAAAAAGTTTCATTGGCATAGTGGGATAAAGGCTAAGATACGTGGGAATAAGGGGGTTTGGCTTGTGAAGAATAGTTACTAATTATTGTAAATCAGATTGGTTTTGTTTGTTTTCTGTTTTAGAATAAATGTTGAACCCACTCCAATAAGTCTATTTTTTTTTCAGATCAGGCTCAATGTTTAAAATCGAAACATCCTTCAGAGAACCTCTTTCTTCAGGCTTTCCTTCACTCATTTTTCCTTTACAGAATCTTATTTCTTGGTTTAACTGGGTATCGTGTGAAATAGTTCTAAATTTCCATTGAAGAAAAGAATAGCAGATCTAAAGTTTTCAAATTTACGATACCCTTTAGCAATGACCCGCAGTTCTTGTATTTTGCCA
>Ga0118677_10004807_pt1 | contig 24214 bp, 20 predicted proteins | sample AliMusrvi5mmetaG_FD_86154 | JGI IMG/M metagenome (GOLD analysis project Ga0118677, IMG submission 86154)
ATATTATACTTTGCAGCAGGCATCGGCTGAATTAAATAAGATTATTTCCCGCGCAGTATTTGAAGTAAGCGTTCACTCCCCCCTGCCTTTTGCTGGGAGCGCGGCCATCTTGACCGCCATTTCAGCGGGCGTGACGCCCGCGCTCCCAAGGGGGAGTGAACACTTACTATTTGAACAGGAAGAATCCGCGATTGTTTCGGATAATGGAACGGTTTTTCTGATTCCACAAAAAGAATTTGAGTCTATGCGTGAGATATTGCGTTTGCTTAGTGATAAGCGTTCACTAAATGCGCTGCTAGAGGGACATTCCCGGCACGATGCTGGACTGAAACTCGATTCTCAATCCGTCGAGCAGATATTTTATGACTTACAAGATACTCATTCTTGAGAATGCGCAACAGGGGTGGCGCTTCCACTACGACAGCCTGAGCTAAGCCCCGGTCAGCGGTGGCAAGGCATTCTGTAGGAAATTGTTGCATCATTTCTCCTCCCGTTCCAAAATATACTTACAGCGTTTTCATCTTTAAAAAGAAACTATAAAAATGACTGACATTCAACCGCACCTTTGATTTGACTAAATATTTTTAGCAACTATACACCCTATCAAGTAACTATTTGATGTTGAAAACGCTGTATGTCTAAAATCGCATTAATTACTGGCATCACAGGCCAAGACGGTTCATATTTAGCAGAGTTCTTGCTTGACAAAGGTTATATCGTGCATGGCCTCAAACGTCGCGCATCGCTGTTTAACACAACCCGGATTGACCATTTGTATCGTGACCCCCATGAAGAAGGCGTGCGATTTTTTTTGCATCATGGCGATGTGACTGATTCTTCCAACCTAATCCGAATCATTCAGCAGGTCCGGCCCGATGAAATCTATAACCTTGCAGCCCAAAGCCATGTGGCCGTTTCGTTTGAGGTGCCGGAGTATTCAGCCGATGCCGATGCCTTAGGCACCTTGCGCATTCTGGAAGCCATCCGCATCCTAGGGCTGCAACAGAAAACCCGTTTTTACCAGGCTTCCACATCGGAACTTTTCGGCAAAGTACAGGAAACGCCGCAGACGGAAACGACACCTTTTTACCCTCGCTCCCCTTATGCGGTGGCGAAGCTTTACGCCTATTGGATCACGGTAAATTACCGCGAAGCCTACTCCATGTATGCCTGCAATGGCATCTTGTTCAACCATGAATCGCCAGCCCGTGGCGAGAACTTCGTCACGCGGAAGATCACACGGGCATTGTCCCGCATCAAACTGGGTTTGCAGGAACATCTCTATCTAGGCAATCTCGATGCGAAACGCGATTGGGGACATGCTAAAGACTATGTCGAAATGCAGTGGCTAATGCTGCAACAGGAACAACCGGAAGATTTTGTCATCGCCACGGGTGTGCAATACAGTGTGCGCGACTTTGCCACGATTGCCGCCACGGAGTTGGGCATCGCTATTCACTGGGAAGGCAATGGCTTGGTTGAAAAGGGCTATGATGCATCTGGAAAATGCATAGTCTCAGTCGATCCACGCTATTTCCGCCCCACTGAGGTGGATAGCCTGCTCGGCGATCCTTCCAAAGCCAAGGAAAAGCTCGGCTGGCAGCCAAAAATCAGCTTCGAGGAATTAGTCAAGGAGATGGTACTTGAAGACTACAAGTCCGCCGAGCGTGACTTGCTGGTTAAACGGCACGGGTACTACACTAACCAGTATGACGAGTAAGCCCTCGTGAGGCTGGCCAACAACCTACTGGCGGGCTTGGCAAATTCGGTTGTGTCTGCGCTGGTTGGCCTAGCGGTCGTCCCGCTGTATATTAAATACCTAGGCATTGAGGCTTACGGTTTGATCGGCTTTTTTGCGACGACGCAGGCCATACTCCAACTCTTGGATATGGGCCTCGCCCCGACCATGAACAGGGAAGTTGCAAGGCATTCGGCATTGGGCGATTTGAAGCAGGCCGGGTTGCTGCTGCACAGCCTTGCCGTCGTCTATTGGAGCATGGCAGGGATAATCGCCTTATTCATTGTTGCACTAGCCCCGTTAATTGCCGGATACTGGTTGCAATCCAAACAGCTTGCACCGCAAAGTATTTCACACGCTGTGATGTTGATGGGCTTAGTGGCGGCTTGCCGCTGGCCGATTGGCCTGTATCAAGGGGCATTGATGGGTGCGCAACGCCTGACTGTGGCTAGTGGCGTTAATATCACGATGGTGACGCTGGGTAGTTTGGGCGCTGTGGCGGTGCTTGCCCTAGTCTCACCCACGATTGAGGCTTTCTTTATTTGGCAGGCCGGTGTGGGTCTTGCCTATGCCGTTATCATGCGGTGGGCGGCATGGCGGGTGATAGGCCGACTGCCGGATATCCGGTTCGATGTTGTTGCGTTAAAAAAAATTGGACGATTTTCAGCGGGTATGGGTGGCATTACCATTATGGCAATTATCCTAACCCAATTAGATAAAGCGCTGTTGAGCAAAATGCTCAGCTTGGAGGATTTCGGACGCTATGCACTAGCGGGCATAGTTGCTAATAGTTTGTATTTAATCATTTCGCCTACCTTCAATGTGATCTATCCACATTTGTCAATGCTGGTCGCAACCGGGGAAAAGGAAAAATTACTCGATTTCTACCGGTCTGGGACGCGGTTTCTGGCTTGTCTACTATTTCCATTTGTCATTGCCTTTGCCATTTCTTCAGAATATTTAGTAAGCTTGTGGACAGGTGATAAACTGCTTGCAACTAGCGTGGCTCCGATTATCCAACTTTTGATGAGCGGTACGGCACTCAATGGCATAATGAATTTTCCTTACGCCTTGCAGTTGGCATCAGGCATGACACGAATACCTTTTATCATCACAATTTGTTTGGCAATTATACTGATACCGATGACTATTTATCTAACAAGGTTGTACGGGGCGACTGGTGGCGGATTGTCTTGGCTGCTATTAAACAGCTTATATTTAGTATTCGGTACTTGGTTTATGCATCGGTATTTATTAAAAGGTATTGCATTGGCGTGGTTGATTCATGATGTTGGAGTACCCTTTTGTGTGTCAATGATTATCATAGTGGGTGGTTGGCAGCTAGCGCATACGAATGGGAATGATTTTATAAATTCGCTTTTAAGCTTCGTATTGGCTATGCTTGCATTCTCATTTTGTGTGAAAGCACTGTTGGGCCAGAAAGTAAATTGGCTATGGAAGATGAGGTGATGCAGTGATGCTGGAAGTTTTGAATGACAAATATAAGATAGGTGAAGCTCGCCATGTTCTGGTAAGCAGGGGGGTGTCTCTGATCGAATCCCCTTTACGAACTAGGATGAGAAAATATGGGCTGGCACAAGGAATGGCGATTGGGGATATGCTGAAAAGCTGGGATGTGCTTTCGACAATTAACTTCCTTGATACTCATGTGAGTAAAAATGATCCAATACTCGACATTGGGTGTTATGCTTCAGAGCTAATCGTTGCGTTATATAAACTTGGTTATTCGAACTTATCCGGTGCGGATATAAATCCTAAGTTGCAGAAAATGCCATATCGAGATGTTATCAGCTATGGTATTACTGATTTCATGAATACTAAATATGAAGACTCCTCATTCCAGGCTATTACAGCTATATCGGTAATTGAGCATGGGTTTGATGGACAGTCGTTACTGAAAGAGATGTCTCGACTTTTAAACCCATATGGGTACTTCATTGCATCATTCGATTACTGGCCTGATAAAATTGATACCACAGGTGTAAAATTTTTCGGAATGGATTGGATAATATTCTCAGCGGATGAAGTCAAAGAATTCGTGGATGAAGCAGCGAATTACGGCCTATTTCCAATCGGCGAGATGAGGTATGACGGTAAAGATAAACCAATTCATTGTGGAGGAAAAGAGTATACCTTCGCATGGTTAGTTCTACAAAAACAAGGTCAATGTTAAGGGTATTATTGATAACTGGTTCATATCCTCCGATGAAGTGTGGGGTTGGATCATACACAAAAAGATTGGCAGTGGCTTTAGCTGAATGCGAGGATGTAAATGTCACCGTGTTGACAGATGAGCGTGCTAAAGAGGCCGAAAAACAAAATAAGGTTGAAGTTCTATCTGTAATAAGGGGTTGGCGAATTGCCGAATTGATTATAATCTTGAAGCATATTAAGAATATAGACCCAGATATTATCCATATTCAATATCCAACGCAAGGATACTCTGGAAGAATGCCCTTATTATTACCTTTTTTCATGCGCTTGTTAGGCAGAACTTGTGTGCAAACATGGCATGAACCTTTGAGCAGGTTAGGCTGCTACTTGTCCATTAGATTAAATATTTTAATCACCGTAAAAAAAGAGTTTATGTCTAGCCTTCCAAAGCTAAGACAAATAGCACTACGCAAAACGAAGTTAGTTTGGATACCTGCGGCATCCCTGCTGCCAGCCGTGACTCTTAGCGATGAAGATCGTGATAATATCCGTAATCGATATTTTCAAAATGTTAAATTATTACTTGTATTCTATGGATTTCTGGCACCTATTAAGGGGGTGGAGGCTTTGTTTGAAATTGTGAAAAAAACAAATGCAAACCTAATATTTGCAAGTGATTTCAATCCAGTTGACAACTACCACAGAGATTTACTGACTAATATTACGGCAATGGGAATTTCCTCACGAATAAGCATAGCGGGGTTTTTGCCTGACGTGCAGTTGGCTTCGATATTGGCTGCTGCTGATGCTGTTGTACTTCCATTCAGGGATGGGGCAAAAGATTGGAATACAAGCATAGATGGAGCACTCGCGCAAGGGACTTTTGTTTTGACCACATCATTAACTGTTAATGGTTATGACAAAAAGAAAAATATCTATTTTGCAAAACCTGGTAATATTGATGAAATGATTGAATCGCTTCAAAACTATGCGGGTTGCAGAACATTATGCAAGCCAGCTATATCAGAATGGCAAAACATTGCAAAGCAACATCTAAAACTTTACCATGAACTAACTACAACATGATAAAGCTATCAATCTGCATCCCAACTTACAATTTTGGCAAATTTATTGGACAGACGCTGGACAGCATTATTCCCAATCTTAGGGATGGTGTTGAAGTGATCGTATTGGATGGTGGATCGACCGATGATACTGCCAATACAGTGGCAGCTAGGCAGCATGATCTCCGGCAGTTGACCTATTACAACCAAGGGTTTCGTGGTGGCATTGATCGCGATATCGAGAAGGTTGTAAGCTTGGCACAAGGGAAATACTGCTGGTTGTTTTCAGCGGATGACATTATGTTGCCAGGTGCGATTGATAAAGTGCTTGAAGCCATTAAATCAAATTATGATATTTATATTTGTGAGCATGTCTTATGCACTTTAGACATGCTTCCAATTTGCCCGTATCCACCTTTTAAAAATATTCCAAACCCTAGGCTATACAACCTTGGGGATATTTTGCAAATCGAAGAATATTTTTCTTCAGCTAGAACTAGTGAAGCTTTTTTTAGCTTTATGTCTGGGCCGATATTCAAGAAAGAAACTTGGGATAAGGCGAAAGTACCTGACTCATTCCGCAATACTTGTTGGATAGTTGCAGGACATCTCCTAAGTAGGATACCTAATGGACTTATGGTATATTATATGGCTGAGAAACTACTTCATAAACGGGGTGGTAATGATTCTTTTATGGAATATGGGGCAGTTAATCGGTTGCGTATTTCTTTGGAAGGATTCACGCATATTTCTGAAACAGTTTTTGGTGAGGGATCACAAGAATTATTTCACATTCAAAGAGTCATTAAGAATGAATGTTTTCCTGCCATCATCGGGACGAAGTTATTAACCTTAAGCACTCATCAGCAAGAGGATTTCTCGACATTAAAAAGAATTGTAGAAAAATATTATTTGAATGCAGGTGTTGTTAATTTTTTTAGATATTTAATATTTATATTTATACCGATCCAATTGATAAAGCCACTGATAAAATATAAAAAATATCTACTTGCTCTATATAAAGTTCATAGCCATTAATTTTAATAGTTTAATTTATTCATTGAGCGGTATACGCTTATACAGCATTTTTAATATCAGAAAGTTACTTTTAGATCATATTATTTTGCAAGGCACATACACGCAAGATGGTTTGATTGAGCGTCCTTTATTATTACACTTTGTTAAGAATAAATGCTGTACATAAATACAAACCGGTACTCCTTGCTATGTATTAGCATCTAGGCCGTCCAGATTATGAAGATGATTTAGTAAAACCTAGAACTTCGTCGTTCCGGCATGGATCGCCGGAACCTAGGCTCCATGGACGGCGGGGCTATGGGTTTTCATACAATCTGAATTCAGTCGGTCAATAAAGGAATAGCTGAAGAATTATCCTAATCAGGTAGATTTATGAAAAGAGTATGTGAGTGGGGAGAAATCTTTATGTACAGCGTTTTCATCTTTAAAATATCCCTAATAAAGGATATTCAGATAACGCTTCAAGTTAACTGAATGTCTTGCCCTTCCATGCAAGTTATCAAGTAATTCTTTGATGTTGAAAACGCTGTATCTATAGTTTTGATTATTGCTTATATGGTGTCGAATGTTTTGATTTGATAAACTTTTATAATCATGCCAACAGCCCTTGTGACAGGAATAACTGGTCAAGACAGTTATTATTTATCTGAATTATTACTATCTAAAGGCTATCACGTCATTGCAACGACGAGAAATGCCAATAAAGCTAAAGCATCACTTACTTCAGACTTGATGAAGCGTGTTCAGTTGATCGAATGGGATATGTTGGATCAAAATTGCATCATAAAAATATTGGATGAATATCGTCCAACCGAACTTTATAATTGTGCCGCTTATTCATCGGGTGAGGGAATGTTTAGCGATGCTGTTGCCATAGGAGAAGTGAATGGGGTCACCGTTGTACGAATTTTGGAGGCCATTCGAGCAGTGGATAACAATATCCGTTTCTGCCAAGCATCCAGCAGCGAAATCTTCGGGGAACCGATTGAATCCCCTCAGTCTGAGGATACGCCATTTCAACCACGCAGCCCCTATGGCGCGGCAAAACTTTACGCTCATTCAATGATCCGGATTTATCGACAACGCTACGGGTTATTTGGCTGTTCAGCAATTTTGTTCAATCACGAAAGTCCGCGCCGTGGGTTCGGCTTTGTGACCAGAAAGATTACACAAGGGGTCGCTGCAATCAAGCTAGGTCTGGATAACGAGCTTTGCCTTGGTAATCTTGATGTTCCTAGGGATTGGGGATACGCAGTAGATTATGTGCGGGCCATGTGGCTGATGTTACAACGACAAAAAGCGGAAGATTATGTTGTAGCTACAGGTAAAATGCATTCTGTGCGTGAATTTTGTGAAATCGCTTTTGGACATATGGGTTTAAACTATCGCGATTACGTGCGTATCGACCCTGTGGCGTATCGTCCAGCAGAAACTATCCCGTTATTGGGAAACGCAGGTAAGGCTAAAAAGCTATTGGGTTGGCAACCTTCCATTGGATTTCACGAGATGGTGTGCATGATGGTGGATTCAGACCTGCAAATGCTAAACACTAAACTTAAGGTTTTATCGTGTATAAAAAAATAGAAAAATGCAGAATTTGTGGCAACAAGCATTTGGAGCTTGTGCTGGACTTGGGAAACCAAATGCTAACGGGGGTTTTTCCTCGTGAAAAGGATGCAAACGTCACAACCGGACCGCTACGCTTAGTCAAATGCATGGGGGATGAGGATGCCTGCGGGCTGTTGCAGTTAGAGCATTCCTATGAATTGGCCGAAATGTATGGTGAGAATTATGGCTATCGCTCTGGCCTAAACCCAAGCATGGTGGCCCATTTGCACACCAAAGTGAAGAAAATCCTCGCTCATGTCGATTTGCGCGAAGGCGACCTAGTCATTGATATAGGCAGTAACGATAGCACCACCTTACAAGCCTACCCAGTGTCTGGCCCTATACTGGTGGGCATAGACCCAACGGGCGTTAAGTTTCACCCGTATTACCCGCCACATATTCATTTAATTGCCGATTTCTTTTCTGCTGCCTTAGTAAACCATCGGTTTCCAAACAAAAAAGCAAAAATAATCACTTCGTTTGCCATGATCTACGATTTGGAAGACCCTATGGGTTTTATGCGGCAAATCTATGAAGCACTCGCAGACGATGGGCTTTGGGTGTTTGAACAAAGCTACATGCCGGCCATGCTTGAGATGAATGCTTACGACACCGTCTGCCATGAGCACTTGGAATTTTATGCGCTGCACCAGATCAAGTGGATGACAGACCGGGTAGGATTAAAGATTGTAAGCGTTGAGTTCAATGATGTTAATGGGGGCAGCTTTTCGGTCATGACATCAAAGTCAAAAGGGGATTTGACTCCTGCGCCTTCGGTACAGAGGGTTCTGGACGAAGAACTTGCTAAAAGACTCGACACACTTGCACCGTATCAAGCTTTTGCGGAACGTGTGGCTAAATCAAAAACTGATTTATTGCAGTTTATTCGATTTGCACAGGCGCAGGGAAAATTGGTGCTTGCACTCGGAGCCTCTACAAAAGGCAATGTACTGTTGCAATATTGTGGAATAACAGAAAACGAAGTGCCTTTCGTTGGCGAAGTCAATGCCGAGAAGTATGGTTGCCACACCCCTGGAACGTGGATACCCATCATTGCTGAAGACGAGTTACTCGCAAAAAAGCCTGATTACATAATAGTCTTGACTTGGCATTTTAGAAATTTTTTTCTTGGGAAAAATAATCTTTCTAAATTTACTCTGGTTTTCCCGCTACCGCAACTTGTAACGAAACACTGTTGACTTACGGCCTTGGTCATCGTTCAGCCCGATGGGTGAGTTTGTTGAGTGCGGCGACTCGTCGCCCGCCGCATGGTTTGGAAAACGGCGACAAGTCGCTGCACTCCACATTTGGTGGGCTGTAAAATGACCAAGGCCTGACTTACACTCATCACCTATCAACTTATCTGCAAAGCTCTTGTAGGAGCGGGCCTTTAGGCCGCGATTGTCGCGGCCTAAAGGCCCGCTCCTACAATATTCGCCACAAACCGATAGGTGGCAAGGTGAGTTAAATGACTGTTCGCCGCCAAATGCAATAACCTGTTAAACTTGGCTATGTTTTAGCATCCAAGAGGTCACCGTGCGACTGACTTCAGCGCAAATCTATGCGATCACCCAAACCCGATTTGTATGGTAATGCTGCACGGTTTCTCGCCTATTGCCAGGAAGCCTTGGGCGTTTTGCCAATCCAAGGAGACTTTGCCAATGAGTTCACGGCCATTGTTAGCGCCCAAAACCTAAACAATTCGGCTGTACCTTAGAATAGAGTATTAGCAATGAAGTAGTAGCCGCAAAAAAGGCGAACTGCCCTTCAACTTCATTTCTTTGGTATCACCCCGTAACGGCTCTAACTTAATGGCTGTGCTCTCCCTGCACAAGGATGGCGCGATAGACGGCGATGTAACGGTCTATCATCGTTTCAATGCTAAAATGGGTTTCGGCACGAGCGCGGGCGGCCTTGCCCATGCGAAGCCAAAGGCCGGGTTCTGTAGCCAATCGACGGGCGGCTTCGGCAAAAGCGGAAACGTCGTCTTGCGGACAAAGGATGCCGGTGACACCGTCTTCAACCACCTCGGGCAATGACGAACCATTGGTGGCAATGACCGGCAGACCACAGGCTTGGGCTTCCAAGGCTGCGAGTCCGAAGCCTTCCAACCTTGTCGGGAATAGTAGTGCGTCGGCATTCTGGTATATGCGGGCCATCGCGCCCGGCGTATTAATATTGCCGAACACACGCATGCCTTCGGGTTTGTTCGCAGGTAATTTAATGGAATGCCTGCTTGTCGTGTATACAAGCTCAAAATCTGGCATCAACCTTCTCATGATTGGAGCCAGCAAATCGACTCCCTTTCGAGCCGACCAGTTGCCGACAAAAAGCAGCCTAAACGGGCGGCTAGGCTCGTTCCGCTGCATGGGTTGAAAAATATTGAGGTCGATGCCGTTGTGAACCACATGGATGTCCCGAATGTTAAAAGCCCTTTTCGTTCGGTCCGCTGTGTGTTCACTGACAGCAACAACCTGTCGGGCATGAGAAAGGACGTGACGTTCCAATCGCTGAATCCAATTGTTGTGGTAAAGGGACTGGGCGAGAGTCTTGTATGGGGAAAGTGCGGAATCATGCACACAATGATGCATAGTCGCAACAACCGGCAATTCAAGCGGAATGAAGCGTCGATGCAGCCAAGTGTTGACATGGACAATGTTAGCCCAGACGGGAGGCTTGGGTACAGGGACTGCCCAAGGCAAATACTCTGCACGATGGGGCAGCCAAAATATTTCCGCCCGCAGTCCACGGCGAAGCAGCCCTTCGACCAAACTCTCGGTAAAATTGTCCGTGCCAGTTCCAGTGCGGACGGCGGGAAACCAGACGGCGGGTTCAACCAAATCGTTCATTTTGACAAGCCTTAAGTTCGCATTTCCCGCATCCTACCGAGCCGGCCTACGCACACCGGCAAACCGCCCCCACCAATACGGGGTGTCCAAGTTGGAAACTGTGACGCTAGCTTTGCCACTGGACGCGTGAATGAACGAATCATTACCCAGGTAGAGACCGACATGGGCGAACGCCTGGTCTTGGTAATTGAAAACCAATATGTCGCCGGGTCGTCGATCTTCGGTAGCCACTTCGGGTAAGTTGTAGGCTATTTGTGCGGCGGTTCGGGGAATCGTATAACCGTATTGACGGTAGACATGCCATACAAAGCCGCTGCAATCGAAGCCGTCTTCAGGCGAAGATTTTCCCCACCGGTAAGGGGTGCCTTGTAGGCTTAAGGCGTAACTTAACAGACCATCAGTGGCCGTGGGCACGGGGGTGGGACTAGCGATCTTTGGCTTGGATGCACAGCCTGCGACGAGCAAAAAAGCCAACAGCAAAATCAGGCAAAAAAACCAGCGTTGACCAAATCCAAGCCCCCCCGGCAATGCTGTTGAATTGCACTGGTTCCCAAAAGTGCCGTCATTCCGGCAGGGATTGCCGGAATCCAGTCCACAGGGATGTGAAACTGTGGGCCAGAAATAATTTGAATCAAACACTTGTCCAAGCGACAAGTTACCATCCATGGCTTCTGGATTCCGGCAATCCCTGCCGGAATGACGGGCCTCCAACACTTGTGTATTACAGCGAGAGCTGGGGCTTGAGAACGAGCAGAAGTTTTCTCCATCGTTTACCTGTTTCATTTTAATGCCTCCCAAACCGGATTATTCGAGCATCAAATCAATCTTAGTCAGACTTTTATGTAGTGGTCCAATATCAATACCGCAAAAATCCCCACCAAATAAACCAAGGAATTGGCAAAGGTTTTCCACGCGACTTTTGGGCTGGCATCCTGCTTTAGCCGCCATGCGTGATAAACGAACAGGCCGCCAAACACCACTGCACCGACAAGATAAATGATGCCGCTCATGTGAGTCAAGTAGGGAAAGAGGCCAACGACGAACAGCAGTATGGTGTAAAGGAAGATATGCAATTGGGTGATGGGAATACCGTCAGTTACCGGCAACACGGGGATTTTTGTCGCTACTGTGCGATAGTCATCCAACCTGGCGATGGCCAAGGCCCAAAAATGTGGCGGGGTCCATACAAATATAATCAAAGACAAAAGCAATGCATGGGGGTCTACGTTCCCAGTGATGGCACACCAACCCAATACCGGTGGAGCCGCCCCGGTCACGCCGCCGATGACAATGTTTTGCGGTGTTGCCGGCTTCAAATAGACTGTATAAACAATGGCGTAGCCGATAAGGGTGATAAACGTCAGCACGGTAGCCAACGCGTTGGTGAACTTTATCATCACTGCCATGGACAAAACACCGAGAATCAAGGCAAATAGAATGGCCTGGCGGGGGGTGACTTCCCCTAGCGGCAGTGGGCGTCCACTAGTACGCCCCATTTCAGCGTCGATTTTGTATTCGATGATTTGATTGACCGCCGCCGCCGAAGCCGCCGCCAAGGCAATCCCCAACACTGCCCAAAAGGCCAAATCCAAGGGGGGCAATCCTGGCACGGAGAGAAACACACCGACGACAGTCGCAAATACAATCTCCCGCAAAACCCTAGGCTTGCATAGTTCCCAATAGGATCGCCATTTTTGTCTCTTTGCGGGTAAGTTAGGGATTGGTGTTGTCATCGTCTGGCTTGCTTTCGTTTACAATAGTTTAATACGGATCGACCGATCCGCACCGATTTATGAACTTCCTATGGAGAAACTGTATCATGGCGTTATTACGCATGCTCGGCTGCCTGCTTTTAGCCGTGCCGCTATCCTTGCAAGCGGCAAACCCCAAAGTGTCCGAGTTCAAATTGGACAATGGGTTGAAGTTGCTCGTGCAGGAAGACCATCGCGCCCCCGTTGCCGTCACCCAGGTTTGGTACAAAGTGGGTTCCAGCTACGAACACGGCGGAATCACCGGTATTTCGCACATGTTAGAACACATGATGTTCAAAGGCACGAAAAAGCATCCGCCGGGTGAGTTCTCCCGCATTATCTCAGCAAATGGGGGTAGTGAAAACGCTTTTACCGGCGAAGATTACACCGCTTATTTCCAGACGTTGGAAAAATCACGCCTGCCGATAAGCTTCGAACTGGAAGCCGACAGAATGAGGAGTCTTAGGCTGATGCCGGACGAATTCACCAAGGAGCAGCAAGTGGTGTTGGAAGAGCGGCGTTTACGCACCGACGACCAACCACGGGCCAAGCTGGGCGAGCAGTTCAATGCCGTGGCCTATTCCAACAGCCCTTATCGAAACCCGGTCATCGGCTGGCCGGACGATGTTTCCAAACTAACGGTCAGCGACTTGTCCGATTGGTATCAACGCTGGTACGCGCCCAACAACGCAACGCTAGTGGTCGTCGGGGACGTGAAGCCCGATGAAGTTTTCAAACTCGCACAAAAATATTTTGGCCCCCTTAAGCCCAGCCAATTACCTGCGTTAAAACCACAGGCCGAAATTGAACAAGTGGGCATTAGGCGCATCACCGTCAAAGCACCCGCCAAACTACCCTATATCTCAATGGGCTACAAGACACCCGTGCTGCATGGCGCGATTGACGAAAACGAAGCCTATGCCTTGGAAGTGGCGGCGGGCGTTCTCGACGGCGGCAACAGTGCCAGGTTGGAAAGCCGCTTGGTGCGTGGACAGCAGATCGCCGCTTCTGTCGGTGCCGGCTATGACCTTTACTCACGGATGCCGAGCTTGTTTATGATCGAGGGTACACCTGTGCAAGGAAAAACCCTAGTCGATTTGGAGAAGGCTCTGCTGGAAGAAGTCCGCCTGTTGCGGGATGAACCCGTGGCAACCGGGGAACTGGAGCGCGTCAAAGCCCAAGTTCTGGCAAACAAAGTGTTTGAGCGGGATTCGATTTTTTATCAGGCAATGCAACTGGGCACTGCGGAGACCGTGGGCTTAAGTTGGAAAAAGGTGGATGAATTCGTGGACAAAATCAACGCGGTGACACCGCAACAAGTGCAACAGGTGGCAAAGAAATATCTAACCGAAGACCGTCTCACCATCGGATATCTGGACCCGCAACCGATACCAGAGGGGCAAACCGCACCGGAAGACCGTACACCCGTAGGAGGCGACCATGTACGCTAAAAATCTGAACATTTTACTATGCACAATCTTGGCGTTATGGTCAGTGTGTACGCTGGCAGGCCCAAAAATCCAAACTTGGACCACAGCCAATGGCGCCCGTGTCTATTTTGTCCCTACCGAGGGTTTGCCGTTGGTGGATATACGGGTGGTCTTTGATGCCGGGAGTGCTCGCGATGGCGCACAATTTGGCTTGGCAACGCTGACTTCAGGCTTATTGGACACCGGGGCTGGCCAATGGAACGCGGATGCCATAGCCCAGCGAATGGAAGGCGTAGGTGCCCGCCTTGGGACTGGAATCTCCCGCGATACCGCCTGGGTGTCGCTACGCTCCTTGACTGTCTCTAAGCTATTGGAACCGGCCTTGGATACCCTGCGTGAGATTATCCAACACCCCAGCTTTAACCCTACGGATTTCGAGCGTGAGAAGAAAAATCTGCTGGTTGGCCTAAAACAACGCGAGGAGTCGCCTGCCGATTTGGCTGGCATCGCCTTCTTCCAAACGCTATACGGCAACCATCCTTATGCCCACCCGAAGGAGGGCAATATCGACACCGTCGAAAAGCTGACCCGTGAAGATTTGCAAAAATTCTACCAACACTACTACGTCGCCAAAAATGCATTGATCGTGATTGTCGGCGAGGTGGACAAACCTAAGGCAGAGTCCATTGCCAACGGGCTGCTTTCCGGGTTGCCCACCGGTGAAGCCGCATCGGCACTGCCAGCAGTGGACCAGCCTTCGGCCAGTAAAACCGAGCGCAAATTCTTCCCGTCCGCACAAACCCACGTCTATTCCGGGGTACCCGGCATTAAAGCGGTCGATCCAGACTATTTTCCGCTTTATGTGGGCAACCATATTCTGGGCGGTAGCGGCTTGGTGTCGAAAATCTCCGAGGAAGTTAGGGAAAAGCGAGGACTATCCTATAGTGCCTTCAGCTATTTTTACCCGTTCCGGGAGCTTGGCCCATTCTTGATGGGGTTGCAAACCAAGAAAGGCCAATCCGATGAGGCTTTAAACGTCATGCAAAAAACCCTGCGTGATTTCATCATTGCCGGCCCAACCGCCAAGGAATTGGAAGCGTCGAAGAAAAACATCACCGGTGGGTTCGCGATGCGCTTGGACAGCAACCAGAAGCTGGTCGATCAAGTGGCTTCCATCGCCTTTTATGGGCTACCGCTGGATTATCTGGACACCTTCACTGGCAAGGTTGAAGCTGTGACACCGCAAGCGATACAAAAGGCGTTCAAAGCGCGCATCGACCCCGACAAATTGCAAACCGTGCTAGTTGGAGCGGATGCCCCGCATGAAAAATGAGGTTCGCATCATCGGCGGAACTTGGCGCAGCCGGAAAATCCGCTTTCCCGATTCGCCGGGGTTACGCCCGACCCCGGATCGGGTGCGTGAGACGCTATTCAATTGGCTGGGCCAAGAACTTGATGGCTTGGTTTGCCTCAACCTTTACGCCGGCAGCGGTGTGCTAGGCTTTGAAGCCGCCTCCCGTGGGGCAAAACGGGTGGTGCAAGTGGAGCGTAATCCTGAAGCCTGCTTTGCGCTAAAACAAAACTGTGCCCTGCTAAATGCCCTAACGGTACAAATCGTGACTATGGATATTGCCCGTTTTCTGGCAGGCCCAAGCGAAGCCTTTGATGTGGTTTTTATCGACCCGCCTTTTGAGCAAGGTCTAGTCGAGCCATGTTGCCGTCTATTGGAGGAAAAAGGCTGGCTTGCTCCCCATGCCCGTATTTATATAGAAGCTGAAAAGGATAAACTGCTGGACCGACTACCTGAAAATTGGAAAAGTCATCGCAATAAACAGGCAGGGGGAGTAGGGTATCACCTGTATACTCGGTGAGGCTGTTTTAAACGGGTTGCTAAGGTGATTTCCAAGAAAGAACATCCCACCAAAGGCCAAGCTGGGGCTTGCCGCTCCCAGAAGGAACGCCAAGCCCCAGCTTGGCAAGGATAATTGCGGAGGAATTGTTCGTGATTTTCATGCACAATTCTTTTCGGTGTTGGTGGATTCATTATCGGAAATCACCTAAGTTCCCAGTTCTCATCGTTATACACCATGAAGACCCGTTATTTTGTAGTCCTACAGCGTTTTCAGCATCAAAGAGTTACTTGATAACCTGCATGAAAGGGCAAGAAATTCAGTTAACTTGAAGCGTTAACTGAATATCCTTTATTAGGGATATTTTAAAGATGAAAACGCTGTACATAATTATTTCTCCCCACTCACATACTCTTTTCATAAATGTACCTGATTAGGAGGATTCTTCAGCTATTCCGGCATGGACCGCCAGAATTCAGATTGCATGGATGCCCAAAGCCCCGCCGTCCATGGAGCCTAGGTTCCGGCGATCCATGCCGGAACGACGACGTTCTGGGTTTTGCTGAAACATCTTCCTAATCTGGACGGCCTAGATGCTAATACAGCGCAAGGAGTTCCGGTTTGTATTTACAGCGTTTTCTATATCTATTTGTTACTTACATAATGTTCGTCCATGTCGGCAAAGGGTTGCCGACCTACTGCACATCAAGGATTGTAGGGCGGCAACCCTTTGCCGCCAATGAAAAACAAAGTAATCAATCAACATTAAAAACGCTGTAAAAGTAACTCTCTGATATTAAAAATGCTGTATTTGACTTCTTTATTAAATTTTTTTCCCAATGGGAGAAAAATTTAAGCGGGTAATTAAAAGCAATAATAACGTCAGTGAACCCAAAATCCAGCGAATATCAACCTTGACGGTGCGTTCAGCCGCCAAGTTTCGGGCCAGCAGTGTCCGGGCAAGATTCTCAGGGGTTTCCAATTGGACATAGCTTAAGCCCGTGATGGTAGCCAAGCGAGTCAAGGATTGCACGTCGAGGCGGGAAAGATAAAAGTTTGCACCGTCCTTCGGCAAGGCCGAAGGCGGCAGATAGTCGCGCAAGTCCATAGTCTCCCAAAATCCCATGGGCCGGTTTTCCTTGTCTAAACGAGGAATTGGCACGGGCTGAGTGCCTCCGACCCCGACGATAAGCCCACCCACCGCCCCCGGCTGTCCGTCGAACGGAGGAAAATCTGGCTCGGGAGGGAATTGCTGGCCGTCGCTGAAAAAAACTAGCCGGGTGTTTGCACCAAGTGCCGCAGCCTCGCGCAAGCCGGTATAGAGACCACGGGCGATATGGCTGTCGGCGGCCCAGGCCATGCGCCAGTCGATATGATCCAGCACGTCGGCTATCAGCGGGAAGTGCCCACAGATTTCCAAAGGCTCAAACATCACTTGGCTGTTGCGCGTGGTGAACAATCCCAGCCCCACTTCCGAGCCGCAAGGCAGTTTGTCTAACGCTTGCCGGATGGATGCCTTGACGAAACCCAGCCGGTCGGCTGGAAACCCATCTTGGTGATAATCCCTAGCGTTCATGCTTTGGGTGATATCAATGACAAACAAGTAGCGAAACACTGGACGCTGCATGGGCAAGGTCGGGTGCGCAATGCATAGGGACAGCAAGACAGCGGCACCGAACAAGGACCAGAAACGCCAACTTAGATAAAGGCAAATTCTCATTTTTGTTCAAACTGGGGTGCGATTAAAACTGATGCTTACGAACAAAACCTTCGCCAATCCCCTTGCCAAGCTGGTGCTTGGCGTTCCCATTGGGAGCGCCAAGCACCAGCTTGGCCTTTAGATCGGCGGTTCTGTGCCAAAATAGGTGGTCTCGCACGATATTGGCGAAGATATTGTACGAATCGGGCGGTATTTGAATAATGCAGGGAGTACAAGGCTTGCCTTGTCTGCACATGCCCTCGCAAGGCAAGCCTTGCACTCCTGCATCACTTTTAATCGCCACTGTACGGCTAAACCCTGTTCAAGGCCCACCTCCCGGCAACCCCGGCAGTGTTGAATAGACGCTGGGTTTGGTCGCTTTGAAATCGGATTTGGGCCTTTCCTTAGGTGGCGGAGTAATACGCCAAGCATATTCCAAGTTAAAACGCGCATCCCAGTCGCCTGGGTCCAGTCGCAGGGCTTCGCGGAAATTTTCCTTCGCCAACTCGACTTGGCTACTGACATAGGCGTAATCCAAGACTCCCCGTTCATTCCAGTGTTTCGCACCATCGCGCAGATAAATCGCGCCAAGATTGTGGAAAGCCCTTGTTCGCAAGTCACGGTCTTGGCTATTACGCAGACGGGCGTAAAGTCGGCTGGCCTCAATCGAGTTGCCTGTATGATCGAGATGCATGGCTTTTGAAAACACTAAGGCATCAAGGGTATTTTCATCAACTTCCACCAAGTCAGGATTGGCTATAGCCTGGTTCAGCGCTGCCAGCCGATAGAGCAAGTACCCCTGGTATGTCGCCCCGCCTAAAGCCAAGACCGCCAAAAAATAAAACCAGCCCATAGATATTCTTCGTTTCAGATGTTCCATGCCTTGACCTCCAAGGACTGAAAAGCAAGCAACCCTATCCAGCAAATTAAGGCCGAACCATAACAAAGCCCTGACAAATCTTGTCGCGGCAGTTTTTCCCGGTAAGTCAGAGGACGGTTCTCTAGCGATTCCACCTTGGCGATAGCTTCTTGCAAGGCTTTAGTATTATCCGCCTCGAAAGCTTGATAGGGAACACCTAGGGAATGGAAATACTGATGCAGATAGTATTCCGGGGTGGTGCTTTCATTGGGGTTTTTAGGCGCCTCGGTCAATTTTCCACCTTTTGGGTTGCGCAGGTAAATCCAATACAAGGCGGTTTGGTTGTCTTGGAATTGTTGGCGTAGCGCCTCGGCAATTTCGGGTTCCATCCGTGCTGCGCCATCGGACACCAACAGCACAATCCGCGACCCCGTGACTGGCTGGCCGCTGAAATGCCCCAAGGCCATCGCCAAACCCGGCGCGATGTTGGTGATGCCATGCCCCCGTCCGCCCAAGGCCAGCACTGCTGAACGGACAGCCTCATGGTCTTGGGTCAGGGGCAGCACATAAATCGGGGTGGCACTGAAAGCGACCAGGGCAAAGAAGTCGTGCTTCCGGCGGTCAATAAATTCGACCATTAGCTTGGATGCCAAGGCACTTTTGGATTCATGGGCCGTCCCGCCGAGATAGGTGCCGGAGAAGTTTTCGTTCATGCTACTGCTGCGGTCCACAAGCAGTACGATGTGCGCACCTGTGCCGGTCTTCTCAACCCATTGCTCGCGCAAATAGGGTTCTGCGATGCCCAGGGCCAATAGCAGCGCGGCCAACCCCGCCAAAAACCGCAAACCCCGGTCTATCCATAGTGATAGATTGTCTTCTGGGAGCAATGCAAGGCAGGAATAGGTCAGCATTTTCTGTCCGCTCTTATAGAGGGGGATGATAGCCAGCAGGGCAAGCAACAATGCCCAAGGATGCGCAAAGGCAAAGCTCATCGCTTTTCGCCCCATGCGCTAGCCAGTTTACGGCATAAGCCTTCAAGCTTGGATAACGAAAAATCAACAGGAGGCACAGTGCCAATTGCATAGAAAACCCGCTCGGAATCCATAAAAAACCGCTCCAAATCAGCAGTGGAACCTTGGTATTCGGGATGGGCTTCCAAGAAGCGCCAAAGCTGTCCGGGTAAAAGGGTATGGCCTGCGGCTTCGTTGAGGGCATCGTGCAATAGTTTTGCACCTTGCCGATAATTTTCCTGTGTTGCAGGCTTCTTACCCAACTTTTTTAAATCCGAAGCCGCCCGTGCAAAGGGTGGGACATTGCGGCGGAAGGGAGGCAAACCGAAACGCCAAGCCGCATAAGCCCCGAGTCCGCAGAGACCTGACAGGCAAGCCGCCAGCCATCGCCAATGGTTGATGCCCGAGTAGTACGGCGGCGGCAGTTCGCCACGCAAGACCACTGCTTCATCCGGCACATTGGTCGGGATGATGGGCGTAAGGGTAAAATTCCAAGCAGGGGCAATCGTTTCAACGCTCTGACCGTTGCGCTCAAAGCGCAGGGGCAGCGCAGGGACGGTGAGTGTTTCCGCCTCACGGACCCCTTTGAAAACTTGATAGATTAGGATGATGCGATAAAGGGTTTCATTGCCTAACTCTTGCTTGTCACTGTGAATTTCACGAATTTCCAAGAAATCATTGACGGCACTTCCCGGTTGGGGAATTGATGCGGTTTCCAAGTGATAGCCTGTTTCTGTCTCCACCCGAATCACCCCAGCCAGGGTATCTCCCATCACAATGCCGTAATCGCGCGGGGAAGAGATTTCAATAGAATGGATCGGGGAAGAAGCTTCGGCGAGGGAATGAAAAAACAAGGCAAAACCTAGGGCAATTCCGAATGGATTTTTCATTGATAAAAATACCGCGTCATCGCGTCCGGGTCAAACCGGTCAACCAGAAAAAACGGCTCACGACCATGGCGTACACAAATCTGCGTCAGTTCCTCCTTGCGTTCGGCAAATCGTTCCCGAATACGTTGCAACAAACCTGGCCGAAGGAATAGGCGGCGGCGCTGACCGGTTTCCGGGTCTTGCACTTCCGCCCAACCAAAGCGCGGCAGGTTCTCGTATTCGCCACTGTCCCACAACACCACAGGCACCACGTCATGACGGACTAAGCTGTTGAATAATTCCTCCATCTGACTTAAAGGAAAATGAAAATCGGAAACCAAGAACACCAAAGACCGTTGTCGACCCAATAACGTGGCGGCTTCCAACAATCCCAATGCATTATTAGACTTGGGATGAAACGCTCGTAATCGTTCGGACAGCCCACTGACCATGCCTTTGTATAAGCGCAGAGGCAGGCTTAAGTCCAGACGGATTTGACTATCGCAGGCATAAAGGCCAAACGGGTCGCCTGTGCGCCAGGCAGACCAAGCCACTGCGGTCGCGAGCTCGGCCAACAAGCCAGTCTTGGCGGCTTTGCCAACAAAACCCATCGAAGCAGACAGGTCGGCCAGCAGATAAACCGGAATCGTTGCGCGTTGGCGGAAACTCTTTACCATCAATTGTTGCATGGGATCGGCAATCATGGCGCGAATGTCCAAATAGCGCGGGTCGGGTTGACTGGTGAAAGGCACCAGCCCTTGAAACTCGAAACCGCCGCCGGACTGCACTCCAGTGTGGTGGCCGGGATGGCTACCGAGTGCCCGCCAAGGGATATGGTAGTGGAATTCTTCAAAAGTCATGGTTGCTGAATTTTGCCGTATTTGTCATTGGAAATATAATCAAAGCCGTGCTAGGTGACAAGCACTCATTGATTCTTGTTGCCTTCGCATGGCCCTTGTGCAAATATTCCCGCCTGATTAGGAAGCTGTTTCAGCTAAACCCAAAACGTCGTCGTTCCGGCATGGATCGCCGGAACCTAGGCTCCATGGACGGTGTGGTTTGGGGCATCCCTGCAATCTGGATTCCGGCGATCCATGCCGGAATGACGGAATAGCTGAAGCATCTTCCTAATCAGGTATCCCTCACGGGTAAAACTGCCACTGACGAGAAAACATTATGAACGATCCGATCCAGCATGTTGTGTTACTGATGATGGAAAACCGCTCTTTCGACCACATGTTGGGAGCCTTGCAATCCGTCAACCCGGATATTGACGGCGTGAATCCGGATGGCCCACCGAACTGGAACCCCGTCGATTCAAACGATTCCCCGGTTTACCAGACAGAAACAACGGCAAATTGTGTGCGCTTCGACCCAATGCACGAACACGTCAATGTCATGCGCCAACTGGCAGACGGCAACAAGGGGTTCGTCCTCGACTTCTTTGAAACCTATAAGCACGAAGGGATCAATTCAGAGGATATCCAAGATATCATGCGCTATTACCGCTTGGATCACCTCCCCGCCCTGCATGCCTTGGCTCGTGATTTCACCGTTTGCGACCGCTGGTTTTCCTCGCTGCCGGGGCCGACTTGGCCGAACCGTTTCTTTGCCCTTTCCGGCACTTCGTCTGGCATCGTCACCATGCCCTCCGGGGTGGGTGAACTGAACCCTAAAGCCTACTTCCAGCAGAACCAAACAACGATTTTCGACTTGCTCGATGCGCAGAATGTTTCATGGAATGTGTTTTACTACGATATCCCCTCATCATTAGTCATGACCCGCCAACGGCGACCACAAAACGTGGCGAATTATCGGAAGATGGATTGTGGTGACGACTTTTTCAAACTGGCCGCTCGATACAAGAATACGGGCGATTTCCCTCAATTTTCTTTCATCGAGCCAAAATATTTCGGCACCGACCAGAACGACGACCATCCTCCGCATAATATCATGAAGGGGGAAAAGCTGATTGCGGACACCTATAACGCCTTGCGGTCCAACCCGGCGTTGTGGCAATCGACGCTTTTGGTGGTGGTGTTTGACGAGCACGGCGGGTTTTACGACCACGTCCCTCCGCCCTCGGCGGTTCCACCCGCACCGCCCAAGCCAGGGGACGAATGGGTATTCGACCGGCTTGGTGTGCGGGTTCCTGCCATCTTGGTTTCGCCCTGGGTCAACCGTGGGGTGGAACACACCCCATTCGACCATACCAGCGTGCTGAAATACTTGATCGAAAAGTGGTCCTTGGGTGCGCCAGACTGCTTGGGGGACAGGACAGCATCCGCCAATAGCATTGCTCGTGTGCTAGACTCGGGTCCAGACCGGCCACGCGAGGACACCACGGCGTTTATCCGTGTCCCTTTTTCCCAGTTAATCCCCGACAAAAGCGAACTGGACAGTTACGAGAACGCCGTCAACGAAAACCAAGCCTCGCTGCATTTGCTTGCCGATTTCATCAACGAAGAACTGGACCAAACCAGTGACGGCGGCATTGCTGCCGTGGCATCGGCTCTTTCCAAAGAGGAGAAAAATATGGTCAGTACCTTCGGCGCATTCAGACGCTTAGGTCTGGACTGATGTCATGTTGGATGGCCTTTTCGATTTTCTGCAAAACTCATGGCAACAGTTTCATGTACCCATTGAGCAATTGGCTGCGGTGTTTGGCGTCATCGTCCCCATTGCCGGGATGCTGAAGTATGTGACCTATCAATTTCGGCTAAAGCGCGTACAACTGCACAAACTGCAAGAATTCAACGATTACCTCCAAGAACAAATTAAGGCTTTGCAACGGGAACTCAAGAAAAAGGATGAAGCCATCGCCGGGTTGGAATCCCAATTCCCCGAGCAGTGGCTGCGGCAGGCCGCGAAGGAACGCGAGAACGGCAACGAAGAACGCGCCATCCGCTGCTTGCGGGAAGGCTTTAAAACCGTGCGCGAGCCGTTGAGTGCCTGTTGCCTAGATTTGGCCGCGCATCATTTTTCGCTAGTGTCGGATTACGGCAACCAGCATTTTGCCGAGGCGGAACGCTTGGCACGTTTGGCGGTGCTGCTGCACCCCAGCGATGAAGCGACGGGCTTGTTCCTCGCCGAGATACTGGCGGTGGCGGCGGAGGGAAAATATGCAACCGGCAATCTGCCAGCTTCAGATGCGCTATGGGAAGAGGCGGAAGATTTTTTGCAGGTTGGCAAGGATGCGGATAGTATCACCAGCATAGCCGAACTTGCGAGGCAATATTATGACCAAGGCCATTACCAACTGGCTGTACGATTATTTCGTCGTGCTATGCAGATGTCCCATCGTTTTTTCGGGCCGGATACTCCCAATACACTGACTTTGCGGGGAAATCATGCATCTGCTTTGCAAGCGGCAGGACGCTATGGCGAAGCCTTGGCTTTTTCCTTGGACCTATTGGCGGATAGGGAGCGAGTATGCGGATCCGAGCATCCCGATGTGGCGAATAGCTTCAACAACCTCGCGGAGTTGTATCAAGCACTAGGTCAGTATACACAGGCCGAGACGCATAACCAACGATCATTGGCAATTCGGGAAAAAGCCCTAGGACCCGAGCACCCCGATGTGGCGAAAAGCCTCAACAACCTCGCAGGGCTTTATGAAGCGCAAGGCCATTATGAACAAGCCGAGCCGCTTTTCCAACGGTCGCTGGCAATTCTGGAAAAGGCACTAGGCTCCAAGCATCCCGAAGTGGCGATGACCCTTAGAAATTATGCGGGTTTGCTCAGGAAGCTTTATCGCTTTGCCGAAGCGGAGGCAATGAAAACTCGCGCACTGGCGATACAAACCACCACTCAGCAAAGCCAAAGCTAGTCTTAATTTTATCGTTCCCATGCTCCCGCGCTCATCGTTATACACAAGTGCCGACAAACTGGAAAACACCGTCATATCGGCATGGATGCCGATATCCAGGCCATGGACGGTAACCATCCGACAGTGCAAGCGCTTGATTCAGGCGACTTGCCAACCCGCAGTTTCCCGTCCGTGGATCAAGGGCATCTGTTGTGCATCAGTGTTGCCATCCCTGGACGCTGGATTTCGGCATCCCTGCCGAAAAGACGGGCCTCCAACACTTGTGTATAACGACGAGCGCTCCCGCGTGGGAATGCAGACTTTACCGCTCCTGCGGTTCGATATCTCCGACGCTGGGGCGTCGCCGGAGGCATTCCCACGCAGAGCGTCACTGCCATTAAGTTAAGCCGTCATTCCGGCATGGACCGCCGGAATCCAGATTGCAGGGATGCCGACAATCTATACC
>Ga0118677_10004809_pt1 | contig 24212 bp, 25 predicted proteins | sample AliMusrvi5mmetaG_FD_86154 | JGI IMG/M metagenome (GOLD analysis project Ga0118677, IMG submission 86154)
ATCATAAGAAAATAGATGAATGGAGAGCTGCTGGTGGTAGCTCCTAGTTTAATACACCCCGCTTCATTTATGGCGCGGGCTTTTTTAATATTTAAAAATAACATACAATAAAAGCATGTTGAGCAATAAACTAAAGAAAGAAGTAAAATATTGTATTGGAATAGACGAGGTTGGTCGGGGACCACTTGCTGGGCCGGTGGCTGTTTGCGCCCTTAGCTTGCCAATAAATTTTAAAGATAAAAGATTTGCAAAGTTCAAAGATTCAAAAAAACTATCGGCTGATCAGAGGGAAAAATGGCTTTTACTTATAGATGAAGAAAGAAAAAAAGGCAATATAAAGTACGCAGTTTGTTTTGAAAGTAACACGGTAATTGATAAAAAAGGAATTGTTTATGCAATTAAGAGCGCGCTTAAAAAATCAATAAACAAAATTACAAATGAACCAGGGGAGTGCCGAGTTCTTTTAGATGGTGGTTTAAAAGCTCCCATAGAATTTATCAAACAGGAAACAATTATTAAAGGTGATGAAAAAAAGCTAGCAATTGCCTTAGCTTCAATAGTGGCTAAAGTAGCACGTGATAAAATTATGGTTAATTTGGCAAAGACTTATCCTCAATATGGTTTCGAAAAACATAAAGGATATGGTACGGCTTTTCATGGAAAAATGATTTGTAAAAATGGTCTATCTAAAATTCATCGGCAAAGTTTCTGTCGGGCATATAAATAAGTTGCTTTTTTACTAGGGATAGTGTATATTAATCGACATTATGGTTATACGAATGAGACATAACAGATCCCAACGAGGTAATACCAGATCCCACGACGCTTTAAAGGATCTGCGAACTGCCAAGTGTCCGGACTGTGGCACCCAAAGAATGAATCATCGAGCTTGCCCAAATTGTGGAAAATACAATGGCCGAGTAGTAATAGATGTTCTTAAGAAGGTAGCTAAAAAAGAAAAGAAATTAAAAGAAGAAGAAAAAGCGACTAAGTAGTCGCTTTTTTTCTTGTACATTTAAACTTTGGACTTTTATTTTTAAATAGTGTATACTTATTTTTAGTTAGTAATTAATCAAAAAGATTTCAGGCTTTAATTTAAAAGTTATAAGCTAAATTATATGGCAAACAGGCACCTTGCAAGATCAATAGTTCTCCAGACTCTCTATGAGATGGATTTTCGAAGTTATCCAGATACGGAAGCTCCGGAAGTTTTTTCTCGTAACACAGAAGAATTTGCTCAGGAAATTGTGGATAAGGGTTTTATGAAAGAACTGCTTGATGGTGTTTTGAAAAAGAGAAGCGAACTCGATTTGATTATTACCAAAGCGGCCCCAGACTGGCCACTAGAAAAAATCTCTACTACTGACAGGAATATTTTAAGAATCGGGCTTTATGAGCTTTTATTTGCCGATGCCGCACAGGTACCAGCGAAGGTAGCTATTAACGAAGCAATTGAGCTTGCCAAAAGTTATGGTGGTGAAAAAAGCGGTAAATTTATAAATGGTGTTCTAGGTTCTGTTTATAAAGAGCTCGGTGAGCCAGGCAAGGATGAAGTTTCTAAAAATAAAGATAAAAATAAAAAAAGAATTCCTGATATCCCTTATGAAAAAATGCCAATTAAGAAACTTGGTGGGGCCGTAGTTTATGCTGTTAAAGAAGGTGAAATATATTTTGCTCTTGTTCATGATGTGTTTGGTCACTGGACATTATCCAAAGGTAAGTTTGAAGATGGCGAAGATCAAAAGACTGGTACAATGCGTAAAATCAAAGAAGAAATCGGTCTCGATTTGGAGATCCAAGACGAGCTATCCAGCAATGAATATATCGCTAATCATCCAGAAGAAGGTAAGATTCGAAAACAGGTGGTGTATTTTCTTGCAAAAGCCCCATATCAAGAACTTAAATTAGAAGTCGGTGGCGGTTTAAATGAAGCTCGTTGGTTTAGAGTCGCCGAACTGAAAGATCTTAATTTCTACGGTGATATTATGCCGATAATAACAAAAGCAATATCTATTTTGAACGAAAGAGGTACTTCTGTTTAGGATGTTTACTTTTTACTCTAAAATGGTATCTTTAATTTTATGGTAGCTAAAAAACAAATGCCGGACTTTAAGAAATTTGAGGATTTAGCCGGGATAATCTTCAAGGACAAGAATCTATTAAAACAAGCCTTTACACACAGGTCTTATTTGAATGAAAATCGAAATTTGGAGATTAATCACAATGAGAGATTGGAATTTTTAGGGGATGCCGTGATTGAGCTTTTGGTGACAGAATATCTATATCAGAAGTATCCGGACAATACCGAAGGTGATTTGACCGCGTACAGGGCTTCCTTAGTGAATGCTGATACATTGTCAGAAGTGGCTAGAAAGATTGGGGTGAATGATTTTCTTTTATTATCTAAAGGAGAAACAAAAGATACCGGAAAGGCGCGACAGTATATTTTGGCCAATACAATTGAAGCAATTATCGGAGCAATATATTTGGACCAAGGTTATGACGCAGCTAAATATTTTGTTTCAAAAAATGTCTATCATTTGATTGATAAAATTGTTGAGGAAAAAAGTTGGGTTGATGCAAAAAGCATGTTTCAGGAAAAATCACAGGAATTTGCTAATACCACTCCTCTATATAAGACAATCAAAGAAGAAGGGCCTGATCACGATAAGCATTTTACTATTGGCGTGTATCTAGGCAATGACTTTGTCGCCGAAGGTTTGGGAAAGTCTAAACAGGAAGCTGAACAAGTTGCCGCTAGAAAAGCGTTGGAAATTAAAAAGTGGATGTAGTTGTCTGTATTAAATTAATATGGAAAAACCTAATTTTGAAAAAAAAGATTTACTCCTGTCTGTTCAAGAAATGTCAAAATTTACGGAATTAAATTATTTATTTAAAGAAAAATTTGAAGCATTGGATCTTAAGGTTCCTAATACTGCAGAATCATTTCTAGGCAAGATTGGTGATTTTCGTGATTTGCTGGTTGAACGATACGGATACGCGGAAGTTATTAAGAGAAAATTATTTCAATTGATTTCATTCAGTAGTCGTTTATCTGATCGACAGTGCCCATATTTAGATTTTGATGAAAAGGGTGAAGATGGGGAGATAAGACATCCGATTGAGGATTTCATAAGACAATTGTAGTAAAAGCCCCGCCATATCAGATATGGCGGGGCTTTTATGTGTACGAAAAATCTGCTACCCTGCAGTAGAATTTTAGACATGTTTTTATATATCAGCAGGTGTTTTTGTATATTTGCCATGCGTTAAAATGACAAAAATAATATGGCAAATTTTACTACAGGGTGCTAGAATAGATGAATGTTGAAAAGTATTGAATTAACCGGTTTCAAGTCTTTTGCCAAAAGAAGTGTTTTGGAATTCAATTGTCCTATTTCTTCGATCGTTGGCCCGAATGGCTCTGGTAAGTCAAATGTGGCTGAAGCTTTTCGTTTCGTTTTGGGTGAACAGTCTATTAAATCAATGCGCGGTAAGCGAGTTGAAGATTTGATTTTTAACGGTGGCAAAGATGCTCCGAGAGCTAATCGTGCTTCGGCTAAAGTGATTTTTGATAATACACGAAGAATTTTGAACATTGATTTTGATGAAGTGGCGATTGAAAGAGTAATTCATCGAGACTCTGTTAGTGAATATTTTATAAACGGTTCGCCTGTGAGATTGAAAGATATCATTGAGCTTTTGGCGTCTGCTCATATCGGTTCATCAGGACACCATATTATTTCACAAGGGGAGGCGGATAAGATTTTGAATTCAAATATTAAGGAAAGACGAGAGATGATTGAAGATGCTCTGGGTCTTAAAATATATCAATATAAAAAAGAGGAGAGTCGCCGTAAGTTAGAGAAAACTGATGAGAATATAAAACAAGTTGAATCTTTAAGGCGAGAAATAGCTCCACATTTACGTTTCTTAAAAAAACAAGTAGAGAAGATTGAAAAGACTGTTGAAATGCAGGAAGAATTGAAAAAATTATACGTCGAGTATTTCAAGCGTGAAGATGATTATATTAAGGTTGAGAAAAGTCGGATTGATAAAGAAAAAAGCCTTCCTTTGGCAATGCTCGCTCGTTTGGATAATGAATTAAAAGAAGCTAAGGATGTTTTGGCTAAGTCAGAAAACAAAGATCACAAGAGTCATGAGATCATGACTCTTGAAAGTAGTTTGCGAGAGACACGTTCGGCCAAAGATTCTCTGGTGCGTGATATCGGGCGAATCGAAGGAGAAATAAATTCCTTGGAAAGACTCTTGCAGAAGCAAAAAGATATGGCTAGAGTGGCTGAGAAGAAGATGATTGAACTTTCGTCAGTTGAGAATTTGTCTCGAACGATTGATTTGGAAATTAATGAAGGGGAATCATCAGATGAAGTTTCAAAGATAAAGTCAGTACTTGGTAAGATAAAAGAATTATTACGTTCATTTATTGATAAAAATAAGACCGCCGAGGATCTTTCGGCTCAAAAAGAAATCGAAGAAGAGATTGCTGTTTTGAAAAATAAAAAACAAACCAATGAAAGCGGTTTGAATGATTTGAGACAAAAAGAACAAAGCTATACTGCGCAATATAATGCGATAAAAGATGAAATAGAAAAAGAGAAAGATTCGAATCGTGATGCAGAGAAGGCTGTCTTTAGGATAATGGCTGAGCAGAATGAAATTAGCGGTAATTTGGCAAATTTAAGGAATAGGGAAGAAAAGGTGGCAATAGCAGAGGCAAATTTCAAACAGGAACTTGTTGAGGCGGGTGTACTTATTGGCTTGCAGGCCGTTCGTTTTCAAGATGTGGCTATTTTTGATGAAGGAAATGTATCTTTAACACCAGAACAAGTGGCAAGTGAAGACCGCTTTAAACAAGAGGAAAGACGAAAGATAATTGAGAGAATTAAAATTAGAATTGAAGATGCTGGTGTTGGCTCTACTGATGAAGTAATGAAAGAATATCGAGAGGTATCTGAAAGGGATGTGTTTTTGGAAAAAGAATTAGCTGATCTGATTAAGTCAGCGGAATCTCTGCAGTTATTGATTAAGGAGTTAGATGATAAATTAGTCTTTGAATTTAAGGCCGGCGTAGAAAAAATCAATGTTCAATTCCAAGAATTCTTTAGTAAGATGTTTGGTGGTGGTACGGCAAGATTGACAGTAATTCGCGAAAAGAGAAGAAAGCGAAGCGATACAGACATTGAAGTAGAGACAGATGGTGAAATAATGGCTGAGGCGGAAGAGGAAGGTGAAGAGGGTATTGATATTGAGGTTAATCTTCCAAAAAAGAAAGTTAAAGGTCTCATGATGCTTTCAGGAGGAGAAAGAACTCTGACTTCTATTGCTTTGATATTTGCGATGTCACAGGTCAACCCACCACCGTTTATTATTCTCGATGAAACTGATGCCGCACTTGATGAAGCTAATTCCAGACGTTATGGCGATATGATTGAGAATCTTTCCCAATACTCTCAATTGATATTGGTAACTCATAATCGAGAAACGATGTCACGAGCCGGAATCATTTATGGAGTCACTATGGGTATGGATGGTGTTTCAAAATTACTCTCAATTCAGTTTGATGAAGCAGTGAAAGTTGCAAAATAGTTTCAATTGTTTTAGGTGCTAGAGATGATAAGAGAAGCTCGGTTCGCTTTGCGAACCGAGCTTTTCTAAATTATGTCTTTGCGAAGGTAGTCATGTGCAAAGTTTTGAATGGATTACCGTGTCGTTAAGCCTACTCACGATGGCTGGATGAGAATAAAACTAAAAAATTTAGAGCAGATATAGCAATCATACCCCTTGCTCTGAAGACGTTTTTATTGTATAGTCAAAATAAGTGTACATTTAAATATTAATATTAAACAAAGAAAGAGAGGAAAAAGTGAATACAGAAGTCGTAGCTAAATTTAGAAAGATAGTAGGTTCCCTTCAAGGAACTATAAATATCTTGATCACTCAAGTTGATCCTGACGCATTGGCATCGGCATTTGCAATGTCATTCCTTCTGCGATTTATCCGTGGAAATGGCGTGGTTAAAATTTTTTATGCTGGGTCGGTTAGTCACCGGCAGAATTTAACTATGTGCAATAGGCTCGGTCTTTATGATCGAATGCGCCCAGCAACAGATATGAAGGATGACGATTTTAAGAATTTAGTTCTTGTCGACTCCTCAATGTCTATTGACGGACGGTGTTTGCACGGAAAAAAACTTAATCCGATGATCGTTGTTGATCACCATTTTGGTGGTGACATAATGGATGCGGATGATCGTTTTGTTTTGATTGAAAAGATTGGGGCCTCAAGTACACTTGTACTCGAACTCTGCGAAGATTTCGGTGTGAATCTTGGAGAAATGGATTCATTTATTCCGATACTTATTGCTGCTGGCATCTATACCGATACATTGGGCCTCACAGCCTTTATGAATCGGGATCTAATTGCCTATGGTAAGGTGGCTTTGGTTTCTGATCAGCAGGAACTCATGCATATTTTCAATTATCCGCTTCATGAATCGAATTATAAGAACATGAGACTGGCGCTTGAAAATGTTTGCCGGCATGGAGCACATCTTATCACCAATATTGGTCCGATTGATTCCAAGGATGGCGATGATATTTCAACCGCAGCTGATCTTTTGATCAGAATGGATGGAGTGTCGCTCGTTATTGTTTGGGCAATGATCAAGGATCGTAAAGAGGTAAGGGTGAGTGCTCGTTCGACCGATAGTTCTCTCGATCTTTGTTCGTATTTAAAGGAACGTTTTGGTGCTTCGTGCGGATCAAAACCAACTCCTGACAAGAAGTCATCAGGTGGTGGAACAATGAGTCTGGATCTTGGATTTTGGCTCAATAATCACACTGTTCCAGAAGCGGTTGCTCTGGTGAATAAGTTTATTGAATCAGCAATTTTTCATTAGAAGCATGTGGCATAACCACAAACTCTAGCAGTAGAGTTTGTGGTTATTTTTTTAAGGTCCCGGTTTCGCTTTGCGAAACCGGGACCTTCTTACATTTACAACATTTTCAACAACTATAACATCACAACCTCTACACTATTTCAAAATCAATAGTTTTCTTTTCTAAATCTGTAGCTTTAAGTTTGATTCTTACTTTATCTCCCAAAGAGTATTTTTTCTTTGTCTTTTCACCGATTAGGCAATAATTTTTGCTATCAACTTTGAAGTATTCATTGCCAAGTTGGCTGATTCTGATCAAGCCCTCAGATCGAGTTTCTTTTTCTTCAACATAAATACCCCAATCGGTAATGCCAGAAATTGTAGCGTCGAAAGTTTGACCGATTCTCACTGACATATATTCGACTTGTTTGTATTTTTTGGATTCTCTTTCGGCTTCAGCAGCAGAGATTTCTTTTTCAGTAATGTGTTTTGTAATTCTCTCATAAAGATTTACTTCTCTGACAATATTTTTACCTTGAAGGAAATCAAAAAGCATTCGGTGGACCAGAAGGTCGCTGTATCGTCTGATCGGGGAAGTGAAGTGTGTATAGTATTCAAAAGCCAGGCCAAAGTGCCCAATATTTTTGGTTGAATATATTGCCTTGGCCATTGAACGAATAGCCGCCGTCTTAATCATGGCTTCTTCCGCTTCACCAGAAATTTTCTTAAAAAGTTCTTGCAAATCTTTTTGAGTAATCCCATGTTTTTTGACTGGCAGTTCGTGTCCTAAAGCTTTAACAAAGGCGGCAAGATCTTGTATCTTTTCACTATTTGGTAAATCATGAATACGATAAATAAACTGGCCGATTTTACCTTTTTCTTTACCAAGTTTGTTGTACACATATTCGGCCACTTCTTTATTGGCTAAAAGCATATATTCCTCAACCATTTTATGAGTATCCAGCCTCTCTTTTTTAATAATTTTTACTGGTACATTTTTATCATCTAAAACAAAAGAAATTTCATCTTGTTCAAAATCAATCGCTCCGTTCCTTTCTTTTTCCACCCGCATCTTTTTTGCGATTTCATTCAAGGTGTTTAATTCAGTATAGAAAATACCAGCTTTGTTGTTTAAAACTTCTTGAGCTTCTTCATAACTAAATCTCTTATTGGAATTAATAATTGTCTTTCCAAACCAACGTTTTGAAATCTCACCTCTTTTGTTCATCTCAAAGACGGCAGAGAAGGCGAGTCGATCTTCATTTGGTTTTAAGCTACAAATGTCATTGGAAAGTTCCTCCGGAAGCATGGGAATAGTACGGTCAACTAAATAAACTGAGAATGAACGTTCTTGAGCCTCATCATCTAGTGCAGTTTTTTCTTTAACATAATGTGAGACATCGGCAATATGGACACCAATTTCATACGTTTCATTGCCAAGATCCTTCATAGAAATAGCATCATCAAAATCTTTTGCATTGTATGGATCGATAGTAAAGGTGGTTGTATTTCGGAAATCTTTTCTTTTAGCGATTTCTTCAATGGTAATATTCTTTTCTTTATTGTAGACAGTCTCAGATTCCTTCAAAACTTCTTCGGGAAAAGTATTATCAATACCTTTTTCAAGGATAATTGATTGAATTTCTGTTTCGTGATCGCCGCTCTTGCCAAGTACCTGCAAGATTTTTCCTTCCGGATTCAAATCACCTTGTTTGAAATTGCCGATTCTCGCCAAAGCTTTTTTGCCAATGTCTTCACTTTTTAAACCACTATTTTTGATGGTAATTGTAAAATAGGCATGACGATCATCAGGCTTAATCTCGAATTTATTATTTTCCCTTGTTATTATTCCAACAAAGTCTTTCTTGATTCTTTTTAGTATCTTTACTACAGCTCCTCTTTGTCCAAATCTAGTCTTGAATATCTCAATTTCAACTTCATCTCCGTGTATGGCTGTATTTAAGTCTTGACTTTCAATTTTTATATCTTCTTCAAGTTTCTCATTAGAAAAAAAACCAAAGCCCCTGGCACTGGTACTTATCTTGCCGATATAGGTTTTTATTTTTTGTTTTTTCTGCATATTGCGGCTATTATAGCAGAAAAGGCTTGAAATGTATAGTTTTGTGTGATATAAAGATGAAAATCTTCAAGGAGGAAGTTTAAGATGAAAAAAGATCAAACTGTTCCAGTATTTCATACTCACCAGTTGAAAGCGCAGTATCTACAGAGTCAGAGCAATCTTATTCTTGCTGCAGCGCAAACAAACATAAGAAAAGCCCGGGGTGCGGCTGCGGCTCGAAAATTCATGAGCCGTTTGGCAAATGATCTTGAGTTTGCTAAGCAAGTTGTTGATATGGCTTGATTATTATTGTATGAAGGCAGGCGTTCCAAATGGAACGCCTTTTTGTTGACTAATTTTACGTTTTGGTCTATACTGACGACCATGTTAATAATTAGATTACAAAGAGTAGGAAGAGTTCACGAGCCGACCTTTAGAGTCGTTTTAGTTGACTCAAAGAGAAGCACAAAGAGTGGAAGAGCTCTTGAAATTCTTGGATCTCACGATTCTAGAAAAGCTAAAAATAATAGCACAGTTGATGCTGACCGAATAAAGTATTGGATTTCTAAGGGTGCACAATTGTCAGATACAATGAGAAACCTTTTGATTAATAAGAAGGTTATCACTGGTAAAAAAATAAACGCTTTACCAAAGAAACGACCAATAAAGAAAGAATTGACCGAAGAGGAAAAAAAAGCTGAAGAGAAGAAGATTGCTGATGCTGCAAAGGCAAAAGCAGATGCCGAAGCTCCAAAAGCTGAAACTCCTGTCCAAGCATAAATTTAAAAACGAACTTCGAAATGAAGTTCGTTTTTGTTTGATCCGGTAGTAGATTTTGGTTTCGTTATTATTAAAAATGATGCGAATAGATATTATTTGATTATTTTTTTACTGATACAGGTGTGTATCATAGTGTACTTTAAAATATAAAAACATTTTTTAAACCAAAATTCACTACCGGATTGACGAAAAAAAATCTTTGTATTAAAATGTCACAAGCAGTACAGAAGTAACGAAGTGCCTATGGCACACAATGGTCGAAATACTGCAAGAACATTAATATAAAATACAATGGAGAAAGACGCACAGTTTTTGGATTACGTGGTTAAGTCTTTGGTAGATAATGCCAATGATGTTAAGATCACTAGAACCGTAGATGAGATGGGAGTTCTTCTCAACCTTGATGTTAACCCAGCAGATATGGGTAAGGTGATTGGACGAATGGGCAACACTGCCAAGGCGATCCGAACACTTTTGAGAGTTGTTGGAATGAAGAATAACTCAAGAGTTAACTTGAAGATCAACGAGCCAGTTGGTGGAATGAAGCCTGAATTAAGAGCTTCAAAGACAGTAGATGAAGCAATGGCTGATCTTAAGCTATAATTAGATTAAAATAAAAACAACCCCACGTAAGTGGGGTTGTTTTTTTCTACAAGAAAAAAATGAACAAGAATTGTTTGTATTAGACTCGTTTTTTATGTATATTTAATGAATGAAATCAAACAGACCAAAAGGCCTTCGTACCTGGATTGAAATAGATAAAAAAGCTATAAAGCATAATTATGATGTCTTTCGAAAGATCATACCTGAAAAATGTAAAATGCTTGGTGTGGTAAAGTCTAATGCGTATGGCCACAATCTAATCGAATATTCTAAAGAGCTTGAAAAAATAGGAATAGACTTTCTCGGTGTGGATTCTGCTGTTGAAGCGATTGCTCTGAGAAGGGAAGGAATAAAAGCACCAATTTTAGTACTCGGTTTTACTTTGCCAGAAATGTTTAAAGAATTGGCAGAAAAAAATATAAGCATAGCTGTTTCAAATTTTGAGACTTTTGCAGAATTAAAAAAAATCGAAAATAAGATAAAGGTTCATATAAAGGTGGATACGGGAATGTCACGTCATGGATTTGTTGAATCGGAGATGGAGAAAGTTTTGCAAGAAATATCAAAAAATAAAAATATTATAACTGAAGGTTTGTTCACTCATTTTGCAATGGCCAAAAATCCAGCCTTTCCAGCTTACACAAAAACTCAAATCGGAAAATTTAACAAATGGAAAGACATTTTTGAAAAAAATGGCTACAAGCCAATTTGCCATGCTGGAGCGACTGCCGGCAGTCTTCTTTTTAAGGAGGCACATTTTGATATGGTAAGAATAGGAATCAGTTTGTACGGTATTTGGCCATCAAAAGAGGCTCAGGCATATTGCGAGGATAAAATAAAATTAAAACCAGTTTTGTCTTGGAAGACATTGGTAGCAGAAGTTAAAAAAATGACCAAGGGTACAAAGATCGGTTATGATTGTTCAGAAACTTTAGATAAGGATTCTATTGTCGCAGTCTGTCCTGTTGGTTATTGGCATGGTCTTCCACGAGCGCTTTCATCTATAGGCCATGTCCTCGTTGCTGGCAAGAGGTGTAAGATTTTGGGTAGGGTTTGCATGGATATTATCATGGTTGATATTACCAATACCAAGGGTGTAAAAGTTTTGGATGAAGTGGTAATAATCGGAAAACAAGGAAAATCCGAGATATTTGCCGATGATATTGCCAATCTATTAGACGGCTCTACTTATGAGCTTTTGACCAGAATTAACCCCCTAATTAAGAGATCCTATATTTAGAGGAATAGGCTGGCTGGTATCCCAGCCAGCCTATTGCATTTTATAGCAATATATGCTATAGTAGTACAGAATTTATTGAGGTTAAAACCTCTATTTTTGTACGTTAATAACTAAATCAAGAAAGAAAAAAGAAAGGAAAATATAATGAGCTATTATTCAAGTGAAGGAAATTTCCCGTTGACCGTCGGAGCTGGCCTTACGATAATCGTTGCTGTTTTAGCCCTCAATTTTTTTGGCTGGTTGTCCGGATGCGGAAAAAAAACGCAGCCAGTGACGACTAAAGCTGTGACTACTGTTTTTACAAATGTTGAAACACGGGCAGTCATTAGTAATAGCAATGGGCGGGTGCCTGTTGCAACGAATGTAACGGAAAAGTCTTCCGGTTACCATGTTGTTACGAAGATCAGCAGTATTAAGTTCAAATGAACTTTCTGATGATTTTGTAAGTTGTGTCATAAAAAGAAAAGGAGAAAACAGGAATGAAGAAGTTGAAAATCGTATTGTCGGTAATGGTCTTGGTTGGAACGTTGTTTACGGGTATGACGGCGGTGGCGGCAAATAATGCAGGGTTGCCTGACAAATTGCCGATGTTGGCCTCACGTCCGGAAATGATCTCTTATCAGGTCAACAGTTCGCACCGGGCTTTCATGCAGGTGTACGGGAATCGTTTGATTCCTGGCGGGCGTCCTTATACTTGGTTGTATAACAGCAACCCGGACAAGCTCGCTCAATCTGTGACAAGTTATAAACTCGATTATCATGTCACCGAACTTGGCCCGATTGGGCTCAGTGTCGAATGGCAAAATGATGATGGGTATACGACTTTTATCGGGTATACCAATACCGAGACTATCCTGACGGACAGCGGAAAGGTTGTTCTGAAGGTAACTAGTCTTGAACCGGAAATGGTTAGTGAGCCGTTTATTAAACTTCAGTCGGAAGACGGAACGTTTATTTATAGTCTTCTGATGAAGATATTTGATCAGCAAGGAAATCTTGTTGAGCAAAAACAGCTCTATTCATATTCGTCACGAAACGAAAATGGCGGTGTGATGGTGCAGATGCCGGTCGCATATTTGGGAGATGCTTTGGCTCGGAACGGCTATACGGCCGAATTCTGTGTCGGAGTGTATAATCCAAACACTGGCGAGTCTGCAACTGTGGCATATAATCCGACAAGCGGGGAAGTAATTCCCGGTTATGACGGAGAAGCGACCATTGGTAGCGTGAATCTGAAAGGTACGGTTCGGCTCACCGATAGTGATGTGTTTGCAAAAGTTGTCACAACCAATGCAGTCGGAGAAAATCCTTTGTATATTTTAACTTTGACGGCAACAAAAAGCGTCACTGTATATGCGAAGACCTCTGAAGGCAAGGTTGCCAAGGGTTGCAAGATCAAGCTGATTGATGAGACAGGGAAGACTATTGCTGAACAATATGTTCCCAATGGTTCGAACTTGTCTGGTCTCGGCGCTGGTTTGTATCACATATGGTTCGATTGGAATGACGGGGATCTGATCGATGCCGATGACTATTATTGGTATTACCATAGTTACTATGGAGAAAAAGGTTGATTTGACCTTTCTTGATTGAGTGAAGCCAGGGCTTGCAGTGGAAACATTGCAAGCCTTTTTTATATCTAAAATTATACTACCTAGCAGTCAAGCTTTTGGGGTTGCAATATAATCAGTTTTGTATTATACTCTCTCTTGTTAATCAAATACATATATGTCACAAGATCAATTAATCAAACTAAATTGCAAAACCTGTAAACGAACAAATTACTGGTCAAGAAAGAACAAAAAGAAAGTCGAGCGAAAAATCGAGCTCAAAAAGTTCTGTAAATGGTGCAAGAAGAATACTATTCACAAAGAATCTAAGAAATAATAAAATAAAACCCCTCGAGCGAGGGGTTTTTATTTTAAAAATTTTGTGCTAAGATTCGATGACGAAGGGGGATTGGTGAAATGGTATCACAAGGCACTCCAAACGCCTTAGTGTAGGTTCGATTCCTACATCCCCCGCAAATGAATCTTTCAGAAATAAAATATTTAATAGAAAATAATCCTGTATCATTTTCAACTATAATGGCAGAAGTTAAGCCAAATATTATTGGCGTGGCTTGTGTAAAAGTCGTGTCTGAAAAAGAAATAGTCATTACAGATAATTACATGAGTCAAACATTAAAGGATATTGCTTTTAATAAAAATGTCTGTCTACTTGTTTGGAATAAGGAGATGAAGGGTTACAAAATTATTGGTCAGGCGGAATATTTTAATTCCGGTAAGTGGGTAGATTTTGTTAAGAACTTAGACGACAATAAAGGGTTACCAGCTAAAGGCGCTATTTTGATAACTATTGAAAAGATAATTCCTTCAGCCTAAATTAAAATTATTTTAACTATCGCTATTATGGCTATGACCGTCCAAATGGTATTGAGAACGGCTGGTTGATATGCTTTTTTATTTAAAGAAACGAGTACTATTCCAACCGCCCCTGTTCCATTCAGTAACTGATACCAAACATTAGTAGCTTCCAGATAACCATAACTGTTTAGAGCATAAGCTAGAACGATTGCGATTGTTCCATACCAACCGACAATACTAATTATTTTTTCTTTCATTATTTTAATTTTGTTTTTAAATTACTAATAATTTTTTCTGTAGTTTTTGGACCAACTTTATGCCATTTTATATCTTTATTGGCTTTAAACCAAGTTTTCTGACGACGAGCGTATTGCCAGATTTTAGAGTTTAATTCTTCAATCATTTGATCTAAGGTTATCTGTCCACTCAAATGTCTCGCCATATATCGGTATTCTAGACCAAGACTTTCCATTCTTTTCCAGCTAATACCTTGATCATGTAGTTTTTGACCCTCTTTTAGCATTCCAGCCTCAATTCTTTTAATTAATCTGATTTTAATTCTGTCTTTAATAACTTTATCAGGTGCTATAAGTCCAATCTGAATTGCGTCATAGATGGGGTCAGATTTGATAGCCGGAACTTTTCCAAGGGCTTTGGCTATTTCGATTGCACGGACAATCTTCACTTTATTTTTTGTGTCAATTTTTTTTGCGGTGGCCTTGTCTAATTTTTCTAAAATCAGCATTAACTGATCACAACTTTTTGTTTCAAGCTTTTTTCTTAATTCAGGATTTGGTAGGACGTCCGGCAGAGTAATATTTTTTACAACGGCATCGATATAAAAACCGGTACCGCCGCAAATGATTGGTAGTTTGCCACGTCTGAGAATATCAGCAATTATTTTTTGAGCTTTGATTTTGTATTTGGAGACATTAAAAATTGAATTTGGTTTTACGATATCTAGCATGTAGTGGGGAATACCTTTCATTTCTGCTTTGGTAATTTTGCCGGTACCGAGATCCATACCTTTATAGACCTGTCGTGAATCAGCTGAAATAACCTCACCATTATATTTATGGGCAATTTCTACAGCCAGATCACTTTTTCCGGTCGCTGTTGGTCCAAGAACGACGATGATTTTAGGTTTTTTCTCTGTCATATATTGATTAATGTAATATTCTAAGTATACTTAAAACAGATAATAAATAAAGGAGATCTTATGCAAATTGTGATTAGTTTTGAGTTGCTGTTGTCATTGATTCTCACTGTTGGCGCATTTCTACTTTTGCGTTTTTTAGCAAAAAAAATGTTGGAGGCATTTGCCGACATTGAAGATTATAGTTTGAGACATAGTATCTGGATGAGTCGTATCGTCCCGACAATTATTGCAGTGATAATTTTTGTTTTAACTGTAATTTACTTTGTCCACTGTTGCCAACATAGTAGTGTCGGTCCGTCGTTTATTTATAAAACCAGCTAGTGCTGGTTTTTTATATGACGGGATAATATTTTATACGAATAGGTTGATTTTTATTAGAATTTTAAGTAGAATGGTGGAAGTTAAATAAATGCCGGGATGGCGGAATGGTAGACGCAATAGACTCAAAATCTATCGATCGTAAGGTCATGAGAGTTCAAGTCTCTCTCCCGGCACTGAAAAACTTAGACGAAATGCGTATGCATTTCGTCTTTTGTTTTTCGCCGGGAGAGAGACTTGAAAGACGGAGCGCGGCGGCGCGAGTCGGGGTCGAACAAATTTTCAGCAGAAAATTATGGGTGACCAGGTCTCTTGTATACAGATTATTTCGTCTTTTGTTTTTCGCCGGGAGAGAGACTTGAAAGCCGGAACATGCTGAGCTAGCAAGCGAAGCGGTGAGGCGGGGCTGCGACCGAACCGAGTGACGACGAGGTGAGAGTTGTAGCCAAGTCTCTCTAAGTTATACCTGCAAAGTGTAGTTTGTTAATACTGATTTTAAGACTGGATCCTCGCTGCGACCTAATTTTCTTGAGCTTAGCGATTAGAAAATGGAAGTACTCTTTGTGGTGCGCGAGGATGACAGAAAAATAGATGTGATGGATTGCCACGTCGGCAGACCTCCTCGCAATGACGGAAAAGTTGACTAATAAACTTTAATTTGAATTTTAACTTCCGAATGCTATAATTATCGGGTAATAATTAATGTAAATATTTATAAAATGAACAGTTTTTTCAGTGATTCAATATTCTGGGTAGAAATAGAGAAAGTGCATCCAAACCCATTCCAGCCAAGAAAGGAGTTTGATCAATCTAAGTTGAAAGACTTGGCTGATTCAATTCGACAGTATGGTATTTTGCAGCCAATGGTTGTTACTCGTAAGGAAACTATCAAGGAAGACGGGGGATTGTCTGTTGAATACGAATTGATTTCCGGAGAACGAAGATTGCGTGCGTCAAAAATTGCTGGTTTGTCACAGGTCCCAGTTTTGATTAGAAGTCATGAAGAGACTGATCAACTAAAATTGGAGTTGGCAATTATCGAAAATTTACAAAGAGAAGATTTGAACTGTGTTGATCGAGCAAAAGCTTTTCAAAAATTGGCGGATGACTTTCATTTCAAGCATGCGGAAATCGGTCGCAAGGTTGGTAAGAGCCGTGAATATGTTTCAAACAGTTTGAGAATTTTACTTTTGCCAGAACCGATGCTTATCGCTTTATCAGAAGGTAGATTGTCAGAAGGTCACACTAGACCGCTCTTGATGTTGGCTGATAGAAAGGCGGAACAAGAAGTTTTGTTCAAAGAGATTATTTATAAGAAGATGACCGTTCGAGAATCTGAACTTATTGCCCGCGGTATTGCTGTAGAAAAAGCTCGAAATAAAGAATCATTAAACGATCCAGAAATTACAGAGCTTGAAGGTAAGTTGGCTGAAAAATTTGGTACTCGTGTTCGAGTCGAGAAGAAACAAACTGGCGGTAAAATCACAATCGATTTCTTCACTAAAGATGATTTGCAGGCTATTTTGAATATGGTCAGTGAAGGTAAAAATCTGGGTGCAAATGCGATGCTTGATCGACATATTGCCACAACGGGAGAAGACGTTATGAAAGTAGAGACTCCTTTAGGAGAACCAGCCTTACTTGATGACCGCTCTATTGAAGAAAAGAAGCAACAGGAAGAGGAGGAAGAATTGTATTCAGTTAGAAATTTTTCACTATAATATTGAATCTCTATATACACGAGGATGACAGAAAAATAGATGTGCTGGATTGCCACGTCGGCAGACCTCCTCGCAATGACGGAAAACAAAAAACATTCCCAGCTGGGAATGTTTTTTGAATTCATTTAATTAAACTTTTTCTCCAAAGGCGTTTCGAATGTGTTTCTTTGCCATAGTTGTTTTTGTATAATCCAGCCATTTTCGGTTTGGTTTGGCATTTTTTTTAGTGATTATCTCAACAACGTCCCCATTTTTTAGAGGAGTCTCTAAAGAAACCATTTTATTGTTCACCTTTGAACTACTGATGTGATTACCAACATCTGAGTGGATGGCATAGGCAAAATCGATAGGACTTGATCCGATTGGTAAATCCACGACGTCACCTTTGGGGGTAAAGGTGAAGATTCTTTGCTCAAAGAAGTCTGTTTTTAATTCTTCCATCATTTCTTCTTTGGCTGTAAGTTTGTGGGTTTCTGCAAGTTCTTTGATCCAAGTCTGATTATCTTTTCCACCGGCATTCTTGCTAAAGTTTAATGATCTTGGGAGGAATTGCTCAAACCAGTTGATATCATTATTCTTGTGATTACCATTTTCTTTTCTTTTTACCTTTCCGTTTTCCTTATAGATTAAATGAGAAGCAATACCATATTCGGCATTTTGATGCATTTCAGGAGTTCTGATTTGTATTTCCACAATTGCACCATCTCCAGTAAAGACTGTGGTGTGAAGACTCTGATAACCATTTGGCTTAGGGAAAGCAATATAATCTTTGATTCGTCCAGGAAGGGGGCGGTATTTACCATGAACAATACCAAAAGCTTTGTAGCAATCAGAGACATCTTTCACTTGTATTCGAATAGCTAAAATATCATAGATTTTTTCTATGTCTCCACCTTTTTTATTAATTTTTTTGCTTAAGCTATAAATTCCTTTTTGACGAAAATCAGTTTTGGCGTCGGTGAGACCTTCTTCCGCTAAAGTCTTTTTTAGAGAACGCATAAATTTCTCAAGTTTTGGCAAGGTCTCATTTTTCTTTAATTTCAGAAGTTCTTTTGCTTCGTCATATTCTTTTGGAAAAATATATGGGAAAGAAAGATCCTCGAGTTCACGAGACAGTTTTCGGATTGAAAGGCGGTAGGCAAGCGGGGAGAATATCTCAAGAGTTTCCAAGGCAATTCTTTTTTGTTTGTCTGGCCTGACGAATTCAAGGGTACGCATATTGTGTAAACGGTCGGCTAGTTTGATAATAATAACTCTAATGTCTTGGGCCGAAGCGACAAAAAGTTTCTGCAAACTACCAATGTATCTTTCAGCTCCGCGATATTTGATTTTACCAAGTTTGGTCACACCGTTTACGAGGAATAGGACCTCGTCACCAAATTCTGTTTTAATTTCTTTCTCTGTTGCCACACCGTCTTCAATGGAATCATGTAGAAGACCGGCAGCAATCATTTCGGCTCCCATTTTGAACTCTGCCAAAATTTTGGCTGTTTCAAAAACGTGAGTGAAATATGGTTCACCAGATTTTCTAAGGACACCACTGTGAGCTTTTTCAGCAAAGTTATAAGCTTTTTCTACTAATGCCAAATCTTCCTTTGAGGGTGATTCCATTTGAGTTGTGATATCTCGGACGTTCATAAATTTAGTATATAGCATTTGTTATTTTGATGCCAGTAAAATTTACCCCAACACCAAAGGATATACGGACTCGTGCTGCGCCCAGCAAGGGTTGGACTATTCGTCCACGCACTCGTCCTAGGTTGGTGAAGGGGTTATAAAAAACATAGTCGCTTCACTTCTTGTTTTTTAATAAAAGGCCGACAAGCTTTGCTTGTCGGCCTAATTGTTTACTTCCTAACTTTGTTACGGAAGAGTTCAAAGCCGTTATTCACAGCGACAAGCTCGTCCGCAATCATGCAGATGTGTGCCATTCGGAGATCAATCGTGGCGGCCGCACTTGGTGTGCAGACCCCGATTGCTCGATGCTCGAATTCTTCTTTGGTAACGAAAGCAAAACCAGCACTACCACTCCATAATTGCAGGAGTTTCAAGGGTTCGAACGGGATAAAAGTAGCATAGGTAATCGTTCGACGATCATGCTTCTTTTCCTCATAAACTTTTGAGAATTTCATAAGTGGCCAAGCTTTTTCGCAGAATCGACCACCAATTTCCTCACTCATCTCTCGCTTTAAGGCTGTCATCAGTCTTTCTTTACCGTCCAATTTTCCATGACAGGAAGGTTGGAACAGGTAGGGGAAAGTTTCTGGTTGATTTTTTTCAAAATCATATTCGCCACGAGAGTGTAGGATTACAGCAAGTTTCTTTGAACCATCGGGCATTGTTTTAATAGAATAAATCAATGCCGCAACACGTCGACGCAATCCATTCTTATCATGCATTTTCATTTCCTCCTCCTTTCTTAAAGAACTTTTAGCTACAAATTATTTATACACTATCTGTTATTATTGGCAACTAGATTAATTTGATTTTTTAAGGTAAAAATGATAACGAGATTTTCTCGCTTAGTTCTTTAGAAGGAGGTGTCGATGGATTCCGATTGAAACATAAATAGAAAAGTTTGTTTTTACGGATTAACTATGATTGTTGGATGATTTGTTCCTTCCGACTGAACGGGTCATAGTTGGTCTCAGGGCCGATTACGTAAGTAATCGGCCCTTTAAAATATCTTGCTTTAAAAGACGTTAATATGATACTCTTTTGTAAGAAAGGAAAAGTTCGGGATTTTGGATTTTATCGTTATCGTGTGCGGTACACGTCTGTTAAAGTAAACAGGTTCAGGTCATTGGGCCAGGTTTTTAGCCTCTGACACTGGGCGGAAAGGCCATATGAGAAAAGACGCGGTATTCCTTTAAAGACTGTCGCCCAATCGTATCTCTATTATGGAGACGAGTAAGCTGAAAATATGCGCTGATAATTGTTGAACACAGACGACTATGATTCTGCTAGTGAATATTGTTCCTATCACGGCGAATGAAAGAATCATAGTTTGTCTCAAAGGCCGGTTGCTAACGCAACCGGCCTATTATTATTGGAAAACAAGAAGCAAAGCGACTATGTTTTTCCGATAACATTAATTTGAAACTTGGCTTTGTAATGTTATAATGCCCTCATGTCAGAAACTGCATTATATAGAAAATATCGTCCGCAAAAGTTTTCCGAAGTTTTGGGACAGGATCAAGTTGTAAAAGTCTTAAAGGCTTCAATTGAACTTGATAATCTTGGGCATGCTTATATTTTTTCCGGTTCTCGCGGAACTGGTAAGACTAGCGTGGCTAGAATCTTTGCCCATGAAATCGGTACTAGTCAGAATGATATTACTGAAATCGATGCCGCTTCAAATAACGGCGTTGATGAAATTCGCGCTTTGAACGAAGCGGTAAATACTTTACCTTTCGAATCAAAATACAAAGTTTATATTTTAGATGAAGCTCATATGCTTACCAAAGGCGCTTGGAACGCTTTACTTAAGACTCTTGAAGAACCACCAAAGCATGTCATCTTTATTATGGCCACCACTGAGACAGAAAAAATCCCTGAGACAGTTGTTTCTCGTTGCCAGACTTTTTCATTTAAAAAACCAACTCAAAAAATCTTAAAGGAAGTCGCCTTGGCCATTGCCAAGAAAGAAGGCTTTACTTTGGAACCAGCTTCAGCAGATCTTATCGCCCTTCTTGGCGATGGTTCTTTCCGTGATACCCAAAGTGTTTTGCAAAAGATAATCGGCGCTTCGAGAGATAAGAAAATCACCGTTGAAGAAGTTGAACTGGTCACTGGCGCTCCAAAAGGGGAATTGGTCAATGATTTTATTCGATCAATCGATACTCAGGATTTGGAACTCGGTTTGAATTCTATCAGCAAAGCCGGGGAAGCGAATGTAGATATTCTTCTGTATTTCAAATTGATTCTTCACAAAATGCGCGCTGTCATACTTTTGCGAAATCTCAAATCAGCCGAAGTAAAACTGGCTGAAGAAATGACCGATACCGATTTAAAATTCTTGAAAGACTTGGCTGAGAAAAAAGGTTCCAAGGTTAATTCTGAATCTCTTCTGGCTTTGCTTTCTAATTACGATTTGGTTGCCAAGGGATATATTCCAGAGCTACCACTTGAATTGGTATTGAGCAAGATAATTGAAGTTTCAAAGTCATAAATTTAAAAGTTGAAAGATTAACAGCCGGATTTTGTAAAACCAAAATCCGGCTGTTTTCTTATCTAAAAATATTACTTACAAAAAGGCGGGTTGCACTGTGCAACCCGCCGCTCCAAAATACACGTTTGAGATGTTTCACTCTTCCTCTGGGTCTACGTGCGTGACCGTATTTTTTCAATACCTATTGTTTTCTTATTAAAAAGTGATCAGTTTTTTAATAAGGTGCGATTTAAAGCGTAGTTTGTCCTTTTGGGGGTACAATAGCTATTCCCTGAGAAGTGAGTTTCTATTGTTACACATCTATTACCTACTACCATGAAGGTCTCAGTGTACGCTCGCTTCCTCAAAAGAACATACCCATAGGCACACGTGTTGCCGATTTCTATACCTGTTCGGTCTTTCGTGTATGGGACGCGCATGAGTAGATTTTATCAGGTCTTCATTCGAATCATTCACACCTCCTTTCTGTTTTGTACAATTTCCTCATTATCCTAACATATTAATTAAATATTAAAACTATCTTGATATAAGAACCCTAATCATATATACTAGTACCATTGATTAGTGTATGAAAAGTAATTTTAAACAAAAAGCCATAGAACTTAGGAAATCAGGCAAAACTTATTCTGAGATTCTTAAGATTGTGCCTGTTGCTAAGTCTACTCTTTCTGAATGGCTCAGAGATGTTGGTATTTCTAAAAGTGAAAAGCAGGCCTTTACGGAAAAGAAGAGGTTGGCTTCGTTGAAGGGCGGTTTGGCTAGAAGAAAGCAAAGGATCGAGACATTTGATAGGATTACCAATACAGCTGAAAAGGAAATTGGTAAATTAAACAAAAGGGAATTGTGGTTGCTTGGAATTGCTTTATATTGGGCTGAGGGTTCAAAAGAGAAAGAATATGCACCTGGTTCTGGTGTTAGTTTTTCGAATTCAGATCATAAGATGATCGCTCTGTTTTTGAAATGGTTGATTGACATTGCTAATATTCCAAAGGAACACATTAGATGTGAGATCTATATTCATGATAATTATAAGAATGAGGTGCCACGTTTTCAGAGATTTTGGTCAGAAAAGACTAATTTCCCTTTGAGTTATTTTAATAATGTATATTTCAAAAAACATAAGATAAATTCGGTTAGAAGGAATAAAGGGGACTTGTATTTTGGCCTATTACGGGTTAAAGTATGTGCAAGCTCATCATTGAATCGTCAGATTACGGGATGGGTAAGGGGTATTTGCAAGGATCTATAATATAATTTCGTAAGTAGAGCTGGGGGATCGTCTAATGGTCGGACACGCCCCTTTGAAGGGTGGAATTTTGGTTCGATTCCAAGTCCCCCAGCTGTGCTTAGGAGATTTTGGTTGTGGTTCTGTTTGGAACCGAAAAGTTTCTCCTATATTTTCGAGGATGTAATCATTTGAGAAACAAGAAACCTATACCGTTCATGTAATAGGAGATAGGTACACTCACGGTGCAAGTTACATAGTTGTACAAAGGGTAGAATATAATTATAAATAATTTATGAATGAAATATGGAGCTCAATAACCAAGGCAATAGATAGAAGGGTTTCAAATTCTCTCATCGGAACTTTTGCGACTTTTTGGTTGATTTTTCATTGGAATTTTTTTGTAACACTTTTTTTTGTAAGTGAAGAGTATATTTATATTCAATTTTTTCAATTGAAAAACGAATATCTATTATCATTACTTTATAATTATAAAAATTGGCATTTTTGGGTTGATACATGTGGACCAGTGTTACTAACCTGGCTTTTGATATGGATCTTTCCGAAGTATTTATTAATACCAGCCTTAAAAAAGGAGGAGGAATACTGGGTTAATAAAAAGAAAATTAGATTGGAAAGCGAGGCACAGATAGAGGAAGCGAAGAAAATAGCTACTAAGGAGGAAACCCAATCTATCAAAGAGACTGTAAAAAAGACGCAAGAGTTAGACAGACTTAAAAAAATTAATCCAACCATTGGTTGGTTTGAGGACTATAAATATTTTAGTGAGACTAGTTTCTCCACAATTTTTAAATATATTGTTGAATCGATATACCAGCATAACGGAGATATAAAGTGGTTTGATCAATATGAACAAATTATAATTCCACAAGATTTATTGGCTTATGCACACACAAATGATTTGGTGGTGCTTGATAAAAAGGCAGGGAAAATAGAATTAACTGACAAGGGTAAGTTTTTTGTCAAAGAATATACAGCCAATATGGATAGAGTAAGAAGGTTAATAAAATAAAGATTTTTAGATTTAAAAATCTTTTCGACATGGTTTTTTGTAAAAAACAGGAAACCTGTACTGCACATGTAATGGGAGATAAAAGTACTCATAGTCCAAGTTTCTCAACCAAAAGAGCTAGTGCGGGATACTTGAATATTAAGCTCTTGCTTTAGGAAAATAGATTTGTTATAATTTAGGAGCGGAAATCAAATCCTTTTCGGTATTACCAAAAATGATTCGTGCTCCGTAGAGAGTTTGCAAAATGAATTATCAGCAATGAAAAATCAAATTAACAAACAATCACAAATTCTCCCAAAATGGCTTAGTCACTCGTTGACAATTCTAATTTTGAGATGTAAACTATGGTTAGTGATTAGAGGTCAAACTTTAACGCTAAACCATAGCACAGTCTACTCTAGCTTAATAGGAAAAGTACTAAACATTTTTTGTTTAGAGAATAAAGGTTCGAGTCCTTTAGTAGGCACCATATGAAAACTCAATTCCACGAGTTTTTAAAAGCTCACAAGAAAGTAAGGTCTGGTAAAAAGAAACTTTCCGATAACGATTTCATTAAATACAAATCAACAAAAATAGATAACCTAAATAGTTTAGGTAAATTTTTTGTAGATGAAAAAGTAAGTCTACAAGAATTAGATA
>Ga0118677_10004811_pt1 | contig 24210 bp, 27 predicted proteins | sample AliMusrvi5mmetaG_FD_86154 | JGI IMG/M metagenome (GOLD analysis project Ga0118677, IMG submission 86154)
CTTCAAGGACGAAGTCCGCGCCGTGGGTGAGAAGCTCGGGCTGCCGGAGCACATCGTCTGGCGGCAGCCGTTCCCCGGCCCCGGGCTCGCGATCAGGATCATCGGCGAGATCGACCGCGAGCGCGTCGATGTGCTGCAGCGCGCCGACGCCATCGTCCAGGAGGAGATCCGCAAGGCCGGGCTCTACCGCGAGCTCTGGCAGTGCTTCGCGATCCTGCCCGTCATCCGCAGCGTCGGCGTGCAGGGCGACGAGCGCACCTACGGCTACCCGATCGCGATCCGCGCCGTCACCAGCGACGACGCCATGACCGCCGACTGGGCGCACCTGCCCTACGACCTCCTCGAGACGCTGTCCTCGCGCATCATCAACGAGGTGCCCGAGGTCAACCGCGTGGTCTACGACATCTCGAGCAAGCCGCCGAGCACCATCGAATGGGAATGAGCAACGGTTTGCCAGGATGCCTCGCGCGGGAGAGACTCGGTTGACCACATGGGCCTCGAGTGAGAAGGGCACGCGGTTGACCAGGCACATCGGCCTCACGCGAGACGCGGTGCTCGCCGGTCTTGTGGAGTGCGCCGATCTGCTGGCCGGCCAGAGGGCGGGCGCCCATGCAGACGGCACATGGCGAGACATCGCCTATACAGACACGCTCCGGGTGCTCGCCCGCATCGTGGGGGCGGACCGTGGCTCGCTCATGCTCATGGAGGATCCTCACGGTGAGTTGGCCATCATCGCTTCCCTCGGCGTTCCCGAAGACGTGGCCGAACAGACGCGGGTCCCGTTCGGCGAGGCCATCAGCGGCTGGGTAGCAGAGCACGGCGAGCCGCTGCTCATCGCTCCGGAACGGGAGATCCCCGACCCAGTGCGCGAGGCCATGCATCAATCGTCCACCACCTCTTCCGTCTGTGCGCCGATCATCTGGGATGGCAGTGTGCTGGGGGTCGTGAACATGGGCCGCCTCGACGGGGCACGGCCCTTTGACGATGCCCATCTTCAATTCGCCGCCCTGGTGGGGGGGCTGTTGGGCCACTTTCTCTCGCTGAGGCGACTGCGCCACGAGACCAACGAGCGCGGACTTTTCGTCAGCCAGTTCATCGAGAGCATCCCGAGCTCGATGGTGGTCGTCGACCGCAGGCTGCGCGTCGTCTCCGCCAACCGGCATTTCCTCGAGAGTGTCCGGCTGGCAGGAGAGGCCGCCATGGGCCGCCGGCTGGCGGACGTCCTCCCCTCATGGCTGACCAAGTACGCGCCAATGGAAGAGAAGATGAGAGAGGTCTTCAGGACCGGGGAGGCCTTTGAAGGCGGCGACGTTTTGCAGGTGCCCACCGGCAACGTGTATTTCTTCCGTTTGGTCCCAATCATGTCGGGAGACGTCGTGCAGCAGGCGATGCTGCTCGTGGACGACGTCACCGAGCAGCACAGGCTCGGCGTCGAGGTCAGGCGCACCCAGCGTCACTTGGCCGGCGTGGTGCAGGGCGCCAGCGATCTCCTGGCCTCCCTCGACCAGGAGGGCCGCATCGTGACCTGGAACCCGGCGGCGGAGCAGGTCTCCGGATGGACGCTCAACGAGTTGCGCGGCAGACGCCTGCGGGAGATCTGTGCGCCCGACGACGTAGCACTCATGAACGAGCTGCTGCAGAGGCCGCTGGCCGAGCGAGTGGGCTCGCACGAGGTGAGGCTCGTGGCGCCCGACGGGCGCGAGGCGATCGTGGATTGGAGCATCTCGCCCGTGACCGACGACAACGGCAAGGTCACGGGAACGGTGGTCGTGGGGCGCGACCTCACCTCCTTCCGCCTCATGGCGAGTCAGCTGGTCCAGTCGGACAAGATGGCCTCATTGGGGGTGATGGCGGGCGGCATCGCGCACGAGCTGCGCACCCCGCTGGCGGTCATCCAGGTCAGCGCCCAGCTGCTGATGGAGAACCCGGACGACGCCGAACTACAGGCTACGTGCCTTCAGAAGATCGATAGCTCAACCAAGCGGTCCGCATTGATCATCGACAACCTGCTCAAGTTCGCCCGGCCTCAGAGCGAGCTGCTGAGCGAGGTCGATGTCGAAGCTGTGCTCGACGAGACCACGCTGCTTCTGGCCGATCAACTGGCGCTCCGCAGGGTACGCGTGAGCAGGGCGACCAAGCGCAGCGGGATCCGCGCCGTCGGCAACGCCGATCTGCTGCAGCAGGTGTTCACCAACCTCATGCTGAACGCCTGCGCGGCGATGCCGCAGGGCGGCAAGCTGAGCATCGCCGTCCGCGGGGAGAACGGCGGCCCGGTCAGGATCGCGTTCCGGGACACGGGTACCGGCATACCGGCCGCGGACCTGCCTCATCTCTTTGACCCCTTCTTCACCACCAGGCCCCCGGGCAGCCCGTCCTCGGGGCTGGGCCTCGCCATCAGCTACCGGATCATGGAGCAGCACGCCGGCACCATCGAGGTGGCCAGCGAACCGAAGAAAGGCTCGACATTCACGGTGTCGCTCCCTGGGCGCTCAGGGGTGATGGCATGAGTCAGAGAGTGTTGGTGGTCGACGATGAGCCCGATGTCTGCTGGGCTCTCAAGTCGGCGCTCAGCAGCAGCTACGAAGTGGTGACCTCCCTCTCCGGCGAAGAGGCCGCCTCCTTGCTGGGCACGGGCGAGTACCGATTGGCGTTCGTCGATGCCAAGCTCGGAGACATGGACGGGCTGCAGCTCGCGCAGCACGTGTCCGATCTTGGCCTGGATACTGCCGTGGTCCTCGTGTCCGGGTACGTGGCCGGCGACGACGACGCCGTGCGCAACGCTCTCGAGAGCGGACTGCTGAAAGCCTTCGTCCCGAAACCGTTCTCCCTGGAGCAGATACGGAGTCTCGCCGCCGAGGTGCTCCCGCTCCGGCGGCGGCGTGAAGGAGGGTAGAAGTGGCGCTCATTCTGGTCGTTGACGATGAGCCCGACCTTGTCTGGGCCGTCAAGTACGCGCTTCTCGACGAGGGGCACGAGGTCCTCACCGCCGGTGACGGTATCGAGGCACTGGCTCTTGCCCGGCTGGAGAAGCCCGACCTCTTCGTGCTGGACGTCGTCATGCCCAAGCTCGATGGCATCGAGTTGTGTCGCGAGGCGCGCCGCGACGTGCGGCTCGCCTCCGTGCCCATCCTGTTCCTGAGCAGCCAAGGCGAAGTGCAAGACCGCTTGCGGGGCCTGGACGAAGGCGGCGACGACTACCTGTGCAAGCCCTTCGACCTGGCCGAGCTCAAGGCCCGCGTGAGGAGTCTCCTGCGGCGGACGGCCGGTCAGCCGCCGGTGGTCGCGGGCGACGAGCACCTGATGCGCGTCGGCGCTCTTTGCTTGGACACGCGCGAGCGGAGTCTGCAGGTGGACGACACGCTCGTGCCACTCACTCCGGCCGAGTTCGCTCTCGTCGGCTTTCTCATGGCGCACGCCGGCGAGGTGTTCTCGAGCCGGCAGCTGCTGGAACGGGTGTGGGGCTACCCGGCAGCTAGCGGCGACGCGGCCGTGGTGCGCTGGCACATGAAGAACCTGCGCGCCAAGATCGAGCCGGATCCCGCGCGGCCCCTGTACGTCCGCACGGTACCGCACTTCGGCTACATCCTGGACCGCCGGGCGGGCTCTCCAGCGGCCTGAGCGGAGGCCGATCGTGTGCCGTCTTGCCCGTGCACACGCAGCGCAAATGCCGTCTTTCGAATCCTTACGCAATGCCAACGCTGTTTGGCGTTTTACCAACGATGGCTAGCCTTTCCCGCTGCGGAGACGCGGGTAAACTTTCAACATGGTCCGGGTTAGGTGGACCTGCCCGCCGCGATAATCGTGGTAACAGAAATTTTTTGGAGGAGGTGACAGATATGGCAGTCGAGAAAGCAATTGCATCCAGCAGCCTGGCCGAGGTGATCGACCGGATTCTGGACAAGGGCCTTGTGGTCGACGCATGGGTTCGCGTGTCCCTCGTGGGCATCGAGCTCCTCGCGATCGAGGCTCGCGTCGTCGTCGCCGGGGTTGACACCTGGCTCAAGTACGCCGAAGCCGTTGGTCTTACGTCCAGCGAGGCGGTCCCGGCCTAAGGGCGACCTTGGTCGATGGTTGAAGGAAGCGCGGTGACTGGCGTCGCAAGACTCGCAACGCCAGTCGCCGCGCCTCTTTGATGTAGGCGGTCGATCGCTTGGCCGCCGCGAGACCGAGCACTAGGAGGTGAGTCATGGCATTGAATCAGGATCTAGCGAAACTGGCCGCGGAGTTCGGCGGAGCTTGGGACATGCGGACAACGGCGATCGCCGGCATCCGCATCGACACGGCCGAGCAGTTGGCGGGCTTTCGCCAGGAGCGCACGGAGATGGCCGCAGAGCAGGACGAACGGCTCAAGGCCGGGTTTGCGGCGATGAAGAGTGATGTCGCCGCGATGTTGAGCGATCTGGACGAGGCTCACGCGACAATGGCCGCAGAGCAGGACGAACGGCTCAAGGCCGAGTTCGCGGCGATGAGGAGCGATGTCGCCGGTTTCATGGACGACCTGGCCGCCGGCAGCGAGGCACGCAGCGAAGACGTGGCTGCCACGCTGGACGACCACGCTACGGCACGCGCCGAGATGGGCCGCGAGCAGGACGAACGGCTCAAGGCGGAGGTCGCGGCAAGGAAGGACGAGGTCGCCGCTATGCTGAGCGATCTGGACGAGGCTCACGCGGCTATGGCCGCAGAGCAGGACGAACGGCTCAAGGCCGAGTTCGCGGCGATGAGGAGCGATGTCGCCGACCTCATGGACGACCTGGCCGCCGGCAGCGAGGCACGCAGCGAAGACGTGGCTGCCATGCTGGACGACCACGCCACGGCACGCGCCGAGATGGGCCGCGAGCAGGACGAACGGCTCAAGGATGGGTTTGCGGCGATGAAGGACGATGTCGCCGCTATGCTGAGCGATCTGGACGAGGCTCACGCGGCTATGGCCGCAGAGCAACGCGCCCACTTGTCGGATGAACGCGAGCGTTTGGCCGCCGACGGGGCAGCAGACCGTGAAGAACGCCTCGATGACGTGGCCGGAAGAAAAGCCGGCTGGGCGAAGGTGACGGCCGCCATGGGCAAGCGCCGTGAGCGTGCTGCCGCAGCCAAGGGACGCAAGCGTCCGGCGGCAGCCAGGCCCGTGGCGAAGCCCCCCATAGCGGAGCCCGTGGCCAAGCCCGTCGCCGTGGTGGCCGCACCAGAGCCCGAGCCCGAGCCTGAGCCCGTCGCTGTGGTCGCCGCACCAGAACCGGAGCCGGTGGCTCCTCCCAAGCCGAAGTCAACGCGCGACGATCTCACGCGCATCCGCGGCATCGGCGAAGGCATGCAGGCGCGCCTGAACGAGATCGGCATCTTCTCGTTCGAGCAGCTCATGTCGACCAGCGTCCCGAAGATACGCGAGGCACTGGGCGACGCGGGGCGCATGGCGCGGATCGACGAATGGATGGACCAGGCCCGGGACTTCTCCGAGTCTGACTAAGCAAGAGGCAGGCGCCGGGGTCCGCGTCACGCGGACAACGGCGGCTGGTCCGCGGCACCGCCGAGCGCAAAGGTGGTCGTGCCGCAGCGCGGCAGCGGTTGATCGCCCGAAAGGCGATTGGCCGCTGTGCGAGAAGGCTGCGGAGGTCGCGCCACACTTGCCTCCAAGGTCTCTGCTAGATAGTGCGCTAGAGACTCTAGCCCAAGTGTTCAGCGGGAACGGGAGGATGGCCTGATGTACCTGGGCACCAGGAAGGTGCGCTCGGCCGGCCGCACCAGCGGTAGCGTCGAGGTGACTCTGCCCGTGCAGCTGAGTGTGCTGCAGGGCGTCGAATGCCGCCTCGTGGTGCGCGATGGCGCGCGCCCCGAGCTGGTGTTGGAGCCGCAGCTTGACGAGGCGCGGAGCTTCTTCCGCGACATGTGGGAGAAGCTGGCTCTGGGCCTTGCCGAGGTGGATGAGATCGGCGATTTCTCGGCTGCGGCCTTCGCGCTCACGCTCTTCTCGCCGGCGCGCGCACCGGACCGGCCGCCGCTGACCTATGCCGACGGTCTCGCGGCCTTGCGTGAGCGCGTCCTCCTGGGCGTGGGGGGAGGCCCGGCGACCGAGCTCGGCACGGCACGGGAGGCCGTCGCCCGCGTGCTGGGGGCTTTGGGAGCGGCCGCCGGACAGCGCCTCGGGCTGACGCATGCTCTGGCCCTGGCCTTCGGTGATGGGCTGGCCTACGTGATGACGGGCGTGGCCGTGGGGTGGGGCACCGAATTCGAACGCGGTGTGGCTCACCAGACCTTCCGCGACGAGATGGCGGCCCAAGCGCGGAGCAACGGCGAGCGGACCTCGTTCTCGCCCTACGAAGATCGCGCCTGGCGTGCGGCCCAGCCTGGACTGGCGCGCGTGTTTGAGCAGCACAGCCGGTGGCAGGCGAAGCCGGTGCTCTACGAGATGGATCGAGATCGATGGCAAGTGGCACTGACCCTGGAATTGCGCGTGGCAGCCGCCACGATGAACGGTACAGAGACTTGGAGGTTTACCTCGCCATGACGAATGCGCAGAAGACGAAGCCCGTTGTGAATGAGCAGGAGCGGAGCCGATTCGACCGCAAGCAGTTCCAAGAGAAGCAAGAGTTCGAACGCAAGCTCCTCAATCTGGACGAGAGGGCGGCGGTCGCTTCGCCGGCGCGCCCCGACTTCGTCCAGACGCCGGCCGTCCAGGAGATCATGAACCGGGCGCTCGGCTATCTGGAAGCGGGCCTGCCCGTGCACTTCCGCGGACCGGCCGGCACCGGCAAGACCACGTTGGCGCTGCACGTGGCGGCGCAGCGGGGCCGCCCTGTGATGCTGATCGCCGGCGATGAGGACTTGCGCACCGCCGATATGGTCGGTGGCCAGTTCGGGTATCGCTACAAGCGGGTGATGGACAACTTCATCCACTCGGTCAAGAAGCTGGAAGAGGACGCGGTGCAGCGCTGGACGGACAGCCGCCTGACCACGGCTTGCCGCGAGGGTCTCGTCCTCGTCTATGACGAGTTCACGCGCTCGCGGCCTGAAGCGAACAACGTGCTCCTGGGGGTGCTCGAGGAGCACGTCCTGGTGCTGCCGACCCAGGCGCGCAAGGACCAGTACCTCAAGGTCCACCCCGAATTCCGCGCCATCTTCACGAGCAACCCGCAGGAGTACGCCGGCGTGCACGAGGCCCAGGACGCGCTCTCCGACCGTCTGCTGACCATGGACCTCGACTACTACGAGCGCGACACGGAAGTCGCCATCGCCGCGTCCCGCTCGAGTCTGCCCGAGAAGCAGGCGGGTCGGATCGTCGACCTGGTCAGGGCCTTCCGCGCCTCTGGCGAGTACGATCAGACGCCGACGCTCCGCGGCAGCGTCATGATCTGCCAGGTCTGTGCCACGCAGAAGCTGGCCCCCAACGCAAATGACCCGGCGTTCGTGGCCGTGTGCCTGGACGTACTCGAGTCCAAGATGGCGTTCACGGTCAAGGCCAAGGAACGCCGCCTGGAGCAGCGCAAGATGCTGCTGAGCCTCATCAAGCACCATTGCGGGTGACGACATGAGGCCACAACCCTTGATAGTCGGCACGCCCAAGGGTCTTCGCTACGCGCATACCATGCGCTGGACCGGCGTGCCCCGGGTGAACGGCGTGCAAGCCGTGGCCACGGCCACAGGCCGGCTGGGCTGGGCGCCCGCGCGCAGTCCCGCGCGGGCGTGCGGCGAAGCCGCCGGGCTCAGGCGCGAGCGCGCCCGCCTGCGGAATGAGCTGGGCGCCCGGCAGGTGGTCCAGGCGCAACTGGGCGCTCGCCTGCGGGACGACGACAGGCGCCTGGTCACGGTCGGCGAGCACTGCGGGAGGCGGCAGTGAGACCTAAGGGCATGCAGTACCTGACGACTCTGCTGGGGGCCGGCGTGGTCAAGTCGCCGGGCCTGCACGAGTCGGCCACGGCCACCGGCAAGACCGGCAGCCGGGCTCAGGCCGCCGGCGAGTTCGCCCGCCTCGAACGCGAACGCGTGCGTCTGGAGGAGAAGCTGAGCATGCAGGCGGTGCTCACGGCGCAGACCGAAGCACGGCTCGACGGTATCTGCACGCGCCTCGAGATGATCCGGCAGGAGCTCGACGACACGCCCGCAGCAGTCATCGCGCGGAGCGCGCCGGCAGCGGCCCCGGCCAGGAGATCGGCCGCGGCAGAGAAGGCGGCCGCGTCCAAGAAGGCCGCGTCCAAGAAGGCCTCGGCTGCGGCCAGGAAGGCCGCGGCAGAGAAGGCGGCCGCGGCAGAAGCCGAAGACGACGACATGGAACCGTTCGAGATCGTTCCGTTCGAGTATTGACGCGAAGCACAGAAAGGTGGCCGTGATGGCCGAAGAAGACAAGGGAGCGGGAAAGCGGGAGGGCGACCTCGATCTCGGGTTCGGGGGCGTGTTCAAAGGCCTCGGAGACTTCCTGGAGGTGCTTTCCGACAAGATGGAAGCATTCGAGAAGATGGACACCTCCGGAGCGGGGCTCCGCGGCGCCCCCCGCGGCGCGCCCGCGACGCGAACCGGCCAGTTCAAGGTCAAGGGTTTGGGCGACCAGGCTCAGGGCGTCTACGGCCTGAGCTTCCGCACGCTCGCCGACGGGGTGCCACGGGTGGAGCGCTTCGGCAACATCCGCCGCACCGACGAAGGGCCCGTCGTCGCGGACGTGCGTGAGCCGCTGGTCGACGTGTTCAACGAGGCCGACGAGATCGTGCTCGTCGCCGAGATGCCTGGCGCCAACGAAGAAGACGTCTCGGTCGAGCTGCATGACGACGTGCTCGTGCTCGAGACCACCGGAGAGCGCAAGTACGCACGCGAAGTGCTGCTGCCCGCGGCTGTCGATGCCGCCAGCATGCAGAAGACCTTTCGCAACGGCATTCTCGAGCTGAAGCTCAAGAAGACCGCCGAGTAGAGACTGAGGCGCGGCATGCCACGGGCGATCAAGCACTTCGATCTTCACCAGGTGGAGGGTACGGACCTGCGCGTGGTCTCCGACGTGGACAACGGCGTCCTGGCCGTGATCGAGGCCGAGGATGAGGTAGTGCGCCGGTACGCCGCGCGCGGGTTGTGGCGGCACGACTGGGTGGACCTCTTCGTGCTTCAGGATCTGCAAGTGCTGGCGGAGCAGCTCTCGGGGGCCGGCGGCCTGCCGCCCGGGGGGACGCAGGCGTTGGATCGCCGCCCCGTGGTCAACGCGTTCGATCTTGCCGACCTGTCGGGCTGTCATGTGTTCGTCAATCACAGGGTCATGGTCGAAGAGGGCTACTGGGGGGACCCGGCCGCCGTGCGCGCTCTTCTGGCTCACGAGCACGCCCATCCGCTCTCCGAGAACCCGACGGTCGCGGCCTCGCGGGCGTTGCGGCTGCGAGACCCTCACGTGCCGGTCGCCGGAGGGCTGCCGTCGCTCAAGGGGCTGGCTACCGCGCTGGCGGAGAAGTTGTGCTGCTACGGACCGCGCGAGGTGTTCGCGAACGACCTCACCGTGGCCGCCGGCTGCGCCGACGACCTGTTCCACCTCGACCAGCTGGTCGTGGCCGCCGCCGCTCGTGGCGTGCTCGGCCGGGCGGCCCTGGTGGACCATCTGGAAGCCGACGTGGAAGGTGGCAAGCTGCCCCGGCAAGACGCCGGGCAGGCGCTGCTCCTGGGCGATCTGCGGAGCTGTCTCGACCTGGCCATGGAGACTGCGCCCTTCTACAGGGCGGGGCGGCCGGGCCAGGCGGCCGAGCTGGAGGCGGTGCTGTTCGAGCAGGTCTTCCCTCGACTGGAATCCGCAGTAGAGGGAACTTACCGGTTAGTGCGCGACCTGTACGTGGAGTTGAGCTCCGATCTCACGGATGCCGCTCTTGTCTCTTGGGCAGAGCGCGTGATCGACCCACTGTCGAGAGTCCTGAGCGAGCGGGGTCTGGAGTTGGATTTGAGTTTCCATCACTCAGAGAAGGAGGAGGACACGCATGCCTGAGTCGCGCGACTCCGACGGCAAGTACCTGTACGTCTACTGCGTCATCCGCTGCGACGAGCCACCCGAATTCACGTCCTTGGGCATGGGCGAGCGGGGGGACGCCGTCTACACCGTGCACCAGGGCGACCTGGCGGCGGTGGTGAGCGACTCGCCCAGCGACGCTTTCGAGGCCCGACGGCGAAACATGATGGCCCACACCGCGGTGCTCGAGGAGGTCATGAGCAGTTTCACCATCCTCCCGCTGCGCTTCAGCACCGTCGCCCCCGACGTGGAATTGGTCCGGGACAAGCTCCTCGGCGAGCGGCGTGACGAGCTGCTCTCACTCTGGCGCGAGATGGACGGGCGCGTGGAGCTCGGTCTCAAGGCGTTCTGGCACGAAGACACGCTCTTCCAGGGGATCGTCGACGAGAACCCACAGATCCGCTCGCTGCGTGACTCCCTTGCGGGCCGGCCCGCCGAGGAGACGCATGCGGAGCGCATGAAGCTCGGCGAGCTCGTCGAGGTCGCCATGAAGCAGCGGCGCCAGAGAGACTCCGAGCTGATCCTCTCACGCCTTCGGCCCCTGACGCACAACGTGGCGATCAACGACAACTACGGGGAGCGCATGGTGCTGAACGCCGCCTTCCTCGTCGACAAAGACGCCGAACCTCGCGTGGACGAGGCGGTGCAGCAGCTGGACACCGAACTAGGGCAGCGGCTGATGTTCAAGTACGTGGGCAGCGTGCCCCCGTACAACTTCGTCAAGCTCGTCATGCACTGGTAGGAGCGACGATGGGCATTCTCCTGAAACTGCTGACGTTCCCGGTCTCTGCGCCGCTGGACGGCGTGCTCTGGATTGCGAACACGGTCAAGGAACAGGCCGAGGCCGAGTACTACGACGAGGGCTCGGTGCGCGGTCGCTTGCTAGAGCTCGAGCTCAAGCTCGACCTGGGCGAGATCACGGAGGATGAGTACCAGGCCGCCGAAGACGAGCTGGTAGAGCGGCTCACTGAGATCCGTGAGCGGCGCGCGGCGGAGCAAGGCTCGTGAGCGAGCCTGATACGGGCCTGGAGGTGCCCGACGCACAGCTGTGGGATCGGACCATCATGCGCGATGAAGGGAGTGAAGCGAGAATGAAGCCTACCGAGGCAGCCCAACGGGCCAAAGATCACCTGACCGCACTCACGGGGCTGGAAGCCCTCACGGTCTCCAGTCTCGACAAGGTCGAGGCGGGATGGAGCGTGACCGTGGAGATGCTGGAGCTGAAGAAGATCCCGGATTCGCACGACGTGCTCGGGTCGTATGCGTGCGTGGTGGACGATGACGGCAATCTGCTGAGCTACAAGCGCACGCTGCGCTACCGGCGCAGCGATGTCATGGAAGAACGCACGGTCTAGCTGACCGGAGCGACCCACGGGTTTGAGGCGAAGGCGCCTTCTGGTCAATGGGAAGGGTGGCTGGTGCGGCATGGACGAGATGAGGAACGACAGGGCAGGATCGGCGGGACAGATCGAGGTCACCTGCGCGTTCTGCGCGGGCAGGGGAACAGACCCCTTCGGGGTGATGTACGCGGGATCCACGTGCCAGGTGTGCGGCGGCGACGGCGTGCGCAGGCTCGTGCCGCCGGTGGCTGAGTGCCCGTACTGCGGGGGCACCGGGGTCTACCCCGGCTCCCGGCTCACGTGCACGAGTTGCGGCGGCGTCGGCCAGACGATGGTCCCCGAAGATGCCCTGACCTGCCCGGCGTGCGCGGGCAGCGGCCGGGCCAAGGACGACTTCTGGCCCGATTCCCCGCTCCCCTGCGGCGTCTGCGGGGGCAAGGGCGTAGTGGCGCCGTGATCGTGGCGGGCAGCCTGTAGAGAAGATGGACGAAGCAGGGAGTCGAACCGGTATGGGTACTCAGAACAAGAGCACGGCGAGCACGGCGGCACGGGTCGAGGTGACGTGCGCGTTCTGCCGGGGAACGGGTACGTCGCGGCGCCGCACCTGCCAGGTATGCGGTGGCCGCGGCGTGCGCGCGTTACGCGCGCCGGTGGCGGGTTGCGCGGTCTGCCGGGGCACGGGGCTCACCCGCGGCTCCTCGCAGCTCACCTGCAGCGCCTGCAACGGGCTCGGGCACGTGACGATCCCCGTGGGTGCGGTGACCTGCCCGGCCTGCGGCGGCAGCGGCCGGAACCGGGAGCATCCGGATTCTCCGCTGCCCTGCGCGCGCTGTCGCGGCAAAGGGGTGGTCGCTCCCCCAAGGACATGACGCTCTCAGCCTGGAGCACGGGCAGAGCGAAGCAGTGAGTACCGAAGGATTCAAGCAAGGAGGACGGAGAGGTGCCGGAAGAAGAGCCTGAGAAATCGCTGAGCCGACGCGTGGCCGAAGCGGCGCCCAAGGACGCGGGACGCGGCTTGGCGCGACTTGACCCACAGGATCTGGAGCAGCTGGGAGTCGGGATCGGCGACGTGGTCGAGGTCGCGGGACAGCGGACCACGGTCGCTCGGGCGATGCCCACGTATGCGGAGTCGCGCGGCCGCGGAGTCGTGCAGATCGACGGCATCCTGCGCGCCAATGCCGGTGCCGGGCTGGACGAGCAGGTCACGGTGCGACCGGCCGTGGTGCAGCCGGCCCGCTCGGTCCTGCTGGCACCCGTGGAGAGGAGCCGCCAGGGAGCCGGCGCACAGGCGGGGTACCTGGCCAAGCTCCTCGACGGGATCCCGGTCGTCGTGGGAGACCGCGTGCGCGTGAATCTCATCGGGACGCGGATGCAGAACTACACGGTCATGCAGACGGCGCCGGGCGGCCCGGTGCTGATCGGCGCCTCCACGAAGGTCCGCAGCGAGGGCGACGCCAAGGGCGAGGCCGGCGCCGGCGCCGCCCCCATCACCTACGAGGACATCGGCGGCCTGCACCGCGAGACGCAGCGCATCCGCGAGATGATCGAACTGCCGCTCAAGTACCCGGAGGTCTTCGATCGTCTCGGCATCGACCCGCCCAAGGGCGTGCTGCTCCACGGGCCGCCCGGAACCGGCAAGACCCTGATCGCGCGCGCCGTGGCCGCCGAGACCAGCGCGCACTTCGTGCACATCAACGGCCCCGAGGTCATCGACAAGTGGTATGGGTCGAGCGAAGCGCGGCTGCGCGAGATCTTCGACGAAGCCGAACGCAATGCACCGTCGATCATCTTCATCGACGAGATCGACGCACTGGCTCCGAAGCGCGAGGAGATGAGCGGCGACCGTCAGGTCGAACGGCGCGTCGTGGCGCAACTCCTGGCCATCATGGACGGGCTCGAGTCGCGCGGCCAGGTGATCGTCGTCGCCGCCACCAACATCCCCAACACACTGGACCCGGCACTGCGCCGCCCTGGCCGCTTCGACCGCGAGATCGAGATCGGCGCGCCCGACAAGCGCGGCCGCGTCGAGATCCTCGAGATCCACAGCCGCGGCATGCCGCTGGCGGACGACGTCGATCTCGACAAGCTGGCGACCAGCACGCACGGCTTCGTGGGGGCCGACTTGGCTGCACTCTGCCGCGAAGCGGCGATGGGCACGTTGCGCCGCTTCCTGCCCGACGTCGACTTCTCGCAGTCGAACATCCCCTACGAGAAGCTGGAGGAGCTGGAGGTCTCGGGCGACGACTTCGCCAGCGCCCTGGGCGAAGTGGAGCCCTCGGCCATCCGCGAGGTGTTCACCGAGACGCCCGACGTGACCTGGGACGACGTCGGCGGGCTGCACGAGGTCAAGCGCATGCTTGTGGAGGCGGTCGAGTGGCCGCTCACCTGGGCGCCGTTGTATGCGCGGGCGGGCATCCGGCCGGCCCGCGGCATCATGATGTACGGGCCTCCCGGCACCGGCAAGACCCTGCTCGCCAAGGCGCTGGCTCGTGAGAGCGAAGTGAACTTCATCTCGGTCAAGGGTCCTCAGCTCCTCAGCATGTGGGTCGGTGAATCGGAGCGCGGCGTGCGCGAGGTGTTCCGCAAGGCTCGCCAGGTGGCGCCCTGCATCGTGTTCTTCGACGAGATCGACGCCCTCACGCCCCATCGCGGTGGCGGGGAAGGGGCCGCCGTCGAGCGCGTGGTCAGCCAGTTCCTCACGGAGCTCGACGGTATCGAGACCCTCAAGGGAGTGGTGGTGCTCGGAGCCACCAACCGTATCGACATGCTCGACCCGGCGCTGCTGCGCCCCGGTCGCTTCGACATCAAGGTGGAGCTGCCGGTGCCCGACGCGGAGGCTCGCTTGGCGATCCTGCGCGTCCATACGCGCAAGATGCCTCTCGCCGACGACGTCGACGTAGAAGCGCTGGCGGCGGCCGGCGAGGGCTTTGTGGGGGCCGACATCGAGGGTCTCTGCCGCACCGCTGCGACACTGGCGATGCGCGAGTTCCTCGAGCAGCCCGACGCCGACGTCGAGACGTTCTTCGTCTCCCGGCGGCACTTCGACCGTGCTCTCGCAACCGACTGAAGGAGGCCCGACGAGTGGGCGCCACCTACGTATACGGGATCATCCCCTCCGACGAGCGCGTGAGCCTGCCGGGCGCCGGGGTATCGGCCGGGCCCGGCGGCATCCACGCGGTGCCCTGCGACGGCATCGCAGCCGTGGTGGGCCCGAGCGACAGGGACGACTATCAGGGCCTTGCCCGCGAAGACCTCGTGCAGGTCCTGCTCGAGCAGCAGCGCGTGGTGGAGGGAGTGATGGCCGCCTTCCCCGTCCTGCCCGCCAGGTTCGGCACGGTCCTGGCCGACGAGGAGCGGGTGATCGACCTGCTGACCCGCGGCCACGACCTGCTTCGCGACGAGCTCGACCGTCTGGCGGCCTGCGTGCAGATGGAGGTCGTCGTGCAGTGGGATCTCGAGCAGGTGTTCGCCGAGATCGGCCGTGACGAGAGGGTCGCGCAGGTGCGCGCGGCCGCGGCGGCCCCCGCGGCGGATACGGAGGCCTTGCGCATCCTTCTGGGCCGAACGGTGCAGACGCTGCTCGAAGAGCGCCGCGCGGCACTCGAGGAGCGTCTCCTGCCGCGCCTGCGGGAGACGGCCCGGGAAGTGCACGCCAATCCCTGCATGGACGACAAGATGGTCCTCAACCTGGCGCTGCTGGTCGACGAGCCCGGCCGTGTGCAGCTCGACGCTCTGCTGCCCGAGTTGGACGCGGAACTCGAGGGCGAACTCGACTTTCGCTGCGTGGGCCCTCTGCCGCCCTACACCTTCGCCACGCTCGAAGTCGAGGCCCCCCGGTTTGTCGACACCGAGCGCGCGCGGGGCTTGCTGGAGCTGCCGATGGAGGTCACCGCCGGGCAGGTCAAGACAGCCTTTCGAGGCCTGGCGAGCCGGTTGCACCCCGACGTGAACCCGGATGCGGCCCACGGCGAGGAGGCGATCGCCGAGCTCGCCTGGGCCTACAAGCTGCTGAGCCGCTTCGTGGACTCTGCCTGCGAGGGGGAGACGGCGCGACTCTGCAGGCTCGATCGGGCCTCGGTGGAGCAGGCCTTGTTGTTCGACGTCCGCCGTCAGGAAGCCTGAGGCGTGGACCTTACCCGGGAACTGGAGGGATGATGGCGCAGGCTAGCCTGGAGCCCGTACGCGAAAGAGACAACGGCGGTTCGCTCGCCGACGTGATCGACGTGATCCTCGACAAGGGGCTCGTGATCAACGCCGACATCACCGTCTCGGTGGCCGGCGTGGAGCTCCTCGGCATCAAGATCAGAGCGGCGCTCGCCTCGTTCGCCACGGCGGCCCGATACGGGCTGGAGTTCCCTTCGGGGACCAACCTCGAGGGCGCCGCCTGGCAGCAGGCACAGGTCCTCAAGGAGAGCTGCCCCCAGTGCGGCAAGCAGGTCGCCGTGGACGAACTGCTCGAAAAGGAATGCCCGTGGTGCGGCTGGCAGAGCGCCCGCGCCAAGAACGCCGTCGCGGCGAAGCCGCCGCTGCCCGCTGTGGAGACCTAGCATGACGCCCGTCGGACTCGGTCTCAGCGGCGCCGGCGACGAGCAGGCGATGAAGCCCGTCCGCGAGCGTGGCGGCGCCCTCAACGACCTCCTCGAGAGGCTGCTCAACAAGGGCGTGGTCATCGATCTCGACATGGTGATCGGGGTGGCCGGCATCCCCTTGATCGGCGTGAGCCTGCGCGCCGCCGTGGCCGCCATCGAGACCATGATCGAGTACGGGTTCATGCAGGCCTGGGACGAAGACACGCGCCGCTACGCCGAGCGCGAGCTGCAGCGCAAGAAGCTGGACTACGCGCCCGGCGAGACCGCCGCGCTCGAGATGTTCGGCTCGCACTGGTACGCGGACCGCATCTACCGGGCCTGGCGCCCGGGGCGTCTGTACCTCACCGATCGCCGCCTCATCCTCTACCGCAAGTCGCCGGCGGAGGTGCTCTTCGAGACGCCACTGCGGAGCATTCGCGGCATGGCGGTCGCCGAGTCGGTGCACTTCAACGGCAGGCTGGCGCCGCTCCTGCACCTGGCGCTCGACTCGGGCGAGCAGGCCGCGTTGTACGCCGAAGATCTCCCGGCGCTGGAGGCGGCGCTGCACGACCGGCTGCAGGAGATGGGTGTGCCGCTCACGCAGACGGTCAACACCTGTGAGCGCGATGCCGACGTGGCCCAGGCCTTCCCCGATCATCGTCTGCTGGCCGACGCCAAGATGTGGCGCCAGGCCCCGGGCGGAGTCGCCGAGACGACCGCCATGTGGCAGGCCGGCTGGCTCTACCTCACCAGCGAGGGGCTGGTGTGGTGGTCCGAGAGCGAGCGGCGCGTCGCGGTGCGCATGCCGGTGGCGGACATCATCGGCGTGGGCGTCGAGGCGCGCGACCTGGGTCCTCTGCTGGGCGCCAAGTCGGTCCTCGGCGTGCGCTATCGCGAGCGCGGCCGCCAGAAAACGGTGCTGTTCGCCGGGGAGGACCTGGAAGAGTGGCGCCGCGGGATCCGCCGGCTGGTCGTCGATCACGAGGGCGGAGGCCTGCCATGATCGACGTCGACGAGGGCAATCTCAAGCAGGGGCTACTGGGGCTTGTCATCGCCCTGGTGGAGATTATCGAGGACGCCTTGTCGACGCAGGCTTTTCGGCGCGTGGAGAGTGGGCACCTGACCGAAGCCGAGATGGAGCGCCTGGGCGAAGCTCTTTCCGACCTGCACGTAGCTCTCGCGCAGATCAAGGAGGAGCACGGCGTGACCGACGCTGTGGCGCAGGTCAGAGACGGCCTCGACGAGTTGGTGGACGAGGTGGTCGACCGCATGATCAATCCCGAGCGCTGGCGCGAGGAAGTAGCCGCCAGGGAAGATTGAGTGATCCTTGGGCGCACACCAGTGGGGCCGGGCAAGGCCGAGGACGCAGCAGCCCTGCTGCGGAGTCAGGGCGGCTTCATCCCCCAGTGGTCGTCGGCGTGGCGCCTCGGCGAGCTGTTCCTCTTCGCCGACAAGCTCGCCTTCGCGCAGCCGGGCAAACCACGCTTCGAGCTGTCGCTGGCGGCCGTCACCGACGTCGCCATGGAGCGTCGCAAGTTCATCCTGCTGCACAAGGACGTGGTCAGGCTCACCTACGTCATGCCCAATCAGAAGCGCCCGCGCCTGGCCTGGCTCATCACCGCGGACGCGGGCCGATGGTTCGACGAGATCATGACGCTGACCAGAGACGGCCGGGCGGCCGCCGCGAAAGCCGCCGCGCGGGTACCGGGCACGAGCGGCGGGCAGCCTGCCCGCGCCTCGCGCGTGGCCCCGCGGCCGGCCTCCGGCGCTGAGCTCATGAAGGTCCGCGAAGATCAGGTCGAGGAGCTGGCGGCCACGCTGAGCCCGGCCGGGGTGCGCATCCTGTGGCATCTGTGGGAGCGGCGTCACGCCGCCATCAAGGAACTGGCCCAGGTGGCCGACTCGCGTTCGCACATGGAAGTGCTGACCTTGCTGCGCGAGGGCATCAACGGCGCCGCGCAGCGCTTGTTCGGCCATCCCGTGCTGGAGTTCAAGGAGCGCGGCCTGGACCCGGTGAGCGGGTATGCGGTCACGTTCGAGTGGTGGCTCGAGCGCGCCGACGAGCCCGGGCCTGACGGCGATGCGGTGGCGGTCCGCCCCGACGCCGTGGGTGCGGTCGCAGCGGATCCGGTGGCCGCCGAGCCGGCGCCGTTCGCACTCGACGCGGCCGAGCCGTTCGTGGAGATCCACGACGAAGGCGGGACGCTGGTGGTCGTGGTCATGGGGCCGGGGGTCGGCGCGGAGACGGTCAGAGAGCCTCGGGTGCAGGACGGCGACACGCTCGTCGTGGCGCTGCAGACGGGCGCCGGACGGCGACAGCTCAGCGTGCGTCTGCCGTGCGCCGTGCGGGAGGCGCCGGCGACGGCGACAAGTGCGAACGGTGTGGCGAGCCTCACCTTGGTCAAACAAACCCGAGAGGAAGGGCGATGAGCATGGCGGCGGACGCAGCGGAGGCGCAGGATCTGGTGGCTCGGTACGTGTACTGCGTCGTACTGGGTGAGGTCGGCGACTGGGAGCTGCGCGGCCTGGACGAGCGGCCGGTGCGCGCCATCTGCGCCGCCGGCATCACCGCCCTCGTGCACGACTGCCCTGCCGTGCCCTACCAGGGCGACGACGCCGAACGAGTCAAGGTGTGGGTGCTCGCCCACAGCGACGTGGTCGACGCCGCCTGGGAGCGCACCGGCACCGTCCTGCCGATGAGCTTCGACCGCATCGTCCGCCCGGGGGACGGCCTGGACGCCGACGAGCAGGTGGCGCGCTGGCTGACCGCGGAGGGCGACGGCTTCAGGGCCACGCTCGAGCGCCTGCGCGGCAAAGTGGAGCTCGGCGTGCAGCTGCTGTGGGAGCCGCGCGTGATCGCCGAAGGCGTGGCCGCGAGCGACGCCGAGATCCAGGCGCTGCAAGCGGACGTGGCCGGCAAGTCCAAGGGCGCCGCCTACTTCGCGCAGCAGAAGATCGAGCGCGCCCTGCGGCAGGCGCTGACGGCGAGGGCCGAAGCGGACTACCGCCGCTGGTTCGAGCAGATCACGGCTCTCTTCCCGGAGGTTTGCGTCAACGAGCTCAAGAAGGTGCCGCAGCGCCAGATGATCCTCAACCTCTCGGTGCTCGCCCCCCGGGAGCGCGTCGCCGAACTGGGCGCCGTGCTCACGGGCTTCCAGAGTGACGGGGTCGAAGTGCGCTTCACCGGACCCTGGCCGCCATACAGCTTCGTGCGCCCCTCCCCGGCCGAGCCGGAGCCTCAGGCGTAGATCAGGCGCGCCAGCCGGTCGAGCGCCTCCACGCCGCGGGGCTCAAAGGGCAACGCCGGCAGGCGCACGCAGCTGGGCCCCAGCGTCTCGATCTCCCTCAGGCATGACAGCTGCTCCTCGCACACGGCGGCGCAGAACGCGCACGCGCCGGGCGCGGCGACCATGTTGGCCACGACCCACGAACAGCGGACCGGGATGCCGGCCAGGCTGTCGAGGAGCCGGCGGGTCTCCTGCGCGGCCAGCGCCTCGGGGATGGTCACGGCCACGAGCTGGCACTGCTCCCCGTCGCTGAGGAGTTGCTGCACCTGGCGGAGCTGCTTCGACTTCTGCCGCAGGAGCTCTCCGGCGCGGGCCAGCGAGAACACGTTCTGGTACTTGAGCAGCACCCGGAACAGCGCCGTGAACCAGTGCCTGACCAGCGCCGGCGTCTGCAGCAGGCGCAGGGCGTGGCCGGTCGGCGCCAGATCGAGGACGTAGGCGGCGTAGCGGCCCTCGCGGACCAGATCCATGAGCTTCATGAGTGCCATGAGCTCGTCGAGGCCGGGTGGGGCCAGGGAGATGAGCTCCTCCATGACCCGGCGATCGAAGGCGATCTCGAGGTCGCCGCCGGCGCCGAAGGCGGCGAACGCCTCCCGCATCTCGCCGGCACAGAGTCCACTGACCTCGGCAAGCACCGAGCTCGCGTCCATCTCCAGAGCGTCGAGCCCGGCGACACCCTCGACGGCAACGATCTGGCTGCCGAGCTCCTGCTCCAGGCAGTCGGAGAGCGAGTGCGCCGGATCGACCGAGAAGAGCAGGACCCGCCGGCCCTCGTGGCGGCGCGCCAAGTGGAGGGCCGTGGCGGCGGCGACCGTGGTCTTGCCCACGCCGCCTTTGCCGCCGACGAGCACAAAGGGTTGCTCCAGGGTGATGCGCGCGGGCGCTGCGCTCGCCGTGGCCGGGGTGGAGCCGGCTTCCGCAGGCTCCGCCGGCGCCGCTTCCGTGCCCAGCGGCCCCGCGCGGCGCAACAGGCCGGCGAACTCCAGCAGGCCGGCCTGGCCGTGGACTTGCCGCGGCAGCAGCGGCACGCCCGCCGCCGCCGTGCCGAAGCGCGCCGCGATCTGCTGCAGCGAAGGCCGCTGCTCTTGCCGCCGCCGGGCACAGAAGGGGCACTCCGCGGCGTCCGCACTCCGGGCCACCCGGTTGACGACCACGGTGCGCACGGGCACGCGCATGGCCTCCAGAGCATCCGCGAGCCTGCCGGTCTCGTTGACGCTCAGCGCCTCGGGGATGGTCACCGGGACGAACTCGGTCGTGAGCGGGGTCCGCAGAAGGTCGCTCAGCAGTTCCATGTCGGTGGTCATGCGTTGCATGAAGGCGTCGGTCTCGTCGAGGTGCCGGCGACCGAACACCGACTGCATGTAGCGGTGCTTCTGGAGCATGAGATCGAGGACGTGCAGCCACTGGGCCATGAGCTCGGGCAAGGCCAAGAGACGCAAGGTGTGCCCCGTGGGCGCGGTGTCGAGGATCACCAGGGCATAGCGCCCTTGCCTCACGAGCTCGGCGATCTCGATCACCGCCATGAGTTCGTCGAGACCCGGCAGCGAGAGCTCCAGGAACTGCTGGATGTCGTCGTGGTCGAGGTAGGTGCCGCGCTCCACGATGGTCTCGATGGCGTCGCCGTAGCGGTCCTTGAACGTCTGCAGATGCTGCCCCGCGTCGACGGCCCAAGCGAAGAGCCCGGGCTGATCGCGGATCGGCGTGATCTGGTCGCCGATCGGCTGCTCAAACGCGTCGGACAGGGAGTGCGCCGGGTCGGTGGAGACGACGAGCACGGCGCCGGGCCTGTGGTGCGCCCAATGGAGGGCCGTGGCGGCGGCGACCGTGGTCTTGCCCACGCCGCCTTTGCCCCCGAACATCAGGAAGCGCAGACCTTCGTCGACGAGAAAGGAAGGTGGCGCCTCGTGCGGGCGCGTGAGCGCGCTAGCACGCTCGGCTGCGCGGGGTGCCGGAGGCTCCGGCGGTTCGCCGTTGGTCACGGTGCTGCTCCTCGTGCTCGCCCGTCATGGGCGGGTCCCGGCAGGAGGCTGCCCCTCGCGGATGGGTTCGCTCCGCTTGCGAGGACCCGCTTCCGGCGCAGGCGCCGCCGGATGCCCGTCATCGCCAGATTCTACGGCATCCTCGGCCACGGCGAGGCGCCGGGGCTACGGCTGCCGAAGCGCCCTCGTGAGCAGCGCGAGCTGCGCGCGGCCTGAGGTCGTCGCCCGCCGGTTTGCCCCTGCTTGTCGCCGTCCCGGCGACGACGAGCCCGTGGAGGCGCATGACTACGCGCCGGCGCGCGCCAGCGTCACCGCGGTCGTTGAGTCGTCGTATCATGGGACCATGAGATTCCCGCGTCTCGTCCTCGTCTTCCTGACGCTCAGCTGGGCGTTCGTGATGCTCTATCCCGACCCGGCCGTCCTCGTGCGCAGCGTCCGCGACACCGTCCACCCGAACATCGATCCGGCGGCGGTCGCGAGCATCGCCCGCCGGCTGCCGAACGACCCCAAGGCGATCGAGGCCTATGTGCTCGACCGTCAGGTGCCCTACGCTTACGACTGGCAGACCGCGGGCGTGCCCTGGTATTTCCCGACGACGCGGGAGGCGCTGCGCATGGGCTCCGGCGACTGCGAGAGCAGGGCGGTGGTGCTGGCGAGCATCCTCACCGCCAAGGGCATCCCCAACCACCTGTACATGTCGCTCGACCACATCTGGGTGGACTACCCGGGGAAGACGGCGAACGTCCTCGAGAACCCGGGCGTGCAGCTCGCCGGGAGTCGCAACGGCCACTGGTTCTTCCGCTGGCCGGCGGTCGTGAACCTGCGTCAGGAGTGGGCCGCCCAGGTCGCGATGTACTGGACGCCGGCGCCGCCGGCACGCGTCGCGCTGCTCGGCCTCGGACTGCTGCTCATTCCTCTGTGGAACGTGCTTGCGCGGATCGGCGCCGGACGCGGGCTGCGGCGGCGAGCGCTACCGGGCGCACCGCTCGCCGCGGACGCGCTCGGCGGGACTAGCGCCGCGAAGGAGAGGCAGCGTCTGCGCCGCCTGGCTCGCGGCGCCGGCTTTGCCGCGCACCCGCAGCGGGTGTAGCCTCGGGCGGCCCTGATCCGCGTGAGCCCGACGAACGGAGCCCGATGACCCTGAGCGAGCGGCATGCCGTGGCGGCCCGCCGGAGCAAGAGGAGCCGCTCGTGAAGGGACTTGCCGTCACCGTCACCGTCACGCTCACCGCCAAGCTCACCGTCGACGGCCGCACGCTGCTGGCCGGCGGCGACCTCGTGGTCTGAAGGAGAACCGATGAAGACGATCGACCTGCGCAGCGACACCGTTACCAAGCCGTCTGCCGAGATGCGTCGCGTGATGGCCGAGGCCGAGGTCGGCGACGACGTCCTCGGAGACGACCCGACCGTCCTGCGCCTGCAGGAATACACCGCCGGCCTGCTCGGCAAGGAGGCCGGCCTCTACTTCCCGTCCGGCACGATGTGCAACCAGGCCGCCATCCGGACGCTCACGCGCCGCGGCGACGAGGTCTTCCTCCACGCCCAGGCGCACATCATCTTCTACGAGCAGGGCGCCGCGTCGGCGCTCAGCCAGGTGCAGCTGCGCGTCTTCGACTCGCCGGATGGCACGCTCGACCTCGAGAAGATGGAGGAGTACGTGCACACCGACGCCGACGTGCACCACGCGCCGACGCGCCTCGTCTGCCTCGAGAACACGCACAACCACTGCGGCGGCGTCGTGCTGCCGATCGAGCACATCCGCGCCGTGCGCGAGCTCTGCGACCGGCACGACCTCAAGCTTCACCTCGACGGCGCCCGGCTCGGCAACGCCGCGGCCGCGACCGGCATCTCGCTCGCCGAGTACGCCGCGCCCTTCGACACCGTGAGCATCTGCCTGTCCAAGGGGCTCGGCGCGCCAATCGGCTCGGTGCTGGTCGGCGACGCCGAGACGATCCGCCTCGCGCAGCGCGCCCGCAAGATCTACGGGGGCGGCATGCGCCAGGCGGGCATCGTCGCCGCCGCCGGCATCTACGCGCTCGAGCACAACCTCGCGCGCCTCGCCGACGACCACACCCGCGCCCGCGTGCTCGCCAATGCGCTCGCGGCGCTGCCCGGCCTGGAGGTCGACCTGGGCAAGGTGCAGACCAACATGGTGTTCGCCGGCACGCGCGAGAGCGGGATGCCGGCCGCCGAGCTCATCGACCGCCTGGCCGAGCAGGGCGTGCTGGCGCTCGACGAGGCGCACTGGTCGATCCGCTTCGTGACCCACCTCGACCTCGACGACGCCGACATCGAACAGGCGATCGGTGCGGTCGAGCAGGCGCTGCCGCAGGCGAGGTAGCGCGCGGCGCGGCCCGGTCGCGCGGCGCGGCCCGGCCGAGACGGACGCGTACGTGCGACGGGCGGGCGGGGCGGCCAAGAGATCAAGGCCGCCCCGCCCGCCCGTCTGGTACGGCGACCGGCGGCGGGAGGCGGGGGAGCCCCGGGCGCCGGCGAACAGCCGTCAGGTGGTGGTCTGCGCAGTGCCTACTTCTTGGCGGCGGCCTTCTTGGCCGGCGCCTTCTTCTCCTTGGCCGGCTCGGTGCCCGGCTTGACGGCCATGTTCTTGTAGACCTGCGTCATGTCCTCGGCGCTGAACTTGCGCGGGTTGTTGTTCCACAGGCGGCCCTGCGTGAGCGCGCCCTCGACGAGCGCCGGGATGGCGGACTCGGGGATGCCGACCTCGTTGAGATACTGCGGCACCTCGAGGTCCTCGGCCAGCGTGCGCAGCGTCTGCAGCGTGACCTCGCAGCCCTCGCGGTCGCTGAGGCCTTCCATGTCCTCACCCATGAGCTCGCCGATCTCCCTGAAGAACTGCGGGCAGGCGAGCATGTTGAACTCCATGACCCACGGCAGCATGAGCGTGTTGGCGATGCCGTGCGGCACGTGGAACATGCCGCCGATGGGGTAGCTCATGGCGTGCACGGCGCCGACGCCGGCGTTGCCGAAGGAGATGCCGCCGAGCAGCGAGCCCATCGCCATGTTGTGCCGTGCCCAGGCGTTGCCGCCGTCGAAGACGGCCGTACGGATGCTCTTGCTG
>Ga0118677_10003664_pt1 | contig 24205 bp, 16 predicted proteins | sample AliMusrvi5mmetaG_FD_86154 | JGI IMG/M metagenome (GOLD analysis project Ga0118677, IMG submission 86154)
TCTCCCGAAGTGGTGCCAACTACATCACGGCTTCCAATGCCAGCGGTTCACTCGGCTTCAATACCGGAGGCTCCAATACCCGGTTGTACATCGATTCGACCGGCAACGTCGGGATCGGGACGACGGGGCCAGGGTATCAGCTAGATGTTCAGGGTAGTTCAGCTTTGGCTAGCATGACGAGATTTAATGACACCGGGGCAACTTATCCTCCTGGATTTTTATTTACTAGAGCAAGGGGAACACAGGCAGTTCCAGCAGATATTGTGGCGGGTGATTGGTTGGGTAAAACTCAGTTTAGGGGAAGAATAGGCGGAACCGTATCGGATTATGGAGCTTTCGCTTTTATAGCTTCAGACACGAGCCAAAACGGACGATTCTCATTCTTGGATAGAGATTTGACTACGGAACGAATGGTGATATTAAATTCTGGCAATGTCGGGATCGGGACGACGAGTCCGACCGCCTTGCTTTCGGTCGGCGCCACGTCGCAATTCCAAGTCAATACGTCGGGCAATGTGACGGCCGGTACCTACAATGGCAATACCATCACTTCTGGCACTGGCACGCTCACCCTCGGTTCCTACGCGCTGGCACTCTCCGCTTCTTCAAACATCAACCAAAACCTCCTCACCACTTCGGCGCCGACCTTCGCCGGCCTCACTCTCAATGGAACCCTCGTGCAAAGCGCTTCGACGTCGGGCTATTTGTCGAGCATGACCAATACCGACACGACCACCGGCGGGGGGCTCTTCGTCCAAACCAATGGCACGGGCAATATCTTGGACCTCAATGTCAATGGTTCCGACATCGTCACCATTTCCGAAGCGGCTTCGACCTTCAATAATCCGACTTCCTTTATGGCGGTGGGCGATGTTTCCATGGCATATGATCTCTTATTGACCAATGCGACTTCTTCCACCATCAAATCCGCCGGGCCGGTTGCCATCGAAGCCGGCGAGACGTTCAACTCCAGCACGCTGACACTGCGCACCTTCAATGCGGGTCAAATAGTGTTGGATTCTCCAGGCGGAGTCTCACTTTTGCAATCGCAAGCCTGGACGGTGGCCACGGGTACGAGCGCACTCAACATTATCAACGCTTCCGCATCCAGCCTCTTTAATATCGACAGCACCAATAGCAGAATCGGCATCGGAACGACAGCGCCAGGGAGCAAATTGGAAGTTTTTGGCGACACATTGTTGACCAATTCTGGTTTGCTGAAATTTGGTGGGACAACAGCTTCCTATGCTGCGCTCAAAGGTTCTGGCACTTCGGTTTATGTGAGACTGGCAGACGATAGTGCCTATACAACCATGACTGGGCTTTCCTTTCAAGCAACCTCCGGCAGTGTTGGTTTGTATTTGGCAAATGGAAGTGTTATCAAGGGTGCTGGTAGTGTCAGTGGATATAAATCGTTGATTGGTTTGAATACTTCCAATTTAGTTTCAATAGATGCTGATGCGGCAGGAACAATATTTAGCGGTTCCGTCGGCATCGGGACGACTTCACCTTCGGCCAGACTCCATATACTGCAAAGCGGAGCCGTGACGACGGCCAGCTCTGGTGTCTTGATTTCCAACACGGCGACGTCTTCGACCGATTCGATCAACAAATACGGCCTCGACGTCTCTTCCACCGGTACATGGAATGGACTCACTGCCAACAACTATGGCCTGTATGTCGAATCACCGACCGGAGGCACTACCAACACGACCGCTTTGTTTGCCGGATCACTTGGCAATGTCTCCGTACTGGGTACCGGTGCCGAACTCCAATTCTCCCGAAGTGGTGCCAACTACATCACGGCTTCCAATGCCAGCGGTTCACTCGGCTTCAATACCGGAGGCTCCTATACCCGGTTGTACATCGATTCGACCGGCAATGTCGGGATCGGGACTGCCACGCCTTACGGCAAACTCAATGTTTATGGGGCTCCGACAGCCTCGGCCAACTATGGCACACTCTCAATTGGCGGCGGGGTTTTTGATGGAACGACGGCTGGATATTTTGTCGGCAACGCGAGTGGCACTTCGCTTGCGGTGAATGAAGCAAGTGGGTATGTGGGGAATTTGATGGATTTGCAGATTGGTGGAAGCAGTAAATTTAAAATTGAGAATAATGGTAAGGTTACAGTAGGTGCAAATATGGTTCTGAGCGGTGGTTTAAGTGCTACTGGTTGGACTGCAAGCTTTGCTAGTTTTGTTGCTAGTGCGGGAAATCCTTCAACAACAGGGGTTTTCAGCTGGGTGAGTACGGTTTCAAACACTGGAGATCAAATCGGTCTCAAACTCGCCCCAACCTACAATCAAGCTTCCGGCACTGCCTCCAATACCGACCTGCTCATCAACCGCACTCAAACGGCAGTCGGCAGCGGCGCTCAGTCACTTGCCAATCTTCAAGTTGGGGGAACTTCTTGGTATAACTTTGCCACTGGCAACACGGCTACAACTGGCGGGTTTAACGCTGCTAGCGGAACTGAAAACGCTGTCACCATTGCGCCGATCATCAATCAATCAGGCACTGCTGGTTGGACTGGCCTGCTGGTCAATCCAACTCTGACAGCGGTCGGCTCCGGCTCGCAAGTGTCCGCCGCTTTTATGGGTGGCAAAGTCGGCATCGGGACGACGAGTCCGACGAAAACATTACAAGTAAGCAATGTTGGTATTTCCTCGGCGGGAGGAAATAGTTATTTTGAAGCTTTAGATACAAATGGAAGCGTAGTTCTTCAAGCAAATGGAACTGGTGCGGTTGCTGTCAAAGCGGGTTCAAATGGATTCCAATTTAACTATAATAATTCTTCAACCGGTTCACTGATGTGGTATGGCGGCGGAACAGCTTTAAAATTCAATGTAGATAACGCAGGTAATATAACTAACGCAGGAACATTAGTTGTTTCAGGAACAGGTAATTCATCAATAGCAGGCAACGTCGGTATCGGCACCACTTCACCTTCGGCCAGACTCCATATACTGCAAAGCGGAGCCGTGACGACGGCCAGCTCTGGTGTCTTGATTTCCAACACGGCGACGTCTTCGACCGATTCGATCAACAAATACGGCCTCGACGTCTCTTCCACCGGTACATGGAATGGACTCACTGCCAACAACTATGGCCTGTATGTCGAATCACCGACCGGAGGCACTACCAACACGACCGCTTTGTTTGCCGGATCACTTGGCAATGTCTCCGTACTGGGTACCGGTGCCGAACTCCAATTCTCCCGAAGTGGTGCCAACTACATCACGGCTTCCAATGCCAGCGGTTCACTCGGCTTCAATACCGGAGGCTCCAATACCCGGTTGTACATCGATTCGACCGGCAACGTCGGGATCGGGACTGCCACGCCTTACGGCAAACTCAATGTTTATGGGGCTCCGACGGCCTCGGCCAACTATGGCACACTCTCCATCGGAGGTGGGGCCTTTGACGGAACGACGGCTGGATATTTTGTCGGTAGCGCGCTAGGGACAAGTATTGCCGTTGACGAAGCGACTGGGTATGCTGGAGACTTGATGAACTTGCAGATTGCGGGGGTGAGCAAAGCCAAAGTGAACGCTTCAGGGATTGTATCTGCAAGTGGCTTTTATCCGATTGGGGCAGGTGGTGGTTTAACATATGATTCTGGAAACAGTATGCTTGCAATGTCGGATGGCACGACTCAATTTTCACTTGAAATAGCTAACCTCTGGTTAAGACCTACAGCTTCGCAGATACAGATGGCTTCGGATATATACATTAAACGAGAGGCTGCTGGTGTTTTGAAGCTCGGTTATGACTCCGCATCACCACAAGCGTATACCATCAAATCGAATGATGCTCGTGCTGGAACGGACACCAACATCGCAGGTGGTATGCTTACCATCGCTGGAGGAAGAAGCACTGGAAATGCGGCAGGAGGCGTGCTTACCTTTTCCACGTCACCCGCAAGTGGTACAAGTGGAACGGCTGCCAATGCTTTAGTGGAACGCATGAGAATTGATTCGGCTGGCAACGTCGGCATCGGGACCAATAATCCCGCCGTCACGCTTACCGTGGTTGGCGACATTCGCACCGGTACCAGTGGTACCAATGGTTGCGTCCAGGGATTTGGGGGCACTTCGATTGCCGGTACCTGTTCTTCCGACTCTCGACTCAAGATCGTCACCGGCACCGTGACCGGAGTCCTCGACAAACTATCCAATCTCGACCTCATCACCTATAAATGGAATCAGACCGCAGCAGATGTCTATCGCAACAGCACGGACGTCACCAACACCGGTTTCCTCGCCCAACAGGTCGAAACGCAATTCCCCGAACTCGTCACGACCGATAGTAACGGCTATCGTCAGCTCAATTATTCGACCCTCAGCCTCTATGGACTCGAGGCAATCAAGGAACAGCAGACCCAGGTGAAAACCCTCTCCACTACGATTGATTCCCTCACCCTCATGACCGATACGAGCATCACTACCCTTGCCGGACTGCAAGCGTCCGTCGATACCAATCTCCTCACGATCAGTGGGACACTGACCGCACTCGACACCCGCCTCTCGGCCCTCGACGATACCAAGACCGGCAAACTTACCACGCTCGACAACCGTATCCTCTCACTCGAAAAAACGGTCGGACTCTCCGCTTCCGCACTCTCGCACGAGACCCGTATCGCCGACCTCGAATCCCAGATGGCCACCCTCAAGGATGAGAACCTTGCCTTGCTTGATTTCTTCCAGACGTTCAAGCTCGTTACGGTCGTGACCAAGGACAAAGACAACAATGTAGACCTGCTCGGTGGCAAGCTTACCGCTACGATCGTTGAGACTGGTGCGCTGGTTATCGATGTCATCGATCCGGATGCGGCGACGGCCGGAGTCGATTCCATCATGCCGGTCGCGACCGATCCGGGAAGCGACGGCAAGAGCGTGTTCATAAAGACGACGGCGGTGACGTCCGATTCGCGTATCTATGTCACGCCGATCGGCTCGACGAAAAACCAGGTGCCGTTCATAGATTCCGTGAAGGACGGCAAGGGATTCACCGTATCCGTGGACGATCCGGTCCTGGTCGATCTCCGTTTCAACTGGCTCATCGTCGGGAAGCGATAATACCAAATGAACTGAATCCCTGTTATACCGACTTGATGTGTTGTCTATCGCTACTAGAGGAGTACTAGAGGAGTTCGCCCCGCGAATGCCGGGGCGAACTCCTGAACATAACAGGGATGTCCCTATAGGGAGTCGAACTCCTGAATGTAACAGTGATGTAGTTCATTTGGTATGAGATAGATACGCAGCTCCGTTTCACTGAGCATCCGACAAAAGACGTCCCGGCCGGGCGTCTCTCCATCCGGCAATGCGAGCATCATTCAGAAGCCTTGGCGAAGGATGAGCCTTGACGCTATCCCTTTTGTGAAATTTTGGAAATCTGCTACACTGAAAGGGCCCCTATTTTGTAGGAGCGTATAAAAAGTATAAACAGTGGAATCGTATGGATATGGAAACCGAAGTATCTTCTGGCGCAGTCGGAGTGACGGTGGAACGGAAGCGGAAAACGGCCTTGTCTTTCGGAGGAAGTACGGTTCTTCCTGCACGAACGCCGTCTGATCGGAATAAATCGTCGGATGCATCTCCCGCTTCCTCAAGGTTGTCTCGTATATTCGATGCGATCATCACGACGAGTCTCGTGGCGATTTTCTTCGGTCTCCCGATATTCTTCACCGGACTGTCATTGCAGGGGATCACATTCGAGAAGCAGATATATTTCTACTTCTGGATACTGATCGGTATTATCGGCTGGGTTTCCAAGGGAGTCATCCTCGGAGAAATGAAAATCAGACGGACACCACTCGACATCCCAGTGCTCGTGTTTCTCGGGGTATATGCGCTTGCGACGATATTTTCCACGAACCGGTGGGACTCCTTCTGGGGGACCTTCGGTGATCCATCCCGTGGATTCCTGTCGGTCGCAGCACTCACGCTCGCTTATTTCCTCATCGTGAGTCACTTCAACCGGAAGCGCCTCCTGCTTATGTTCGGAGGACTCGCTGCGTCGGCGTTTCTCGTCGTGGTTTGGAGCTTCTTCACAATCATGGCGATCCATTTTCTCCCGGCGTCGATCGAGGCGTATGTTCCATTATCACTTCTTGGCACGGTTACGACGCTCGCATTGTTTCTTTCAGCCTCTCTCATTGTGTTCATGACGGCACTCTTCGCATTGTTTCACGAAGATACTACGGGACCGGTGACATGGAAGCGGTGGGTTCCGACGGCGCTCCTCTTGATCGGACTCCTGCTTGACTTGTTCCTCATCCTCGCACTGTACTCCTTCGTTTCCTGGCCGGTGCTTATCGGCGGACTTGGGTTCTTCCTTATCTTCATCCTCGCGCAAATCGTTCGTCCTGCCCAACGGTGGGCATGGGTTCCGATGGTCGTATTTGTGCTCGTGCTCGCTTTCCTCATGTTCGACAGTTTCCCGATTGCACGGACACAGCTTCCCGTCGAGGTCATCCCGACGTTCTCGTTCGCTTTCGATATCGCGAAGAGCGCCGTCAGGGACCGATTCTTCCTCGGGAGTGGCCCGGCGACATACGGATCCGTCTTCTCTCTCTATCGACCCATCGAGTACAATCAGAACTCGCTCTTCACGCTCCGATTCGATCAGACCCCCGGGACCTTCCTCGAGGCACTCTCGACGCTCGGTGCGATCGGTACCATCGCGTATCTCGTACTGCTCCTCTCGTTCGTGAGTATCGGCATCTATCTCCTGTCCAATGACAAGAACCGCAACAAGCTCTACTCGCTCGGGATCTGGAGCGTCGCGATCATGTTCTTCATCGCGAGTTTCATTTCGGCGTTCAATGGACCGATCCTGCTCCTCTCCGCACTTATCGCATCGCTTGCCGTCGTGACGGCGCTCTGGGAGAGCGGGACGGAGGCCCGGTATCTCACGCTTTCACTCAAAGCATCGCCGAAGTTCGCACTCGCACTCGCTTTCGTCTTCATGGTGGTTTCTGCCGGTGTGGCGTTCCTGTTCGTATTCCTCGGCAAGGTGCTGATCGCGGATATCTCGGCCGGCATGTCGTTCCGAGATACCTCGGTGAACGACAATACCGTCGCATTACTCGGTCGTGCCACGTCGCTCAATCCGCGCGAGGGACAGTATCTCTTGAGTCTTGGGCAGGCCTATCTGTCGCTTGCCAACCAAGAGGCCGCTAAGCCGGATAGCGAACGCGATACGAATAAGATCAAAAATTATATCACGGCGGCGATTCAGGTGACGGAAAGCGCTTATGCGCTCGCTCCCGAAAGCGTCCGTACCGCGGAAGCGGCAGGGCTCATCTACGAGAACAGTGCGCTCTATGCCCCGGACGCGCTTTCGAAGGCATTCGATTACTACAAGAAGGCGTCTGATCTTGAACCGAACAACCCGGTACTCCTCGTGAAGCTCGGTCAGATGAAACGTTCGATAGGAGACAATATACAGGCTGAGGGTGCGGACAAGACGGCGGCATACCAGGATTCGAAAGGATATTTCGAAGCCGCAGTCGAGAAAAAGTCCGATCTCGGGATAGCGCATTACAACCTTGCGATAAGCTTCTCTCGTCTCAAGGATTACAGCGCGGCTATAGACGAGGCATCGAAGGCGCTATTATATGAGTCGACGAACGCGACATACGCATACAGTCTTGGAACGCTCTATCAACTTCGCAAAGGTGATGGCGATCTCGATCGCGCCCAGAAGATTTATGAAAATATCCTTGCGTCGAATGAGAAACTGATCGATGTTCGATTGGCGCTCGGATTGGTTCATGAGGAAAAGAAAGAAAAGGATCAAGCACTCGCCCAGTACAAACAGATTCTTACGTATCTTCCTGCCGGAAATGATGGAGACGCACTTCGGAAGCAGGTCGGTACGTTTATCGATACGCTACAAAGTGGGGGGAGCAATATCACCAAAGCGACCCCGCCAGCCCCGGCAGTCGAATCTGCTCCAGTGACCACGGAGCAAGCTACTCCGCAGACCACGCCCATAACTCCGGCTGCGACCCCAGCGGCGACTCCGGCGGGGACGAAAAAGGCCGGTACGCAGACCACCCCGACCCCGACCACTCCCGTGAAATAAGGAATAATTCAAAGGAAAGCGTGCGGTTCGAAGGCGTCCCGATCGGGCATCGGGACGCCTTTCTCGTCGACAGGCGGCCGGCGAGGAGCGGGCACTTGACAGGTTCTCTCCGATTGCCTATCATGGGAATCACTTGTCTTGGGGGAAAAGCGTCGGTACATCACAGTCTCTTGTGAAGAAATATCAATCCGGGAAACGTTCCCTGATTTTCATTTCCGCGCAAATGAATCTTGACAACCAGTAATTCCGGCAGTCGAAACCCAATCCTATGTCGTTCGCGGAAACGGGAACGGGGGAAACGGCCGGAGAGGTCAAGCAAATGTTATCAAACGTATGCGCGATCGATCAGCGGTGATTCGATCGGTATGCGATGAAGTGAAAGAAAGACGACGACGGGGGACGGAAGTTTCCTGTTGTCAACCGCTTCTGTCCGCGAACACCCGACTTGTCGGGAGTTTGCGGACGAAGTGAGGAAAAGAAGAAGGTTCATAACGCATGTGGTGGATGCCTTGACTTGAATGAGCGATGAAGGACGTAGCAGGCTGCGAAAAGCCTCGGGGAGCTGCCAAGCAAGCTTTGATCCGGGGGTATCCGAATGGGGAAACCCCTCCGACCTTGTGTCGGAGAACACGATCTGAATACATAGGGTCGTGTAGCGTACCCTGGGAATTGAAACATCTTAGTACCAGGAGGAAGAGAAATCAGATGAGATTCCGGGAGTAGTGGCGAGCGAAACCGGAAGAGCCTAAACCGTCCTTCGCTTTTTGTTCCGCAAAAAGCTACGGATCGGCGCGCCTCCCTTTTACAGGATAGGGCGGAGCCGTTCCGAAGCTGCTGCGAAGCAGGAAGCGAAGGACGGGGTTGCGGGGCGATTGGACTCGGTTGACCGGGGTCCCGCATCGTTTCTTAGCGGAAGTATCTGGAAAGATACACCAGAGGGGGTAAGAGTCCCGTACGCGAAAAGAAACGGTGTCGGATGTAATCGTACCCAAGTAGGGCGGGACCGGAGAAATCCCGTTTGAATCAGGGAGCACTAACTTCCAAGGCTAAATATCATTCAAGATCGATAGCGAACTAGTACCGTGAGGGAAAGGTGAAAAGTATCCCGAAAGGGAGGTGAAATAGACCTGAAACCACATGCTGACAAAGAGTCGGAGCCTGCGCATCACACTTCGTGTGATGTGAATGAAAAACGTAAAGTTCAAAGTGAAAAGATGTCGAATCCGCCGATGGCGGATACCATAATTTTTATTTTTGCATTTTGCATTTTTATTTCGCGTATCGTGCGTAGCGTGATGCGCGGGTGACGGCGTGCTTTTTGTAGCACGATCCAACGAGTTTGTTCTATGCGGCATGTCTAAGGGGGTGAAAACTCCGGAGACATAGTGAAAGCGAGCCTGATAAGGGCGATCGTCGCATGGACAAGACCCGAAGCCGGACGAGCTACGCTTGAGCAGGGTGAAGCGCGGGTAAAACCGCGTGGAGGCCCGCACCCACGAGTCGTGCGACTCTCGGGGATGACTTGAGCGTAGAGGAGAAATTCCAATCGAGTTCGGCAATAGCTGGTTCTCTCCGAAATAGCTTGAGGGCTAGCGTCCTGACACTCTGCCTCGGAGGTAGAGCTACTGGATGAGGATTCGCGGCTTGCCGTAGGGTCTTCAACCAAACTCCGAATGCCGAGGTATGTTATCAGGGCAGTCAGAATTCCGGGGCTAAGCTCGGAACTCAAAAGGGAAACAGCCCAGACCGCCAGCTAAGGTCCCAAAATCCATGTTCAGTGGGAAAGGAAGTGAAGTTTCTCTGACACCTAGGAGGTTGGCTTAGAAGCAGCCATCCTTTAAAGAGTGCGTAATAGCTCACTAGTAAAGAGACTTCGCGCCGACAATGTAACGGGGCTCAAACATGGTACCGAAGCTGCGGATTGTATCGTAAGATACGATGGTAGGAGAGCGTTCCGTATACATAGAAGCGGGCGGGGCGACCCCCCGTGGAGCGTACGGAAGTGAGAATGTTGGAATGAGTAACCGCAATGTGAGTGAGATCCTCACACACCGAAAGTTCAAGGTTTCCTGGGCCACGTTGATCGTCCCAGGGTTAGTCGGTCCTAAGGCGAGGCTGAAAGGCGTAGTCGATGGCCAGCAGGTTAATATTCCTGCACCGGGTATATATTCGATGGAGTGACGCATTCCTGTACCTCTTGCATCTTATTGGATTGATGTGAGCGTTTCGAGGATGTCCCGCAGGCAAATCCACGGGGCAATAGTCCGAGGAACGATCCGATTTCCGCAGCAATGCGGGGAAAGAAGGGGGAGCGGAGTGCCAAGAAAAGCTTCTAAGGTTCGTATATATCCGACCGTACCGCAAACCGACACAGGTGAACTGGGCGAGTAGCCTAAGGTGAACGGGAGAGTCTTCGTTAAGGAACTCGGCAAAAAAGCTAGACGTACGTTCGCAAGATGTCTTGCCGGCTCGTAAGAGTCGGCCGCAGCGAAAGTTTTCCAAGCGACTGTTTATCAAAAACACAGCTCTCTGCAAACCCGCAAGGGGAAGTATAGGGGGTGACGCCTGACCAGTGCCGGAACGTTAACGGGAGCGGTTCACGCCAATCCCCGAAGCGCCGGTGAACGTCGGCGATAACTATAATCGTCCTAAGGTTCTGAAACTTGTCAAAGGTTTCAGAAGGACTGGGACGATTGTAGGAAGTGGATAAACGGCAGAACAAGATAGTATTACAGACAAGGAAAAGTAATTGCTTCTATCGATGAAAATCGATAGGTCCAAAATACTTAGCCATATGCTGGAAACCCTGGAGTATCTGACGATACTATGGTATAATTGTTCCATAGAACGGTATGCCAAGTGACAAATCGATCAGTGTGTTTCGTCCATCGGACGAGACGCCAGACAATCAGCAGGAAAGACTGAAAACCGTTGGCTGGATAACGGGGTATGTTGATGGTGAAGGATGTTTCTCGGTGAGTTTTATAAGGAACGCCACAACGAAGACTGGATGGCAGATATTTCCGGAATTCGTGGTCACGCAAGGCGGGAAAAGTAAGGCTTCGCTCGAGATACTCCGAAACTTCTTCGGATGTGGGAAGATATTCGTGAATCGACGGTATGACAACCATCGGGAACACGTGTATCGGTACTGTGTCCGGTCACAAGAAGAACTTCGAGGAATAATAATACCATTCTTTGAGGAACATCGGCTCCGAACGGCCAAGAAAGAAGATTTCAAACATTTTTCCTTTATTCTTCGTCAGATGTCATTAAAAAAGCATCTAACGGAAATAGGGAATGATGGTGATCGCAAAGAGTGTTGAAAAGATGAATCACAAGAAAGCTTCGAGGTTTTTAGAATCCTCAGAGACCAAACGCTAAGCCCGTGTGAACGGGAAAAGAGAGTCCGTGCTCATCGGCGACGATGAGAATAACACTACAGAGCGAAATTCCTTGTCAGGTAAGTTCTGACCTGCATGAAAGGCGTAACGACTTGGAAACTGTCTCAACGAAGATCCCGGTGAAATTGCAATGACGGTAAAGATGCCGTCGACCTGCAGCAAGACGAAAAGACCCCATGGAGCTTTACTATAGCTTGGTATTGACGCGATATTTTTGTTGCCGAGTATAGGTGGGAGGCTTTGAAACCCCGATTCCGGTCGGGGCGGAGCCACAAATGGAATACCACCCTGCAAAGATGTCGCTTCTCACCTGCCGCCGTGAAACCGGCGGGGGGACAGTGCCTGGTGGGTAGTTTGACTGGGGCGGTCGCCTCCTAAAAGGCAACGGAGGCGTTTACAAAGGTTGGCTAGGTCCGGATGGAAATCGGGCCGATAGCGCAAACGCACAAGCCAGCTTTACTGAAAGACCGATCAGTCGATCAGTTTCGAAAGAAGAAGTTAGTGAACCGACCATCGCTCGTAGGAGCGTGGAAGATCATCAGATAAAAGTTACCCTGGGGATAACAGGCTGATCTTGCCCAAGAGTCCATATCGACGGCAAGGTTTGGCACCTCGATGTCGGCTCATCGCATCCTGGGGGTGAAGAAGCTCCCAAGGGTTTGGCTGTTCGCCAATTAAAGCGGTACGTGAGCTGGGTTCAAACCGTCAATTTGGCGGCTCCTTCCGGTGACGGGAGGATGCACAAATCGACTCATATCGGTGAAGTCCTAACGACACATTGCGATTCAACCTGTCGTGTGTTAGGATAATACCGAGGGAAGTCGTATATGCTGAATCAATCAGTTTCATCTGAAACGAAAGCGTATTTGGCTGGCTTTCTCGATGCGGATGGAAGCATATATGTTCGCCTGAAACCGAATCGGACGTACCGGTACGGATATCAAGTGGCTCCATATATCGTTTTCTTTCAATCGTCGAAATCCAGACAGAAATTCGAGTCGCTCTGCGCTCGGATCGGTCTTGGAGGTATGAGAATACGGAAAGACGGGATTATGGAATACACGATCGGCCGCAAGGAATCGATTGAGACGTTTCTCTCCTGTGTTGGCCCGTACTTATTCCTGAAGAAAGAACAAGCCGGAATATTGCTTGAGATACTGAGACAAAAACCGCTCGTGAAGAATGAGTGTGATTTTGAATCATTGATGAAACTCGTAGACTCTTTTCGAGAATTGAATTATTCCAAGAAGAGAAAAAAGCGTATATTGACCCCGTAGAGACTTTCCACTGCCTTCGGGCAGAGGAGAAGTCCTCTCCAAATTACAGTACCTGGGAGAGGGCTAACACGTCGATCATCTCGGAAGTGAGATGGTGGTATAGTCCATACATCCGGTAACGGATGAGGTATCATTTTCCGTAGGATACGGAAAAATGGTTGAGTAATTATGCGTGAGACAGGTTGGTCTCCTATCTGCTGTGGGCGCCACTGCTTGAGAGATCTCTTCCCTAGTACGAGAGGACCGGGAAGAACGAACCTCTGGTGTACGAGCTGTTCCGCCAGGAGCACTGCTCGGTAGCTATGTTCGGGTAGGATAACCGCTGAAAGCATATAAGCGGGAAGCCAGGCTCGAGATAAGGCAGTATCCCGTACTTGTACGGGAAAGATATCCTCGGAGATGACGAGGTTGATAGGCTTCAGATGGAAGCCCCGCGAGGGGTTGAGTCGAGAAGTACTAATATATCTACATACCTTCTATTCTTTTCTTTTTTCGGTTGGCAACAGGAAGCTTCTGACCTCTTTGGAAATCATAGTCTTGGTGGTTTTTGCGACGGGGGTACACCCGATCCCATTCCGAACTCGGCAGTTAAGCCTGTCCGCGCCGATGGTACTTCGCTGTGATGGCGGGGGAGAGTAGGTCACCGCCAAGACCATGATTTTCAAAGGTTCAGAAATTGACTTCGAAGACGGCCCACAGGCCGTTTTTTCTGTGGGAAGATGTGGTAGAATGGAAATAGTCCATAAAGCCTAATATCGAAATATCTTCATTTTGTATCGCTACTAGAGGAGTACTAGAGGAGTTCGACTCCCTATAGGGAGTCGAACTCCTGAACGTAACAGAACTTCAGTTCATTTGGTATATTGATCTTCGACTGTATTAGACTGCATTCTTATGCTCCATTCCTATCGCATCATGAAACGTGTGAAGATCGCTTCCGTCGTGATCGTTTTTTTGATCGGTGTCGGTACGCTGTGGTACTTCGTAACGAAGCCGGCCGCGACCTGTTTCGACGGGAAGCGGAATCAGAACGAGGCCGGTATCGACTGTGGCGGCCCCTGTGGCGTCGCTTGCGCGGAAGCTTTCAATCCGGATACCTTTGTCGTCCGGGAGTCCGGGTTCGTGCCCGGAAGCGCACGGAATGAATACGACGCGTTCGGCATCGTTCATAATCCGAACGGCACGATCGGAGCCTCGGCGATCGGATACGATATCATCCTTCGGGATACGTCCGGTGCGGAAGTTGGGCGTGCCTCTGGAACCGATTCTCTCCTCCCACAAGAGACCAAAACGTTGCTTTCTATTGGTATCGTGACGACGGGCATCCCGGCAACGGCCGAAGTCTCTTTTAGGGATGCGAGTTGGCAGCGTTTCTCGGGGTATCAGGAGCGACCGCCACTTGTCTTGTATCGGACGCGCTACGACAAGCTCTCCTCGGGCCCGTACTTCGGGGAAGCGTTTGGGACACTGCGAAATGACAGCTCTTTCGATTTCCGTACGGTCACGGTGAAAATAATCCTTCGGGATGCTTCCGGCAAGGCGGTCGCGCTCAATCAGACCGACGTGAACACCCTGCTTTCTGGAGATAACCGGGACTTTACGCTCATTTGGCCGACTGCCTTTTCGGGGGATGTGGCGAAGGCGGACATGGAGGCCGATGCGGATTTCTTCCACGAGGACAATTTCATCCAACGGTATCGGACGGGGACTGAGCGGTTTCAGAAGCTACAGTAGAGTCTGAAGTCTATAAAGTCGAAGATGAGACCATACCACCACAAAAAGTAACTTGATCAGTACTCTACTGGGACGGAGCCTTGCTCCGGTTGTGACCATTATGACTTATGACTGTATAGACCTTACAAACTTTTGACTGCATAGACTTTTGACTTTTGACTTGTGACTTTCGTATGGTCAAACGGTTTCTCCAGACAGATTGGCTCTTGGTTGCGTCCGCCCTGTTCATCTTCGGGGTCGGGCTGCTTTCGCTCTATAGCATATCCGTGACGGGTGACCCCTGGTCGATATCGGGAAGTTATTTTCTCCGACAGGCGATATTCGGTGTCGTCGGCATCATACTCATGATCTGTTTCCAGTTTTTCGACTATCGGCACATCGTCCGATACGGAACGCATCTTTATTTCCTCTCGATTTTCCTTCTCGTGCTTGTCTTGTTGTTTGGAAGAACGGTCAATGGGACGGCTGGCTGGTTCTCACTCGGTTTTTTCCGGTTTCAGCCGGTCGAAGGGGTGAAGATCGCTCTCATTTTGTTTCTCGCCCGGTTCATTGTCGCGAAGCGTTCCGAACTCGGGGAATGGGTCCGAATCGTTGCCTCACTTATCCTTTCATTCCTCCTTATTTTTCTCGTTCTCAAACAGCCGGATCTCGGGTCCGCACTCACGCTTGCCGCAATCTGGGGTGGCATTATTCTCGTATCCGGCATACGCCCCCGGCATATCCTCGTGCTGTTTCTGACCGGTGTTGTGGTCGCATCCGCAGGGTGGTTTTTTCTTGAAGGGTATCAGCGTAATCGTATCGACACGTTCCTGCATCCGGAATCGGACCCGCGTGGAAGCGGGTACAATGTTTTGCAGGCGATGGTTGCGGTCGGATCCGGTGGAATCTCGGGAAAAGGGGTCGGGTTCGGTTCGCAGTCCCAACTCAACTTCCTTCCAGAGAAGCATACGGATTTCATCTTCGCGACGGTTACCGAGGAGCTCGGCTTAGTCGGTGCGGGCGTGATACTGTTCGCATACGGAGTATTTCTCTTCCGCACATGGCGGATAGCGGAGCAAGCCAAGGATAATGCCGGATACCTGATTGCGGTCGGGGCACAGGTTTATTTCGTGGTGCAGATATTCGTCAATATCGGTATGAATATGGGATTATTGCCGGTTGCGGGCTTGCCGGCGCCGTTCCTTTCATACGGAGGCAGTTCCCTTATAGCTTCTTTTACGATAACCGGCCTCCTCTTGAGTGTGCATCGCCAGGGACGGAAAGGGGCGGGCCATTCTCTTGGGTCGGTTTCATCGGCCGGAGAATTTTCCTTATTATAAGGGAAAAAGATCGTTTTTCTTTGACGCGCAACCATATTTCGGATACACTTTGAAGAGAGCTGAAGCGCTTTTCTTTTTTTCCCGACCGTATGAATCCTCTTCTTATCGCACAGACCGTCGTTTCTTTCCTGCTTATCGTCTCTATCCTGCTCCAGAACAGGGGTACGGATGCGGGGCTTTCGTTCGGTGGGGATTTCGGAGGGTATTATACGAAGCGGGGAGTCGAGAAGTTCCTCTTCTATGCCTCGATCGCACTCGGGGCGGCATTCCTGATCCTGGCGATTCTGAACGCCAAGTTCTCTTAGAGCGATCTGGATCGACGACTTTCCATGGGAGACATGAAAGTCACGGTCCACGGGATTTTCCGATGGGATCGGAATCCGAACATCATCCGTAACATATGAGTATCCGTTCGAGCGATATTTTTCAGACATTGAAGCGATTTGGCCCCCTTGCCATGTTTCGGGCGCTTCGTTTTCGCGACAAAGCAATCGTTTTTCTGTTGTCGCTGCTCTTGATCGGGGCCATTCTTTTTTGGATCGGGGCGGCGTTTCTGACTGTGACTCGGGAGGTTCCGGCTCATGGCGGGCGATATGTCGAGGGTATCGTCGGTCAGCCGCGATACGTGAACCCGATTCTCTCGCCTGCGAATGCCGCCGACGAAGACCTGGTTTCCGTCATCTATTCCGGGTTGACCGGATATGATGCCGACGGACGGGTCGTGAACCGGCTTGCGGAGAAGATCGACATATCCGACGATGGCCTGATGTATATCGTCACGATTCGAAACGGGGCGACCTGGCACGATGGGACGCTGGTGACCGCCGAAGACGTCGCGTTCACCGTGGGCGCAATCAAAGATCCTGCCTATCGCAGTCCGCTTCGCCAGAAATGGCAGGGTGTGGATGTGGAGGTCCGTGATCCGCGCACGGTCGCATTCATCCTGAAAAAGGCGTATGCCGGTTTTCAGGAGCACCTCACCGTCGGCCTCTTGCCGAAACATGTATGGGAGACTGTCTCTCCAGAGCGGTTCGCTCTTGCTGATGCCAATCTTTCACCTGTTGGCTCCGGGCCGTATCGTTTCCTCAGTTTCCAGAAGGATGCGGAAGGGAATATTCTTTCCTACGAACTCCGTTCGTTCCCGGGCTATATCGGTGGCGAACCGAACATCGACAAGCTTGGGTTCAGTTTCTATCCCGATGAGGAGACGATGATGGAAGCCTATGGGAAGAAGGAGATCATGGGTATGAGTCCTCTTTCGGCAGAGAACGGAAAGACCTTTTTCGATCGGAAGGGAACGATCGTGCACGGGTTTCATCTGCCGAGAGTCTTTTCCGTATTTTTCAATCCCGTGAAGAGCATTCCACTCGCGTATACGGAGGTGCGACAGGCGCTTTCCATAGCGACCGATCGTGATGCGTTGGTTCGTGATGCCCTTTCCGGACACGGAGTAGTCGCAGCGATGCCATTCCTTTCCTTTATGCAGGGGAATCCTACTGTCCCCACAGCCCCGACGGATGTCGATGCGGCGAATCGCCTCCTTGACGACAAGGGTTGGACGAAGGGCTCTGATGGTGTCCGGACGAAGGGCTCCGTCCGGCTCGTTTTCGATCTCTTGGTGCCGGATTGGCCGGAACTCCGTAAGACGGCGGATCTACTCAAAGCGCAGTGGGCGATGGCGGGAGCCGACGTGACGGTGAAGGTAATGCCTTTGTCCGACCTGAACCGCGACGTGATCCGCACCCGTGACTACGGCGCCTTGCTCTATGGCGAGGAGATGGGCGTGAACCCGGACTTCTATTCGTTCTGGCATTCGAGTGAGAAGAACGATCCGGGTCTCAACCTTGCCATGTTCGACGATTCGACTGCGGACGATACGCTTCTCAATCTTCGGGAGGCATCCGATCCGGCGAAGCGTGACGAGCTACTCTCCTCATTTCTCAATATTCTCGCACAGAAGACCCCGGCGATATTTCTCTACAGTCCGGACGTGTTCTCTGTCATGTCCGACAGCGTGAAAGGCTGGGATGTCCGGAGCGGGAATTTTGCCCCGTCGCGGTTTTCCGGAATCGAGAAGTGGTACATCAATACGACGCGGGTTTGGAACAAGTAACGTTCCCGAAAACCATCCTGATGAGATTCCGTCTCAAGGGAGTCGGACCATGGATATGCAGTAATCAAACAGAAACCGTATGCAACAGGATCCATCGAATTTTCGCCAGATGATTCTCGACAGCCCGGGACAATTCGCGGAAGGCCGACGTCTTTCGGAGGGGATCACATTTTCATCGAATCCCGGATACCGTTCGATCATGATTTCCGGCATGGGTGGATCTGCCTTACCGGGGAACATCTTTCGGATCTATCTGTCGGATCTTTCTCATCGAGGATTGTTGTCCGAGCCGGTTTCCATCTATCAGAACCGCTTTTACGAGTTGCCATGGGAAGCACGACAATCGCTCAATGTCTTCGCATCGTATTCCGGGAATACCGAGGAAACCATCGAATCGTTCGAATCCGCGATCGCGGAAGGTCTGCCATCGCTTGGCATCTCGAGCGGGGGAAGGATTGAGGAACTGTGTCTTCGGGAGGGAATCCCGCATATCAAACTCCCGATTCCTTTTCCTGATTTCCAACCGCGTCTCGGAACGGGCTATTTCTTCGGGGCGCTGTATCAGGTACTCGTGAACGAAGGACTTGTTCCTGATATGCGGGCTGAAATGGAAGAGGGTGCGACGTATCTTCAGTCGCGATTGTCTGAACTCGAGGAATCTGGCAAGAATCTTGCGGCGAAATGTGAGGGGAAGACGCCGGTCATCTACGCGTCGCCTCGGTATAAGTCCGTCGCGATGGTCTGGAAGATAAAACTCAATGAGAATGCCAAGACGGCGGCGTTCTGGAATTTCTTTCCCGAACTCAATCACAATGAAATGGTCGGCTATACGCACCCGCAAGGGCCGTTTCAGGTCATCATGCTTCGGGATCCGGAAGACCATCCGAAGGATCTGAAACGCTTCGAGGTGACGTCCGGATTATTGCGTGAACAAGGCATTTCTGTCGAAATCCTTGACATGGAAGGAAAAAACGTGTTTAATAGGGTATTCTCATCTCTTCTTCTTGCGGACTTCACTTCCTATCATCTTGCCCTTCGTTACGGCATCGATCCGACGCCGGTCGTCTTGGTAGAGAAATTGAAAAAGATGCTTGTGTAAGAGGGAACATTGTTACATTGATATATTGCTTGATTGTTACTCATGGACTGTGACGCATGTCTGTGGTTTATTGTAGGTTAACAATATGACAACAAAACAATATATTGATGCATCAATGTAATCATATGACTTTTGAACAATAGAGCCATTGAACAATGTGTCAATGGAACAAGAGAATATGCCGAAGTGGTGGAACGGTAGACACGCAGCGTTCAGGTCGCTGTATCCGCAAGGATGTGGGAGTTCAAATCTCCCCTTCGGCACAATGACGGTCGTACGCATACTTTCAACCGGGTTATTCCCGCGGTCGAAGGGGAAGTATCGTTACGCTTCTTTACGGCTTCGAAGGTTGAGCGCAGTGATGCGTTCCCGGAGTGGCCGAACGAATATCTGTCAATAATATATCAAAGGGAGTCCGCCGTATGGCGTTCCCTTCAATTAAGTAGAATAGTTATACAGTATGAATGAATTCAATAACGCCGGCGGAAGCGGAAACGCGTCTAGTGGCAATACCGCTACCGGCGGCAGTCTGTCCGGTGGCAACAGACGACGCTTCCCGCGTCGCGGTGGCCGAAAACCGGCTCCGTCACAAGGTGTGGCAGCACCCGTTTCAAACGAGGCACGAAACCTGAGTCAGAAAGGGGACGTCCTTTCCTCAGGACTCAAGGATGCTCTCACGCTCGGTTCCTTCGAGGGAGCCGTAGCCCGCAGTCAGGCATATAAGCCGGAACACGCCACGTCGCCTCGTGGCGAAGGAGCGAAAACCCGTCCGGCACAGCGTCAGGGCAGAAGGCAACAGTCGAAGCCGGCCAACCAGCCCGGCGCACCGGTTTCCGGCCAGAAGCCGGCGGTCGGAGCATCGCAACCGGCAACCGGGAAGCCGGTAGCGAAAAAATCTTCCCGCAAGCAGTCTGGTGGCCGTCGTCAGCAGTTCCCGGTCAAGATAGAGCTGGCAACCACCAGGGGTGGCAATATCTCGAACGATCTCCCTCCGGCAGGGAATCATCTCCGTATCATCCCGCTCGGTGGGCAGGAGGAAGTCGGTCGCAATATGACCGTTTTCGAGTATGGTGACGATATCGTCATCGTCGACATGGGTGTCCAGTGGCCGGAAGAGGACATGCCGGGCGTGGACTATATCGTCCCGAACGTGAATTACCTCAAGGGCAAGGAGAAGCGCATCCGTGGCGTGATCTTCACCCATGGTCACCTCGATCATATCGGCGGGGCGCCGATTCTTCTCAAGCAGCTCGGGTATCCACCGATCATCGGCCGTGACTTCACGCTTGCGCTTATCAAGCACAAGGTCGAGGATCAGGAACAGGGAGCGGCCTCGCGGCTCAAGATCGTCCGCATCGGGGCCAAGAACGAAGGGATGCGCCTCGGCTCGTTCGAGGTGCGGTTCTTCGATGTCGAACATTCCATCATGGATGCGATCGGCATCGCGCTCTTGACACCGGCCGGTTCCGTCATCCACATGGGCGACTGGACCATCTCGAACGACCGCATCGAGGGCGAGGACATCTCGTACAAGCACCTTGCGAACCTTCCGCGACCGACCATCCTCATGCTCGAAAGTCTCGGCGCGATTAAGTCGGGTCTCCCGCCGTCGGAGCGCGAAGTGCACGAAAACTTCAAGTCGATCCTTTCCGGTGCGCCTGGACGGGTCATCATCGGAACCTTCGCGTCGCAGATCAGGCGCGTCGCCTATCTGCTCGAATACGCGGAACGGCTCGGCAAGCGTGTCGCGCTCATGGGCTACAGCATGAAGATGAACGTCGAGACCGCCAAGGAACTCGGTTACCTCAAGACCAAGCCCGAGACGCTCATCTCGATCAACGATATCTCCAAGTATCCGGACAATCAGATCGTGGTGATCTGTACCGGGGCGCAGGGAGAATCCAATGCCGCTTTGGCTCGGATCGTGACCGACAATGACAAGAACGTGAAACTGCAGAAAAAAGACACGATCGTGTTCTCCTCGTCGATCATTCCGGGCAATGAGCGCTCTATCCAGCGGCTCAAGGACAACCTCTATCGCAAGTGTGACAATGTGATCCACAGCGACATCATGGACGTGCACATCGGCGGACACTCGACCGCGCTTGGTATCGAGGAGATGCTCCGCCAGGTACAGCCGACATACTTCCTGCCGGTGTATGCCAACCACTACATGCTCAAGGAAGCCGCGAAGATAGCATACCGGGTCGGTATGCCGGAGAAGAACGTCTTCGTGCTCGACAACGGCCACGTGTTCGAGACCGATGGCAAGGATGCGACGAAGGTCCTGCCCAAGAAGGTGGACTCGAGCTATGTTTTCATCGACGGACTCGGCGTGGGCGATGTGGGCAATGTCGTCTTGCGTGACCGGCAGATGCTCGCCGCCGACGGTATGGTGGTCATCACCGTCGTCCTCAATTCGAAATCCAAGGAAATCATCGGGAGTGTCCAGATCACCTCGCGCGGATTCATCCACGTGAAGGAGAACTTCGACCTCGTGAACGAGACGAAACGCAAGGTCCAGAAGGTCGTGAAGGACAACACCTCGCGAGAAACGTCCATCGACTGGGACCTCATCCGGAACCAGATCCGCGACGTCGTCGGCCAGTTCCTCTTCACCAAGACGGAGCGTCGTCCGATGGTCCTCCCGGTCATCATCGAGGCGTAAATCTCGGTCCGACCGTGTGGAAATCGGACATAGATGGTCCCGATTTTCGACCCGACATTCCTGATCGAAAGCGAACGAAAAAGACTTCCTGGAAGGGGAGTCTTTTTCTTTTCCGTAAGCCATATTTGAAACAAATGAATCGATTCCCTGAGCAACGGGCAGAATGCTTGAAAAATAAAATGAAGAATCGTCCCATCTCATCCCTGATACTTTCGCTTGAAGTTCCCGTATTTTCGAAAAGTTACATTTGATACGCTATCGCGTATCAAATGTAACTTTGTGATATACTGGTTGGGTATGGGGAAATGATAAGAGATATGGAAATCATATGAAAGCGCTTGGTGGCGTTCAACAGGAAATCCTTCTTCTCCTTCTTGCCGGAGCGTCGTTGTATTTCACCAGGACACCGAAGAGGTATCATCGGATTTCCGATCGATCGGGAAAGGGGTGGAAGGAACTCGGGAAGGTCCGGACGGAACGGTCGGTGGCGGGCATGTATCGGTCGAAGATGATCGATCTGAGATTGCAACCGGACGGGACCTGGAAGATGGTCCTGACCGACCGCGGAAAGAAACGGGCGTTGTATTGCAAGATCGAGTCGATGGAAATCAGGAAACCGAAAAAGTGGGACAAGAAATGGCGGATAGTGCTGTTCGATATCCCGGAGAAACGGAAAGGCGATCGGGACGCGTTTCGGAAATGGATCAAGAAACTCGGATTCCTGGAATTGCAGAAAAGCGTCTTTGCACTCCCGTACGACTGTCGTGACGAATTCGATTTCATAGTGGAGTTTCTCGGTCTTCGGAAATACGTGAGATTCGTCGTTACCGATGACATCGATAACGATGCGTATCTTAAGAGTCGATTTTTCTCTCGATAGGTTTCTTGTATTCTATTCTATTCTATTCTATTCTATTCCGTTCCTGATAAGACGCTGCGGATAACTATCGCCCCGGTTCCTCGGTTCTTTGAACAGTTACATCTGATACGCTATCGCGTAGCAAATGTAACAAGTTGCGGATAAGGATTTTGAGAAGGACGAGATGAGCCAATTAGAGAAAACTGAAGATGTCCCTTCAAGAAAAGTTACATCTGATACGCTATCGCGTAGCAAATGTAACAAATGGCATGGAATGGAATCGTATTGCTGGCGGTAAAAAGGGAAAGAGGGGATGTATCGGCGGGACGGGAAGGAATGACGGCGTGTGGGGAGGTATGAAAAGAACGCGGCGGGTTTCGTCGCGTTCTTTGTTTTCCGGTCAGCTTCGCGCTCTTCCGGTTCCTTCGAAAGTGAGCGCTGAGACGATCGATTTTGCGGTGGAATCGAACCAGTGGATGGTTCTCGTGATATTGTCAGCGGGATGTTTCGGCACGGGTATGGTGATTTGACTGCCACATGTAAAGAGGTTAATAATGTACTTCTGTGCCGCTCCGTACGCTTCAACTTCGATCACGTCTTCGCTTAAAGGCTGATAACATTCGTATATAAAAGTTTTTCGCTCCTGATTGAAGAGTAAACATTCACATTCTTTTTCTCCTCCTTCCCGGCGGCTATAGACTAATATTGCGTCTCCTTCTCCACGAGTATAGATTAATGTTCTGTCATCGTATGATGCGCTCATTTAGTGTTCTCCGTTTATATTGGGAAAGTTATTTGACGCAGTGGCGGTGAGGCTCCCTGATGCCGAATCCTTTGTTAATCAACTGCCTCGGAAGCGTATTGAAAATTGGTATCATTGTCAAGCGTTTGCTGCATACGGGAACATGATATTGTTCGTTTGGAACAGCGCGCATTTCTGATACGGAACGCCACCCGATGGTCCTGTCGGTCGTTATCGAGGCATAAATCTCGGTCTGAATGAACGAAAAAGGCTTCCCGCAAGGGGAGCCTTTTCGCTTGTCATAGGGGTTATGCTACAATAGTTGGGTAAACGACCGATATGAAGACTATGAAACAGCGCATCTTTTCGGGTATACAGCCGTCGGGGGATCTGCATATCGGGAACTACCTTGGGGCTATCAAGCAGTGGGTCGGACTCCAAGATGAGTTTGAATCGATTTTCTGCGTGGTGGACCTGCATGCGATCACCGTCCCGCAGGACCCGGCCATACTCCGAAGGAAGACGCTTGAGATCGCGAAGACCTACCTCGCCTCCGGCATCGACCCGGCCAAGTCGTCTCTTTTCATCCAGTCGCATGTGCCGGAACATGCCGAGCTCGCGTGGCTTCTCAATACGATCGCGAAGAACGGGGATCTCACGAAGATGACACAGTTTAAGGATAAGAGTGGTTTTGATATTGATGATTTTCATAAGGCGATGCAAGAAGTAGCGTCGGAAAGTGGAAAAGCATTTCTCGGAAAGGAAGTCGATCAATATGAATCGAAATTCCCGACCACTGATTCTGTAAACGATGTGCTCGTGAGGGCAATTCAGGCAGGAGCAAAATCTGCAGGAGAAACCTTTATTGATCGAGTAAAAACCCCGTTTAATTC
>Ga0118677_10003891_pt2 | contig 24205 bp, 27 predicted proteins | sample AliMusrvi5mmetaG_FD_86154 | JGI IMG/M metagenome (GOLD analysis project Ga0118677, IMG submission 86154)
GTGGTTGGCAGGGTCGGAGGGTGGCGCGATTCTTCTGTGGGATCGTGACTTCCATCCATTGAGTCCGCTAATTGTGTCGTCTGACCGCTTGAGCCGGCCCGCCTTCTCGCCCGACAGCAAACGATTCGTGGTGGGGGACAGCAAAGGCAAAGTCTTTCTATGGGACGTTGAACTCCGCCGCCAGATCCGTGTTCTCGGTTCCCATCAAGACGCCGTAAACGCGACGGTGTGGGTGCCAGGATCCACCTTAGCCGCCACGGGCGGTGACGATAAGCGTGTATTGATTTGGAACACCGCCGCTAGCGACCGCGAACCGACGGAACTGGTTCAGACCGACTACGTGGAGTCACTGGCGGTTAACAAACGGCTTGAGCTGGCCGTGGGTTTTGGAAGCCCTGTCCAACTGGAGAGCGGCCGCGCGATCAGCCTGTGGGAGCTCGGCCACCAGACACGTCGCGGAGAAATCCGCGGATTGAAGGGGAGAGTTTTGGGGCTCGAATATACGCCCGACGGCAGCAGGTTGGCGGCCGCGGCAGACGGCGAAGACGTGAGTCTGTGGGACGCCGCCAGGGCGCAGTTCATGTCTGTAATCCCAACCCGCGATGCACCCGTGTGGTCGCTCAGTTTCTCCGCCGCTGGCGACAAGGTAACCGCCGCCATGAACGGCGGATATCTCCAGCAATTCGATCTTGTCCACGGGACTGCGCTTACCAGCCCCAAAGTCCACTCCTGGCGCGTCGAGTCGGTTTCGGTCGATCCCAGTGGTCACTACATTGCGTCAACAGGGTTTGACCACAGCGTGCGACTGTGGGACCGGATGTTGACCTCGCCTGGCCGCGAGTTGACGCGGGCCGAAGGCTGGGGATTTGTTGAAGTCGCATTCTCACCTGACGGAAGCCACCTGGCAGCGGCTGGCAGCTGCCAGGGGACGGTGCTCATATGGCGCATGGAGGACTTGAAGCTGCTTCCTCATCCGGACAAGCTCGGATGTCCGGTTTTCGTAGCCTGGTCACCCGACGGGTCCATTCTGGCATCAGGCGGTTCAGAGACGGCCGAGTCGGTGGGCAAAGGTGCAGTCTATCTGTGGCGTATCCGCGAAAGCGTCGCCACAAAGTCTTTACCAGGTTCTGAAGGCGAACCCCAGTGTGCCGGGTTTTCGCGCGACGGGAAGGCGCTCGCCGTTGGATATCGGTCTGGTGAGGTCAGAGTCTGGGACCTGGCAACGAAGACGGTCCGCACGGTGTTGAACGGCCATCGGGGTGCAGTGAATGCCGTGGAATTCTCGCCGCGCGGCCGCATCATTGTTTCGGCAGGAGAAGATCACACCGTTCGGCTCTGGGACATCGCGACAGGACAGCCCCGCGCCACCCTAATCGACAGCCCAGATGAGATCTATGCTCTGCGATTCCGGCCGGATGGGAAGATGCTGGCCGCAGGCACCGGTAACGGCACAATCATCTTTTGGCGCAGCGACGATACCCATTCGCCCCCCGGGGAAAGGCTTCTATCCGGACCGATAATAGGTCACTGATAAGTGCGACCCCGTATGCCTCTTCAAACGCGAGCAGGCCGAATCGAGGTCGAGCGAGGCAGTGAGCATGATGATTCTGAGCCAAATGAACCTGACATTGTGATACTTGAGGTGGATAAGGCCACGATGCCAAGGGTGCGGGCATTGACTGCCACTGAATCGTCGGCAAACAGAAAATTGCTCGGGACCGGTTTCCCGGTAGTTCTTGAGCTATCCTCTTCGGTCTCTGAAACTGGATTACTCCCGTAAATCCGGTTGTGTCGTTTCGGTGACGGGACGGTGAGTTGTTTAAGGCGACCTTGCCAGGCATGGCCTGCCCTTCTCCTCATCGGTCGCGGACAGCCGGTTCCTCCCCTTGCGAGCATCCCGGACTCCGCCCAATCATCTGCGCCTTCTCAACCGTATACCGCGCGTAGTACCCCGGATTCGGTTTATCCGCCCGAAACGCTTCAATCGCCCGCACCACATCTTCCGGCAACTCGCCCCGGCCAAGCGCCCGCATAGCAAACCCCCAATCCCGTTCCGACTGGCTCGTGCTCCCGTCCGCCGTATTCCGCCCGCCCGGAACCCCGGCGCGCCGCCGCTCCGGATCCACCGCCTGAGCGATCCCTTCCACAGAAAACTCCGGAAACTGCGAAGGCCGATAAACCTCCCCGCTCAAGTTCTCCACCGTGACGAAATGCGGCGACGCATATTTATGGTTATAGAAACCCGGCACCCGCAGCACCCGCGTGCAATCCGTAGCCGCCACATCCGCCCCCAGCGCCCGCGTCATCCCGCGCATCAGCTCCTCCGCCTCATCCTTCCGAAACCCCTCCACCCGCCACACCACCTGAAACTTCCCAGGTGAACTCGTCAGCACATGATTCGGTGCCGGCATATCCTCCCGTGCCCGCATCGCCCCAACCGCCTCCGCGCCATTCGTATCGAAGTCCAGATAGACATGCCGAATCTCATCCACATCCGCCTTATGCCGCCCCCGCGCCTCCGGCCGCAGCGAGTTCATGCTGATATAAATCTCATGGCGCTGGGCATTCATATGCCGAAGCCAGGCCTGATACTCATCGCTCGCGATCTTCTCCGCGCCGGACACACGCGTCGTCGGCACCCCGGACCGCCGATGAATCATCACCACCGCCAGCCGGTCCTCCGGCCTGAAATTGGCGCGAATGTATTCCGCGCCGATTGACCTGCGGGATTGCGAAGGCATGTCGCTACCTCGCCTCGAACAGACGTTCCAGCTCAAACCGGTCGGAAGCCGCGTCGTATCGCTCCAGCCGGGATACCAGCTTCACGACACGCCGCCCATCCGAACCCCGCGCCACATGCACCACAAGATGTATCGAATCCGCGATCTGAAGCCGCGTCGCCTGATACGGCATTCCCGTCTGGGCCATCTGGGCACACGTCGTCAGCCGATTGACCGCAAGCGCCACACTGTTCGCATGGATCGTTGTGAGCGACCCGCCGTGCCCGGTATTCAGCGCCTGCAGCAGATCGAAAGCCTCAGCTCCCCGGACCTCGCCGACAATAATCCGGTCCGGCCTGTGCCGCAGAGTTGCCCGAAGCAATTCCCTGATCGTCACGGCCGGCGCCTCCCCCAGACTCCGCCGCGCCTCCAGCCTGAGACGGTTCGGCTGCTCCACCCGCAACTCCGCGGTGTCCTCGATCACGACCAACCGCTCGCACGGCGGGATCAGGGCAACCAAGGCGTTCAGCAACGTCGTCTTCCCGGAACCGGTTCCGCCACTGATCAGGATGTTCTTCTGGTCGATAACGGCATCCTCCAGAATCATTCGGGTCTGCTTCGTAACCATCCCGACCCGCATCAGTTCATCGAGAGTGAACAGGTGCCGCTGGAACTTCCGGATCGTCATCGCGGCCCCGCCAACGCTGCAGGGCGGAAACGCCGCGGCCACCCGCGATCCGTCCGGCAGTCTCGCATCGAGTAATGGCCGCTCTTCACCGATCTCTTCGCCCAGGTGCCGCGCGATCATGATCGCCGCCGTCCGCACCTGCGCGTCGCTGATCTCGACGCCCGCCGCGCGCACGCAAACGCCATCGCGCTCGACAAATACGCCCGATCCCGGATTGATCATGATCTCCGACACGGTCGGGTCCATTAACAGCGGCTCCACCGGCCGCAGGAACGGCAGAATGGTCTCGAAGCTCATCAGATCAGTCCCTTCTCCGCCTGGTCGAACCACGTGAGGTTGACCGGCAGATAAAACGGCTTCAGGTAACAAAGAGTCGGCGGCAGCGGATTGACGCCGTCATAAGCCAGCACCACGGCCTCGGCATTCTTCAGTTCCCCGAACACTTTTGGCTCAAAGATGTAATCGCAATGCAGGTTGTAGGTTTTGGAAGCGCTAACGCTGGCCTTGTGTGCCGTGGTCCGTCCGGTCAGCAGGCTCACCTGCGCATCCTGCCCGCTTTCTGAAATCGAGTAGTTCAGCTTCAGCTGCTCTTCTTTCCCGCAGAGGTCGGCGGCCGTGCGGGCGCTGAAATCATCCGAGAGCGAAAGGAATATCTTGGTCCGGAACGTCTGCAGCAGCGTCCGCCATGTCTCGCCCGACAAGGTGGACCGCAGCGAGCTAATGCTCTGCGTTGCCACAATCGGGATACACTTCGCCTGCCGCGACAGAGCGAAGAATTTCTCGTCGCCCGTGGGATCGTTCTCGCCCACAGTGGCAAACGCCTGGTATTCGTCGCACAGGAACATCACGGGACGGAACTCATCCGAAGATTTACCCTCCATGTCGGGAATCCGCCCGATCATGGCCCGTTGAAAGTCCTGCTTCATCAGGGTGCCGATCGCCTTCGAGAGTCCGGGATTCGCCGCGGCCGGAAAGTTCAGCGCCAGCACCTTGCCGCTCGCAACGATGTCGGCGAACGAAGGCATGGGCCTCCCGTGCTTGCCGTCCGCGTTCGCCTCCGGATCGAAGCACTCCTTCGGCGGACAGAAGATATGTTTCACGGTCGGGTTGTCGTCGAACAGGGAAAGGAATACCGAGATGCCTTCCACGATGGACGTGCGGAGCTTCGCCTCGATCCTCGACCAGTCGTTCTCGAACCAGCGCCGCACCGCCTCGAACTGCTGAAACTTGCGGCTGTCGAACTCCGGCTCCGAGAGCACCAGCAATTCAAAAGGAATGGACTGCTTTTCCAGATAAGCCACAAGCTCCGGCCTCTCGACGGCGCGCATATACTGCTGGTCGTAATCGAGCCGCTTCCACTGGCCGGTGCACAGATACTCATGATCGAGATAGACGTCCTTATCGATCAGCAGGAACCGCGTCGCGAACGAATCCCGCCCCTCTTCAATCCGTTCCGCCAGCAGTTTGGGATTGATGGCGCACAGGTACACGTCGAACAGCGTTACGTAGTCGTAGAGCACCTTGTGCAGCAGGATGATGAACTTGACCAGGTTCGTGTAGGCCTGCTGCCAGAACGGCTCCTTGCCTTTGCCGAACAGGTTGTTGAGCAGACTGGCGACGCCATACGCCAGCGCATACGCTTCCAGATCGTTATGCAGCGGGTTGTAGCGAAGGTCGCCCGCCAGATTCAGTTCCAGATAATCTTCCGCGCGGCCGCAGTCCTTCAGAATGTCGCGAACCCGGTGGCAGAAGTCGCCCTTCACTTCCAGCACCAGTCCCGCCGCTTTCCGCTTTTGATCCCGCGCGGCAAAGCTTAGGATCTGCCGCGCGAACGGGTACATACAACAAGTGGTCTTTCCGCTTCCGATGGCCCCGAAGATCGCGGTGCCGGTGTATAGACCTCGCGCCGGGATCTCCAGCCAGCGGGGCTGCTCGGCCGGGCCCCGGCGCTTGGCATGGTGGAGTTCCCCCACGACAACCGAGAGCGCCGGCCGGTCATCCGGCGGCACGTAAGGCGGCAACGCACCCGCCGTGCGCTTCCGATCCTGCCGCACCACGAAGACATACGCGAATGAGAGCACGAACGTGGCGACCATGTACGGCGTGCTGAACAGCATGGCCGTGTAGGTCAGCCGAATGCCGGTGTAAATGCCCGGACGGCTGATCCGAATCATGTTGAGAAGCGGATCGTCCACGGGAAACGGGTGCCGCAGAAACAGCAGCAGGCCGACCGCGCACGCAAACATAAAGCTGACAAAAGATCTGTTCTCCGCGGCGTAGCGCATTCTGCCTCCTATGCCGTCGCCGACTTCCGCTTCGTGTGTGGCTTGCGGACCTTGCTCTTGAGAAACGCGGCGAGCAACTGGTTCAGGATGAAGCCCTGCGCGCTGCTGTCCATTTCTTCGCACCGTTGCCGGAAGGCATCCACCAGGCGCTTTTCAACGCCGGTGACCGAGAAAGTTGCCGTTTCGATTTTGGGTTGGGGTTTGATGTTCATATAGAAAAACTCCGTTGGGCGATTTACAAATTCATAGGCGCCAGGCGCCGTGCCGGACTGGGGCGACCCCCACAGCGACGACAGGAGCGAGGAAAAGGCACCGTGGCGGGATACCGCCATGGTTGCCGGGGTCGCTCCAGTAAAATTTCCTGCCGTTTGAGCCGCCACGAAGTGGCCACCGATTCCGGTGAAGCGGCCGATAACGCGGTAGTTAGGGGAAGCCACAGAGGCAGTGAGAAGGGGTGTGGAGAGGTGACTGCGATCTGCATGGCGTTAGTCACCCCGCTCCGCCTCATACAGGCTGCCGAAAAGACCGAAATTGAAGTTCAGAACCTGCGCGCGGAATACCCCGCGCGCGTGCAAATCCGTGCGGGATTCCGGGCTGATTTCGCTGCGCAGTCCGGAATCGCCGCGTTGTTTCCACAGCTCGAACAGGTGGTCGAAGCGCGCCCCCGAAAACTGCTTGCGAGCCTGCCGGTAGCGATCCAGCCGATACTGATCGAAACCGCCAAGACCAGCCGTCGCATGTTCGTGGCGATCCCGGAAAAACGCGAGCGCCTCCGCCGCGATCGGGTCTTCAGGTGCCGCGCCCGAGGATGCAATCAGCCGTTCGAATAAACGGCGTGCCGTCTCGATTCCGCCGCCAAAACCCGCCAGGTACAGCACCTCGAACCGCTCCAGCCGGGAAAAGAGGGGGCGATAATTTCGGAGGAAAGAAGCGAACGCTTCGCCGGTTCGGTAGCCCGGATCGACAAAGCCGAAATGTACCGTCTGATCGCTGCCTGTTCTGAAAATCAGAGGCTTGTCGACGAACCACCGAAGCGTGGTCTGCTTCCCGTCTTTCGACGAATACCGCCAGACCGGCAGGTGCTCCCTTTCGATGTTGAGCGTCTCCGTGAACAGAGCCAATTTCTCTTGTTCCGTGGGAAACCAGCGGACATCGTGCTGCCGGAGAACGAAATCGAAACCCATCAGTCTCGCCTTGATGGTCTGCGGATCGTGCTGCCGGCGATTCCGGTTATCCGGTTCGCCGAGCGCATCGAACAGCACCTTCGAGCAGAGGCTGTACACCTTCCGGCGATAACGAAGGTCCAGTTCTTTGATGTGCCTCTCGCCGCGAAGTTTGGCGATGAAGTTGTCCACCGTTTTCCCGAGCTTCCGGTTGATTGCCGAACAGTACTGCCGCCGCAAAAAGTACCCGGAGTGCAACGCCGCGCGCGATAAGAACTCCGCCTCACGTTCGGTATAGCCGAGCGATCTGACGTTCTGAATTCGGTCCTCGTTCGTCATCCTTAACCCTCAGATGGAGATCAGCGCCGCCGCGTAATCCGGCTCCCACGGCGTGCCGCCCGATGTGGTGTCCGGGCCATAAATCTTCAGTCCGGCCGCGCGCTTGGCGGCGATCTGCGCCGGCTTGTAATCGCCGGTTGCCAGTTCCAGATCCACGCGTTCGCTCTCGCCCTCACGCGTCTCGTACTCCACGCGCAGATCGGGAATCACGAAGCGCCCGTTCACAATCTGGATGTCATGCCGCGCGCCGATTGCAGCCTTCCTGTCCGGACTGCCGGGATCCCCGCCCCGCCGATTCAGCTCGGACATGAGCTGCTTCTTGACCTCGAAATCCATCACCACACGCGTGACCCGGCCACCCGCAGCCTCGATCTCAGCGCGCTCCCGCTGGTACATGCGGTAGATGCCGATGTCGTGACGAATCTCGGCGGACTTCACCAGACCCGAGTAAAACTGCTGGCCCGAACCACTGCCCACGGCGGCCTTCCGCGCGGCACTGCGGCCCTTTCTGGTCAACACAACAACGTCGAAAGTCTGCCCGGATTTCGGGTTCGCGGCGGTCCTGCGTTCCACCAGTCCCGCATCGCGCAACACCCGGATATCCCGGTCGAACGCTGGATAGCGGCCTTCGTAACGATGCTCGATCAGATCACGCACGCCGATGGTCCGGAACTTGCCGATCTCATTCAGAGTGGACCACTGATCGGCACTCAGACCGGTCCGCGGGTCGCGCATCCTCGTGCTGCGGACGTCACCTGTTCTGTCGCGCTGCCCGGCGTCCGCTTGCCGTTGCGATTGCGACTTTTCGAGTGCGGTTCGGATCGCCGCATCGTCACGCTCCGGCGAATATAGAACGCCTTTCCTTTCGCGCAAGCCCTGCGCGGTGTAAGCGCGCCCGATGTCCGAACCCTTCACTGCTTTGCCGCGAAACTGGTACGACATCCCGTTCAGCCCGCGCACGTTCACGCTCGGCAGCGGAGTGACACCGTTCTTCTCCAGCCGCTGCAGGAACTCTGAGAACGTTGGCTTCCCCTGCGCGGACTGGTCAATGATCGCCGCCAGTTCCGCCGATGAACTGCCGCCACCACGACCGCCCGACGTAGGTCGCGCCGTCTGGTCCGGCTGCTCACGATCAATGTCCGGGCTGTATCTCGACATAAGAAAGCTACTCCGTCAGACGGTCCGTAAGTTCCTCGCTGATGCTGGAGCCGGTCCTCAACTGCTTCTCCACATGCGCGAGCTTCTGCCCGGTGTCGCGCAGGAAGAGCTTGCGATTGACGGCGAAAATCCCACCGAACAGGTTGAGCGCGAACAGCCCGGCGAAAGCCGTAATTGCCGGAGCGTAGAGCCGGAAAATCTGCGTCCGTAACGGAGCCAGATTCGACAGCTCGCCCAACAGAAACACCGCCAAAATGGCAACGATCGCCAGCGTCAGGAACAGGGAGGACCGGATCATATTCCCGCCTTCAGAACGCCTGGTCCTCGCGCAGATACGTCACCATCAATCCCAGCGGGTTGACCGGAATCATCGAGTTCGGAACTTCCGTGGTGAACGTGAACGTCACGCTCTCGATGTACTTCTCGCGTCGCAGTTCAGAGCCGTCGCGCCCGTGATAGATCTTCTCGATGTCCACCTGCGCGATGTACGGAGCCTTCCGGAGATCCGCCAGCACGATGTTATTCACCTGAATCCGAACGTCGTCGGCGTCGCCGATCAGATACTTCTCGATTGCCTTTGTTCGCCGTTCCTCATCCATCCGCGACTCAGCCAGCGGCCTGCTCAGGAAGGACATCGAGCGGCCAAAATCCTCGCGGACGGTCGCACGGTTGCGGCCGTAATAGTCATGCACGAACTGGGTCAGAAAGTATTTGATCTCCGGCGCCTGCGGCTTGTAATCGAGACCGGTAACACCCAACGCCTGCGCTCGGCCCACCTCGTCTATGCGCACCACGATCCGGTCGCGCTGCTGCGCCTGTGTCCGGAAATTCAGCGCAAGCAGGCCGACGGAAATCGCCAGTGAAAACAGCAGCGCCACCCGCAGATACTGATTCGTCACACGCGGCTGCACGATCGCCGCCGCGAAGCTCCCGGCCGCGTCTTCATACGTCTTTGGTCTTGGTAACAGATGCGTTCCTGATGCCATAGCTATTTCCACCATCCGATGCCGGGCATGGCATGATCGCCCGCCTGCCCGGCGAAAATATTCGAAACGAGCCGGGGAACCTGCAGCATTCCCCAAAGGAACGTGATCGACAGGATCACGATCTGAATAAACATTCCGGCGAGCTTTTCGAGCGTGTCCGGGAAGCCATTCTGGTTGAAAAAGTTCAGCCAGATCTGGCCGTAAACATAGACGAACGCGTTGGCGATCACCGGGTAAAAGCTGTACTGGATGAGCGCCTTCAGCCAGCCCCAGAAGATCCAGTCCATGTTGGGCACGATGAAAAAGGGGATGAAAACCGGCCCCACCAGAACGATGCAGCCGGCGGCCACAAACCCGAACGCGATGATGCTCAGCAGGGCGACCTGCGCCGCCGACATCACGAAGATCGTCGCGTAATAGTAGATGACCGGCGACACCTCAAAGAAGTTCAGCCCTACCGGGACGATGATCACTTCCGTGGCGTTCGCGATCTTGCTGCCGACGTTTTCCTCACTACGCTCTTCGATCTGCGATGCCAGGTTCGCCCCGGTGTCCGTCACCATTTTGTGGAAGCTGCTGCCGGTGCCGGGAAAGGGCTGATCGTAGAAATGAATCATCGCGCCATCAATCGCGACGGCCAGCACCAGCGCCGCGAAACGATTGGCATGGAACGAGCCCGCAAGCGCGAACTGGAAACCTTCCCAGATCACGAGAATGGTCGCGAACACCCGAAACATGTGGTCGCCGGTGGCGACGAACACATCCATGTGGTTCGTAATCAGGTCGATTGTCGCCTGCGTGATTTGAACGAACAGCCCTGAATTTCCCATGGCCGTTTACGGCAGGCGCGCGGCGTGCGCCTGCGTTGTCCCTCCCCAGATCGCCTCGCGGTTCTGCGCCGCGTGTTGCTGGGCCGCGACACTGATCGCGATTCCGTCGGCCATCGCATCGTGGGCCATCTTCGATTGCACGGTCTGCTGGTCCACGATGGCGGCGAGAAGTTCGTTCGTGTTTTGCTGCTGACGCGCGTTGATCACACCCGCGGCGCTCACCTGATTCAGAACGCCGACTTCCGTGTTCAGTTCAGGATTGTTCGACGAGGAATCGAACGCCAGTCTGCTGATGGCCAGGTCCGTGGCGGCGGCATTGCCACGCACGAGCCCAACCTGATTCAGCGCGTTCCGAGCGGCGGCGTCGGTGAGTTCCACGGAGCCATACCGCCGCGCGAACTGCGTCTGCTGGCCCGCGGAAAGAGAGTTCCACATCGGGCTGTAATCGCGCAATGAAACAGTTGCGGAATCCCACGCCGACTGGGTGCCGGCGCCCGTATTGATTGCGTGTGTCCAGTCGCCGGTGGTGCCGTATGTGTTCGTGGCGGTCGGAAAAGTCCACGTGGTCGCGGGCGGCATCCACGCGTTCTTTGTCGTGATGTTGGTCGCGGCGCGCAGCATGTTCGCGTACGCCTGTTGCGAGAGTTGATACAGCGTCATGATTGCCTCATACTGCCGAATCGCCTGCTCAAGCTCAGAGGCCATGCGGGCGTAAGCGCCAGGATCGCTGACCACCGAAAATCCAAACTGCGCGGCTGCGGGCAACGTAAAGATGCCGATGGCCGCGGCCGTGAGAAGAACGTTCCTGTTCTTCATTGCTTGCTCCTTTCCTCACGGGTTTTCGCTCTTGCGTGGCTGTCCGGAATGCGCGCGTGTCGCATCGCGTCGTCCTGCCCTTTAAAAAGTTCCTGCGCTTTCCGGACGGATTCCTGCTCCCGTTTGCCCGGTTCCGTGCACGCGGCGGAAATGACGAGAAGTCCCATTGCAAGGAACCTCATCGCGCCCCCCCGATCACTTCGAGCGCGTGAACAAGCGCCATTCCAACGAGGCCAAGAAACAGCGGAACGAAGAAGATTCCGCCGAGCACAAGAATGATGATGTTGCCGATCCGATACGGTCTGGTGAAATGCTTCAGGTCTTTGTCCATGGGTTTCCTTTCGTCGTTATAAGTCGCCCGGCATTCGGTGGTTTTCATAGGCGGGCAGCATCAGGTCGCCGGTGAGATAAACCTTGATGCGGTGCCCCTCGCGAATCGTGATCGTGGGCAGTACGTTCAGAAACCGGTCGAGGATTCGCGTTGCCGACCCCGACAGACTCTGCGAAACGCCCTGCCTGTAAACATCCACGCCGGATGTGTTGTAGCCGTAACTTCCGCCCGCTTGCTCGATAGCCGCGATGGCGCCCAGCGCGAGACTCGCACCGAACGTCTGCAGGTAATGCTGATTTACCTGATCCTTCAGGCCCGTCTCTCCGATCTGATTCAAACCCTTGAACTGATCGAGGCTGACCGCATATCCGTCGGGCATGATCAGGCGGTGAAACACGACTGCAAGACGCTGCTGGCCGGTTGCCGCCACCCGCTGCGTTTCGCCGAGAATGCGCGCGCCCTGCGGAATCAGGACGTGTTCTCCGTCGTGCGAATAGACCGGCGTCGTCACCAGAACATTGACCGGTCCCGCGAAACTGCCGTTCAGCCGGTTGGTCAAAACCGTCTCGATGATGCTTCCTTCAAAGAGACGGTGCACATTTCCGGTCGCTTTCTGCAGCGCCGGATCTTCGGCCTTCTTCTCGCGCGGCGCGGGCCGATCACTTTCTTCCTGCGTTGATGCCGCCGACGGTTTCGCCGGCATCGGCGGAGGCTGCATCGTCGCAGCAAGTGCGACGCGTTGCGCGTCAATCAACTGTCGAACGTCGGCAAGGTCGGAACTGACGGATCGATTGCCGCCCGTGGATGGCTGCTGGTCTTTACGGAAGGAAAGCGCCACATTCGAAGCCCGCAGGGCATCCTGCTCTCTCTTCCGCCGCGTGATTGCTTCGCTCTCCTCCGGCGTTAGTTGGCGCGGTGTCGGCTGCACGGCAACGCTCCCCACCGCGGTTGCACCCGGTTGCATCGACTGCATACGAAGTGTCTCGCCGCGCATCTGTTCCGCCCGCGCGCGTTCCTGCGCCAGGTTCTTCGCCTCTTCATCCAACTGGCGAACATACTGCTGCACCGATTGTGGCGACGTGGGGTTCTCGGCCGCACTCGGCTTCGCCGTTTTGGCCTTTGTCTTCGGGGTGCTCGGCGAGTTCGAAAGGGCGATCACAAGAGCGATGAGCCCGCCCACCGCCAGCATGATGACCGTCTGCCGGTGTTTCGCGCTGACGCCCGGCGGCTTCGGAACTTTGTTCTGGATCTCCGGCACCGCGCCGTCGTTTGGGGTCTGGTCCGCCACGGCCTATTCCTCCCTCCGAAAATCCAGCCGCTGTTTGCCAATGGAGAGATAACCGTCGTCCAGAATTTTGCCCACCACATACAGGCCGTTTCTGAACTCGAACGAGATCAGGTTCGGCTTCCCGTCCTTGATCTCATAGAGCGCCGGCGTCTCATGCGGGTTCGCCCAAATGTACGTGAACCGGTCATCGTGAGCAATCGCGGCAACCTGAAACGGCTTGCGATCCGCGAACCGGTACACGTGCTTCAGCTTCCCCGGATAAGCGCCGCGGAATGCGTCCACCTGCTCGCCGATCGACTTCGCGGCGGCTTCCTGCGCGGTCCGCGCGGCATCGTGAGCCGCTTCGGCCTGTTGTTTCCAGCGGTCCGCATCCGCGGCCGGAATCCACTTCGCCGGCGCCGCCGCGGCGGTCAGCATCTGGTCGTCTTTCGGCTGGACGAAGATCTTCAGGTCCGGTTTTTCGTCGCCTTCCACCAGCAGGAACGAATACACGTTTCCGCTGGCCGCCACCAGATTCAGATTGGTTCGCGCCTTCTCTTTCTCCGGCTTGACGTAGGCGAAATTATCCGCGCCGTTGATGACCCAGTTCTCTTTGTCGCCGCAGACGAAGTCCATGATTCGCTCGGACTTCGGCAGAACGAACACGGTTGTGTACCGCAGCCGGGTCCGAACCTCCGGCACTTCCTTCTCGCGGTATTCGACCGTGCGCGCCGCGACCGGCGCTTCGATGGCAGCAGCAGTTGCTGGCTGACGAGGAACTTCGCCTGCGATCAAAGAACCACAGGAAAGGGATGAGAGGATCAGCTTCTTTCGAATGTGCATGGTGCTCCTGTTGGTGTCTGTTTCGAAGCAGCGCAAGCCGCTGCCGCTTTCGGGACGTCGAGTCGAACCACTTTCGAAGAGCCCGGCTGCTTGATCAACATCTCCCGCTTCGGCTGCAACGTGGTGATCAGTTCGGCCTCCACGTCGTTGAGCCGGAAGATTCGCTTGTAGTGTTCGCGGTCCATCCGCGGGTTCGCGAGGAAAATCATGGTGCCGCAACTCTCGGCCACGGTCTGCAGCATGTCGCTCTGCTCCAGATCGCCGCTGGATTGCGTGGCCAGAATCATCGCCGCGTTCTTTTTGCGCCAGGTTTTCAGGGCCTCGGAGATGTAAGCCTTCACGGTCGGATTCCGAAAGAACCGCCACGCTTCATCGAGCAGCGCGATCTTGAACCGGCCCGCGGCGGCGGGGTCGTAGAGAGTGGCGTTCGAACGGTGCAGGATGTAGAAGAGCAGCGGCTCGAGCACATCCGGATATCGGTCCAGTCCTTCGAAATCGAAGACCTGGAATTGCGAACAGGTCAGCGTGTCGTGCGTGTTGTCGAACAGCGCGGCGTACTGGCCGCCTTCAATCCATCGCGCCAGATGAGGCCTGAGCGCCATTGGCAGACACGCCGCGAGCGTGCGCAGTCGCCTCACGCCGGGGTCCAGTTCATATAGGTTCCCGATTGTTTCGTGAAGGACCTTTGCCATCGCCCCGTCTAGTTGCCTGCCGCCGGATTCGATCAGCACCCGCACGAACGAGAAAAGGAAATGGAGGTTCTCGCGCGTCGGCCGGAGACTAAACGGATTGATCGTGAACTGGTTGCTGTCGATCCCGATCGTCATGTATGAGCCGGCGAGCCGCGCCGCGAGATCTCTGTAGGAACCGCCGAGATCGAAGATGACGGTCTGCGGCCCGTACTTCTGGGCGTGTTCCAAAAGAAAGCTGCAAGTGAACGATTTGCCGCTCCCGGTCATCCCGGAGATGAGCGTGTGCGGAACGTCCTGGTAGTGCAGGTTCAGGAAATAGGGCGTCTGCTGCCGGCTCTCCAGCACTGCCAGATACTCCGCCCCTAAATGAGCGTTCCGCGTTTCGCCCGTCGCGGGCGCAAAGAGCAGCGACAGATCGGCATAGTTCCGGTTCGTGAGATACAGGCTGCGGAACTGGTTCCGGTGGCCGCCCGGCAGCGCCGCGAGCCACGCCGAGAGAACGTTGTGCGTCTCCTCCTGCAGAACCGTGTCGCGTGCCGCAAGAGACTTCAACGCTTCCGTGGCTGCCGCTTTCGCTCGGTTTTGGTCGATATCGTGGACAATCACGGTCAGGGCGAACTGCCCCAGCTGCGCCCCGCTACCCTCGACGTCCGTGAGCAGTTCGCCGAGCTGCGACTCCATTGCCGTGGCGGACTGATCCTGCTGCATGTCCTCCGGGCGTTCCTGCTGGCGATTGCTGCTGAACGCCGAAAAGACGGTCGCCAGGATATTGACCACGTACTTCGAGCGGTGAAAGTGCGCGATCTTGCCGCCGATCAGCTTCCGCGCGTCGTGCGAATCCACGGCGCGCCACTCCGTGCAGAGGATGCATTCCGCCGGAAGTTCACGCAGGCTTCGGAGGATGTCGGGCGAGGTGGTTGCCGGTGGATCCTTCAACGTCAGAACGCGCGCGAAACGATCCCCGATCCGAAGGAAGCCGCGGTGGCCTTCAATTGACGAGTCCGCCCCAAAATAGTCGAGGTATTCGTCATATTTAAGACGAATGGAATCGCTGATCGCGGGATCGTAGTTCAGTAAACGCCGGAGGAACAGGTACGCGTCCCGTTTGTCGGCGATCTGTATCGGCACCGCATCCGACATGTGAAGGGCGAACCCCTCTGCCTGTTGCCGGACCAGCTGCGCGGCACGTCGAATTGCCTCGCTGGCGATCCTGACTGTCTTTTGAACCGTCATCCATGACTGCGATGCGGCCATCGCGGCGCCGGGTCTTTGCAGCAAGACGATGTAATACGCAAACGAGTAGAGTTCCTTGCCTTCCAGGTATTCGGCTCGTTCCCACGTGCGAGCGTGAGAACGCGAATGGGGGATGCCGGAGAGCCGTCGCTTGATCAGGTACTGGTAGACCCTGCAGTCGGTCCCCAGCGATCGCATGGCGGCTTCGACCCTTCGAGAAATACCGGAGAGATCGATCGGTTCGAGACATTCCGGATCGGGAGGCGAAACCAGCATCACGATGCCCGCCTCGCCGGATTTCGTGACGAACACGCCGTCATCGATAAACGCGCAGGGCGGCACTTCGCTGTGCGTGGCGCCCGCTTCTGTATAGAGTGTTTTCATCGGATCACATACCAGTCGCGCTTGGCGGGATCGTAGACGGAATGAAAGCGGCGCGTAGCCAGCAGAATCCGCGGAAGCTGATAATCCTTTTTGGTCAGCACCCGGGCTGCTGAAAACAGCAGCCCGAACGTAATTGCCGCGCCTGTGAGCCCGAACGCAATGAGGACCAGCAGGCCGCCCATCATTGCGATCCCGAACAGCCGGCGCTCAACCCCTCCCACGGTGAGAGGCTTGTTGATCGCCCGATAAACCGGATGTTGCAGCTGCATGTTCATCACGGAAACAGCCAGGTAATCAACGGCGCGGCGTAGACCATCAGCCCGACTCCGACGATCAACCCGCCGAGGGCACGCTTGCCGTGCCCGTCGCCACCAACGAGTTGCCAGCCGCCGAAAATCACGGCGAGTATAGCCGCGATCTTCGCGAATGTGCCCTGCGCAAAGTTGAGCAAGGCGTTCAAGGTGGTGTCAAATGGCGAGCCGCCGCCGCCGACCTGGGCGAAGACGGGAAGAGCGCCAAAAGCAAGCACCACTATCAGTGGCACCACATGTCTGAGGGAGCTTTTCTGCCTCAGCTTTGTCACGATTCTCACGCTAAATTCAGACATCACTCGGTTCTCCTTCGAGGGCGCAAAATAATATTTCTCCCCCTAATACTTAAGAAGGCTTTTTTGGGAAAAAACCGACAAACTATTTTTGGAAGGGCTTTCCGAACGGTGCGAATCCACGCTATTCTGGTGTCACGTTTTCGATCGAGCAAACCTTCATGTCGGCCATAAGGCAAACGCTAATCTGGATTCCCGAAGTCGATGAAAACGGCGAGCGCCCTGATCCTGTTTTCGTTGAAGCGGCGTACGAAAATCAGGACAAGTTCTTCAGGTATCGGAAGGAAGAGTTCTCGGACCCGTCGGTTCGCGCGAACCTGCTTGAGAAGGCTGTTTTTCGCGTTTCGAAAGCCAGAAAGCGAAAGACACTGGAGGATCCCGCGAGCTACCTGTTTGTAGCGTACTCTGCTTTGGTGGACGATTTTCTGGGAAGTTCTGTCAGGCTCCTGAGCAGGGATCCGCATAACCTCGCAATCATTGCCGACGCGAACAATCGGGTTGACGTGGAAGGCGAGGCTAACGACGCAATCTTCAAGCGTCAACTAATTGACGCTATGCCGGATGAAGCCCGTTGGATCTGGCAGCGGAGTATTGCCGGATTTTCCCTCGACGAACTTTCGAAAGAAGTCAGCGTTTCACGGGAAGCTCTCAATCTGCGTGCTCGTCGCGGCGCGAAGGGTGTTTACCGCCGTCTCTTCGGACACCTGGATCGATGAGCGACAATAACGTTGCTCATGGATGAGGAGAATTTCCCCCCGGATTTTGATCGGCGAGTGCGCGACGTGTTCGAGCAGTCGGCCCTGCACGACTACCCGAACCCCGGCCGGATTGGATGTCCCGGTTCTGAGTTCCTCCGGGTACTCGTCAACGACCGCAGTTCCCTGTCGGTTCACGATCCGCGCCTCGATCATTTGACGCGATGTTCGCCATGTTTTCAGGAGTTCGCGGTGCTTCGCGACGAGAAGCGGGCACGGCTAAAGCGCTCCCGGCTGATGATGATCGCGGCGGGTGTCGTAGTCCTCACACTAGGTGCTGGAATTTACATTCAGAGGTGGGGGCGGTCTGCCGGTTCCGGTTTCCATCTGGAGTCGTCAGGGAGCCGCTTTATGGCGGAGAACCTCGACCTCAAAGACTGGTCAATGGTCCGTGGCGGTGGCGAACGCCCGTCCTCCTCGCCCCGCCCCCGCGTTTTCAGGCTGGCGCGGCGTAAGCTGGATCTCACTATCGCACTGCCATTCGCAAGCGATTCAGGGGAATACGAATTTCAAGTGGCGCGCGAACCGGAGCAGTCGGTAATTTCGTGGTCAGGAACAGCCGCGATCCAGGACGGTGCCACATTAGTGAGGGTCAAGGTTGACCTTTCGAGGTTGGCGCCCGGCAGATACTTCTTCGGATTTCGAAAAGTGCCGTGGGAATGGACTTTTCAACCGGTCACTATCGAGTAGGTGTCCCCCTTGGGGCAGCTTCGGGTTGTGCCTCAAAATGCGCAGTCTGCCAATCTTTCAGAGTGCGCATATTCTGCTACGGCAGTTCTCTTTCCCGATATCTGGCGTCTGGAACGAATGACGCAACAGCCGTCTTTCAGCTTGTGATCTCGAAAGCTTCCTTACTTCGTGATTTCACTCAGCTTTTCATTTACGATCTGACGACCTGTTTCAAACGCTCCGGCGAGGCGAGACCCAAATGCTTTCTTTAATGTTAAAAGAGCCTGTACAAGCCACGCGCGTATCGCATCGCCCTGCTGGTCAGCATCGGAGATGTTCGTACTACTACGAACCATAGCGATCCGACAAGCCCTCCTTTGATCGAGGCGCTCCCATGCCAGTTCGCCGGTTTGGGATTCAATCTCCGCTCTCCGTGCAAGGAGGGTATCGTAAATTGCCTTGTTCAGGGCGAGATCCCAAACATCGATGTAAACTTCAGCTCGAAGCCGATCCTTGCTTGCAAAGGCCGCATTGTACGTGATACCCGAAACAGCGCCGCTGGAAAAAGCATACCAACTCTGTGGCTGTGCTTTCTTCGCGTTGGTGAACTGATGCTTTTCTCTGAGCTCATCCATGACCCCTTGGAAAAACGCTTGGTACGCGGTTTCTCTTGAAGATATTTGGGGAGGGTGTGCGGACGTAACCGTCTTACTCCAAGCATTTGGCGATGCGGCCAAACGAAATACAACCGCGGGCTTGGAATTGCCGATGCGAACGACCTCCAGCGCGATAGCAAAAAATTCAATTTTGTCACTGGTGTGCCGGTTTAGCCAGTCTACGGCTTGGCGGTGCTCCTCCCTAATTTCAGGACTAATCCAAACAATGACGGCTGCGTCCAACCCAGCCGCATAGGTGATCAGTTGTCCGAGATGTCCATGGTCAGTCGGCTCCAGTTGGTTTTCGATGATGACGTGGCGGTCTCTTCCCGTGTCGCGGGCTGTGATATCGGCATTGAATGCCCCAACTGCAGGTTCGATCTGAGCCAGTTCCAGATCGAGGCCGAGCGCCTCCCCAAGTAAGCTTAGGTTGTCGGCCAGCCAGGGAGTGAAATCGTAGGCTTCACGTGTCCACAGAGTGCGGGGTTCGAGATGTTCCAGCTGTCCAAGTTCAGGTGGCATGAAGTATCCTACATTGATATCAGATCGCCCCGGCTAAGTCTTCACTTCCTCGCTTTTAGCAGACACTTTCGCTTCTGGCGGTCTGCTAGTGTCATGTCCGACAAATAGCTTCATTTAACGTGTGCCGAGGAGAGCGCTTCGCGGGCACGCTGGATTTTCGCGAGGATTTCTTCGCCTTTGGCTTTCCAAACGTATCGTCGTGGCTCCTGATTTCGTGCCATCAGGTATTGCTCGATTGATCTGACCAGCGCCGGGACGCTTGTAAAGCTTCCATCGCGTACGCAGTCCTGGGTAAGGTCGGCGAAGAATCGCTCCACCAGATTGAGCCATGAACTGCCCGTGGGTGTGAAGTGAATGTTGAATCGCGGATGGCGGGCAAGCCATTGTTTGACGGCGGCGTGTTTGTGCGTTGCATAGTTGTCCGCGATCAGGTGTAAGTCCAGGTGCTTTGGCACTTCGCGGTCAATCTGTTTGAGAAAGCGCAGCCATTCCACATGGGTATGCCGCTCCTCGGTGCGGGACAGCAGTTTGCCGTCGAGATAGTTCAGCGCGGCGAACAGCGTGATCGTGCCGTGCCGAATGTAATCGTGCGTCCGCGTGCGGATATGGCCGATGCCCAATGGCAGCGAGGGTTGCGTCCGCTCCAGTGCCTGGCACTGGCTCTTTTCGTCGCAGCAAAGCACCAGCGCCTTGTCTGGCGGATTCAGGTACAACCCGATCACATCCCAAAACTTTCGTTCGAAATCCGGATCCCGGCTTAGTTTGAAAGTCCTCGAAAGGTGGGGCTTCAGATCGTTCTGCTTCCAAAGCCGATGCACGCTGTCCGGTGACATGCCTGCCGCCCGCGCCATGGAACGGACGCTCCAGCGCTGCCGGCCCTTTGGAGGCCGTGTAACCTCCACGATCACTTTCCGTATCTTCTCCGGCGCCAGAGACGGCTTCCGTCCACGTCCAGGCATGTCCTGCAGTCCCTCCAGCCCGTTTTTGCTGAACCGTTGCGACCACTTCGAGACGGTGGTCACGCTGGTCCCCACCTCTTCGGCCACTTCCGCCTCCCCTCTGCCTTCGCCACGCAGCAATACAATCCTTGCCCGCAGACTGTCGCGAAGCGAAGTCGTCTTCGCGCGTACCCGGCGCTCCAGTTCGGCGCGCTCTTCCGGCTTCAATTCGAGCCTTGAAATCGGTCTGGCCATATATCCAGACCCAGGTTCTCACGTCACGTCCGTTATTGCAACCCATTTCTCGTACATGACACTAGTGAGCGCGAGGAGATCGACATGAAACCCATGAACCGGGGAAACTCCGTTTCCCTCCTGAAACGCATGCATGCCGGGGGCATTCTGATGGCCGCCGCAATGCTGCTGACCGTACCGGCAATTTCCCAGGCTGGTTCTCTTACCGTTACCGTGAGCGGGACTGGCTACTACAATGGCACGTACACGTTCGACACCACGACCGGCGCTGTTACCCTGGGCTCATTTCCCGGGACTTTAGCGAGTTCGACCAACGACGGGGGATTCTACTTCACGGAGACCGACCATCCGTCGGGTCAATGGCAGCTGGAGACCTGGGCCGCGGGCACCTTTGGCACTGTCCAAACCCCCACTGACGGAGCAAGCGGGAAAATCTTTGAATTTAACAACAATTATGGAAATTCCTACGGGACGTGGTCCGCGGCCACCACGGTCGCGGCTACGCCCGAGCCGGGTTCCGCGATCCTTCTGGCCGCGGCTGCGCTTGCGGCGGGATTGATGGCGCGAAAGAGAATGCGGATGGCCGGCGCCGCTGCAGTAAACAGCTAACGACCCGCAGGCCAGGACTGTTTTCCTGAATCCCGTTCCAAACCCGGCGAATTGCCGCCGGGGGCGGTGCGGGATTTTTTTCGGAGGCCGGGATGCCGCGGTTCCTTTGCGTGCTCGCGAGGACAGACTCCAATCCAACTCAGGGGATCAGCGAGGCGGCGTCTTTATAGACGGGGGCGACGAGGAGTCGGGCGGGCTGACCCCAGCGGACGCCCGGCGGGTAGAGCAGGGCGGCGTCCCAGAGGACGTCTTTCATGCGGAATTTGACGTTTTGCGTGGCGGCGAGGGCGGTGATGCGGGCGGGTCCGCCATAGAGGGCGGAGAGGCGGCGGTCGTGGTCCCAGAAGTGGCTGGCGCGGGCGTCGGGAATCATGGAGGTGATGGAGTCGGCGGGGCGGGTCCAGTCGGTTTCGAGCACGGGCTCCCAGACGACGAAAACGCGGAGGTGTCGATCGGGATTTTTCGCTAACAGATCGGCGACTGCGGAGGCCCCCCGCAGACAGGTGCTTCAAGTGGGGGAGAGGAGGACGACGAGGCGCGACTCGCCGGCTGCGGCGTTGAATTCGGCGATGAAGGCGCGTTCGTCGAAGTCGCGGAAACTGCCGGTGACGAGGGAGGACGGCAGGTGTCCGGCGAGCAGGGTGGAGGTGTACCGAGGGAAGGCCAGCATCGAGGTCACGACGAGGGCGGAGAACCAGAGGAGCACGGTGCGGAAGCGGCGGTGGCGGAAGTCGCAGCGGCGCCGGAAGTACGTCTGGACGAAGGAGAAGACGAGCGATGCGACGGACAGGGCTAGGAGCCAGGGGCGGAGTTTTTCCGAAAGCAGGGAAGCGGTGGCAGAGCCGGCGGACAGGAGAAGCGTACCGAGTGGCAGGCAGCAGCTGAGGGCCGCGATCAGGCTCGCGAGGGAGGCCAAGGTGGAGAGCAGTCCCGCGCGCGGGGTCGTGTTCGTTGCGCTGTCAGGCACTCCCGGCATGGTAGCAGAGCGGGTGCATTAATCTGAGAGTCTTATGAACCTCGAAGGGAAAGTTTGTCTGGTGACCGGGGGCGTGCGCGGAATCGGCGCGGCGACGGCGTTGCGGCTGGCGCGGGCCGGGGCGGATGTGGCGGTGCAGAGCCGGGATGCGGAGTCGGAGGCGGCGCGGGAAACGAAGGCGGCGATTGAGGCTCTGGGCCGGCGGTGTATTTCGATCGCGGCGGATATGGCCGTGGCGGCTGATGCCGCGCGCACGGTGGAAGAGACGGTGGCGGGGCTGGGCGGGATCGAGGGCGAGAGGTTGCATGGCGTATGTTGGAGGCGGCGGTTCAACGAATGATCTGAAATTCGGGCAGCATCAGCACGCCCCACAGCAAATCCTGAGTGGTGGGAACGGCTGGCTTTTCGCCTAACAACGACACCGCTATCCGGAGTTCCTCCGCGGTGGGTTCCCGCGACAGGGCGGCCTGCCACACATAAGTGGCGAGGGCGGTGGACGAAGCGAAGTTGCGCGCCACCAAGGCTTGCGCGCCCTCGGCGAGGCGTTTGTCGAGGATCGCGCCGTTGTTGAGGTCCATCGCCTCCAGTGTTGTTAGATCGAGCGGCCGGGTGGTGACGATCTGCTCGCGGTTGGGGCGGCCCAGCGTGCGCATGAGTAAATCGCACTGCAACAGGGCGGCGCGCACCATGGGCGGCTTGGCCGCCGCGGCCTCGCCGCCTGCCTGGCGGGTCACCGGCGCGTCGAACTTGACAGGGGCGGTGCCACATATCTGCCAGATTGCATCGGTCAGCTCCTCTGCGGTTAGGCGCTTTGGGCGAGGTCCCTGATAGACATAAGTGCTTTCCTGCGGCAGACCTGCGGGCGACTCCGCCTTCGATTGATAGGCCTCTGACAGACAGATCAAGCGCAGTGTTTGCTTCAGGTCGTGGTGGTTTGCCGCTAGATGGGAACCAAGAAAATCCAACAAGTCCTCGCTCCAGGGAGGCGATTGCATCGCGTCAACCGGATGGACGATGCCGCGGCCCATCAACCGCTGCCAAAGGCGGTTGGTGATGGTGCGCGGGGTGCGGCCGTTTTGCGGATCGGTGATCAAGGCGGCGAGTTGTTTGAGGCGTTCGGCCCTTGGCAGTTTGGCATCGACGGTGCCGAGTTCGGGGAACAACCAGCCGGGCACGGCGGATATTCCGGTCGGCTTGTCACAGCGGAAAATCTCCAACGGCTCGTTAGAATAGATCGCGGCCAGGCCGTACGTTTCGCTGAGTTTCCAGCGGTCCACGAATGAATCGTGGCAGGAGGCGCACTTGAGGTTGATGCCTAGGAACGCCTGTCCGACCGACTGCGCATATTGCATCGGCTGGATCTGCCCAGCGGAAACACTGCCGCGCCATTTGATGCCATTGGCGAAGCCCTCGGTGGCAGGGTTCGGTGCCACCAACTCGCGGACAAACTCGTCGTAGGGCATGTTATCATGGAGCGCTTGATAGAGCCAGGTACTGATTTGCTTGCGCCCGCCGTCGATGTAGCCGGTGCCGGCGTAATCGTTGCGCAGCAGGTCATTCCAAAAGCTCAGCCAGTGCTCTGCGTATGCTGTTTTGTTAGCCAGAAGGCGATCCACCACCCGGGCCCGCTTGTCTGGCGAGGTGTCGGCGAGGAACGAGTGTACTTCCTCCACATTCGGCAGCAAACCGACGAGGTCGAGATGAATCCGGCGCAAAAAGGCCCCATCCTCCAGCGCTGCGGGACGAGGGAGTTTTTTGTCGGCGAGGTAGTGGTCGATGATGCGGTCGATCGGATTGGATCGCTTGTCCACGGCCATCGGCAAGGCCGGGTCGCGCGGGCGAAGCGGCGGCTCATAAGCGGCCTTTTTGAAGGCAAACCCCGGTTCCCATTTTGCGCCGCCGAGCACCCACGCTCGAATGATCTCTACCTCCTTTGCATCGAGTCCCTTGCCCTTGGGTGGCATGCGATCATCCTCGTCCTCGGTGGTGATGCGATCAAGTATCATGCTTTTTTCAGGATGCTCGGCATCGATGATTGGGCCCTTCTTGGAGCCCTTACGGAATGACTCTTCGGTATTCAATGACAGTCCGGCCTTTCGTTTCGTGTCGGTGTGACATTCGATGCAGTGTTGTTTGAGGATCGGCACGACCTCGCGGATGAAATCTGGCGCGGCCGCAACCGGCGAGATCAGGGCGAGGCCCATAAAAAGCCGTGGCAATAGCACAGGAGACAGTGTCGGGAGTGGTGAGGGCATGGTAATTGGTGTGTGGGTTGGAATCGTCGAGCAGCCTTAGGGGCACCGGATTGGATGCATCCAAACATTGCTGATCGCAGCCATCTTACATCAAATCGCACATTTTGCACGGTCGGATTCCGGGGGGCACGGGGCCCAAGCCAGGTACCTCTGGCTCGGGAAACGATTTTTCAAGAACCAGAACCCGCGTTGCGCTGGGTGTGGAATTGGGAGTAACTTTTGGTTGGAGGC
>Ga0118677_10004812_pt1 | contig 24203 bp, 18 predicted proteins | sample AliMusrvi5mmetaG_FD_86154 | JGI IMG/M metagenome (GOLD analysis project Ga0118677, IMG submission 86154)
GTCGTGGCTCTCCATCTCCATAATAATTTTCTTTGCACCCAGTATTTTTAAATCCTAATGATTGATAAAGTTTGACAGCCGGATTATCTGGGTGTACCACTAAGCTTATTTTTTTGCATTCTTTTAGCTCTTCTAGAATTTTCTTCATAGCTTGTCCCCCTAATCCTTGTTTTTGAAACTCTGGTTTAATCACTAATCCACTAATATAAACATTCTCTGCATCTTTCACTTCATAGGAAATACTTCCCATGATTATATCTTTATTTTTTATCAGATAAATAGTATCGCTCTCCAACCACTCCTCGATTTCTTTTTCCGAAAAATCTCCGGAATATGTTCTCAATCCTTGAGCTGTTTTTTCGACTTCTAAAAGCATTTTAATATCTTTAATTGTTGCCTTAACTAATTGCATGATTTTTTTTAAATTAATTTTCAAAGCTCTTTGCGAACTTTCTTTTTATATTTCAAAAACTTGATAATCCCCTTCTTGCAAAGCGTAGATTGGCAAATTTGTGTCTTCATATTTTTCCAATTCGCTTTTGGCTTTTTCCCAATCGACTGGTCCGCGAGGATCATTCTTTCCATAATCCGATTTGAAGTGCGCCAAAAATTTAGCGGGAATAATTCCTAGTCCATCCATATTTTTTCGCCAATCGCAGGTCCAAAAAGATTTAACTAATGCGTTTGAGCCAGCAGAACTTGCCGCTACGATTTTATTCTCCCAAATTTTGGGCAAATTAAATTGTCTGAGCCAATATTGAATGAGATGATCATCTCCACCCAAAATACAAACAATATCAGAATCTTGAATCTGTTTTTCAAAAGTTTCCGGAAAAGCCATCTCTAAAACTGGCCTAGTTTCTCCTTTAAAATATTCTTTGAAGAAAGTTTGAATTCCACCAAATCTTTCACCGGAAAGATTTGCCGCCGGATGCCAGCGATTCGGCTTGGGAACAAGAAATCGCCAGACACCGGCAGGCGGAAATCTCGTTGAAGGCCAAGAGGATCGAGCAAGAGCAGGTCGTCAAACAACTTCAAGATGCGCTCGACCAAGTCCAATCCATCAAGGGACTTCTGCCGACTCCCGGCCGAAGCGAGATGAACGGCGCTGCCAACGGCCAGCACTACCAGGCGGAGCCTCTCAACAGCGCCCGCTTTGACGTGCAGCATTCCAACGGTTCGGGGACGGATTCGACAAAAAAACAGTCCCCAAATTTGAAGATGGATCTGCCCGCGACGCCCATCAAACTCAACGGCTTTGATTCCGGGGCGCTTTTCTTCGGTGAGAGGAAGGCGGATCAGAAAAATTCCCTGTAGTCTCCACTGCCTTTTCATGTCCGGAAAGGCAACTCTTTCCGCAATCTAGGGTTGCCGGTTTCGCGGAGTCGGGCATACTCAGCGGCGCATGAAATTCATCGAGACCGTTTTCTCGAAACTCCAACGCCATCCGAAACGCATTGTCTTTCCGGAAGGGACGGAACCGCGCGTGCTCCATGCCGCTGCGGAAATGGTGAAGCTGAAAATCGCGGCCCCCATTCTGCTCGGCAACGTCGCCGAGATCGAGCGGCTCGCCATGGCTGAAGGGATCGACCTGGCGCGGATTGGCCTGATCGACCCCTCCACCGCCAGCGATCTGCCGATGTTCTGCCAATGGCTGACCCGGCTCCAGCGCTACCGCAACCTCGGGCCCGGCGAGGCGGAAGGGTTTCTCACCAACCCGAACTATTTCGCAGCGATGATGATCCAGCACGGCCAAGCCGATGCGTTGGTCGGCGGCGTGAGCGGGTTCGCGGGTTCGCTCTTGCGCCCACTCTTTCAACTGGTCAAGCCGCTGCCGGACGTCTCGTTTATTTCCAGCTGCATGGTGATGGCGCTCAAGGATCCCCACTATGGCGAGAACGGCGTGCTGTTTTTCGCAGACTGCGGCGTCATTCCCGAGCCGACCGTGCCGCAACTCGCCCAGATCGGCGTCGAGACGGGCAAACTCTGCGCCCAGCTCACCGGCGTGCGGCCCCGCGTGGCGTTCCTGAGTTTCTCTTCCAAAGGAAGCTCCAAACACGCTTCGGCGGAGAAAATGAACGCCGCGACCGCCCAGGCCCGCAAAGCAGCGGAGTCCGCCGAGATGGACATGGAGATCGACGGCGAATTGCAGGCCGACACCGCGCTGCTCGCCCACCTCGCCAAGGTCAAGGCCCCCAGCAGCATGGTTGCAGGCCAGGCCAACGTGTTAATTTTTCCCGATCTCAACAGCGGCAACATCGCCGCCAAACTGGTCGAGCACCTTGCGGGCGCCGAAGCCTACGGGCAGATTCTCCTGGGCCTTTCCAAGCCGTGCGCCGATCTCTCGCGCGGCGCGACTGTCGAGACCATCGTCGGAGCCGCAGCCATCGTGGGCCTGCAAGCCATTGAATACCGCAAGCTCTACCCGGCGGACGGCTCGGAGGCTCAGCCGGTTATTTGATTGACCGTTTCCCAGACCCGTGAACACCGTCACTCCCCGCCTCTTCATCGCCGCCACCCAGCAAAACGACGGGAAAACCACCTGCGCCCTGGGGCTCTTCTCCGTGCTCAAGAAACGGCTGGGGCGCATCGGGTTCATCAAGCCAGTTGGCCAGCGCTTCGAGGAAGTCAACGGCAAGCGCATCGACGAAGACTCCCTGCTCATCGACCGGACCTTCAGCGTCCAGACCCCCATCGAAGACATGAGCCCCATCGCGGTGGAGCCCGATTTCACCCGCCGCTACATCGACAACGCCAACAACGAGTTCCTCGTGCGTCGGCTCCGCAACTCTTTTGACCGCGCCTGCTGGGAGAAAGAGTTTTGCATCATCGAGGGGACCGGCCACGCGGGCGTCGGCTCCGTGTTCGATCTCTCCAACGCGCGGGTGGCCAAGCTGCTCGGCAGCAAGGTGTTGCTTGTCACCCAAGGAGGCATCGGGCGGCCCATCGACGAACTCGCCCTCAACAAGGCGCTCTTTGACAAGGAAGGCGTGGAGGTGGTCGGCGTGATCATCAACAAAGTCCTCCCCGCGAAATACGATTTCGTGAAAGACTTCTGCCAGCGCGGCCTGGCCCGGCTGGGCATCGAACTCCTTGGCGCCATGCCCCAGGAGCCCATCCTCTCCAGCCCCACCCTCAACGAAATCGCCAAACAAGTGCGCGGCCGTTTCGTCAACTCCCGCTCCGAAGCCCACCGCAAAGTGGACCGCATCATCATCGGTGCCATGACCTCCAGCCACGTGATGGAACAGTTCACCCCCGGCACCCTCGTCATTGCCCCTGGCGACCGCGAGGACATCATCCTGGCGGCCCTCTCCACCACGGCGCTCATGGAACCGCACTGCAAGGGGCTCATCGGCCTGATCCTCTGCGGCGACCTGCTCCCCCACACCACCGTGCTCAACCTCATCGCCCAATCCGCCCTGCCCGTGATCGCCAGCCCCCTGGACAGCTACTCGGTGGCCAGCGCCATTCACACGATGACCATCAAAACCCTCCCCGGTGATTTTGAAAAAATCCACCGCATCCAGTCCATGGTGGAACAGCATGTGGACGTGGACCGGTTGATGGAAAAGATCGGCACGCCGGGTTAGAGCAGTTTCGATTTAATATGTCGCATGCTCATCGGCGCCGTGGGCCGTTGCGGTGCATTTCGAGCTTGGGCAGTATTAAAAATCACGCCACGGCGCTCAAAAAGCCCCGCACCAACCCACGGCGCTTTCAGATCATTGCGCCGAATTAACCCGAAAATGCTCTAAGGGGCGGGCTGGTGGAGCGGCTGGAGGCACATTATCCCGAGGGGGGGGGGTGCGAGGGCGTCCGCCCGAATGCTGAGGCTGTTGGTGGTGCAAAATTGTTTCAAGAACCCGCAGGGAACCCCGTAGAATCATGCCCCCAATAAAAAGCGGCTGCCGTGGTTTCCAGTCCCGGGAAGGGAACCAGAGCACGGCAGCCGCAAGGTTCGTTTCCGCTGCACCGGCAGCGGTTAATTATTAGGTGCCTCGCCGACTATGGCGTCGTAGTGACGTTGGTGATCGTGGAAGTCGTCAGCACTCCATCCGCGGCGCTGGTCACCGGCATGCCGATATAGACGCTGGACCCCATGGTGACTGTCCATGACGAGAGCTGCGTCCATGTCGTTCCATTCGAGGAGTAGGAACAAGTGAACACGTTGCCCACGCGGGCGATCTTCACCCAGTAAGGCAGAGACCCGGAGAAGCTTGAGCCGCCGCCTGCCGTTCCGCCCGTTGTGTCGCGTTTATCGGATGAGATTGTGCCGCTCGGGTTGGCCGTCATTGCCACATAAGTGGAATTGGCGTTCAGCGTCTCGCGGATCATCACGCCCTCCTTGGCGCTTGTGTTGCTGGTTTGCAAAGACCAGACCTTTGCGATGATGCTGCAATCCCCGGTAACCGGCTTGTAGGTGTATTGGAACGCATCCGAGGTCCCACCGATCCCGGCACCCGCGCCGACGATTGTATAGGTGCCGCCGCTGAGTCCCGCAGTGCCCGACGCGCTCACGGTGCCGACAACGGACGATACCCACGGGGAAGCCAGCGGGTAGATGCCGCGCAGTTCGGCGAGTTGCACCCCGTAGTTGGTGCCACCGGTGCACGCGGTGACGTTCAACTTGTAGTACGGATACGAGGTGGTATTGGTGGTGGGATAGAGCTTCGTCTGCCCCCGGGCGCTGAAGCTCTGAGCTGTCTGGGTGTCGAGCGTCGTCCAGTTGGTGCCATCCGTCGAGGCCTGGAACTGCCAGCTCGAGGGATCGCACTCAGGCGTGTCGGCAGCGCTGGTGAGCACATAGCCTTTCCACTGCTGCCCCGAGCCATACTTGGCAAGCAGCCAGCCGGTGCCGCCTTGATGGGTGCCGTCGTAGCCGCTGTACCAAGCTGTCGCTTGCGTGTTGTCAAACGCATAGGATTCGGCCTCCCAGGGTCTGGGGTTGCCGCTGGACAAGTAGCCGCACGTTGTTGCGCTGGCCTGGGTCGAATTGCCACTCTCCCCGCTCGCGTTCACGGCGGAGACCACATAGTAGTAGGTGGTGTTCAGGGAGAGGCCGGTGTCGGCGTAGCCGGTGTCGGTCACATTGCTCGCTATCGTCGTGTAAGGCCCGTTGTTGGTCGTCGAACGCTTCACGTTGTAGCTGGTGGCCGAGCCCGTGCTGTTCCAACTCAGGTTCACCCCGCAGTAGTCCTTTGTCGCAAACAAGGACGTCGGCGCGAGGGGCATCACGGTGACGCTCACCTGATCCAGCGTGGAGGTGCCACTCTTGGTCGCGCTCTTGGAGGCCTGGCTCAGACCCATATACGCGTCGGTCGCCATGGCGACGGTTACCTGCCCGAACTGGGTCCAGCTCGTCCCGCTTGTCGAGGTGTAGCCGGTGAACACGTTGCCCGCGCGCGTCAGCTTCACCCAGGCCGGGAGAACCACGGACGTGCTTCCCGAATAGGTCACGCTCCCTCCGGTCGCACTGCGGTATTCCAGCTTGATGAGGTTTGTCGTCAGCCTGTTCAGATTGACGCAAATGGATTCGGGCGCAAGCGTCTCGCGGATCATCACCCCCGTCTTGGTGTTCGTGTTGGTGCTCATGGTGTCGATCCGGGCGACAATGCTGCAATTAGTGCTGGATACGGCTTCATACATATAATTGAACGCATCCGCAGAACTATAAATATCGCCGCCCTGCGCCGTGAGGGTGTAGGTGCCGCTCGCAAGGGTCGCACTGCCCGCCGCTCCGAAGAGGCCGATGTCGGTGTCCTGCCAGCCGGGAGAGCTGGGCATATCCCCGAGATAATAGGCGTTTTTGAGCCACAGGATATTGGCGGTGACCCCGATGTTGCCCGTCTGCCGTCCGCCGGTGTGGATGAGCACATCGGCAAGATGCGTGTAGATGCTCCAATCAAAGTCCCCCAGGAGCAGATATGCGCCGCCCATCCAGTTGGAGGTGTTGGCCGTGCCGGCTCCAGAGGCATAGACGTCCGTGCAGAACAAGTTCGGCCCGAGGGTCATCACCTTGGACACCGTGTTGGCAAAAGGCGCCATCTGCGCGCGGGAGAGCTTGTAGCGCCCGCTGTAAAACGCCCGGTACATGCCCGTGATGTCATATTGCCCGTGGGCATTGTCTTCCGGAGAACTATAAACGTTCGAGGGCGAGACATAGGCCCACGTATAGCAATTCTTGAGGAATGCCGAGTAGGTGCTGCTGCTGCCGGCGGAGAGGAGCCAGTTGATGGACGTCTGCACATAGCTGTCATACTGCGCAACCCGGGTAGGATTGTCGCCCAGGATGGAGTGGCATTCGGCCAGGCGCTGGAATCCGTTGTTGAACATCATCTGCTGGTTCCAGGGAACCGGCTTGATGGCTGAAAGCCCCAAATTGGCATTAACGGGCCACCAATACTGGAGTCCCTGGCCCGGAGCCGTGATAAACCAGGGCACGATGTAGTTCACGGCCGTCAGGTCGGCTTGCGTGATGTAGGTCAACGCGCGGTCCTTGTAGGTCGCCCCGTAGCCGTAGGGATCGCCCACGGCGACGTTGGTGCTCCAAATGGAGGGCGTCTGGAGGATCAACTTCGCGCAATACGCAATATGGCCGATGATATCTCCCTGCTCGGTCGAAACCCCGGGATAGCCATACCCATTATCAGGGCCATTGGGCCATACTGGGTCGCGGTTGCCCGTCCACTGAATCTGGCCGGTGGTTGGGTCGTTCCTACAAGCCAGACAGGCGTCCGTGAATTGGATCATCCGATCCAATATCGCGGTGTCGCCAGTCACCTCATACATCATGCCGCACGCTTCCATCGTCGTTCCGCTTCCTCCGTAAACATATTCGTTGCCGTAGTTGTTGGTGCCGGTGGCAACGGTGGCCATGTATGTCTTAAACGAATTGATTTCGTTTTGCGTCACCGGACCGGTGAGGCTCTCGATGAGCAGGCTCTGGGCGTGAGACGCCGTCGCCATGCCGACCGAAACCAAGACTGCTAACAATCTTTTTTTCATTAGGTTTTTGTTGAAGAGGGGAGTGGAGGAAGCGTGCGACTCGGACTCCGAACTTCAGACCAGATGGGCTGGGCAAGGAATACCGGGGGGCTGACTCCTTTTTCCTCTTTCTTCTTTTCGTAAAAATACACAAAAATGTCCAATGCTATTTGGTCCGTGTAATTGCGTATCTTTGCATTAGTAAATATCATTTTTCACACGCCCCGCGGCCGACCCGGTCCACAATGTAAAGTCTATTCCGACAAGCTTAGAGTCTCGTTTTTACCGTTTACTGGCGTATGGGCGGGCCGCGCGAAAAGCCCTTCCGCAAACGGTTCGCCGCTCCGGTCCAAGCGGAAGCCAACGCGCGGACGGTTATGCCCGCCTGCGGTAGAGGCGGACCTGCTCACGCCCTTCCCGTCCGGGATGGGTTTGCCTGGGAACCCAATGTTCGAGCAGTTCAAAATACGCACCGAAGAGTTGGTCGAGTTCCGCCTCGCTGACGCCAAAGGGCGGCTCGTCGGAATCGGGTTCACGGTCTGGGTTGAGATAAAACATCGCCAGAAAATGGCCGCCCGGTTTCAGCGCCGCAGCGACGCTTTCTGCGTAGCGCTCGCGCAACACGGGATCGATGGCGCAAAAGCACGTGTGCTCCCATACCCAGTTAAAGGCGCACTGCCAGTGAGGAGGCAGCGCGAAGATATCCGCCAGTTCATAACGCTCGCGGCCCACCGCAGGGTGCTGCCGTGAACGCTCGATGGCGGATGGGGCGATGTCGATCCCCACGACCTCCGCCCCTGTAGCGGCAATGGCGCGCACATCGTGGCCCGGTCCGCAGCCCGGCACCAACACCGTGCCCGCGAGGGGGTGCGCCGCCAGATAATCGACCAGCTCCGGATGAGGGCGCCCCTTGTCCCAAGGCGAATCCCCGGTTTGATAACGCATTTCCCAATCAGTAGGCATGGCGTTGAAGAAACCGCGAAGAGCGGGCGAGATCAAGGCGATAATCCGGCGAGACCCGGGGGATGCGTGGCACATGCTCTAAAATTGCCCTGTTCCTTTTTTCGGAAAAGAATTCCCGAGCAAAGGATTGCGCTGCCGCGCCCCCGCCGTCATTTTATCAGAGTAAACCCGCGCGCGCTCACGGCCATGAACTTCCATCTCCGCACCCTTCTTCACACCTCGCTTCTGGCGTTGGCGCTTTGCCTTGCCCGCGCGGGGTGGGCGGCGGACGCGGGGGGAAAACCGTTGCGGATTCTCACCTCTTTCTACCCCATCTATGTCATGACGCTCAACGTCGTGGGGGAGACGCCGGGCGTGCGCGTGGAGTGCATGAGCGAGCCGGTGGTCGGCTGCCTGCACGATTACCAGCTCACCCCCGCCGACCTCAAGGCGCTCGGCGCGGCAGACATTTTTGTGATCAACGGCGCGGGGATGGAGACCTTCGTCGAGAAAGCGCTCAAGCAGTCGCCGCATCTCAAGGTGATCGAGGCGACCAAGGGGATGAAGCTGGCGTTTGCGGATAATCCGCACGTCTGGGTGAGCATCGGCGGGGCGATGGAAGAGACGCGCGCCATCGCCCGGGGACTGGCGGAGGCCGATCCCGCGCATGCCGCGGCCTACCTCGCGAACGCCGCCGCGTACGAGGCGCGGCTGGAAAAACTGCGCCGGGAGATGCACGCCGCGCTGGACGGGCTCAAGCACCGGGAGATTATCACCTTCCACGAGGCGTTCCCGTATTTTGCCAGCGAGTTCAATCTGAAGATCGTCGCGGTGGTGGAGCGCGAGCCGGGTTCGGAGCCGAGCGCCGGGGAGCTTGCCCGGACGATCCAGGCGGCGCGCAAGGCCAAGGTGAAAGCCTTGTTCGCCGAGCCGCAATACCCCGCCAAGAGCGCGGATGTTATTCAGCGGGAAACGGGCATCCCGGTGAGCATCCTCGACCCGGCGGTCACGGGGCCGAGGGAGCCGGAAAAAGCCCGGGATTCCTACCTCCGCACGATGGAGAAGAACCTTGCGGTGTTGAAGAAAGCGCTGGAAGATTAACCGCTCACCCCGAACCTGCGCGCATGCCATCCCCCACCGATCATCACAGAGGCCTCGCTCCCCACGGCTGCGGCGAATGCTGCACGAAGCTCGAGGGCATCGGCGTGACGCTCGGCGGCCACCGGGTCTTGGAGGATATTTCCATGCACCTGCACTGCGGCGAGCTCACCACGCTGGTGGGGCCCAATGGCGCGGGAAAATCGACCCTTCTGCGCACGCTCCTGGGCGAGGTGCCCCACACCGGCGCGCTTCATTTTCTGCCGGTGTTCGGGCATGGGCGGGAAGATGCCCCGGCGATGGGCTACGTGCCCCAGCATCTGGAGTTTGACCGCTTTTCGCCCATCAGCGTGCAGGACGCCTTCTCCGCCGCGCTCTCCCGCTGGCCCGTGGCGCTGCGGCATTCCCGGCGGGCGCGCATCACCGCACAGGAGGCGCTCGCGGCGGTGGATGCCGGGCATCTCATCGGGCGTAAACTCGGCCAGCTCTCCGGGGGCGAACTCCAGCGCGTGCTGCTCGCCCTCTCGCTCACCCCGGTGCCGAATCTGCTGCTGCTCGACGAGCCGGTCTCCGGCATCGACGTCCCGGGGCGCGAGATGTTCTACCGCACCGTGTCCGAACTGCGGCGGCGCTTCGATCTCTCCATCCTCATGGTCTCCCACGACCTCGCGGGCGTCACGGCCGTCTCCGACCGCATCGTGTTCCTCAACCGCCGCATCATCTGCGCGGGGCCGCCCGCCGTCGTCATCGCCAACCCCGAGGTGCGCCGGACGTTCGGGCTCGACCTCGTTCCGCCCCCTCCCCCTTCCGCATGAACCTCTGGCACGATCTCCTCTCGCGGTTGCCCTTTGAATGGGCGCAGTTTGGCTTCATGCGCACGGCGTTGCTGGCGGTCCTCATCGTCTCGCCGCTTTTCGCCTTGATGGGGACGCTCGTGGTCAACAACCGCATGGCGTTTTTCTCCGACGCCATCGGCCACGCCTCGCTGACGGGGGTGGGCCTGGGCGTGCTGCTCGGGCTGGCCAAGCCGCTTTGGGCGCTCACCGGCTTCGCGCTGCTGCTGGGCATCGGCATCATCGCCCTGCAACGCTTCACGCGCTCGGCCATGGACACCGTCATCTCCCTGAGCATGTCTTTCAGCGTCGCGCTCGGCGTGGTGCTGCTCTCGCGGGGCGGCAATTTCAACAAATTCAGCCACTACCTCATCGGCGATCTGCTGAGCATCACGCCCGCGGAGATCGGCCAGCTTTTCTTCACGAGCGTCCTCGTCGGAGGCGTTCTGCTGCTGGGCTACAACCGCATCCTGCTCATCGGGCTCAACGAATCGCTGGCGCGCAGCCGCGGCATGAGCGGGTGGTGGACGCAGATGCTCTTTTGCACCACCGTCGTCATGGTCGTGACCATGAACCTGAGCTGGGTGGGCATTCTCATCGTCAACTCCATGCTCATCGTCCCGGCGGCGGGCGCCCGCAACATCGCCCGCAACGCGCGCCAATACGTCCTCTACGCGGTGGGCATCGCGCTTTTCTCGGGCGTCACCGGGTTGATCGCCTCCTTCTATCTGGAGACCGCCACGGGCGCGACCATCGTCCTGGCGGCGATGGGCTGCTTCGTGGGGACGCTCGGCATCAAGGCCGCCCGGCGAGGGATGGCAGCGCAGGGGTGAGGGGCTACAAATAATAATCGAAATCCTGCTCGCGGCTCATCCAGCGGCGCACGCGGAAGACGTGGACGGGCTTGTGGTGCGGGTCCAGCGCGACGAAGTTGCGGCTGCCGTGCCAGAGGTAGCGTTCGTCACCCAGGAGGTCGTGGACCTGGTAGGTGTCGCTCTCCATCCAGCCGAAGCTCTCCACGGGGACGTGGATGTAGGAATCCTGCCGGTTCCACGGGTCGAGGCTGACGACAACAAGGATGATGTTGTCCCGGGACTCCGTCATCTTCCCATAGAAGAGGACGTTCTCGTTTTCCGCGCGGTAAAAGCGGAGGTTCGAGTACGCGTGGAGCGCCCGGTTCTCGCGGCGGATGCGGTTGAGGCGCGTGAGAAACTCCTTGATATTACCAGGCGCATTCCAGTCGCGCCCCTTGAACTGGTATTTCTCGCTGTCGATATACTCCTCCTTGCCGGGGATGGCTGCGTTCTCGCAGAGCTCATACCCGCTGTAAATGCCGTAAACACTGGAGAGCGTGGCCGCCAGCGCCGCGCGGATCATGAACGCGGGCCGCCCGCCCTGTTGCAGGTAGGTGGGCAGAATGTCCGGGGTGTTGGCGAAGAGGTTGCCCCGGAAATACTCGGCGGTATCCGTCTGGGTGAGCTCCTTGAAATACTCGGTAAGCTCGTGCTTGTTGTTGCGCCAGGTGAAATAGGTGTAGCTCTGGTTGAAGCCCACCTTGGCCAGCGCCTTCATCATCTTGGGCCGGGTGAACGCCTCGGAGAGGAAAATGGCGTCCGGATATTTCGCGCGCACTTTGCCGATCAAAAACGCCCAGAATGAGACGGGCTTGGTGTGCGGATTATCCACGCGGAAGGTTTTCACGCCATGCTCGCACCAGAAGAGCACGATGCTGGTGATCTCCTCCCAGAGCTCGCGCCAGTTCTCGTTCTGGTAGTCGAGCGGATAGACGTCCTCGTATTTTTTCGGCGGATTCTCCGCGTACTTGATCGTCCCGTCGGGACGCTTGAAGAACCACTCGGGATGCTCGTGCACGTAGGGGTGATCCGGCGAGCAGTTGAGCGCGAAATCCAGCGCCACCTCCATGCCGCGCTTGTGGATTTGCGCCACGAGCCAATCGAAATCCTTGAGCGTGCCAAGCTCGGGCGCGACGTCCTTGTGCCCGCCGCCGTTCGGGCATTTCTGGTGGCGGTTGCCGATGGCGTACGGCACGCCGGGTTCACCCGGTTCGCAAGTCACGGAGTTGTTTTTGCCCTTGCGATTGGTCTGGCCGATGGGGTGGATGGGCGGGAAATAAATCACATCAAAGCCCATCGCCTTGGCGTCGTCCACGCGCTTGATGCACTCCCGGAAGGTGGAGCCCTTCTCCGCGTGCCCCTCCGCGGAGCGCGGGAAAAACTCATACCACGCCGCGAACTGCGCGCGCTCGCGGTCCACCGAGACGTGCGGGTAAGGCAGGTATTCCGTGGAGAGCGTGCGGTCCGCCCAGGCGATCATGAGTCCCTCGAGCTCGGTCCAGTGCGCGATGGCGTCCACCTGCGCAGGCTCGGAAGCCTCGATCAACCTGGCGATCTCCTCCAGCCGCGCCTTATCCGCCGGCAGCAAGGCGCGTCCGGCGGCCCGGCGCACGATGGCCGCGCCTTCGAGCGTCTCGCTTTGCAGCGGGGTGACGCCACCCTCGTATTTCTTGCGGAACTCGTGCTGCCACGAACGGAACGGATCCCCCCACGCCTCGATGGTGTAATCGTAGGTGGCGTTCTCGAAGAGCGAACAGGTGGCGCGCCAGCGGTCGTTGATGAGCGGCGTCATGGGCGCCTCGTTCCAAGCGATGTCCCCCTGCTTGCGCCACTTGAGCAGCGCGCTCACGTGGTCGTGCCCGTCCTTGAAGACATCCGCCTCCACGACCAGATCATCCCCGACAATGCGTTTGATGGGGTGGCGTCCGCAGTCAAGGAGCGGCTCCAGGTTTTCGATAACGACGGTGGGCTGTTTCGGGATCATAAGCGCAAATTCCTCGCCGGACCGTGTTTTCCATTGGCCCCGGCTGTCATGTCCAGAGTTTCAGGCACTCCCCGAGCCCAATGCAAACCAAAAGCAGTCCGGGAACCCCCGAAATTTTGCGGGAGCCGCGCTAATCCACCTTGCGGCTGCGCAGCACCAGGAGCGCGCCGACGAGCGAAAGCACCGCGCCATAGCCAAAAGCGGCGGAGACGCCCACGGCAGTCCAGAGAAGCCCGACGAGGAAGCTCGAAAGCATGTCCCCCACGCCGTTGACGGTGGCCAGGACCCCGAAGGCCATGCCGTGATGTTGCTCGCCCACCAACTCGGCGCAAAGCGAGTCCTCGCACGCCTCCTCGACGCCGAGGTACATGCCGCCCACGGCGAAGATCGCAGCGTAGGTCCACAAATTCACGGGCAGCCAAATGATCCCCGCGCCCATCACCGCCGCCAGCGCATAGCCGCCCGCCAGCAGGCGGCGTTTGTCCATGTGATCGGCCAGCCACCCCGCGCCGAACGCCGAGCCTGCATAACAGATATTATGGAACATGTAGAGCGCTGCCGCCCAAGTGGCGGCCCCGCCCGCGCCGTACAGGGGTGCGAGGCGCTGGCTGGCGAGCAGGATCAGCAGCGTGTGCGAAAAATCCCCCGCGCCGAAGATTCCCACCGCCGCCAGAAAGCGGCGGAACTCCTGCGGCAGCGCCCGCAGCTTTTCGCCAAAGGAGATATGCGCCACCGGCAGCCGCTCCTGCTCCTTCACGGCAAACGCAATCAGGCATGCCGCGATGAGCCCCGGGATCAGCGTGACGGCAAAGAGCGTGGGGTAGTGGTGGTGAAAGAGCGGCAGAAGCACCACAGCCGTGGCCGGGCCGACGATCGCCCCCACGGTATCCATCATCCGCTCGAATCCGAACGCCCGTCCATAGGAGCTTTGGTCCACGGCGGCAGCCAGAAGCGCCTTGCGCACCGGGGTGCGGATGCCGCGCCCCAGCCAAGCCGCGGAACGGGCCAGCAGGACGTGCCAAGCGGCGGTGGCCAGCCCGAAGGCGGCGGTGCCGAGCGCCGTCACCAGATAGCCCGCAATAGCCACCGGCTTGCGGCGGGGCAGCCGGTCGGTGTAATAGCCGCTCCCCATCTTGGCAAAGCTGGAAAGGCCGTCGGAAATCCCTTCAATGGCCCCCAGCCAGACCGCCGCCACGCCAAGAGTGGCCAGGAAAGCGGGCATCACCGTTGTGGCGGTCTCGTGGGACCAATCGCTAAAGAGCGACGCCAGGCCGATGCCCAGCGTCGTGCGGTTCATCCAGGATTTGGATTTCATAAGCGAGGCTCACCCTACCTCAGGTCAAATGCCTGCGCACGCTGGTTTTTTTAGTGACTCATCTTGTTTTTATTTTATAAGTCAGTCCGTTACTTATGCGTCAAATGGCTTCTCCCCTCGACTTTTTTCTTTCTCCATCCACACAGCGAATGACAAGCCGCCGTTTGTTAAACCGGCTGCTTTTGCTTGTGGCCTTGGCCGCCCTTCCGCTTTCGGCCAGGGGCGTGGGGGATTTTCATATCGTCTTGAATGAAGGCGCCGCTCTGCAAGCGAATCCGGAAGCCGCGGCAGCCTTCCGCCGCGCGGCCGCCGAATGGGAAAGCCAGATCAGCGACCCGATCACCGTCACCATCAATGCCGATATGGGGACGTTTGCAGACCCCCGGACCATCGGCGAAAGTTACAGCACCACGCTCTGGGGAACCTACGACGAAATCCGCAATCAACTGGTTGCCGATTCCGTCGGCAAGCCGGGGAAAGCGATCATTTCCAGTCTCCCTACTTCGGCAACCTTCAGCGCCGATCTGCCTTCCGGCGTGTCGCTTGATGGCTGGATGTATGCCACCAAAGCCAACTTGAAGGCGATGGGATTCACGGGATTGGATATTCCAGACTTTGGCGGCGCCACCGACGGCGCCATCACCTTCAACCAGGCTTTCGCGTTCGATTACAACCGGAGCGATGGCATCACGCCCGGCACCATGGATTTTCAGACGGTCGCGTGCCATGAGATCGGCCACACGCTGGGATTTCTCTCTTCAGTGGACGCTTTGGATGGGTGGGACGGAGTCGGCCAGGCCACCCTGTCGGTAACACCCCTGGATCTCTACCGCTTCGCGGCGAATCAGGTGCCGACCACGGCGGAGCAGTTTGCCGCGGCCCAGCGCACCCTCAAGCCCGGCGTGGAAAGCGTGCTTTCTGATTCCGTGAACAGCTACGCCATGTCCACCGGGGTCATCCAGGGCGATGGCAACCAGGCGAGCCACTGGAAGGATGATGCGTTGACGGGGGATTTCATCGGCGTCATGGATCCGACTCTCGACTACGGCGTCATTGAGTCCCCCTCGAGCGCGGACTTCCAAGCCTTGAATTTGATCGGGTACGACATCGTCCCCGAGCCGGGTTTTGCGGGTCAATTCCTTGCATTAGGCGCTGTTTTTTTCGCCGTTTTTCAGCGCAAACGTGCGGTGTAACCCCAAGGGCAAACGCTGAGGGCCGCAATAGATTTGCGGGATCAAGTGCGTTCCCAAATGGAGTTTGGGAACGAGAGGGTAATCCGGCTCAAACGCCCCCTCCGTAATCTGCGAAATCTGTGAAATCTGCGGATAAAATGTCTTTTCCTGTCTTTCTGCGAACCTGAATCCATGAAAAACAGCCGCCGGTTTTTTCCACGGCCCTCCAGTTTTTTGATGCAATCGCCCTGACGTAACCCCCTTCGGCGGGCATTCCCTGCCGTGGGTTTGGCTACTGTTTGCGGGATTGCTCGCCTTCCGCAATGAGCTGCCAGAAGCCGGGTTTTTCCCCCAGCGTCCGGTCTTCCTCGACCATCGGCAGCTTGGTGCGGAAGAGAAAATCACGGATGGTGTTTTTGTGCAAAACGCGGTGGATGGTGACCCCTTCCGCCGCTTTTTCGAAATAAATCCGGTGATCCTTGGCGCGGCACCGGTAGAGCACTTTGCCGTCGCGCTCGATTTTTCCAAACCGCTCCGGATCGAGGTTGTCAATATTCTCGGGAAGAATCTGAAATTCCGCCAGCAGGTCGAGCTGGAGCTCCGTGGGGAGGGCGGACATTTCGGCGGCGCTGATTTCGTTGAAGACGATCTGGAACATGACGTGTTCACTCATAACCGGAAAAAGCCCGGCTTGCCAGCGCGATGTGAGGGGAGTTTCCATCAAAAGAGCTTGTGGAAAAAGCATCGCGTGCGCGAAACAGGGCGGATGGGGCTTTGTGTCCCCGGCATGCCTCGGCACAGGGAAAATTCCGGAATGTTTTTGAGCGTTCCTCGTGCTATGCTGTCTATATCCAAAAACGCACCCTCCCAAACCGGAACAACCCCATGATCAAAATCACCGAAGCCTTGACGGCGGAACACGCCGTCTTTTTGAACGTGTTCGACCAGATCGAACGCATGTTGCCGGAAATTTCCACGCTCAAGGAGGCAAGGCGAATGGCCTCGCTGGTGGAGGGGTTGTTAAATGGCCATGCCAGCTCGGAGGACAACTTGGTCTATCCCGTGTTGGACCACGCCCTGGAGCACGCGGGACAACTCCACCGCATGCACCAGGAGCACGAGGAAATCGACTTCCGCCTCAAACAAATCCATTCGACCAAAAGATTACCGCAAGCGCGGCTTCTCCTGAAAGCGGCCCTGGCGTTCTCGCGCGAACACTTCAAGGCGGAGGAACACTACATCTTTCCGGTTGTCGAAAAGATCCTACAGAGGGATACGCTCACCGGATTGGGGGAAGCCTGGCTGCAAAAGCGCGCATCCTGAGAAGGTGCGAATAAGCGCGGGGAAAACACTGCGGGCCGATCAGCGGATGCCGAAGAACAAATTCTTCAATTTTTTCCTCCACGAACGGAGCAGAAATTTCAACGGCCGTTTGGCGAGGCGCTCCAGTTCCTCCTGATGCTTCTTTGCGAGCTTTTCCCGGACCTTCCTGAACTCCACTTGCACAGCTTCGGGCGACAAGTTGGTCTGAAGCGGTCCCAGAACATTGGGTGCCAGGATGATGGAAACCAGTTCTTTGGGACGACGCACGCAGCGCAGTTTTACCGCAGCCTCCACAGGCATCGTTTCCTGGTCTTTTCTCCACCCGTGAAACTTCAAATGCACGGGGATATGCGAGACCAGGAGGCGTATGGCGCCCGCTGAGTCGATGACGACCCCCGTGTCTTGCACCTCCAACATGGATTTGAGTTCGTTGCTTCCGAAGGTCCGGACGTAGCGTTCCCCGTTCTCGTAAACGAGGCTGATGGAGTCGATCTCCAGGATGCACGGCTCTGTGCTAACGCCCAAAATCAAAGAAGTGCAGTCGCCCAGAGTCTGCAACGGGAAGGCAAGGGAGACGAAAACGGCGTCGGAGGTTTGCAGTTGATTCTGAATGGAGCCCCCCTCCTGCCCACCGCCCGCGCAGAGGGAAAGGTAGGCGGGGACCGTGGCGGTGTCGTCGGCGTCGTTCGCGGGTTCTTGCGGTGTGGTGCGCGCAAGACTCTCCGTGAGATCGAGGATTTGTTTGATGAATTGGTCGGTGTCGAGGGCGTCGGGGGTGTATCGCAAGGGGGCACCCTTGTATTCGATGGGGTCTGCGATGAGTTTTTCTTCGCCCCGCGCGGTAGTCCAGCTCAGGCGCGCCTTCGGGAATTCAGTGACGAAGGTGGAATAACTTTGCCGGAGTTGGCGGTAGGGCTGCTCGTAAAAGTCCTCGTTGTGGGTGCGCTCGGCCACTTGGCGGTATTTTTGCAGCGTCTTTGAAACGAGCTTGCCGGCGTACTGACAGGGCTGGCGCAGCGAGAAGTGCCCGTACCAAACACCGGGCAACATTTGGCAAGGGGCCTCAAAGCCGCCGGATAGGAAGCGATGGTTGCCTTGTTCAAGAAACCCGGTTTCCTTTTTTGCCAGTTCGCGCGGCACCAGGACCTTGCAGGTGACAAACGAGTCGCCATGGGTTTCGTTGAGATCGTAGTATCTGATCCGCTCGACGGGATTGAGGCTATCGGGACGGTCGTCGGGGTGCACGACGTAGTTGCGAAGCGGCGCCTTGAAGCAAACCGGCTTGCTGGAGGCGCCTGCCTGCACGAGGCCGCCGACCAAATCACCCTGAATAAACTCGTCAGCGTCCAGACAAACCACCCAGTCCGCGCCATACTCACAGACCGCCAGTTTCAACATCTGGTTCATGTGGGCGGTCTGGAAGTTGCCCACGGCGGAGTCGGAAAGGACGTGGAGGTTCAAGCCTTCCGACTGGAGGGAGCGGAGGATTTCCGGGGTGGCATCGGCGCTCCCATGATCCATCAGGATGAGTTGCTGGCAGTACGCGAGGGTATGTCGGACAAATGCTTCGATAATGTCCGCCTCGTTCCGGGCGCAAGCTATGGCCACAAGTTTCATGAAATGGTTCCCCTCATATATTGGCGCATGAACTCCCATCGCGCCATCCTGTAATCTCGGACTTATTTTTGTTTCATTTCATTAAAATCTGCCTGTGCGCGTGCCATTCCATGGCGCGCTGGAAGAGTGCCGCTTCATGGAAGAAAAAGATGTTCCCCCAAGCCTTGGGCGGCGTGCGCATGGTGTTCAAATAACAGGCGATGCCCTCGACGCCCTCGACCCGGCAAACGATCAAATTCCAGTGGTAGCCCCTCTGCCGCATTTCCGGCACCATATCTTCCAGGTGATTCAGGCTTCCGGCTCTGCCGAAGGTGAAATCCTTGGCCCAGAATTCGGCGCACACCACCGGGTATGAATGCGCCCCCATGCCGCGGATGCCTTCGAGTTCGTAGCCTTCAGTGTCGATTTTCACCAGGCCGATGTCTGCCGGGATTTCGCCGCTTTTGTGCAGGCTTTCCAGGCTCCGGACGCGCACGGGCACCCTTTCCGGGAAGACCAGATCCCCGGAGGTTTCACGCGGCAACAGCGTGTTGTAAACGGTGGGATCCCCGTATTTTCCCTCCAGCGGATCGGTGGCGATGCTCAGTTCCATGTCAGCATCCTTGGAACCAATGGCCATTTGCGCGGGATGGAAGTCTGCGTAGTGACCGAGCCGCAGCCGCAGCTTTTCAAACACGGGAGGGAATGGCTCAAAGGCATGGACGCTAAACCCGGCGTCCAGGAGATGCTCCGCCACGTCCCCCACATTCGCGCCGATGTCGATGCTATTGCGGCTCGGCAGGAAGGCATAAAGGTGCAGCATCAAATCCAGTTCGGGGTTGTCCGCCCGATATTGCGCGGAGGCGCGGTCCAGATTCGCGAAGGCAGCCGCCGGGTCTGCGGGCGCCAACCGAGCCTCGATGCGCTCCAACGCGGCGGCGGTTTGGGCAAAGCGAACATCCATTGCATCGCGGACGCCATCCACCTTGTTTCCAAGGGTGGCTGCCTGGTTTCCGAAGGTGGCAGCCAGGTTTTGGACGGTGGCTTCGAGCCGCGCAAAGCGGGTCCGGATTTCACCCAGCACATCCTTCAGGAGACTGGGAATCAATGCCCTGCGAAAAAACCGTGTGAAGACGTTTGCCATGAGAACGGTTAACTTGCGGGTTTCGCAAGGCGGTTTTAAGAAAGCAACTGGTCTTTTTTGACAAATACAACGTCCTGCTGGATGGGCATCCCGTTTCTGGGCGAGCGCCAGCCGCCTGCTTCGTCGAAGTAGCGGTAGCCCAGCTCGTCCAGCCAGTTGAGCATTTCGAGGAAGGTTTTGGCTTCCTTGGAGTGGCGCAGGAAGGTGAGTTCCACGAGGATGACGGTGATGTGATCCAGCAGCCGGGCCGCACCCTCCAGCGCGAGGTGCTCGGCATACTGCACATCGAGCTTGAGCAACCCGGCTCCGGCGAGCTTCTTTCTTTGGGCAAGAGCGTCCAGGGTGATGACCGGGACGCTGACTTTTTCGTAAACCCGCCCGTCTGCGGCGTCACTCATGAGGCTGCTGCCATACATGTCGTCGGAGATGTGGAACTCCATGCGCCCCTCTTGATTGGAAACGGCGGCCTCTTCGCACTCAAAGTCCGGATGCTGCTCGTAATGCCAGGCGCTCCGGGCCCGGTAGCGGCTCATCAGCGGGTCGATGAGGATGTAGCGCGCCTTGGGGAATACCTTGTGGCACAAGTCCGACCAGAGACCGCTGGACGCGCCCACATCGATGACGAAATCGGGGGCGAACCCGGCCTCCCGCAGCCGGGAAAGTGCGCGGTGGGTCGCGAAGAATTCCCAGTGAATCTCCTTGGGAACGGGAAGATCGATCCAAGGTGGGGTGACCTTGCTGGTCCGTTGAAAAAGCGTTTCAAAACGACGGTCGGCAGGCTCGCCGCCTTCGAGCGAGTGCCAAATCCAATCGGCGATGCCTTCCGAGGAAAACGCGGCGGCGGCAGCGGCGGCATTCGCGCGGTGCTTTTGCTGGGACTCCGGGGCGCACAAGGCTTCCACGGCGCGCCGGAAGTTGGCCGTGTCGTAGTCGCACACGGCGCCGATGTCAAAGCGCCGGACAAAATGCGTCGCCGGGTTCTCCTGGTTGGAAAGCACCAGGATGGGAATGTTCGCGGTGGCCATCAGGTAGGGCATGCGCGAGGGGAGGCTCAGCTCGGCCTGCCACTGGTGCGTCTCGCAGGGAGCGGAACAGGTGGAGGGGACGATGGCGAAAGCGTAATCGCGCAGCAGGGCTTGCAGCTTTTGCTCGGCGACGAAGCCCCGGACCCGGATGCCATCTTTGGCCAGTTCCGCCTCGTCGTAGGCGAGCATCTGTTTGGCCGTGTTGCCATACCAGTCGATCGTGATACCGCTTTCGCGCACCACGCTGCGCAACGCGTCCAGCCAGCTTGCGGACCAGATATTGCCGATGAGCACGCCCTTGGCGTCATCACGCTTGGCGGGGGGGGCAACCGGAATGGCATGGATGAACTCCGGGGTGACGGTGGGCGGGAGAATCCAGATTTTGAGCCCGAATTTCTTCTCATACTCGTCGCGCATTTCCGGACCGACCGCCAGACGCAACTGTGCCTTTTCCAGCAACTCCCGCATGAGGGAATCAGGAATCCCCTGGCAATGGATATTCTGGTCGTCGAGCAGATAGACGCAGAGGGGGGCGCCGGTGATTTCATGGGCCGCAATGGCGGCGAGAGCGTCGTCGGGATAAAACGGGACACAAAGGATGCGGCGGATCTGGCAGGTGCACAAAGCAGCGCCGACCTCGAGGAACGCTTCGGTGCGGGACTTCCCTTGGTGGTGGAGCTGAATCTGAACCTCGCCAAGCGATTTCCCGCCAAATTGCGTCCGGGAACGCAGGCTCATCAGATTGGAAGCGCCGCCAAAAATCCGCGCCAAGAGCACACCCGTGCCGTGATCAGAGCAGATTTCGTTATGCGTGATGAGCAAATCAAATTGTTTGCCCTTCGCGGGCAAGGCACGGCCAGCCAGGGCTGGACCATGAGGCTGGTTTCCCCCGCCCACCTGCCCCCCATGGCGAAGCAGTATCTCCATTTTGGCGTCGAGAGCCTGGAGAAGAGAGCGGTTCTCATTTTGAATATCCTTGAACAAGCTCCGGATGATGGATTTGCGGAAGAATTTGCTGATGAAATTTGACATTTTATGCTTTTTCTAAAGGGGGCGCGATGGAAGCTCTCACTGGGAATCCAGCGGCACCGCTGCTCACTTGCATTTCCAAGGCTGCCGCTTAACAAAGCCAGTCTGTTAAGCAGGAATCCTTATTTTCGATGGTGGCATTTTGTCAAGCTGGAAACGGCTTGGACAGCCCGTTGGAAGCCGACTCACTCTGAGCGCTTGTGAAAAAAGCGGGGGAATGCATGCGGGAGACCTCCCCGCATGCAGGAATCCTCGCCCGTCTGCGAAATATTTCTTGTGTCGTTGTCGGGGGGAACATTATGTTTGTGGGCGAATTAACGGGGCACAGAATTCCCGTTTTCAATACAGCAATGAGCTTATCGATGGAAAAAAGAATTTTGGCCGCCGCTAATACTTTGGCGCGCCTCTTTTTTCCCCTGATGCGGCGGGGCCAATCTCACGCCCACAGGAAGGGCTCGATCACGCCAGGCAACTTCTCCCCGGGACGATCCTATTGTTAATGAAAACCCATCAGGAGAAATCAATCCTCGACAATTGCGGCTTGGATGGGTTCTTTCTCTTTTATTAGAAATCAATATACTCCCGGACTATGACTGCGTCTCTTTGCCCCAACCTGACTGAACCGGAAACCGAAAAGCTGCTCGAAAAATTACGCTCGGGGACCCAGGACCGTACCGATCTCAAGGCGGCTCTGCTCTTGAGGGGGGAACCGCAGCAAGCGCTTTTCGCGCTCGCCCGCGCCCGCAGGGAAGGGTGCTTTCCGGAAAACCAGGTGGAGATTCGCAGCGTCATCGAGCTCTCAAACATCTGCCATCAAAGCTGCAAGTATTGCAGCATGGCAAAGGGGTCAGGCATCAAGCGCTACATGATCACCAAAGACGCCGTGCTGGCCATGGCCGATTTTCTTTACGCGAACGGACGCCGCGTCATCCTCCTTCAATCCGGAGAAAACGGCTCGCCGAACTTCGTGAATTTTGTGACGGATTGCGTGCAAGAGATCAAAACCAAGCATCCTGAAGTCGAGATCATCCTGTGCCTTGGAAACCTCACTCGCGAGCAGTATCAAGCGCTCCGGGCTGCAGGCGCAGACCGCTATGTTCTGAAATTTGAAACGGCCAATGAAGGCTTCTATGCAGACTGGAAGCAGACAGATACCCTGCCAAAGCGCCTGGAATGCCTGGAGACGCTTCTGGAGCTGGGGTTCAAAGTCGGCACCGGCAACATGGTCGGCATGCCCGGCCAGACCTTGGACCACATCGTTGACGACTTGATGCTCGTGGGAAAATACAATCTCGCCATGATGAGCTGCACGGTCTTCATTCCCGGCGAAGCCTGTGTTTTCCGGGACGAACCCAAAGGGGACGTCGAAACCGCGCTCAACTTCATCGCCCTCATGCGGATATTGTATCCCAGCCGCCTCATGCCGACCACGAGCTGCCTTGAACAGGCCAAGCCGGGGGGCCTGCTGGCGGGCCTCATGGCGGGCGCCAACACCGTCACCATGCACGATGGCACGCCGGAGCACTTCGCCGCCCTTTTCCCGATCTACTCCAGCAAACGCGTGACGCCCAACAAGGGCTTGGTGGCGGAGATATTGGCACAGGCAAACCTGACAGCCGCGCCCGGCCCCTTGCGCTAGAGCTAGGCGGGAGCACACGCCGGCAAGTTTTGCCGGGGTGAAATGCGCGAGCCCCCGGCGGCATCCAAAAACCGTTCCCAAGAGAAACCCTCCTTGTGAAGACAAGGAAGCGGGAAGACGCAGGCTGTTGGAACCGGCAATCAAACCAGCGGGAACCCGGAGGGCCACCGGCAAAGCGCCGCCCATGGCTCAAGCGCCGCCTTGCCCCGTGGGGGCTGGGGCTTCTCTTGCTCCTCCTGGCGGCGCTGGACTCCCCGGCCGCGACGACAACCCAGGAACAGGCGCGTCTGGCCGTAAAAAGCTGGATCGCCGCAGACGCCGCACCGTTGGGAGCCTCCCTCGGCACGCAAATTCTCAAGACGGAAACCATCAACGGAACCGATGGGAGCCCGGAATATTTCGTCGTTTATCTCACCTCCAACGGGACCGCGATTTCAGGATTCGTGATCGTCAGCGGAGACGACTTGGCGGAGCCGATTGTGGCCTTCTCCAAAGGAGACCACTACGATCGAGGAACGAACACCCCGCTGGGCGCGCTGGTCTCCGGGGACCTCCCGGCGCGCGTCGCCGCAGTGCGCACGGCAAACAAAGCCAAAGGGGAATTCGTTTCCAGAACGGCGCACGCAAAAGGCAAGTGGGACGCGCTTCTGAAATCATCCTCACTGGATGCCAGACCCTCCTCCCTGGATACTTACCTGCAAGGTGTCTCGGATGTACGCGTCGCACCGCTGACCGCCTCGCTCTGGGATCAACTGGGCCTCAACAACGAAGGATGTTACAACTACTACACGCCGCCTTACGCCGCAGGGGCCGCCCAGAACTACCCGAGCGGCTGCGTCGCAACGGCGCTGGCCCAGCTCTTGCGCTATTACAAATATCCCACGTCCGCCGTGGGAACCCCCAGTTTCAGCATCACCATTGGAGGATGGGCGGCGACACGCAGCCTGAGGGGCGGCGACGGCGGAGGGGGAGCCTACCGCTGGGACGACATGATCCTGCAACCGACAAGCGCCGTCACGGAAGCGCAGCGCCAAGCCATCGGGGCGCTCATGTATGACGCGGGGCTCAGCGTGAACATGCAGTATAACTCCCTCGCCAATGGAGGTTCCGGGACGGACACCCTCCTGGCCAAAAACGCGCTGGTCCGCGTGTTCCAATACAGCAACGCCGTGGCTGGCTACAACAACGCTGCGGACATCGGCACGGGGTTGCCGGGCATGGCGAATCCCAACCTGGATGCGGGGCTCCCCGTCCTTCTGGGA
>Ga0118677_10004814_pt1 | contig 24200 bp, 11 predicted proteins | sample AliMusrvi5mmetaG_FD_86154 | JGI IMG/M metagenome (GOLD analysis project Ga0118677, IMG submission 86154)
GTGCCCAAGGCCGCATCGTGTTTGCCGAACCGGCGCTGGAGGCGCTGGCCAAAGTGGTGTCCGACGAGATTTGCCGCACCTGCGGCGTGCGCCTGGCAACCGCCACGGGCAAGCCGGAGGCCGGTGACATCGGCCTGCAACTCGACCCGCAACTCAAGGGCGAAGCCTACCGCCTGGAGGTCACCGACCGCGCCGTGGTGAGCGGCGCGACCTATCAGGCCGTCGCGCTCGGCACCACCACCCTCGAGCAGGCGCTGCAAGTCAAGGGTGCCACCGTGAGCCTGCCGCACCTCACGGTGAGCGACGCGCCGGACTACAAGATGCGGGCCCTCCAGATGTGCATCAAGCACCAGCCCAATCAGATGTCCAAGGTCAAGCAAGGCGTGGACCTCTGCCGGCAGTACAAGCTCAACACTCTCGCTCTGCACTGCGGCGTCTTTCAGATGTTCTGGCTGGTGTGCCCGAGCTTCCGCGAGACCCCGTCCTTCAGCAACCCGGATGGCGGGGTGTTGTACAGCCCGGAGGAATGGAAAGATCTCGTCGAGTACGCACGCCTACGCGGCGTGGCGATCCTGCCGGAATGGCAACCGGCGGATTTTGTCCACTACACGCAAGGCTGGTTCTACAAGGCCTGCAAGTTCGTCCCCGACTTTGATGAGACCAAGCAGACGCTCCTGGACAGTCCGAAGTTCTGGGCGGCGCTCGACGAGATGACCGGGCAGCTCGCGGAGATCTTCCACACCTCCGAATACATCCATGTCAGCGCGCTGGACGGCGAGACCGGCCCGCTGGAAACCGCACAGGACAAGGCATTGATGCAACGAGAGGGGTTGCGCAACTCGTCGGACGTGTGGGCCTGGGTGCTCAAGCGGTTCTACGAGATTAACAAAAAACACGGCAAGCAGACGATGGCTTTCGAAGGCGTCCAGGCCGACGCCGCAGCTCACGTGAAACTTCCAAAGGACGTCGCCTTCTTCGCCTATCAGAGCTGGTATTACCCCGCCGACCAGATGGTCGCCGACGGCTATCGCGTGCTCAACGCCGCCTGGCGGCCGCTCTATACCTGCGGCGGATATGGAGCCCACGAAATCTACAACTGGAATCCGCGGATCCTGTGGAATAACTGCGACTCGGGCATCAATGTCCACGTGCCGAAGAGCGACCTGCTTCTCGGTTCGCTGCTCTCGACCTGGGAGGGCGGCGAACTCGGGCACATGGAACTCCTCACGGACCGCGGCGCCGCGATGTCCGAACGCTGCTGGAACGAGAACGCCGGCAAGACATGGGAAGACTTCAGCCGCCGCCTGAAGCCGACCATGGCGCGGTTGGAGGCGCTCCAGTATCCCATGGGCATCACCATCGACGGGTTGCTAGATGCATCGGTCCTGCCCCTCGGCTGGCCCCAGCCCGGCAAGGCCGCCTGCGGCGACAAGCTCACGATCACGATGAAACCCAACGTCCCGGACGTGAGGATCTATTATTCTCTGGGTTCCGCGCGACCGGGACCGGCAGACCCCACGAGCAAGCTCTACGAAGGCCCGCTCACCTTCACTAACAACTGCCCCGGCCTCTTCGTCGCCCAGTGCTTCGACGCCGCAGGCAAGCCCGTCGGCGGCTCCTACATGAAAAACTTCGTGCAATTCCCCATCCAGATGACGATCGAGGGTGCGGACGAGAAATTTGACTCATGGGGACGGTCGGTTGGGCGCACATTCAAAGCCTACCGCGAGAAGGTGGTGGTGAAGTTCCACACCCCGACCGGCGAGAAACTGCGCTACCGTACCACGCCGCCCGATGCCCAGCCGCCCACGCCGGACCTGGAATACACCGGCCCGATCACGATCGACAGGACCACCTCCTTCTGGGTCGGCAAGGGCAAGGAAGGCTATCAGCTTCAGACGAGCTTGGGTGATGACGGCTACAGGCCGAACCTGCTCACAGACCCGGCTGTGGAAGTCACGGTTGAGCCCGCAGGGATCGGCGATAAGAAATTCATCGTGGACGGCTACGCCGACCCTAACTCCCACTGGAACGGCGCCGGAGAGCGGGCGTGGGCGAAGTTCAAGCTGCCCAAGGCCACCAAGATCAACAAGCTCGAAGTGTGCTGCTGGTGGGGCGACGGCCGCGCCTACCGGTATGACGTCGAAATTTCGATGACCGGCAAGGATGGCGAGTGGAAACCGATCGTGGATATGAAGCAGAACGCGAAGCCGGGGGACGGCGGCTACACCCACAAGTTCGATCCGGTCGAAGCGCAATTCATCCGGATCAACATGTTCGGAAACACGGCCAACGGCCACAACCACCTCTGCGAGGTCAGGGCCTACGCGGCGGAGTAACACGGGCAGGCGACATACAGATGCCCGGAAGCCAGCAACCCCATTTTGTTCCGCCCTCCAGTCCGGTCACCAGCCCTTGCAACGGCCTTCACATGAAAAGCAAATTCCTAGCGAGGCTTCGCCTCAGACCCAAGACCCAAGACTTCAAGACCCAAGACGAAGAATTTGACCTAACGACAACAACTTTGGCTTTTCAAGGACTCTAGCAGTCAATAGTCATACAATCCTCAAAACAATGAAAATCACTACAAGCGCGGTCCTCGCACAAATCCTAGCCATGACGATGCCGCTGCATGCGGCAACGAGTGATTGGGACCCATCCACCAGCCCGACCCTGAGAAGCGATCAGCCGCAGGATTTGCTGATTCATGGCAGGGCATTTGAACTCTATCAGCACGGGGTGCGAACGCAATGGGGATACCAGAAACCACAGCAGGATATATTCGTTGTGGTTCATCCCAAGAATGAGCGCAAGAACGCACCCCTGTACGTCGTGCTGCATTCCGCGGGACACGATGTGATTGCAGCCCTGAAATGCACCAACAACGTCGGCAACCACGACATCTATCGCTCGCCGGATGATTTCTACGCGCTTTACCTCGATTGCCGGGCCAACATGGGCGACTGGTGGTGGGGCGGCATGCATCTTGGCGATGCGGAGTTGACCAAGAAGAATTCCGGCCCGGACCCAATGCCAGTGGAGAGGCGGGTGGTGGATTCGATCAAATGGGTGATGGCGAAATACAACATCGACCCTAACCGCGTCTATCTCTCTGGAAACTCGATGGGTGGAAGTGGCACGCTTGGAATCGGCCTGCGCAACGGCGACATGTTCGCGGCGATCAAGGCCAACGTTCCAGCCGGCATCGAACATGCTTCCAATCGCATGTGTTTCCCGCCACAAGGGGTTCCCGCAAAGGTCGCGCTGGCGGATCCTCCGGTGGTGATCGACTATTCCGCCCAGAATGATGGTTGGTCTGCCGGTCATGATCGGTTTGTCAAGGCGATGAATGAGCGGAAATATGCGCTCTGTTTTTATTGGGGCCCCTTTGGCCACGCCAACAACAGTGCGGAGATGGAGAAAATCAACGATTTGATCAATTCATTTGACTGGCTGGGCGTGAGGAAAAACGAGGCCTATGCGGTTTTCACCAATGCCTCCTGCAACGACAAGCTGCCGTGGCCGGATGATATGGGAAGCAAGACTGCGGGTCAGATCAACGCGTTTTTCCGCTGGAAATGCCTCGGTGATACCCGGAATAAGCTCGAGATGGCACTGTTGTTGGTCACTCCGGCGGATCTGAAAACGACTTTCCAAATACCCAGCCAAGCCACCGCGGACGTCTCCCTGCGCCGGATCCAAAATGGTCAAATCAAGCCCGGCGGCCCATTCCAATGGACTTTTGGAACCGCGCAAGGTGCAGGCAAGGCCGATGCCGACGGACTCATCACCATTCCCGGATTGACGATCACTTCCGTCCCGACCAAGCTAACCGTTACCAAATAGCCCAAGCATGTATGCTGCCGGACGCGATCTGGGCACCTACGCCATGGCGCACCACTACTACGTCGTTTCTTGGGTCCGGTGCGGGTCATGAAGGCCCACTGACCCATTCGCAAACAAACAAACAAGACGATCAGATCATGAAACGCATTCCGCTTATTGGTGCCTGCCTTGCCATCGGCACGTGGTTCATGTTGGTGGGTGGCATCTCGGCCGGTGATGCCGTGGGCGAGGCGGTCACGCTCCGGGTGGACGAGGGCCCAGGACATGGTGTCGAGGTCCTTGCCCGAGGAAGTGTCCTGCTTCAGTCGCCCGCCAGCGGATTGTGGTCGGTGGCTACGGCTTGGAAGGACGGCTGGCCCGATGCCTGGCATCACGCGCACCCGGAAAAAGTGGACAAGGCAGGCCAGTGGACGATCGTCTCCGGACATCTCGACCTGGCGCAGGGGCGCCTCGATTTGCGCGACGCCTATCAGTCCCGGGGCAGCCTGATCCACTGCCTGCGGCGATTCACCTGGCGCGGCGACAAGCCGCTGCCGGTCTGCACCCTCTCGGTGCGATGGATGATTCCTGGAGCGGTGCACGTGAAGCCGCTGCTCCCAGGCATCATTTACTACGGCAACCCGATGGGCGGGCGGACTCCCGAAGCAATCGCCGATTTCACGGTGGCCGTTCATCGGGGAAATCCGGGAGAGGAGTCGATTTTTGAGGAGCACCGCTATCCGGTCCCCATGGCGGTCGCGGAATGGCAGGATGGTGCCATCTGGCGTTCGGCGGCGCTGCATGCCATCCCATCCAGGGTGCCCGGCGGACATCAGCCGGACCAGTGGTGGTCCTTGGGTGTGGTTTCGCACGAAGGCGAGACCGAGTTGGTTCAGCTTTCCGGGCCATGCGCGGCGAACGGCCGCCGCAGTGTCGTGAAGACCTTCGCGCATGGCGCACTGGACTATCCGGAAACCTGGATGGAGTTCAAGCCGGGCGATGTGGTCGAAAAGACGTTCTACCTCCAGGCTTGCCCGGTCGTCGAACAGGGCTCGGGATTTCGACAACCGGTGCAGGCGGCCCTGGCCCTGCACGCCCCGTTCAGCCTGGACGGCTTGCCAACCTTTGAGCAGATCTTGCGCGACAAGTATCGGTTTGCCTGTTCGCGTTTTCGCGAGCGACCTAACGACCCGGGTTTTGAGATGTATCCCGATGCCGATCCTAACCGCCCCCGTTATGTGATGGGCTGGTGCGGGCAGGCCGAGGCCGCCGGCCCCAGCCTGCTCGTGCTTGCCAAACGGCTCGGCGATCCGAAGGCGCTGGACATGGCAAAACGGTCACTCGATTTTCTAGCAACTGCGCCGTTTGACGGCGCGGGTTTCCAAGTCGCTTACGATGCCGGAACGGGCCAGTGGAGCGGGCAGGACCCCGTTTCCATGGGCCAGGCGATGGAGAGCTTTGCCCGCGCTATCCGCACGGCCCGGACCATGGGCGGCTGCGATATCAAGCGCTGGGAGGCATTTCTCAAGAAGGCGTGCGAGGTGCAGTCGACCCGCATCCTCGCCGACCAATGGCGGCCGCAGTCAACGGCGGAAGCCTATTTTGTGTCGCCCCTTTGCCGGGCCTACGAGCTGTTCGGCGACGAGAAATTCAAACGGGCGGCCCTCAAGGCTGCCGAGCATTATGCGAATCGCCATCTGGCAATGGTCGAACCGTATTGGGGCGGCAGTCGCGACGCCTCCTGCGAGGACAAGGAGGCGGTCCAAGTGGCCCTGCAGGCGTTCGTCGCCGCGTATGAGATGACGAAGGATCCGCGGCACCTTGCGTGGGCCTCTCATGCGCTGGACGCGCTGTTGACTTGGACGATCATGTGGGACATCCCCATGCCTCCAAGCCGCTTGGGCGATCACGCGATCAAATTGCACGGCTGGACGACGGTTTCGGCGCAGCATCACCATGCCGACTGCTACGCCATCGCCGTGACTCCCGAAGTCTGGCGCATGGGAGAGTACCTGCGGCGCAACGACCTGAAGCGCTTGGCCGCGGTGATGTTCCGCAGTGAAGGCCAGTTGATGGACCCCTCGGGAAGCCAGGGGGAGCAGATCAACTATACCAATTGGTCCGCGACCGGGGAAAAGAACTTCTTTCGCCTGCGAGGCAGCTACAGCGAAGGCTATTCGCCCTTTTGGATCACAGCCCATTTTCTAACTGCCGCCGCTGAGTTTGAGAGAATGGGAGTTGATCTTGATCGGCCCACCATCGGCGCGGATTAGAGTGGCCCATTTCCAGAGTCAGTCGCCATGGGTAACCCGGGCGGCTTCAACACAACGATCATTGCTTCAACATCGAAACAAAACCCATCCATGAAAACCATCCCAAAGTATTCCGCCGTCGCGCTCGTCCTGTGTGCCTGGACCACGGCAGCGCCCATTGCCCAGCCCTCCGCCCCCGCCGAATTGGACCGCAACAACGTCGTTTGGACGACGCCTAGCAAAAATGCCGCCGGCTCAATGCCCATCGGCAACGGCGAGGTCGCCCTGAACGTCTGGGTGGAGCAAGACGGCGATCTGCTGTTCTACATCGCGAGGACTGACGCATGGAGTGAGTGCAACCGCCTGCTGAAGCTCGGCCGCGTTCGCGTCAGCCTGTCGCCCAATCCGTTCGTCCAAGGGCAGCCGTTCCGGCAGGAGTTGAGGCTTCGCGACGGGCAGATTGTCGTCACAGCGGGCGATGCGACGTTGCGCGTGCTGGTCGATGCCGACGCGCCACTGATCTACGTGACCGGCGAGAGCAAGACGCCTCGCGGCGTCACCGCCAAACTTGAAACGTGGCGCACCGAGCGGCACGTGCTAACAGGCGTGGAACTCCAATCGAGTTGGACCATGCACAGCGCGCCCGCATCGATCGAAGTCTGGGAAAGCCCCGATGTGGTGAGCGATTCCACGCCCGACGCTGTGCTCTGGCATCACCATAACGAATACTCCGTCGTGCCGCTGACGCTGAAGCACCAGGGTCTTGAATCACTCGCCAACCTGGTGCGCGATCCGCTCTTGGATCGCACGTTCGGCGCACAGATGTCCGGCAAGGGGTTGGTGAAGGAAGGCACTAGCGGTTTGAAGTCTAACGAGCCAATGACGCAATTCGCTCTAACTATCGCCACCCACTCGGCGCAGACCAAGACCGTCGCCGAGTGGCAGGGCCAACTGGCCGCCATCGCTGGCAAGGCCGACGCGGCGATCGCGGTGCAACGCACGGCCGCGTGGTGGAATGCGTTTTGGGGGCGGAGTTGGATCTTCGTCAAAGACGCTCCGACCGCCGCGCCTTTGCCCGTCACCAGCGCGTACATCCTCCAGCGCTGGATTACGGCCTGCGCGGGACGGGGAAACTACCCGATCAAGTTCAATGGCTCCCTGTTCACGGTCGACCCGAAGTTTGTTGACGGACCACTCTGGCAAGCATTCAGCCCCGATTGGCGCGCCTGGGGAGATTGCTATTGGTGGCAAAACACCCGCTTGCCATACTTCCCGATGATCGCCCGCGGTGATTTCGACGAGTTGTCGCCGCTGTTTCGCCTGTACCGCGACGTCCTGCCGCTGTGCAACGCCCGCTCGCAGATCTATCACAACGTCAAAGGCGCGTATTTCCCCGAAACCATGACCATTTTTGGCACCTATGGCAACGGCGACTACGGTTGGGACCGCCAGGGACACCAGCCTAACGAAGTGCTCTGCCCATACTGGCAGTACGCGTGGCAACAGGGGTTGGAACTCGTCGCGTTGATGCTCGACTACTACGAATGCACCGAGGACTCGAAGTTTTTGAACGATGAACTCATCCCGATGGCGCACGCCGTCTTGCAATACTTCGACACGCGTTTCAAGCGCAGCCAGGACGGCAAGCTCGTCATCAGCCCGACCCAGGCGGTGGAAACCTACTGGTTAGACGTGGTCAACGACACGCCGACCGTGGCCGGGTTGAACGACGTGGTCGGCCGGTTGCTTGCGCTTCCGGCGACTGCCGTGCCCGCCGCCGAGCGCGAATACTGGCAAAAGATGAAGACCGCCACGCCGCCGGTGCCGCTGTGCACCGACGCTGGCAAGACCTGGGTTCCGCCCGCTGAAAAGTTCAACCCGCAACGCAGCAACTGCGAAAACCCCGAACTGTACGCCATCTGGCCGTTCCGTTTGTTCGGCGTGGGACGGCCGAATCTCGAAACCGGCGTCGAGACATTCCGCCATCGCGCCGAAAAGGCGTCGTTCGGTTGGCAATACGACGGCCAGAGCGCCGCTCTGGTCGGCTTGGCCGACGAGGCCAAAGCCATCCTGTTAGGAAAGATCCGCAACTCCCACCCCGATTTCCGCTTCCCGGCCATGTGGGGCCCTAACTACGACTGGATCCCCGATCAAGACCACGGCAGCAGCATCATGCTCACGCTGCAATCGATGGTATTGACGACGGCCGGCGACAAGATCCTCGTGTTGCCGGCGTGGCCAAAGGAGTGGGACGTGTCATTCAAGCTGCACGCGCCGGGAAAAACCATAGTCGATTGCGTCTATCGTGGAGGGAAGATCGGGAAGCTCGAGGTCGTGCCGAAGTCGCGCGCTCAAGACGTCGTGCTGCCGCCGTGGCTGACGCCGACCCCCGGCGCCCCGGTTGGAAGCAAGCCATGATGCAGCCACTTGCCGCCAGTATTCTGTTTCACGCCAGCGGCGCCATGCCGGCTGCCTTCGGTTATGCCCCGCAATCCCCATTTCCCCGCTCTGCGCTCCGGCCACCCGGCTCTTTCAACGGCCTTCACCGCACAAGCCATTTCTTAGCAATCGTTGGAATTTCATGACAACATGCCGCCATATGAGTTCAAAACTCGCCGCCAGGCTTGCCGCCACAGCGATGCTGCTGTCCGCACCCGCCGCCATCTGCGCCGATGCGGCGCCGCCTGTGCCCTTCGGTCCCGTGCCATCCGCGCGCCAAATGCGTTGGCATGAGTTGGAGGTTTACGGCATGGTCAACTTTTCAACCGTCACCTTCTACGGCAAGGAATGGGGCTACGGCGACGAGGAGGCAGCCAAGTTCAACCCGGCCGAATTCGATGCCTTGCAGATTGTCCGGGCCGCCAAGGCCGGCGGCCTCAACGGTCTGATCATTGATGCCAAGCACCATGGCGGGTTCTGCCTGTGGCCTAGCAAGTACAACGAGACCTACACCGTGAAAAACTCCCCCTGGCGCAACGGCAAGGGTGACATGGTCAAGGAACTCGTCGATGCCTGCCGCGCCGAAGGATTGCAGGTGGCCATGTACTTGTCTCCATGGGACCGCAACCACAAGGACTACGGCAAGCCGGAATACATCACCTATTACCGCAACCAACTGACCGAATTGCTTTCCAACTACGGAGCGGTTTTTGAAGTGTGGCTCGACGGCGCCAACGGCGGCGAAGGCTGGTACGGCGGGGCGCAAGAGAACCGCGTCATCGACAAGCGGACCTACTACGACTGGCCAGCCACCTATGCCCTGATCCACAAGCTTCAGCCCGATGCTAACATCTTTTCCGAGATTGGCTCCGAGGTGCGCTGGAACGGCGGCGAGGACGGGGTTTCCGGCGATCCCTGCTGGGCAACCTTCACTCCCAAATACCGGGGCACCAACGAGGAACTCAAAATCAACCCGGCCACCGGATACTTCCACGAAATCCCTAACGGAGATGGCAATTACCCCGAAGCCCCCAACGGCCACCGCAATGGCAATTTCTGGATCCCCGCCGAAGCCGATTTCCCCTTGCGCGACGGCTGGTTCTGGCATCCCGGTCGCCAGACCAAATCGTCCTCCCAGCTCGTCGAGCGTTACTTCACGTCCGTCGGCCGCAACAGTGCCATGGACATCGGGATCGCCCCCGACCGGCGCGGATTGATCGATGATCCTGACAGCGCCGCGCTCAAGGGCTTTGGCGACCGGATCCATGCCATCTTCAAGACCAACCTGGCGCAGGGTGCCAAGGCCACCGCCTCCAATGTCCGCGGCAATGCCAATGCCTATGCCGCCGCCCATGCCCTCAATGGCAAAGCCAAGTTCCAAACCTACTGGGCGACGGACGACGGGATCAAGGATGCCGAGCTCGTCCTCGATTTCGGCAAGCCGGTGGAGTTCAGCGTCGTCAGCCTGCGTGAGCCGATCCAACTCGGCCATCGCATCGACCACTGGGCGCTCGACGCCTGGAAGCATGGCCAGTGGCGGGAATTCGCCGCCGGCACGGGCATCGGCGCGCGTCGGCTGTGGCGCGGCCGACCGGTCACCAGCGACAAGCTCCGGCTCCGTCTGGTCAACGCCTCCGCCTCTCCCGCCCTCTCCGAGTTCGCCGTCTATCTCGACCCCGAATCCAGCTCCCAGGAATCGGAAATGCGACCCATCGAGACCGGCCTCCCCAAGAGTGACTGGAGTTCGACAAACCGGTCAGGGCCCGCTTCTTCAAGTTCACCGCCACCGCCGCCCTCGATGGCTGCGCCAACGCCGCCGAAATCGGCGTGCTCGGAAAGTAAGGGCTAACAGAAATACCCAAACGCCCTCCTCTATATATTCGCTAGCAGTTTGAATCCGCCATTATTTCAACAGCTCCGCGCTCATCGTTTTCACCTCGCCGTTCATGCGCACTTTGACCGGTTGACCTTCCTTGGCCGCGAGCCGATACTTCGTGACCTTGCCGTCTTGCCACTCGATGTCCACGGTGAATCCCCCGCGGGCGCGCAAGCCGGTGACTTTTCCGTTAGGCCACGCCTTTGGCAGCGCGGGCAGCAACTGGATTTCCCCGGCGTGGCTTTGCAATAACATTTCGCAGACGCCGGCGACATAACCGAAGTTACCGTCCATCTGGAACGGCGGATGCGTGCAAAACAGATTCGGATGCAGGCTGTATTGGATGAGGTTTCCGGCCATGAAATGCGCCTTGTCGCCCTGCGCCAGCCGCGCCCACAGGGCCATGCGCCAGGCAAAGGCCCATTCGCGGCGGCTGTCACCGGTCACGCCGCGCGCGTCGAGCGAAACCGCCGCGGCCCGCGCCAACTCCGGCGTCTGGTTGATGGAAATCTGGCGGCCTGGGAATACGGCGATGAGGTGCGAGGTGTGGCGGTGGTCGTCCTTGGGGTCGTCGCGGTCCACAAGCCACTCTTGCAACTGGCCCCACTTGCCGATCTTCGGTTTGACTATCTTGTCGCGCTTGGTCGCTAACAGATCCCGGAATTCCTTGTCCACGCCGAGAATTTCCGCCGCCTCGATGGTGCTGTTGAAAACATCCCACGCCAGTTGCATGTCGAAGGAAATGCCGTCTTCCTTGGGGCCGTGCTCGGGGGAAAGCCCGGTGGGTGTCACCAGCGATCCGTCGGGCAGGGGCTTGAGCCGGTCGAGCCAGAACTCGCTGACTTCCTTCATGGCCGGATAGGCAAGATCGCGCAGATAGGTTTTGTCCATCGTGAACCGGTAATGGTCGTAGCTGTTTTGCAGCAGCCACGCGCTGCAACCGGGCACCCAATCCCAGGTCGAACCGCCGAACAAACCGCTTTCGCCGCGGATCGTCCAGCCGCGCGCGCCGTCGAACGCCTTCCTCGTCGCCTCGGTGCGGACCGCGCGGATGGAATGGATCCATGCCGCGTAGGGCTGGAAACACTCGCCGAGGTTGGCGACGTCAGCCATCCAGTAGTTCATCTCGACGTTGACATCGGTGTGATAGTCGCAGCGCCAGGGCGGATCGTTCTTGTCGTTCCACCTGCCTTGGAGCGTCGCGGGCAGGCCGCCTTCGCGCGACGAGGAAATCAGGAGATAGCGGCCGTATTGAAAAAGCAACTCCTCCAGCCCGAGGTCGGGCTGGTCGCCGCGATATTGCTTGATCCGCGCAGCCGTTGGGATTTCGGGAGCGGCGTTGCCGCCCAGCGACAGGGCCACGCGGTCGAACAACCGGCGGTAGTCGCGGATATGCTCGGAGCGCAGTTCGTCGTAGGGCTTTGCCGTCGCCGCCTCCAACCGCGCGGCGATGGCCGTGTGTGGCATCACGCCGCGCCAGTTAGCCGAACGATCCTGCTTGAAATCGGTGCCTGCTGCTAGAAAAAGCGTCACGCCATCGGCCTTGTCCACCATGAAACTGCCGTCCTTGGCAGCCACCGATCCGCCGCTGTGCAGCACCCTGACCTGTGCCTCCCGGTGCAGCGGCAACCACTGCTTGCCGCCGTCATAGGTGTAGCCGGGGAAATCGCCGGCAATGGTCATCGTGTCACCTTCGATCACGGTCTTCGCGCCGTGGGCATCGGCGAGTTGCAACACTCCCGACAGCGCGCCCGGCTTGTCCGCCGTCCAGCGGACGACGATCACCTTGGCAGGAAAGCTGGCGAAGGCTTCCTGCGTGATGGTCACGCCCTCTTGGGTCCACGAGGCCCGGTGGATCGCGTTGGCAAGGTCCAACGAACGCCGATATCCGGACTCTTGCGGAGTATCTTTCGATTCCCCGAACCGGAAGGTCAGATCACCGAAATTCTGGTATTTCCCCGTGTCATCCTCGTCGCCAAGCCAGAGGCTTTCTTCGTTGAACTGGATGCGGACCAGGCCGGGCATTCCCAGCAGCATCGCGCCCATCTGCCCGTTGCCGATGGGCAGGCCCTCGCTCTCCCAGTCTTTGGCCGGCGCATCGAAGTGCAGGCTCAGATTGCCCGGATCGGAGACCTGCCCCGCGTTTGCGGCCAGCGCCCAGCCGGCCAGAATCATGATCGGATAGAGTTTCATTTTCATTTCCTTCGGGTTCGGGATGTCTGGGCTTCCCGGCAGCCACGGCCCCTTAAGCCACCTTGCCGGTCAATGTTTGTTAGCCCGGCCCCGCCGCCGGGCAAGTCAGGGTGGCGGGGAGCTGCTCTTGGGCGGCGCGGAAGCGGGCACCGGCTTTTCTCCTAACAACTTCGCGAGAAGCGGTTCCATCGCCTGTGCCCTGGCCTCGGCACCTGCGGCATTGGGATGAATCATGTCCGGCATCAGGTCGGTGTTGATCGAGCCGTCAGGACGCAGGAACACAGGCCCCGCATCGAACCAAAACACCTGTTTGCCGTCGGCCAGGCGGGCGCTCAGCTCATTGGCGCGGCGGTTGGCGGCAATGCCGGCGGCCGAGCGGTTGTATTTGCGGGCATAGGGGGTGCGGTCATCCGGTCCACCGCTGGGCAGGATCGCCAGGATGAGGATCTTGGTGGTGGGATGGCGTTGTTTGATGAGATCCACGATGGCCTTGGTTCCGGCGAAAACCTGCTCGCCGGTGTGGAAACGCGGGTAATGTTGGTCGTCCGTGTTGTTAGTCCCGATGAGCAGGGTGATGACTTTGGGCGATTTGGCGAAATCGAGTTCACCGTTCTGCAGATTCCACAGGATGTTCTCGGTGCGATAGCCGGAATATCCCAGATTGATGGCATGACGGGGCGCGTAGTACTTGTTCCACACGGCCTGCAGCGGCTCCCATTCCCCGGCGCCGCCCTCACCCACGCATTGCGTGATGGAATCCCCGACCATGGCCAGCTCAAACTCCCCGGCTTTGATGGCCGCCACTTTTTGCGTGTGCCGGTCGTTAGGCGTCGGTTTGGGGAAATCGGCGGCGTCGGGGTCGGGGGCGACGGCCACCGCCGCGGCGGCCGGCTGGGGCGGTGGCGTTTCCCCGGCGCATACGTTCCATGCGGTCAGTGCGGCGATGATGGGCAACAGTCGTGGTTTCATGGTTGTAAAAATGGCGGGCACCCCCCGTGAGAAATGGGAGCGCGTGAGCTAGCAGCGTCGGGGCAAGGGAAGCGGAATTCAAGCGCAAATTGTCTTTCATTTCCGGCTCCCGCGTCTGCCTCCTATCCATCCGCTGCCAGGAAATTATCAAAAGAACCCTTGTCAAGGCGGTTCAGATAGTTATTCTCGCACTTTGCCAACTTTACCATGAAAACCCATCCCGCGCCCCTTGACTCACACCCCGACGCCTCGCGGCGGCCATTCATCACCCGCCTGGTTCCCGCCCTCCGGTCCGGCCACCGGCTCTTGCAACGCCGGTCGCGGGGAAAGCGGATTCCTGGCAAAAAGTGGCTCATGCTTGCGTTGTTGCTGAATGGTCTGGCGCCCATGGCGGTAGTCGCAGCGCCGGCGACCCCGGATTTCATTCCTTCCGTCAAATCATTGACCCTGGGTTCGGGAGACACGACCCTGACCAGCAGCAGCAAAATCTACTATGCGCATCCCACACTCAAGAACGTCGCGGACACCCTGAAGGCTGATATCAATATCACGCAAGGACTGGATCTGGCCGTGGCTCCCGGCGGCACCGCCGGCAAGGGGGACATTCTCTTGAAGATTGATCCCAACATTGCCGGCACGGAAGGTTACAAAATGACCGTCGATGGCAAAGTGACCATTGAAGCGCAGGACAAGAAAGGCGCGTGGCCGGGCACCGCCACATTGCTCCAGGCCATTGGGCGCGATGGTGCCAAGGTGGCCAACATGACCGTCACGGACAAGGCGGACAAGCCGATAAGAGGCTACCAAATCGAGGTCAAGCAGGGCTGGAGCATGCAGGACCTCAAGGACTCAATCCGCCTGATGCGCTTGCTGAAGCTCAACACCCTGATGATGCACATGTCAGGAGTGCAAGCGGTTGCCATGTGCATGGACGCACCGCTTGGCGCCCAGCAATTCCAGGTGTTCACCAAAGCTGACATGACCGAGCTCGTGGTCTATGCCAAGGACCATGGTGTCGATATGATTCCGCATAGTGAAATCCAGTGGCAATTTCCCGAGACTCAAGCAGCCGTACATGGTTACATCAACGCGGTTGACAAACTTGGCGAATTCAAAGCCTATGATGAGGCGAGATTCCATAACTTTGTGAAGGAAATCATCAAACGGGAGATCGACATCTACAACCAGGGGTATGATGACGGCAAGCTCAAGGGCATCCATCTGGGACCGCTCAACGGCGAGGGCGGGATGAATTCGGCGGAAGCGCTCCTGCAGGTCGGATATGTGAAGAGCGCCTGCGCCACAACCAAATCATGGTTTTACGGCGGTATGAACCCGGGTGACACCACCTTGAGCCCGTGCAAGGGCGATATTGTTCAGGTCCCATACTCCAATAGGTACGATCCCGGCATGAGACCCTACGTTGATAATGGTTGGAATTGCGTGAATATCACGTGGAGACCGCTGTATATGTTATGCGGTACGGTCAATTATTCACAACAAACGGTTTTTGAAACATTCAACCACCAGTATTTTTCAGGCGAGGTTGGAACCCCGGATTACATCAACACGCCTGCCGCCGAGAAGCATGTCCAGGGCAGCATGTTGAGTTCCTGGGATTGGCCCACCGCTTCTTATTATGATCCGTTCCTGACGGTGGGACCGGCCTTCGCCGAGCACGCATGGAATATGAAACCATGGCCGTACCCGGCTGCGGATTGGACGGAATTCAAGACCAAGTATGACGCCAGTTATGACAGATTGTCCACCATGCAACGATTTGCCAAAGGACCACCGCCACCGCCAATGCCAGCATTAGGCGGTTCAACATTGATGAGTGAAAGCTTCAACAAGGACCTTCAAGGATGGACAGCTACAAATAGCGCGCACTCATCATGGACCAGTGATGGAGGGTTTTGCAAGGTGACCATAGGCAATAACGATAAAAATGAAGGGACGGAATTGACCAAGGACAATATCACGCTGCCAAATGACTTCACCCTGGATTTGGATATGAAGCAGATGTCAGCGGCGAATCCAAGCAGTCCGCCGGTTTATGGGATCAATGCCGGAGGCTATGGGCTGGCTGTGTGTGGCGGCCGGTTGTCCTTTCATGGGCAGGATTCTTCCGCGCCCAGTGCAGGGAAATACCATCATTATAGAGTCGAGGCATCAGGCTCAAGCCTTAAATTGTTCGTTGACTATGCGACGACACCTACCTTCAATATCACCCGCAGTACGCCGCCAGCAGGCGGGGTGAAATTGTTCATGGGCAGCTTTGGAGGAAGTGCGGGATATGATAATATTGCGCTGGTGGCCACGGGAGCAACACCAACGCCAACACGATGATGACAAGACCGATGGTCCTCCAGGCCGCGACGGTGCTGGTGGCAGGATTGATGGCCGCCCGGGCGGTCGGGGCGGCCGCCCATCCGCCGGCCACCACGCTTTTGTTCATCGGCAACGAAGCGGCGGAAATTTTGTCCGGTTTATAGACAATTCTGAAGCCCCATTTTGTGCTTTCCGTTCAGAAATGGGTTTGGCATTAACCAACCACGACATTCCCGCTGTCCGGTAATCCGTACCAAGCCGGTCGGATTGCCGGGTGGCGAGTGAATGTCAACACTGGAAAGAAAACAACCATGAATAAAGCGACTACCTCAGCCCAGACCCTGAAGAGAGAATTCCGAGCAGTGAAGTTTCCAAGGAATTGGATTTCCTGGCTCGCATCGGTGTTGGTGATTTCGCTGCCGGCTCTGTCCGGCGTCAGCAGCGCTGGTCTCTTGGACGTCAGCAATCCCTTGAACTTGCTTCAGGGGAAGCCAATTGTCTCTAACTGCCCCTTTCAAGATGGCGGCATCGGGAAAGTCGTCAACGGCTTAGGGGACTACTCGCATCTCGGGAGCGGCAACACGGCTTGGAAATCCGATAACGCCCAGGCCATCACCGGCTTATCTGGTAGTGCCATCGCCACGATCCGTGTTTGGTCCGACCCCTTCACACCGGGAGCACCACGGGTGGCGGGTGAAGAGTGGTGGCGCCACATACGCGGTATGTCCGGATACTCCTTCAAGTCCTCCACGACCGACGTGGCCGCCGGGGGCCAACTTGACCCCGCCAACTATGAAACGGACCTGGGCGATCACGCGCTGCCGCTGGCTGTCACCACCGGGGTGTTGCCGACTGGCTGGGTGGACATGGGCGCGAACACTGATCCTGCATGGCTGTTTTACTATGACATAACCGTCAATGCCCCCGTCGGCACCAAGAGCCTCTGGTTCCACATGGACGCCCCGTCCACTACTGGGGTTCAGGGTGCTCAAGACCTGAATGAAATCCAGGCCTTTGCCCCTGTCATCATGGCCGGCTACGATACATGGGCTACTGTCACATACGGCCTCAGCGGTGGAGCCGCCGACCGGAATGCCGACCCGGATGGCGATGGCTTCACCAACCTCCAGGAGTTCCTCTTCGGCACCTCGCCGATCGCCGGCAATGGCACGTTGGTGACGAGCGAAACGGCCGGCGGGAATCTTGTCCTGCATTGGCTGCAACGTGAGACCGGCGCCGCCTATCTGCTTAAGGAAAGCACCACCATGGCCGCAGGCGACTGGAGCACCAGCACCATCGTGCCGGAACTCGACGATCAAACCGGCGCACCCACGGATTATGATCGCTACAAGGCAACCATCCCCATCAACGTGGCGCGGAAGTTCTTCCGGGTGGAAGGCACGGAAAACTGATCGCCCAGGCAACCGCACAAGCAATCACATTGGCGCGGGTTGGTGTTTTTTGTTCATTTCACCCTGCCGGGCGGCAGGGATTACAATCCAACACCAGCCCGTTTTCTCTCACCAAGTTAGGCCATCCTGTGGGATGCCTGTGAAACTTTCCCATGAAAACCAATCCAGCTCCCCTTGACTCACACCCCGGCGCCCCGCGCCGGCCATTCATCACCCGTCTTGTTCCCGCCAAACAGGGGCTCATGCTGGCCTTGTTGCTCAATGTGCAGACGCCCATGGCCGTTTGCGCGGCGCCCGTGACCCCGGATTTCATCCCTTCCGTCAAATCATTGACCCTGGGTGCGGGAGACACGACCCTGACCGGCAGCAGCAAAATCCACTATGCGCATCCAACCCTCAAGAACGTTGCGGAAACCCTCAAGGCTGATATCAATATCACGCAAGGACTTGATCTCGCCGTGGTGCCGGGCGGCGCGGCCGGCAAGGGCGACATCCTCTTGAAGATTGATTCCCCCATTGCCGGCACGGAAGGTTACAAAATGACCGTCGATGGCAAAGTGACCATTGAAGTGCAGGACAAGAAAGGCGCGTGGCCGGGCACCGCCACCTTGCTCCAGGCGATCAGGCGCGCTGGCGCCAAGGTGGCCAACATGACCGTCGTCGACAAGCCGGACAAGCCGATCAGAGGCTACCAAATCGAAGTCAAACAGGGGTGGACCATGCAGGACATCAAGGACGAGATCCGTCTGATGCGCCTGCTCAAACTCAACACCCTCACTCTGCACATGTCAGGGGTGCAGTCCGCGGCCATGTGTCTGGACTCAATACCCAAGGGTGATCCGGGATTTCAGGTGTTCACCAAAGCTGACATGACCGAGATCGTCGTCTATGCCAAGGACCATGGCGTCGACATGATCCCGAATTGCGGGCTCCAGTGGCAATATCCTGACACCCAATCCGCTGTAAACCAGTACATAAACCAGATAGACGGGCTTGGCGCGTTCCCGGCGTATGATGAGAAAAGGTTCCATAACTTCGTCAAGGAAATCATCAAACGCGAAATCGATATCTACAAGCAGGGCTACGATGATGGCAAGGTCAAGGGCATCCACCTGGGACCGGTCAACGGTGAGGGCGGGATGAGTTCGGCGGAAGCGCTCCTGCAGGTCGGATATGTCAAAAGTGCCTGCGCCGCGACCAAATCCTGGTTTTTTGGCGGCATGAACCCGGGCGACACCACCTTTAACTCGTGCAAGGATGACATTGTCCAGGTGCCATACTCCAACAAGTATGATCCCGGCATGCGGCCCTACGTGGATAACGGGTGGAATTGCGTGAATATCACTTGGCGGCCGCTGTATATGTTAAGCGGTACGGTCAGTTATTCGCAGCAAGCGGTTTTTGAGACATTCAACCACCACTATTTTTCAGGCGAGGTTGGCAACCCGGACTATATTAACACGCCGGCCGCCGGGAAGCATGTCCAGGGCAGCATGCTGAGTTCCTGGGATTGGGGCACCGCGTATTATATGGATCCTTTCCTGACCGTGGGACCGGCATTTGCCGAGCACGCGTGGAATCTGATAGCATTCCCGTATGCCGCCGCGGATTGGAAGGCTTTCAAGGCCAGGTATGATGCTGGTTATGATGGATTCTCCACCATGCTGCGATTTTCCAAAGGGCCGCCGCCACCGCCATTGCCGCCACAAGGCGGATCCACACTGATTAGTGAAAGCTTTTCCAATACGGAACTTCAAGGATGGACGGCCACAAATACCGCGCACTCATCATGGACCAATGGGGGAGGGTATTGCAAGGCGGCCATAGGCAATAACAATCAGAATGAAGTGACGGGATTGACCAGGGACAATGTAACGGTGCCGAAAGACTTCACTTTGGAATTGGACATGAAGCAGGTGTCGGCGGGAAATCCGAGTGCTCCACCGTATTATGGGGTTAATATCGGAGGCTATGAGCTGAATGTTTGCGGCGGCCCATTGTTTTTTTGCGGGAAACCGTGTGGGGGGGTTGGTGTAGGCAAATATCATCATTATAGAATTGAGGCATCAGGCCCAAGCCTCAAGTTATACGTTGACTGCGCGACAACACCCGCCTTGGAACTCCCCCGTGGCACGATGCCATCCGGCGGGTTGAAATTGTGGATCCTAAGCTATCAAGGGAGTGCGGCGTTCGACAATATCGTGCTGGTCGCCACCGGAGCAACAACGGCACCAACACGATGATGACAAGACCAATGACCCTTGTGGCCGCGACGGTGTGCGTGGCAGGATTGATGAGCGCCGGGGCGGCCGACAAGCCGCCGGTCACCACCATCCGCATTGACGCAACCCAACCCCGCACACAGGTCAGCCCGCAACTCTACGGCATTTTCTTTGAGGAAATCAATCACGCCGGCGAGGGTGGCTTGTACGCCGAAATGGTGCAGAACCGCGATTTCGAGATGACCACGTTGCCCAAAGGCGCCACTTGGGCGGGCAATCTCCTGCGCACCGCAGCCGGTTGGCAGGAGCGCAAGTGGTTCGGCAACGAGCTGTGGGGATGGAAATTGCTGGCGGAGGACGGCGCGCAAGGCGCGATCAAGCTGGTCGACGAGGCGCCGCTCAATGCCCGCAATCCGCACTCCATGCGGCTGACGTTGCGCACGGCGGGTGGGCGCGCCGGCGTGGTCAATGGCGGCTTCTGGGGCATGCATTTCCAGCAAGGCAAATGGTACGACCTGACGTTCTTCGCCCGCACCGAAAGTGACGCGCGGTTCGATCTAACTGCCACGCTGGACAGCGCCGGCGGGCGGGAGAACTTGGGCAGCGCCAAGGTGCCAGGCGTTGGCGGGGACTGGAAACGCTATGCTTGCGCGATTCAAGCCACAGGCAACGACCCCCAGGGGCGCCTTGCGCTCACGCTCGATCATCCCGGCAGGATCTGGTTCGATGGGGTGTCGCTCTTCCCGCGCGACACCTTCAAGAACCGGCCTAACGGCCTGCGCGCCGATCTGGCGCAAACCCTCGCGGATTTGCGGCCCGCGTTTATCCGCTTTCCTGGCGGCGCGATTGCCGGCGGAATGAATCTCGACAACCGCATCCAGTGGAAGGATTCCATCGGCCCGCTTGAGCGGCGTCGTGGCACGGCCAATCTTTGGGGATACTGGACGAGCAACGGCCTTGGTTTCCACGAATACCTCCAACTCTGCGAGGACCTCGGCGCGGAAGCGTTGTGGGTGTGCAACCCCGGCTTCAGCGACAACTACCGCAATGCGGAAATCGCCGGTCCCGCGCAGGTGAAGGAGTTGGTGCAGGAGGCGCTCGACGCCATCGAGTATGCGCTCGGCCCCGCCGACTCGGTGTGGGGCGGCCAACGCGCCGCCAACGGGCATCCGGCACCCTTTCCCCTGCGCTACGTCGAGATCGGCAACGAAGCGGGTGGGGATATTTACGCCACCAACTACCGGCAATTTCACGCCGCGATTCACGCCCGGTATCCGGCGCTGACCCTCATCTGCAACGAGCGGCTCAAGGACGCGCCGGTCGCGATGGTGGATGACCACAAGTACGGCGATTACACTGACTTGTTTGAGGCCCATGGGCAATATGACGCCGCCGACCGGCGCGGCCCGCTGGTGTACGTGGGCGAATTCGCCTGCAGTGCCGGTGTGGGCGAAGGCAACTTGCTGGCCGCGCTGGCCGAAGCCGCCTACCGCCTCGGCCTCGAACGCAACAGCGATGTTGTTAGGATGTCTTCCTACGCGCCGCTCTTCTTTCACGGGAACGACATCCAGTGGCCGGTGAACATGATCGGCTTTGACAGTTCGCGCGTCGCTCCACGCACATCCTACTTCGTGCAGAAAATGCTCGCCTGGAACCGGCCCGACGAGATCCTGCAAACGCGAATCGATCCGCCCGCGGCATCGAAAGACGCCGGCTTGTTCGCGCTGGCAGGCTTTGAGCGCAAGACGGGCGACGTGCTGGTGCGCGTCGTCAACCGCACCGCCACGCCGCGCACGGCGACCCTCCGCTGCCAAGGCCTGGCCACCATCGGCCGTCACGCCAAAATCACGACCTTGAGCCACGACGATCCGACGGCGGAAAACACCCTGGATTTTCCTGATGCGGTGCTGCCGCTGGAATCCACTTTCGACAGTGCCGGCGCGGAGTTCTCCTACGTCTTCAAGCCGTACTCCTTCACCCTGCTGCGCCTGACCCCTGACAAACCCCTTTGATCGGCATCGAATCGGCGGGCGACTGGCTGTTGTTCATCGGCAACGACAGCGGCGGAAATTTTGTCCTGTTTATAGACAATTCTGAAGCCCCATTTTGTGCTTTCCGTTCAGAAATGGGTTTGGCATCGTTGACCCGAGTCGCCGCTGTAGTGTGGGGTCATCCGTACCAAGTCGGCCGGATTCCCAAGCGGCGAATGAATGTCAACAATCGAAAAAAATAACCATGAATTACGCGCCCACCTCACCCCAGACCCTGAAAAGAGAATTCCGAGCAGTGAAGTTTCCAAGAAATTGGATTTCCTGGCTGGCATCGGTGTTGGTGATTTCGATGACGGCTCTGTCCGGCGTCAGCAGGGCTGACGACCCGAACTTGATTACCAACCCCCTGAACTTACTGGCGGGCAAAACCGTCAACGGTCAGCACTTCTGGTACGCGGCGAACGGGGCTGGTTTGGGTTGCCTGGTGGATAACAGGGCCGACACTTGGTGCATGTTCAGCGGCCCTCCTGCCGACAACTATACGCCCGATAGCGACTTGAGGGTGTCGGTTAGCGGGTTCAACAGCGCGGTTGGAACAGTCCGGTATTGGGGAGATCCCTATGCCAACCCCGGTGGAAACCGCGCGCTCAACGGAGTGACGGTTTACAGTTCGACCACATCCACCACCTCGCTGAATACGGCCGACTACACCCTGCGCGGCGACTTCAGCATCCCGGTGGGCACCCCCGCTCCCGCAGGCTGGACCTTGGTTCCCGGTGCCGCTGCTTCCTACTTTGATGTCGCCATCAGCGCGCCGGCCGGAACCAAGAGTCTGCTGCTCAAGTTCAAGAATGCCGGCATCGCCGGCAACTTCGCCAATCTGTTCCAAGAAATCCAGGCCTTCCCGCCGCCCCCCGCGCCGCCGGTGGTCGCCATCACCAGCCCGCTTGAAAGCGCGAGCGTGCCCGCCGCCGGCTTCGAGATCGATGCCACTGCCACGGACGAGGGCTCCGTCACCAGCGTGACTTTCTTCATCGACGGCGTGCAGATCGGCGACCCCGACACTTCCCCGCCCTACAGCATTACCATGGTGGGTGCGACAGCGGGGTCTCACGTTCTAACAGCCAAGGCGCTGGACAACGACAGCAATCTGACGACCTCGACCCCGGTCAACATCACGGTCACCGCGACGAACCAAGCGCCGGTGGCGACGCTCACCAGCCCGGCCGACTTGGCCTCCTACGTGCAAGGCGTGAGCATTCCGCTTGCGGCCACCGCCACGGATGACGGCGGGGTGGCCAGCGTGACATTCTACCACAACGAGGGCGGCTCCGACGTGCAAATCGGTGACCCCGTGACCACCGCGCCCTATACCTTGACTTGGACCGGCGCGACGGTAGGCCCGCACACGGTCAAGGCCGTGGCGCGCGATAATCTGAACCTGGCTTCCGCGCCTTCGTCCCACAGCATCACGGTCACCGCCAATCAGAAGCCGGGGGTGACCCTCACCAGCCCGGCCGACTTGGCCTCCTATGTGGAAGGCGTGAACATTCCGCTTGCGGCCACCGCCACGGATGACGTCGGGGTGGTCAGCGTGACCTTCTTCTACAACGACGGCGGCGCCGACGTGCAAATCGGCGATCCCGTGACCACCGAGCCCTATACCTTGACTTGGACCGGCGCGTCGCTGGGCTCGCACACGGTCAAGGCCGTGGCGCTCGATACCGGGGGCTTGTCTTCCGATCCTTCGTCCGTCTCCATCACGGTCACCGTCAATCAGCCGCCCTACAATGTGGCCATCACCAGCCCGGCTGCCGGCTCAACCCAAGCCCAAAACTTCCCCTTCACGATCAGCGCCACCGCCCAAACCGACAACAACACGCTCACCAAAGTGGAATTCTACGACGGTGCCACGCTGGTCGGCACTGACACCACCTATCCTTATAGCTGCGCTGCCACCTTCGCGGAGACGGGCGACCACGCTCTAACCGCCAAGGCCTTCAGCGCTGGCGGCTATGCCACTGTCTCGGCGCCGGTCCATGTCACGGTCGCGCCCAACCTGCTGGAGAACAAGACCGTTGCCTGCCAGCACTATTGGTATGGCGCAGATGGACCGGGCGGCCTGGTTAATGACAATCCGTCCACTTTTAACTTCTTCAGCGGCCCTCCTGCCGACAACTATGCGCCAGATAGCGACTTGCGGGTGTCGGTCAGTGGTTTCAACAGCGGGGTTGGATTGGCCCGTTACTGGGGCTCTCCTTATGCCTACCCCGGTGGAAACCGCTCTCTCAACGGCGTGACGATCTACAGTTCGACCACAGCCACCACCTCACTGGATCCGGCCGACTACACGCTGCTCGGCACGTTCAGTATCCCGCTGCTGAGCGGTGGACCCAGTCTCCCTGCGGGTTGGGTGCAAGATTCTGCGGGTCGATGCTACTATGACATCACCATCAGCGCACCCGGCGGAACCCAAAGCCTGCTGTTCAAGTTCGCCAATTCCGGTATCCCCAATAACTTTGCCAACGATATCCAAAAAATCCAGGCCTTTGCCCCTGCCACCATGGCCGGCTACGATACCTGGGCTACTGTCACATACGGCCTCAGCGGTGGAGCCGCCGACCGGAATGCCGACCCGGATGGCGATGGCTTCACCAACCTCCAGGAGTTCCTCTTCGGCACCTCGCCGC
>Ga0118677_10004816_pt1 | contig 24192 bp, 20 predicted proteins | sample AliMusrvi5mmetaG_FD_86154 | JGI IMG/M metagenome (GOLD analysis project Ga0118677, IMG submission 86154)
GGCTGGGTTACTGGTTGTCGTTTGTTGGTTCTGGATTGAAGGTAGCTGGCCGGGGGGCACTTTTCCGCCAATCCAATAGAAACACAAAAGGCTGGCTAACATGGAGACATATACTTCTCTGGCCCGCCGGTCGGCAAGGGATGTTTTTCGGTCGGCGGCGGCAAATAAAACCGCCGCTCACCCTAGTCGGGCAGGACGACACGGGTTGCCGGGCCGCCCCGCTGCGACAGGGTGGCAAGTTTTTAGAGGAAAGTCGGCCACGCTGGACCGCGGCGAGAATGGGCCAGCGCCAGCTCGTCGGAGGTGCGGATCCGTGTGGCTGACTTTCCGGCGGCGCTCGCCGCCGCTTCAGGCCGCCTGGGCCGGGCGAGCGCGGCGGTGAGCTGGCCGAGCTGCGCATGCCCGCGCATGCGCTTGAAGCCGCTCTGTGCCCGCAGCAGGGCCACGCCCATCCAGCGCGCCACCTGGTTGGTCTCGTCGCGCCAGCGGCACACCCGGCCGATGGTGCCGCGTGCATTGCCCATCACGTTTTCAATGTGGTTGGTGCTCAAAAACGCCACGTTAAGGGTTGATGGCACATTCAGCCGGTGAAACGCCAGCAGGGTGTCGCGCCGTGCCGACAACGCCTCGCCAGCCGCGAAGTTCTTCTCATTCACATACCTGTCGCAAATGTCGACCGCCACGCCCTCCGGCAACGGGTCCATTGGAAAGATGGGGTCGAGGGCCGTGACCCGGTGGCCCGCCGCGTGGAGGTGCCGGATGACGCGGGTGCCGGTGAAACCGGAGGAAGCGGTGACGAGGACGGAGGGCGGTTTGGTATCGATGCCCCGAGCCGAGAGACAACGGCCTGCGCCTCCTAATGAATCACAGATGACCGGGGTGATTCGTCAGCATCCACGGAGCGACCCTCACGGCAGCGCGGCGAACACCCCTGTGGCGGCTTTGAGTGATATCTTCTGGTTCTTGGCATAGGCAGCGGCTCCCGCCGCACGGATGTCCTCGAACGACCCGTGTTTCGCCCACACAGGCAGCGCATCCCGCAGGATGAACGCTCCCGGATACATCAACTGCGTTGTCAACATCACCGGACGGGCGCCCAGCTTGGCGAGCCGGTCCTTGAAGTAGCTTTCGCTCATGCAACACAGGATGATCGCGTCACAAGCTTTCTGCGCCTTGGCCGCAGGCGGATCGACCGGGCCGTCCCTCAGAACATTGTGCCCGATATACACGCACAGGTCATGGTTACCGGAAACCAATGCGGTCTCAAACGCGGTCAGCAATGACAATATTGCGGAGTCCGAGTATGGTGCCGGGCCCGCTACGAGCCGGTGCCACCGCGCGTGCCCACACCCAAGGCTTGATATGGCTTGATATGGCTTGATATGCGGTGAAATTCCTCGCAGGATTCGAGTCGCCCGGTCAGAATCCGGGTATAGGAATCCGGACCTCGTGTAAGCCAACACCCGTCAAGCTCATGTCAGCTCAAGACTCACACTGCCTCAACGACATCCTGCATTCGTTCGGCGTGGCCCAACTTGGTGAGGGTGACCCGGTTGCCGGCGCCAACCTTCTTGCGGCCATGGCCATTTCCCTGGCGAACATCCAGCGCCCCCGCGGTGGTCTTGCGACCTGGGAGGGCGATATGATTGCCGCGGGAGCCAGTTTCTTGGTCTCTGGTGCGCACAGTTGCAGCTTGATCGGCGATCGGGTGCTGACGGGTTTTGCCGCCCGCCAGAACAACCTCACCGCCCGCTTCGGCCAACGGCGGACCCGCGAAATCGGCAAGGGAGGCGACAGCGCCGGCGTGCCGCAGACCGTGTCCTCCGACCTTGCGGCGAACTGGGCGGAAACCGTCATGCAACAGCTCAGCCAGCCAGGGGCCATCACTGATCAACAGTCCACCGAATGTTGGGGGGCACTGGTCAGGATTACGCCGCCGACGGACATCACCTATCTCCAGGAGCATCCCATGGTCTTTGTCACCGGCACCAAGACTGCGGAGCTGGCCGGGCAGTTGGAGCGCTGCCACCTCGGCCGCCCCTTGCTACATGTGGGAATTGACAGCGTTGCGGACCTAGCGCGCTTCGAGCATCTATGCCCGGCGGTCATGGATGGACGGGCCACCGTGGGGGCGATGGCGGAAACCGTCCGCGGAACCGTGATCGTGACTGCCCCTCACGAGGTCCTTGGTGAGGCGGTCAACCTGGACGAGCTGTTCGTCATAGGTCTTTCAATTCATGGTCCGGTTTCATAGAATCGCTCAAGAACCATGACTAGTCCGCAACTCACTCCGATCCAAACTTGGAACATCGACTACGTCCGGCAGTTGGCCGCTACCGAATGCGAGTGGATCAACTTCAAGCAATCCGAATGGCTGAAACCCGATGATCGATTTATCAGCAATCTGTCGAAATATGTCTCGGCGTTCGCTAATTACTCGGGTGGCTGCTGGCCCGGAAGCCGTGGATCGTTCCAATCCCCGGCACCACGAAGCTACACCGCCTGGACGAGAACATCGGGGCGCTTGCAGTCGAACTCACGCCCGACGATCTCCTGGACATCGACGGTGCGGCTTCAAAGATCACGGTGCATGGTGTCCGGCACCCCGAAAAGCTGGAGCAGATGACCGGTCGCTGAGGCTTGAAGGCTGCAGCCCCCCCAACGATGGGGAATTCAGCAATCAAGGACCAATCCCTTCACCCGAAGGGCGAGCACCACCTATGGTGAAATGACCCGGCCGGTCTCAGTGCCCTCGACACTGCGGACGTATGCCTGCGCCACCGTGGTGGTCGGCAGGCCAACCGTAGCTTGCAGGTCACCTTCCTGATTCCAGGCCAACTCACGCCCTCAAACTGGAGACAGGCATGGTTCGGTACCACGACGAACAGCGGCAATGCCGCCGATACGGCGGATCCCTATCACACGGGCATCAAAAACCTCGAAGTGCTGGCCTTCGTCGGCCCCGGCCAGAATCCCGCGACCGCAAAGCCCAGCCAACTGCCCGCGGTCCAGAAAATCGGCGGCAATCTCGTATTCAGCTTCACCCAACCTGCGGGCGAGAGCGGCATCATCTACGGTGCCCAATCCAGCACGGCGCTCAACACCTGGCAACCTGTCTCCGACTCGGGAAGCGGCTCACAGCATACCTTCGCCGTCCCGATTGGAAGCAACACCAAGCTCTTTCTGCGTCTCCTGGTGACCGCGCCATAGTCGGAAAACTTACACCGCTCGAAGCAGAGTGTGCTCAAGTCTCGGTGCGCGCACGGGACTGCGGTTTTTTCTTTTCGCAGAGGAATTGAAAAAACCGCGATCCCACTTATCGGTGAGGACTACGGCATGAAAATCCTCCCACCGGCCATCCTCGCAGCGGTTCTGTTCCTAACCTGGACAGGTCAAGGTTCGTGGTGCCGAAAAGCGGGTGACCCGGCCTCATGCGGTCAAGGTAGGTGATTCCGACGTTCAGCAGCGGCTTCCACACGTACTCAATCGACTGGTCGGCTGAGCGCATCGTCATGAAAGTCGATGGAAAAACCTACGCGACATTCGACAGGAAATCCGGCGACACGGATGCCGAGTGGCCCTTCAACAAGCCCTTCTATCTGACTCTCAACCTCGCCATCGGCGGCGCTTGGGGCGGGCAGAAGGGCCTTGATGACGGCGCGTTGCCGCAGCACATGGAGGTGGACTATGTTAGATTCTGTCAGCAAACCCGAGCCTCCGGCTGGTCCACCAGGATCGAGGATGGGAGCCGCTGATCTCACGCTTCAATAAAGCTCCACCAGGTATCCTTCATGGATGCCGCCGCCGTTGACGCGGACCCAGTAGATGCCCCGTTTGGCGGGTTCCTCGGGCTCGAAGTTGATGGCGTTCATGCCGAGGGAGACATGATTGATCCTGAGCGAATGGCCCGAGATTTCGCCGGTGGCCGGCAACGAGTGCTCCGGCCGCTTCGGCAAGCGGATCACCTCAACCTTGAGCTTGTCAACGGATCCCGGATGACCGGCGTTGTATAGCGACCAGGCATTGCCGTGCATGTATTCCACCGGAAACAGGCCCTTGCCCGGATAGGCCCAGGTGCCACGGATCGATTTGCCGCTGCCATCCATGCACCACATCGCGGAATATTGGTTGCCACCCGAGCCGAAGCCGACCTTGCCCATGGGCGGATTGAGACACCAGGCGCGGTGGCCGCGCACGTCGCGGTTGTTAGATCCGCCATCCTCCATGTATTGCGGGACGCTGGCCACCACGTTGCCGACACTGGAGATGTTGCATTTTTCGGTGGAATGGCCGAGTTGATGGGAGAGGCCGCCGTTGGCCTTGCACGCGAGGGCGGCGTCCTCGGCGGCTTTCGAGCACTCAGGATCGCCCTTCACGTTGCAGGGCACGCCGCAAAGGAATCGGTAGATGTTAAGCTGGTTGGTTGCCTCGTGGACCTCCTTGCTCAGCCCCTTCGGCTTCTCCCGCTTCGCGATCTCGCGGATGCCGTCCTGGATTTCCTTCCGCGTGCGGGGATAAAGGTGTTTGGCACCCGGTTCGCCGTCGTCGGCGGCATCCGGCACTCCATCCTGCGCCTGGTCCGGGGTGGTTGTGCCGCTGGTCGTCCCTGTGGCCGTGCCCGTGCCTGTGGCCGTGCCCGTGCCGGTTCCCAGCCTGACCTTCTTGAGAAACTCCTGGTCCGCCTCGGTCAGGGACCGGAAGTTGAGCGGCACCCGCTTGCCGCTGGCCTTGAGTTCGACCAGCGCGAAGGTGGATTCGACGTCGAGGACTTTGGCAACCGTGGTGCGCCCGTCGGTGGCGGTGAAGGTATGCCATTCGTCCGCGGCCCGGCACTGCCAGGGAATCAACAAAAGCATTCCGAAAAGAAGCTGAACACGCACGGCCTTGTGGAATACCTTGGCCATCCGCCAAATGCAACCGCGTTTTTCATCGCCGCGTTTTTCATCATCGCTTCCTGGGGTGCGTGTTCACAGCAAGCGTGCCAACTCGTCTGGCAGGCCGCTCGCAGTACAACTTGAATGGCGATTTCTCCGCGGTCAATGGCGGCGGCAACACGCTTAACTTCAACACCGGCAACGTCACCATGGGCGCGAGCATGGAGCGGGCCAGACGATTGTTCCAGCACCGTTTGCCGTCCCATGGTCGATGGCCGCAAAAATGCAGGCAGGTGTCGCGTATTGAAGCCCAGGGCCAAATGCCTGGCGTCGCAGGCTGGACCGCAGCGGTGCCCGGGCATTTTCCCGTCCCCGTGCTGGTGCCCGTCACACTGCCGCTGGCGTCATGATCGATGGCGGTGAACGTCCCAGACCCGCTGATGTTGCCGGAGGCGGGGAAAGGACGCCCTGTCATGGCCGTTCACTCGTGGTAAGGAGCGGCCCAGACTGGGGGTTTGTCCGCCGAAGCCTTGACCACCTCGACTACCTTGCCGGTTTCCGTCTCCATGAGTTCCACTGTCGCCGGGCCATGGAGTGCGCGACTCTTCACCACAAAGCGTTTGCCGTCCTTGAGGAAACCCCACTCCTCGATAAAGCCCAGGGCTGATTTGGCGCGACAGATCACCTTGCCCTTGCGGCATATCACAAGGGTGCCGTTTGGGCGGATGTTGTAGGAAGCCGTCTCCGCCGGTCGCTCGGGCTCAAAGACGGTCCAACCCACGGTCCCGTCCGCAGCCACATGAGGCTGGCCGCACGAACCCTTCGTCGTCCAGCGGTCACGGGTTCCATCGGCATAGCCCACCTCGATGTTGCCCACCGGTTGCTCGTTCCATTGCTTCGCGTCCACCACCGCCGCCCTGACAGGAACCTTTGTTTTCTCGGCGCCGGCCTGATCCCCGGCGTGCACCGGGACCAACGGGCCGACAACCAGTGCGAGGATCGTGACCAGGGAACGGATCGGGGATTTCGGCTGCATCATGCGGTCATTGTAGCGGGTGTTGCGTTTTCGGGCAAGTACCTGAAGGGTTGCCGCTTGCGAGCGGATCCATTTCGTCAGTTCCATGGCTTGTCCTCGCTCCTTATGTTGGAAAGCGGCGGCTGCATCAGGCCCAAACACGGCGATGACTAACTGCCGCGGGTGCGCCGTGAGGTGAATGGCGACCCGGCACCGCTGGCAGCGGGGTGTGACCTGTAATGCCTGCCCGAACGCGTTTGCCCGGTACAGGGTGCAGAATCTTCTTCCCAATCACGAGATATAGTGGTAATAGGGCATCGTGGGGCACGTTGTGAGGCCATCCCACACGGAACGAAAGGCAACAACCAATACCAAAACGAAAGGAACTACGCCAATGTCTGAATGTGCCCGATGCGATGGATCCGGGTCGATTGAATGTCCCCGCTGTGACGGCAAAGGAAAGATCGGCGGGATTTACATGCCTGTGGTAACCGAATTCACCGGGGTTGGAGAAGACAGGGAGTGCTCCGATTGCAACGGGACTGGCGAGGTGGAATGCCCTGTTTGCAATGGTTCGGGCCAAGTCTGATACCCTTGCCGACGTTAGGAGATTGGGATGCTTTGTTCGAGCGCCGTATGGCGCCGTTAAGTCACAATGCCATAGCTCACCGCACCGGCGTGTGGGGCGCGGTGGAAACCGGAATGTGGTGTTCCTCCAACAGCCGCTCGATTTTCGCGACCGTCGCCGGCTTGGGTTTCCCTTGCCCGTTTTCGATAACCGCCCAGGTGTCAATGGAGAAGCCCGCTTTTTCCGCGGCCTTACCCATGCTGATGCGCAGCCTCCGGCGCAGGATGACCATCCGGTCGCGCAGCAGGCCGGAGCGCGGATTGCAGGGCGGGAACCTGGTGGGCTTTGCCGGTTCCTTGATCAGCCGTTCAGCACCCCAACCGGTCTCCCGGATCGTCTTGTAGAGCCGCCCGTGCCCATTCTTGAGCGTGCCATAGGTGAGGGGCTTGCCCTGGCCTTCCAACAAATCCAGATCGTGCTGGACGTCGGCTTCGTCGCGATACACCTGCGTGGCCACCACCCGCAGCGCAATGCCCTCCTTGGCGGCAAGTTTCCGCAGCGAACCGTAATGGCCGACGACAATCCGCTGATTGACCTCGTTCTTGTGATAGATGGCGTCAAGCTTTTGCCGGCGCTCCCGCCCCTTGAGATTTTCCAGGCCGCGAATGGCCACCACCACCTTGGCCACCGGCTCACCCTCGAAGATCGCCCGCGGGTTGATTTCCTCATAGTTCAGGCCCGCCGCTCGACAGGCCGCCTGAGGGGTTTTGAAAAAGCGGGTCATTGCCATGCGCAGGGGATTTGACATTCTCCGCCGCCAATTCACCGCCTTGAGCTTGGCAAAGTTGCGCAGGCCATCAAGCACCTTTGCTCGCGTCCATTCCCGGTGCGGAGGTATGACCCGGAACAGCGCGGGGTCCAGCCCCGCGGCCCGCAATGCGCCGTCCCATGAGCCAAAAAGGCTGCGACCGGTGCTCGCCAGCGCCCGCCCGATCTTCGTGACATGATGGACATTGAGATGGTTGCGATCCTCATGCAGCCGCAGAATCCAATCGACCACATAATGCCGGCTCCACAACTCATCCCAGTGCGCGATGCCCGCTATCGGCCGCCCGCCGAAATGCGAGGCCCGGTACGACTCCGATGAAATCTCGCGGTCGGGACCGAATTCCTGGCGGTAGTCCTCCCCGGTCATGTCGTGACAGTGCTTCAAGTGTATTCCCAGCACCCCGAGTGACACGCCGCAGACCGCGCATTCCACGTCCTGCTCGTATTCGTGCACGATCTTGTATGGATCCACCCCCGCGTCCATCAGGCTCCTGCGCCAGCCGCGCGGGGCCGGCCCGGCAAACGCCAGCTCCAGCAGATCGGGCCGCACCCGCCCCACCGCGTGCAGGTTCAGGGGCTGTCCGGTTGCCGCGCGCGAGCGGATCCATTTGGTGATGTCCATGGCTTCTCCCCGCCTCTTATGTTGCGGGCTGGTGCCTGATTCAAGTTCAAAAGACATCGCGCCCGGTGGACTCCGCCAACCGGCGCGCCACCCCTGGCAAAGAAATCCGACGCCCCCACAAGATCTGGCTTCCCTTGGCCGTTCCGCTAGGCTGCAATGCGCCTGCGTCGGACCGGCGGCCCCCCCGCCGCCTGCCTGCCCGCTATCACCGTTCACGTCGCGCCCGTTCGCCGCCCATCCCCGTCACACCGCCTGCCTCATGGCCCTCAAAAAATCCGAGCTCTACTCCTCCCTCTGGCAATCCTGCGATGAACTGCGCGGCGGGATGGATGCCAGCCAGTACAAGGATTACGTGCTGGTCCTGCTGTTTGTGAAATACATCAGCGACAAGTTCGCCGGCCAGCCCTATGCCCCGATCACGATCCCGCCGGGGGCCGGGTTCAAGGACATGGTCGCGCTCAAAGGCAAGCCCGACATCGGCGACCAGATCAACAAGAAGATCCTCGGTCCGCTCGCCCAGGCCAACCCCCAGCTCTCCCAGTCCGACTTCGCCGACTTCAACGACCCGAACAAGCTCGGCAGCGGCAAGGAGATGGTGGATAGGCTCGGCAACCTCATCGCGATCTTTGAGAACCCGGCCCTCGACTTCTCGAAAAACCGGGCAGACGGCGACGACCTGCTGGGCGACGCCTACGAGTACCTCATGCGGCACTTCGCCACGGAGAGCGGCAAGAGCAAGGGCCAGTTCCTCACCCCGTCCGAGGTCAGCATTGTTATCTCGCTGATCCTTGGCGTGCGGGAGGCGGCGGTCAAAGCCAGCACCACCGCGTACGACCCCACCTGTGGCTCGGGCTCGCTGATCCTGAAAATCGGTGCCATGGCCAGCCAGGGCAAGGACGTCCACATTACCCTTTACGGTCAGGAGAAGGATTCATCCACAGCCGGCCTCGCCCGCATGAACATGATCTTGCATGACTATGCCACCGCCGAGATCAAGCAGGGCAACACCCTATCAAGCCCGCTGTTCCTCGACGGCGACGCACTCAGGACGTTTGATTATGTCGCCGCCAATCCACCCTTCAGCGACAAACGCTGGAGCACGGGTCTCGATCCCGAGCACGACCCGTGGCAGCGCTTCCAGGCCTACGGCGTGCCACCCGCCAAGCAGGGCGACTACGCTTACCTGCTGCACATCATCCGCTCGATGAAGAGCACGGGCAAGGGCGCGTGCATCCTGCCGCATGGCGTGTTGTTCCGGGGCAATGCGGAGGGTGTTATCCGCCGCAACCTCGTCCAGCGCGGCGTCATCAAGGGCATCATCGGCCTCCCCGCCAATCTCTTCTACGGCACGGGCATTCCCGCCTGCATCATTGTACTGGATAAGGAGCACGCGCTGGCCCGCAAAGGCATCTTCATGATCGACGCATCAAAAGGCTTCCGCAAGGACGGCCCGAAGAACCGGCTCCGTGAGCAGGACATCCACCGGATCGTGGACACGTTTAACCGTCAGCTTGAAATCCCCGGCTACTCGCGCATGGTGCCGGTCACCGAGATCGGCGATGCTCGGAACGATTACAACCTCAACCTCCCGCGTTACATCGACAGCACCGACGCCGAGGACATCCAGGACATCAGCGCCCACCTGCGCGGCGGCATCCCCCACCGGGATCTCGACGCCCTCCACGCCTATTGGCAGGTCATCCCCGGCGTGCGCGCCGCCCTGTTCAAAAAAGCCGACCGCGCCGGGTACAGCCAGCTCCGGGTCCCGGCCACTGACATCAAACCCACGATCTTCAGCCACCCCGAGTTCACCACGTTCAACGAGTCCGCCACCAAGCTGTTCACCCGGTGGAAGAAGGTCAGCACCCCGCTGCTCAAGCGTCTAACCCAGGACGCCCACCCCAAGACGCTCATTGGGATCATCTCAGAGTACCTGCTCGCGACCTTTGAAAAAGCCCCGCTGGTTGACGCCTATGACATCTACCAACACCTGATGGATTACTGGACTGAGACCATGCAGGACGACTGCTATCTCATCGCGGGCGATGGTTGGATAGATGCCGCCCAGCCCCAGCTCATCATCGAGGACAAGAACAAGAAGGTCAAATCGAAGCCCGACTTCACCCTTGGCAAAAAGAAATACAGCGCCGAGTTGATCCCGCCCACCTTGGTCATTGCCCGGTACCATGCCAAGGAACAGGCGGCCATCGACACGCTGGAGGCACAACTCGCGACCCTTGCCCAGCAGATGGAGGAGATCGCCGAGGAACACGGTGGCGAGGGCGGCCTGCTGGAGGACGCGAAGAACGACCGGGACAAGCTCACCAAGGCCAGTGTTGCAGCACGCCTCAAGGATATCAGGACCGATCGGGATGCCGCCGACGAGCGCAAGGTGCTGATGGAATACCTCACCCTCAGTGACCAGGAAGCCGACACCAGCGCCAAGCTCAAGACCGCGCAGGACGCCCTCATCACGAAGGTTGCCGCCAAGTACGGCCAGCTCACCGAGGATGAGATCAAGACACTGGTGGTGAACGACAAATGGTTGGCCACGATCGCCGCGGCGGTACAAGGGGAGTTGGACCGCGTGTCGCAAACACTAACCGGACGCATCCGCCAGCTTGGCGACCGCTACTCCAGCCCGCTGCCCAAGCTTATTGATGAAGTGGACGCGCTTGCTGCACGTGTCGATGCTCACCTCAAACGAATGGGATGCCAGCCATGAGCAACGCCATGAACTTCGACCAACTCGTTGACCTCTGCCGGATGACGCATGAGGAACTCCAAAAACAGTCCATTCGTGCCGTGGATCTCACTCTCGTCGTCCGCAACTGGTTCTTTGGCCACTACATCGTGATGTATGAGCAGAACGGCGCGGACCGGGCAGCATACGGTGCTGGTCTCATGGATGCGCTGACATCCCGACTCAAACCGCTGGGAATCAAAGGCGTCTCAGCCACCCGCCTCCGTCTCTACCGGTCGTTTTACCGGGGGTATGCGCAAATCCAACCGACACTGTCGGCTGAATTGGCCCCGCCGGAGCCTTCCGCTCGGATTCAACCGACACCGTCGGTTGAATTGGCCGCAGCCTTTGGGACCACGGTGGAACTGGTCAAATCCATCGATCACATCATCCGCAGATTCTCCCTCGGTTGGTCCCACTACGTCAGTCTGCTCACCATCGACTCCCCGGACGAGCGCCGCTTTTACGAGATCGAGGCCGCTGCCAACCAATGGAGCGTGCGCGAGCTTGAGCGCCAGATCGCCAGCTCCCTCTATCAACGCCTCGCCCTCAGCCGGGACAAGGACGAGATCCGCAGACTCTCGCGCGAGGGCCAGATCGTGGCAAAGGCCGCCGATCTCATCAAGAACCCGCTCGTGCTGGAATTCCTCGGCCTCGAAGAGCGCCCTCACTACACCGAGGAAGAACTGGAAGCCGCCATCATCGACAAACTGGAGACCTTCCTGCTGGAACTCGGCAAGGGCTTCCTTTTCGAGTCCCGCCAAAAACGCTTCACCTTCGACAACGACCACTTCCGCGTCGATCTCGTCTTCTACAACCGCCTGCTGCGCTGCTATGTCCTCATCGACCTCAAGCGCGACAAGCTCACCCACCAGGACCTAGGGCAGATGCAGATGTATGTGAACTATTTCGACCGGCACGTGAAACTCCCGGACGAACTGCCCACCATCGGCATCGTCCTCTGCCGCCGCAAGAACGACGCGCTTGTCGAACTCACCCTGCCGCCTGACGCCAACATCTTCGCCTCCAAATACCAGCTCTATCTCCCCTCCAAGGAAGAACTCAAGGCCCAACTGGAACAAATCACCCTGGACCTGGAAGGAGACGCATCGCTGTGAAGCCCGGCTACAAACAGACCGAGGTTGGCGTGATCCCGGAGGAGTGGGACGTCAAGCTGCTGGCCAGTCTCAGCACAGAAATCGGTGATGGCATTCACTCTACGCCCAACTATGTAAAGTTCTCCGACTTCCACTTTGTAAATGGCAACAACTTGGTGACTGATCGCATTTTGATCACAGATAGCACGATGTGTGTAAGCGAGTCTGAATACAATACACTCAGGAAGAATCTAACTGACCGAACCATACTTCTGTCAATCAACGGCACGATCGGCAATCTCGCCTTCTACAACGGCGAGACAGTCGTGTTGGGCAAGAGTGCTGCATACGTAAGCGTCGGGAAAGGCGTCTCCAAACGCTTCATTTCCTACTGTCTTAAAAGTCGCCAGACTGCATTGTTCTTCGACAACGAATTGACCGGAACAACCATCCGAAATTTATCGCTTCAATCGCTTCGGAATACGCCAATCCCGCTACCGCCGACTTTGCCCGAACAACGCGCCATCGCCGGAGCCTTGAGCGATGTGGATGCCTTGCTCGTCTCCCTCGACCGGCTCATCGCCAAGAAGCGAGACCTCAAACAGGCCGCCATGCAGCAACTCCTCACCGGCCACACCCGTCTCCCCGACTTCCGTGAAGAGTGGGTGGTGAAGCGGTTGGGGGATATCTTCACTGTTTCAACGGGAAGATCAAAAAGCGCCTTCATCGTCGAACACGGTGCCTACTGGATTTGCGACATGGGATCAGTGTCCACAGATGGGCGACTTATCGTTTCCAAGCATACAAACTATCATGGTGACTTCCTCAATACAGGAGACCTGATCATGCCCAAGGATGACATAGGCGGCGGCAAAATCATCGGCAAAGTCGGCTACATTGATACCAACGACACCTATGTTCTCGGCGACCACGTATACTGCCTGAGAGCCACGCAGGGCGCTCCGCGTTTTCTCGCCTATGCCATCAATTCCCATCGGACGAACACCGCGCTTCGAAAGAAGGTCATTGGATCAGCGCAACTTGGCCTTGGTCGAAGGAGCGTTACTGAACAGGAAGTTCAGTTTCCACCCCTCCCCGAACAAACCGCCATCGCCGAGGTATTGTCAGATATGGACACGGAGCTGGCGGCCTTGGAGCAGCGCCGCGACAAGACCCGCGCTCTCAAGCAGGGCATGATGCAGGAACTTCTAACCGGGAGGACACGACTCATTTAATTTCCTTACCATGACAACAACACAATCAACTCCGTTCTTCATCGGCTGGGATGTCGGTGCTTGGAACTGCGACAAGAACAGCAAGAGCCGCGATGCCATCGTCATTCTCAGTGACAGTCTGACCATTGTCGGTCAACCATGGCGCGGCAATCTGCGGAAAAGCATCGCCACTGCCGCCACAACAAGCGACTGGCTAAAGGGTCTGTTCGAGAAGTGCGACGCTGTAATGCCAGAGGATGCAGTGACGGTGACGATGGCCATTGATACGCCATTGGGATTCTCTAAATCGTTTGTTGACTTGATCACCCGACAGAGCTGGGCTGAACCTGACGAGAAATCAGGACGGAATCACTATCTCTTTCGGCACACCGAACGCCACCTGTTTGAACGGGCTTTGCTAGGTCATGGGCCAAAACCCTTGTCGGCCATCAAAGACATGATCGGCAGTCAGGCAACCAAGGGGATGCACGTCCTCGCGAAGTTCGCCCCTCAGGTCGAGATCTGCGGCGTGTGGACGGATGGCGTTGGCTTCCGCGCCATCGAGACCTATCCCGCTGCGTGCCGGAACACCAAGGCTGTGAAGAATCTGCTGAAAGGTCGCAAGCCCCTGGGTCACGATGACAAGGACGATGCCCGTGTCTGCGCTGCGGTTGCATATCTCTTCGCCACGACGCGCGATGCGCTGGAAGAACCACACGAAAATGTCCCGCAGGGTGAGGGATGGATTTGGATTCCACGGCAGACATAACATGAGCACCATCGGCAAACCAGAACGCGCCACACAGGACCGGGTGATCGCCCTGTTCCATGATGAACTCGGCTACCGTTACCTCGGCGACTGGTCGGACCGGTCTGCCAACAGCAACATCGACGAGGAACTCCTGGGCGGCTACCTGATGAAGGCGGGTTATACGATGGGCCAGATCAGCCGCGCCATCTATCGCCTGCGTACCGAGGCGGACAATCCCAACCGCAGCCTCTATGACAACAACCGGGCGGTTTACAGCCTGCTGCGCTATGGCGTGCCGGTGAAGATCGAGGCGGGCAAAGTCACCGAAACGGTCAACGTGATCAACTGGAAGGACGCTGGGGCCAATGACTTTGTTATCGTCGAGGAGGTGACGCTGCGCGGCAGTCTGGAGCGCCGCCCCGACCTCGTGCTTTATGTCAACGGGTTCGCCGTCGCGGTCCTTGAGCTGAAGAACAGCCATACGTCCATCGGTGACGGCATTAGGCAGTTGCTATCCAACCAGCAGAAGGAGTTCAACGAGTGGTTCTTCGCCACGGTCCAGATCGTCTTTGCCGGCAATGACTCGGAGGGCCTGCGCTATGGCACGATCAAGACCGGGGAGAAGTATTTCCTCAAGTGGAAGGAGGATGAGGCGGACGACAGCCGCTTGAAGCTCGACAAGTATCTGCTCAAGATGTGCAGCAAGGACCGGCTGATCGAGTTGATGCACGACTTTGTGCTCTTCGATGGCGGCATCAAGAAGCTGCCACGGGTACACCAGTATTTCGCCGTCAGGGAATCCCAGCAGCGCGTCCTCGCCTATCAGGGCGGGATCATCTGGAACACCCAGGGCAGCGGCAAGAGCATTGTCATGGTGCTGCTGGCCAAGTGGATTCTGGAGAACATGGCCAAGGCCCGCGTGCTCATCCTCACCGACCGCGACGAACTCGACAAACAGATCGAGGGGGTCTTCGCGGACAGTGGCGAGCCTATGTATCGCACCAGCAGTGGCCGCGACCTGATGGAACAACTCGGCCAAGCCAAACCCCGCCTGCTCTGCTCGTTGGTCCACAAGTTTGGCAAGAAGGGCGTCAAGGGCCAAAAGGAGTTCGACGCCTTCATCGAGGAGATCAAGAGACAACCCTGCCCGGCGGTCGGCGAGTTGTTTGTCTTCGTTGACGAGTGTCACCGCACCCAGAGCGGCAGATTACACAAGACGGTGAAGGCCATGCTGCCGGGTGCGGTATTTATCGGCTTCACCGGCACCCCGCTGCTCAAGGAGGACAAGGCGACAAGCCTTGAAGTCTTCGGCACCTGCATCCACACCTACAAATTCAACGAGGGCGTGATAGACGGCGTTGTGTTGGATCTCGTCTATGAGGCACGTGACATCGAGCAGAGCCTCGGCTCGCAGGACAAGATCGACGCGTGGTTCGAAGCCAAGACCAAAGCACTCAACGACTGGCAGAAGGCGGCGCTGCGCGAGCAATGGGGCACCATGCAAAAAGTCCTCAGCTCCCGCTCGCGCATGGAGCGGGTGGTGGAAGACATCATCTTCGACTTCAGCGTGAAGCCCCGCCTGGCCAGCGATCGCGGCAATGCGATGCTGGTGGTTTCAAGCATCTACGAGGCTTGCAAGTACTTTGACCTGTTCCAGAAGACCGGCTTCAAGGGCCGCTGCGCGGTGGTCACATCCTACGACCCCCAGGCGAACGTCTATGAACAGACGTTGGAGGAGACCGGCGCGAACACACAGACTGAAAAGCAATTCCTTCACGAGACCTACACCGCGTTGCTCAAAGACGTGGACGCTAAGCCCGGCAATACCAAGACCGAGATCTACGAGGATCAGGCAAAGGAGCTGTTCAAGACCCAGCCCGCCAACATGAAACTGCTGGTGGTGGTGGACAAGTTGTTGACCGGCTTCGATGCGCCAAGCTGCACCTATCTCTATATCGACAAGACCATGAAGGACCACGGCCTGTTCCAGGCCATCTGCCGCACCAACCGGCTGGATGGCGAGGACAAAACCTACGGTTACATCGTGGACTACAAGGATCTCTTCAAGAATCTCGTCAATGATCTGGGCACGGGGGCTCTCCAAGTCTATACCTCCGAACTCGATGACAGTGACGGTGGTGCATCGCCTGAGGTCCTGTTGCAGGACCGCCTCAAAAAGGGCAGGGAGCGGCTGGACCAGGCGCTGGAGCAGTGCGCCTTGCTGTGCGAGCCCGTACAGCCGCCCAAGGGCGACCTGGAGCACATCCATTACTTCTGTGGCAACACGGAGGTCGCCGATGACCTGAAGACGCATGAGCCGCAGCGTGTCGGCCTGTACAAGGCCACAGCCGCGCTAGTGCGCGCATACGCCAACATCGCCGATGATTTGCCGCAGGCCGGCTACACCGAGGCGCGCATCGCGCAGATCAAGCAGGACATCGACAGTTACGTCAAGTTGCGGGAAATGATCCGCCGTGCCAGCGGCGAGACCATCGACCTGAAAGCCTATGAGGCGGACATGCGCCACCTCATCGACACGTACATCGAGGCCAGGGAGCCGCGGACCATTTCTGACTTCGGTGAGATCGGGCTGCTCAACCTGATCGTGAAGAGCGGGATCGCCGAGGCCATTAGCAGCCTGCCACCGGGCATCAGGGGCAACCGGGCTGCTGTGGCCGAGACCATCGCCAACAACGTCCGCAGCAAGATCATCAAGGATCATCTCAACGACCCGGCCTTCTATGACACGATGTCGGCGCTGCTGAGCCAGATTCTATCGGACCTCAAGGAGGCGCGGATCAGTTACGAGGAATTCCTCAAGCGCATCGCCGACAAGGTCATCAAGCCCTTGCAGGCGGGCAGGGCTGACAACACGCCCGAGAGCCTGAACACGCCCGGCAAGCGTGCGCTCTACTCCAACCTCAAACCGCCGGCCCCACTCCAGCCACAGGGCATGGCCGACGACGCCACGGAGTACCCGGCGTCGGGCGACCCCTTCCTCGCGCTCGCCTTGCGGGTGGATGCCGCCGTAATGAGACACCGGCATGACGCTTGGCGCGGCAATCAGGCGCGTGAGAACATGATCAAGGCCGCGCTCTATCCGCTGCTGGGCAACAGTCAGGCGGAGGTCGAGCGGGTCTTCCTCATCATCCGGGCGCAGACCGAATACTGATGCATGCGCAGGTTCAACTCGGCGACTTGACCGTGGACGTCGTCCGCAAGGACATCAAGAACGTCCACCTCAGCGTGCATCCGCCCACAGGCCGCGTGACCATCGCCGCGCCCTCGCACATGAGCGTCGACACCATCCGGGTCTTTGCCATCTCCAAGCTCGGCTGGATCCGCCAGCAGCAGGGGAAGCTCCAGGAACAGGAGCGTGAAGCGCCCCGCGAGTATCTCGACCGCGAGAGCCATTACGTCTGGGGCAAGCGGTACCTGATGAAGGTCGTGGAGGGCGACTTTTCTCCCTCCGTTGAATTGAGCCACAGCCGGATGATATTCCGGGCGCGTCCCGGCTGGGATCAAGCGAAGAAGCAGGCGTTGCTAGAGTCATGGTATCGCCAGCAGCTCAAGGCAGCGGTCCCGCCGGTGATTGCCAAGTGGGAAGCGCTGATGGGTGTTAAAGTCAGCCGGATCTTCGTGCGGCGGATGAAGACCAAGTGGGGAAGCTGCAATCCGCAGGCCCACACCATCCGCCTCAACACCGATCTCGCCAAGAAACCCCGCGAGTGCCTCGAATACATCATTGTCCACGAACTGGTTCACCTGCTGGAGCCCACCCACAACGCCCGGTTCATCGCTCTGATGGACCGCTTCATGCCAAAGTGGCAGGGACACCGCAAGGCACTCAACCGGCTCCCGGTGCGGCAGGAGAGCTGGGGGTATTGATCCCCGAAGCACTTTCTCGCGACCCCTTCCCACGGCCGACCGCATAGTCCAGTTCCCCGAACCGCGTCAAGGCGGCGTCTTCTGCGATAGATTCGTTGAAGATCACAACTCAGGATGGTCACCACGTTCTTCTTCCTCATGACGTGACCGCTGCATCACCGGTATGCAGAGAAAGCGCATGACGAGCCACCAGAGATTGAGAACATCATCTCCCCAACACTCATTGTATGTCACAAACCCGTGAGCGAGCCGATTCCGAAGGTCTCGACCGAACTTATCACAAAGAAGGCCGCGCAGTTCAAAAACATGATCCGCACCGAAAAGCTCCACCGTTTCAGGCATAGCGAGTAGAGTGCCCAGCAGCCGTTGCTCTTGAATGAGCTTCGCGTCAAGTTTGGAAGTTACATGCCCTGCTGCCGTCAGAATATGGCGCACGCTCTCTTCGACTTGCGGAACTAACAAATGCGCTGCAATATCGAAGTCCCCTCGAAATCCGGCAATAATGCCCTTCAGGAACAAAGCCTCGTGACCCGGCGGGATAAATGGGTTCTGGAGTACAAGGAACGCGAGATCATTATGCGTCGGGCGGTGTTCCATCAAAATCTCGCGTCTACAGACATCAATATACGCATGCGCTCGCAGACCCCAGTCAATTTGCGCAGCTTGGTGGAACATCTCCGCCTGTATAGCAGCTTCTCTTACATCTTCATCTGTCGTCAACCCGGAGGGCTTATTGGCAAGGACGCGCCCATCTGGAGCCATAAATGATGCACCAAACAGGCTCGAAAGAGGAAACTGGTCCATGTGGTCAATCACGCGCTGGCGAAGTGCCTTGCAGTCAACCGGCTGATGGCCCACACCCATTGCGAATATAGCATCCCGAAGAGATTTTCCTGAAACATGCTTCCTTGCTAACTCGATCATTTCCGATACATCCATCTCGGTCGTGAATGTCTTCATTTCACCGGCAGACTTGACTTGCCATTCGCGAAGAGTCTTGTGCAACTTCGTAACCCTGGCTTCATCTTCTCCCCCTTGTCGCAGGCATTCAATTCCAACGGCAAGATGATGTGTCCCGGATAAGTAGCCCTGCTCCGGTTTCTTGATGCACTCGTTGGCCAACTCGACGAGCGAGTCACCTTTTCGACGCTTGACCCTCTTCGCCTCAGTCACGTCGCTGGTCAATTCATGACAGCGAGCAGCTATGTCGTAATAATTGTGAGCAAGAGAAGTTGATCCAACTTTGTCCATTCGACTCGCAATTGATTCTGCGATCACCGCCAAACGCTTCGGATCGCCCGCCCGTTGATCTGTTAACAAAGTAAGCAAGCGGGTCCCGTATGCATCGGCGCAGGAATGCTCGATTTCATTGAGGCGACCGATGATAAAGCTGACGTAATCCTTAAAAGTTGACTTTTTCTTTCCCAAAACTCGGGCAAGTGCCATACCCCTTTCGAGGCTGTCGATATCCCAAGCCCACTCACCCTTTGCATCAACAAGTTTGAACGCTTCCAAGTAATGGGAAGCAGCCTCTTGCGCCGCCATATAATCCTTCTTACGGACCCAGAGAATGTCACCAAATCTTGCGCGCAGTGCGGAGATTTTTGACGTGGACATTAGCTGTGCGACGACCCCAAGCGTAGCGTCGTCGAAGTCCTCAGGAGCCGAGCTTCGCCCTGACTGCATAATGATTGCGGGCCTTAATGGAGCATCCTCATTGTGAGGCTCAAGATGTATGAATGCCAACTGAGCGACAAAGCGGTAGGACCTTGCATCAATCACTTGGCCGGCCTCCTCGCATATGGCCGCTCGTCTGAAGAGTATATCAGCTATTTTGCTGCATGTCAGAAATTCCGCTTCAGCGGCGGCATCCTCCCATGGCACCGCCATGACTTCATCGTAGGTGGGAAATGGTGAATGTTCACTCATATGGTTGCCTCCGTCTCTCTTTCGGCCACACCCATATCCCCGCTCAGCAGCTTTGAAAGCTGCGTGCCGTGCAGGGTTGTGATGGCCCGGGATTGGTGGATGTTGGCGCTCATTACTTCTTGGTTGCTTTGGCGTTGGACCAGACGCGGAGAACCGCTCGATCAATCATCTCAAAAACTTGCTTCATAGCGAACTTGAACTGGCGCAAGTCCACCCAGCATTCAGGGCACCACTGATTTCCGAGATCGTCTTCATAGCGGAAGGCGATGCCAGGATTGGGGTCTATCGCGTCCAGTTCTTCAATCCACTTTTTCGCTCTCGGCGGGAACTGCTGGCCGTGAGCTTTTTCAACGATCTCGACGCATTTGGCGAGTGAGTGCGTGCGCTCCGTGATGTCGCCAATGGTCTTCAGGTAAAGTTCCAGCGTGTGCCTATACATGAACAACACCGGACAAAGCCAATGCCGCGCCTCGCTTTGTTCCAAGGCTTGATCGAGCATTTTTTCAGCGGCGTAGCGATAATTCCGCGCCAGTTCAAAGCGTTCTTGACCGTGCCCGCCGACCCACAGAAATCCATGACGCCATGTTTCATCCAGTCCATCGGGCGGTTCTTGTAGCAAAGGCGTGTGCAAATAGACCTGCTCCACATATCTCTCCTCGTAATGATACTCCAGGTTTAGGCCGATTTTGATAGCCCCAATGTCCGGCTGGTCCTCCCATTCATCGAACACGTAGCAGAGCACCAACAAATCTCCGTCGCTGAATGTCCGAACCTCGCCTTTAGGAGGGTTGGCTTCTGCGGACAGGTAGTCAGTGAATATCCACGCCCAACGCTTCACCTGCGAGGCGTCCACGCCAAAGATCTTTGCAATCTCTGAAGCAGTACGGTTCATGGCTGGTACATGCTTTGAGCCACGCTCAACTCCCCACTCAGCAGATTTGGCAGCAGCAGCTTACGCAAGGTGGCGCGGGTACCGGCGCGATGTTGGGTTGGTGAATTCATGGGGATGCGTGAGGGGCACAAGCAGGCAACCCGACCATTGAGCCACCGTTCGCCGGAGGCTAAGCCGGGCTGCGCGCCCGACGCAACCGCATAATCACCATTTCTGACATGGATCGCATGAAATCGCTCACAGCCATCTTCGCAGCCCCAGGCCCGGCGTCCGGGGAGGTATGAGGCTGACGCTGGCCTGCGCCGTTTGACGTTGGTGGCCCTCACTCCACCGGCGGCTCCGAGTCGTAGGGCAGGTGGAAGTGGTGGAAGATGTCGCGTGTCCGGTTGTAAATGTCCATCTCCGACATCCCGGCGCGTTCCATCATCGTGTTGAGGGGCACGAAGTTGCGCTCGATGAAGCGCAGCAGTTCGAGCGGGTCGTATTCGACCTTGGCCTTGGGTTCGCCGAGGCGCTTGAAGCCGCTGAGGTTGGGCAGCAGGCACAGGGTCAGCATGGTGAGGGTCTCGGACTGCAGGTCGCAGAAATAGAACCAGTAGGGCCAGACGCGGTGGAAGTATTGATAGAACCTGCGCACCTCCGGGATCGCGTAGAGTTCCTGCGGGTCGTCGTCGTAGCCGTGGACAAGAAAGCGGAACCGGTTCATCAGCTTGGCCAGCGCCGGACCCTCCGGCAGGGCGTCCCTGCCGAACTGTTTGAGGAAGTGGGCCAGCTTGCAGTGGCGGACCTGCTCCTTGCTGAAGATCACCACGATCACGTCGTTGTCTTTCATCAGGGTCAGTTCATTGAGGGATCAAAACCGCGGTTTGCCGCGCTACTTCCCTGCGGGTTGGTAATCGTGCCAGAGCCATTCAAGGGCTTCGGGCAGGGTTTGTTGTTTCACGCCGCCGTCACCGTGACCGGCGTTGCGGGCAAACACGAATTGATAGTGATAGCCCTTGGCCGCTAGAACCTTGGCCATGTTCTCGTTGGCGAGCACCCAGTCGTGCATCCCGTCGCGCATGGCATTCGGGTTTAGCAAATCGCGGTCACCGACTTCCAGCCAGATACGGATTGGCTTAGCGGGAGATTCAGGGATGAGACGCTCGTGATAATCCCACGCGCCGTGCGGCGTTGCGGGATTCGGCGGCCATTGCTGGTTCACGAACGTGCCGGAATAGGCGAGCACGCGGTGGTAGAGTTCAGGATGATACCACGCCATGCTCAACGCGCAGGAAGCGCCGGAACTGGTGCCCATCGTCGCTCGGGCATCGGGATCCTTGGTCAGCTTCACCGAACATTTCCGTTCCACAAGCGGTAGCACCTCGGTCTCGACGAACTCGGCGTAGTGGCCGGACAGGGTGTCGTATTCCAGACCCCGTTCGCTACCCTGTGCGTCGCCGCTGCCGTTGCCGACGGAGATGGCAACCATCGCGGGAACTTTCCTCTCCGCGATCAACTGGTCCAAGGCAGTGAACAAGAGTTTGTCCGGCCCGTCCGCGCCGACAATGAACGGCGCATCCGTGCCGGGGACATAACCCTTGGGAACATAAACCGCCACCTTGCGCGTGTAAGGCGCGGGATGGCTGGTGGTCACGACGAGCCTGGCGGGGTCGTTGGCGTCAGGCGTGCCAAAGGTTTGCGGTTCGCGCGCGATGCCCGGAAAACTCTTGCTGTCTGCCGAACTGATGGTGAATTCAACGACGGTGCCTTGCAGCGGGTTGGCGGCCATTTCCGCTGCCGGATGATGCGTCGGGCCGAGAATGAAATTGCCGTTGGCATCGGCGGGCGGAACCGCGCCGTCAGGCAACTCGGTGGCTGTGACGAATCCGGGCGAGTGCGGGTCGCGGGTCAGTGGCACCGGTCGCCCCGGCGCAGCCAGCGCGCAATTCACGCAGGCCGTCAGGGTCAACACCAAGCAGGGAATCACGGCGGCAAAAGTCATTCGGGAGGATTTCATTTTTCGGAGGGTGGCCGAAGCGTATCCATACCAGGCACGGGATGCGAGAACAAACCCGCCGCATGGTCCACGCCGAACCTTTACCACTCTCAAAAGCCGAGCGTCACACGGGCCTCGCTGCTTCGCACCTCGCCCGTGGTGATACGTGCTGCTTCAGCATTGAGCGAGCGCGGGGTTGGCCAAGCGCGGGCAAGGGCGTGAAGCGAACCTTCACAATCAAGACGAAATAGTGAGGTCAATTCAGCGTACTCAGACCAACCGGTGAATCCTGCGATTCGCTAAGACAGACAAAACATGAAACCGAAACTGATGATAGTGGCGCTGTGGGGCATGGCGCTTTGTGCCGCGAGTCCTGCCGACGAACCCGTTGCACCGCCCAACCCCGAAAGGCTCTCGCTGTGGTCCGACCAGGCTCCTTTGGGCGACGGCCAGTTCGAGGCCGGTGCCGCTGCTGCCATTACGGTCCACCGCGCGCCCGCAGGGAAAGCCACTGGTGCCGCCATGGTGATTTGTCCGGGCGGCGGGTATGGTGGCCTGGTTACGGGCCCGGAAGGGCACGGCATCGCCCAGTGGCTCAACGAGCATGGCATCGCCGGGGTCGTGCTGGAATACCGACTCCCACGGGGACGCGCCTTCGTGCCGCTTTTGGATGCGCAGCGGGCCATCCGCACCGTTCGGTTCAATGCCAAAGCGTGGGGCATCGACCCAGGCCGTATCGGCATCATCGGGTTCTCCGCGGGCGGCCACTTGGCCTCAACGGCGGGCACCCACTTCGACGCCGGCGATTCCAAGGCGAGCGATCCGGTGAATCGCGTGAGTTGCCGCCCCGACTTCGCAATCCTGATCTACCCGGTGATCACGATGACAGGCGCAAAGACCCATGGTGGCTCGAAGGAAAACCTGCTCGGCCGCGACCCCAAGCCGGAACTGGTGGACCTGTTCTCCAACGAAAAGCAAGTCACTGACAAGACGCCGCCGATGTTCCTGGCTCATGCCAAGGATGACACGATGGTCGCACCGGACAACAGCCGGATGCTTTACGAGGCACTCAAGGCTCACAAAGTGGTGGCGGAATACATGGAGCTGCCCAGTGGCGGCCACGGACTGAATGGCTATCATGGGCCGATGTGGGACGCTTGGCAAACCGGGTCCCTGGAGTGGCTGGCCTCGCAAAAAATCGTCCCGCGCGTCTTGCCCACGCAAAAACAGTGATTCAGAACATGCGCATGGCCCTCAATCCCCCTCCACCTCCGCATCAGGGATGTGGGTGAAGGCGATGCGCATCGGTGCTTCATCACGGCTCTCCTGCACGCTGCCATAGTAGATCACCTTGCGGCCGTAGCGGGCGCGCAGTTTGTCGAGGGCGGCATCGAGTCGCTGGTGCTTTGCGGTGTCGGCGCCGGCCATGACATCATCCCCGGCATCGTCGCCGTCCCGGAACAACTGCGGGGTGTGGTTGCCCTGCTCGCAGAGGCGCGTGAGTACCACTCCCACTTTGAGGATCAGGCAGCCGGGCTCGGGCCGGTCGTGCCAAAGCCGCTCCATCAGGTGCATGAGGGTGATTGTGGTGTCGGTTTCCACCGTGTGTGCGTCGGCCGACCATAACGGGCCTCTGACGAAGCCGAGCTGCAACGTGAGCGAGCCGGTGAGCAGACGTGCCGCGCGCAGCCGCTCACAAGCCTTGTGCAGCAGCTTGCAGAGGATCGGCCAGGCTTTGTCGGGCGTCCGGCTGTCGGGCGCCAGCACGTGGCTGTGGCCGAGGGATTTGCGGG
>Ga0118677_10004817_pt1 | contig 24188 bp, 10 predicted proteins | sample AliMusrvi5mmetaG_FD_86154 | JGI IMG/M metagenome (GOLD analysis project Ga0118677, IMG submission 86154)
AGGGCGTGTTCACACTACCGCTCAACGCCCATCTGTTGGCGTATTTTCCGCCATACTGCGTTGTCACAATTTGCTGTGGGCGTGCCACAGCGGCATTCTTCCGCCTTGTCTGGCGAAAAATCCCCACAACATCTGGGCATTTCCGATAGTGTGAACACGCCCTAATTCAGAACTGGTCCTTAACAGTTTGAGTTTCAGACACAGTCGGTCTACCAATAACGCATACGCACACCAGGGAGAAACCTGGCGTGCGTACTTGCGTTTACAGACAACGGTTGGAGTGCCCCTCGCGTTCAGGGGGTCGCACGCCGGACAGCGCAGGACGCGTTCTACCGATGTTCTTACTTCACCTGCACGACATTCGCGTCGCCAAGCGCTTTGGCGGCAACGGAGAGGCCAAATCCGCCATTGCCCTGGTCGACGCGGAAGAGCAGCGTGTGCTCGCCTTTGCTCATCTCGACGGTGAAGACATCGCTGCCTGGCATATTGGCGCGGTAGACATCACGCTCCCACACGCGCTTGCCGTCGAGCAGCACCACCAGGCCATCATCACTCCCCATAGAGAACGTCACCTGGCAATCTGCATCCGCACTCACCTTGGCGCGGGCATAAATTGCACAATCCGTCCCATTATGGGTCATCGCGCTAAGGTCAAAGAGCCCTTTATTGAAAGGAACGACCTGCCATGCAACCTGGTCCGGTGTGGTTTCCGGCGGGTATTGCTTCGCGAAATCTTCTTTGGCGAAGGGGTAGGTCGGCGAAAATTCGAGAGTCGTGAAGATGGCGGGTTTCACCTTCACCAGCGAGACCTGGTAGGTTTTCGGTTGCGCCAGCGTCTGCATATAGCCATCCAGTTCATGGACGAAGTCGCGCTGGCTAGTCACCATCTTGGCAAATGCGGGGAGCTTAGCCATCTCGTCGTTTCGGAAGCCCAGCGTACGCCAGGCGTCAAAATGACGAGTCCAGCGCAACAGCGCGGCATCCCAGATGGCCTTCCCTTGCGTGGTCCAGGTGGCGTTATCCATGGTGGCAATATCCACGCCATCCGCCAGTTGCGCGGCGGAATAGGTGTCTCCTTCCTGGCCATCCACTGTCACGAGGTAGCCGGCGTGCTCATCCAACCCTTTGACGGTGAGCATCAGGGCATTTAACTCTTTCTGGAAGGGTACCATTGTCAGCGCTGTCCGGGCGTCCGCCGGGATGTAGAAGGGAATGAAGGGAAGGGTGAGGTCGAAGGACGTATTACTGTTTTTCACGGTGAGGTTGGCGATCTTCACCCCCTGCACGTCCGCCTTGTCCCCCACGATCTGTATGCTGCCGACGGACGCCGGCGCATCAATCCCTTTCAGGATTTCGTAGGCCATCACCAGGTGGCCGATAGCGTTGGGGTGAACCGAATCCGGTATCATCGTGAAGCCCGGTTGTTTCTCCTTCGCCGTCTTCTGCACGTCGCGCATGGGATGGAATTGGTCAATCACCGGTATATCCAGTTCCTTGGCCAGCCCGATCACGCCGTCCGCCATGCGGGCCAGGGTGTCGTTATACATATCGCTTTTGCGTATCTCATTATCAACGGGCGACGTGGTCAGCAACACTTCTCGCGCGCCTGCCGCCTTGATGGTGGCCGCCAGCGCACGCTGGTTGCCGATATACCCATCGCAGTTTCCCTGATTGAACGCGGAGTAACCGCCATCATTCATGCCGAAATTCACGAAGACCAGCGTGGGCTTGACGGGAGCCACATCGCGCGTGAAACGCGCGTTGCCCCCACCGGCGGTATCGCCGCCCCAGCCGAAATTGTAGACGGTCAGGTTTTTGTCTGCAAAACGAGTCCGCAGGAAGGTCTCCACATACGCGGCGTAAAGGTTTTGCTCGGTGATGCTGTCGCCGTAGATGACAACCACGTCATCTTTGTTGATCTTCACCGGTTGCGCCGTCGCCGCGCCGGCCTGCAACAGGCCGAACACAATGCCAACCCAGAGTAAATGCTTCATACCAGTTCCTTACAAAAGGGTGGACGGATAACTGATCCGCATTATTCATAACATTTCGAATAATGCCTCACTCAGCCCTTCAAGGCAATTTCGCCGTCTTCGTCCGGGTACTTCGCCGCAGGATTACCGGTATCCTGCACTAAAATTGTGTCAGTAATCGGACTCCGTCCCCAATTTTCCGGCATATCGTGGTAAATTACGGGAAGAGGACCATGATCGTCGAGTCCACGCAGGCACAATCCCCGTTACCGCATCCTCATCATCTGAAAAGAGATTCGCATGTTCGTACTCGGTACACAGTATTATCGTTTTCCAACCCCCATTGAAGCGGATTGGCCTGCGGATCTGGCGCGGATTCGCCGGCATGGGATGACGACGGTGAAATGCTGGCTGAACTGGGCACACGTACAGCCGACGCGGGAGGAGTTCACTTTCGACCTGTTCGATCGGATGATGGACGCGTGTCATCAGGTGGGGCTGCAAGTGGTGATCCAGGCGCATATGTATCCCCCGCGATGGTGGCGGCAGGGCCACACCGTCGCCGCCCGTATCGTAGAGGAAACTCCGGGGGATACCACGCTGTGCCTGGACAACCCCGACTATTTCGCCGGAGCACAGCGTTTTTTGGAAACGATGATTCGGCACTACCACCAGCATCCTGCGCTGTTCGCCTGGGATTGCTGGAATGAGCCCGGCCCCACCATGTGCCAGTGCACCCATACGATGGCAGAGTACCGCACCTGGCTGTTGGCGCGGTACGGTGATCTCCGGCTCCTAACCGCGCGCTACGGCACAGCGGATGTGCAGGAATGGGCGGACATCAAGCACGTCGAGCTCAAAGAACTGCCGCAAAGCCTGGATTTCTACCGCTTCCATCGACAACACATTGCGACCTTATTTGCCAGACTGGGGACGATTTATCACGCCGGCGACCCCACCCATCCCGTGATGACGCATGATGTCTTCAATGGAGTGAGCGGCGCGTATAGCGATCGCCAGCAAATGACGCCCCTGGATCTTCATGGCGTCTCCCTCCATATTCCACAGGTGGATGGCGACCACCCACGCTTTGCCACCGAGCGATACCTGCTTCCGTTTTCGCTGGCGATAAAGGATCGATGTGCCCAGACGCAAGGCAAGGCGTTGTGGGTCAGCGAGCTCTTCGGTGGCGCGCAGGTGTTCACCGTGCCTTCCGCCAGCCCGCCGCGTGTGGATACCCTGCGCCTGGCGTTGTGGGAGAGCGTGGCACACGGGATCACCGGTTTACTCTTTTGGCAATATCGCCCGGAACGTTTCACCTTCCAGTAGACGGAAGACGCCGGATGGGGCCTTACAGGACTCGCCGGTGAGGAAACCGCGCGCACGACGCTGGTGGAGGAGTTCACGCGTGAGATGGCAGCGGTATCCCCGTATCTTCCGGCGACACCGGAACCGCCGGCATTGACTATTGTGACCAATGATCAGACCGTCTACGCCTTGCGCGCCCGGCGCACCCCCGCCGAACTGGCGCAAATCCTCCCGATGTATACGCCATCGGATCTCCCGGACGGCGCCAATCCCCACGCCACAGCGGCGCTGGGTGTCTACCGCGCCTGCCGGCTGGCAAACGTGCCGGTAGCGATCAGCGCCTGGGACGATGCGTGGCAGCCCGGAAGTTTGCTCTACTTTCCGCTGCCCATGCAACTGGACCGCGACCTGGTTGCGCGCCTACGCGCCCATGTCGTTGCCGGCGGATCGGTCGTACTGGAAGGCGGAGCTGGCTTTTACGGCGAGGATGGCTGGGTGTCACCGATTGTCCCGGCCCACGGGCTACACGACCTTTGTGGCGTGCGCGAGGGCGAGGCGGTCTATCACGCCCAGGCCCGCCACTGCCTGGTGCCAGGGGTGGGAGCATTGCGCATGGGCTTCCGCACCGCGCCGTTAACGGTAAGCACCGCGCTACCCCGGGCCGCTTTCCCCGATGGCCAGGTCGCGGTGACGGAGGCGACCTGCGGGAATGGGCGGTTGCTGTATCTGGCGGGCAGCCCGGGCTATGTACTCGGCGCCGAGGCGACCTGGTCCGGAGAAGAATTACTGCGCTTGATCGGACTGGAGACCGTATCTTTAGGCCGTCTTCAGCGTATACGTCGTCTCTCTCCGCACGGAATGCTGGACTTTGTGTTTAACTACAGCGACCAACCGGTGACCTATACGTCCACACACGGCACTTGTCTGCGCGGCGCACACCACCAGGCACGCTTGAGTACAATCCCCCCACATGATGTTATGGTAGTGCTCGAGCCAGCAATGCCGCCTCAGTAGCATGGTGTTGCGTCGATGACTTATAACGGCCAAGCATTTGCTCGTCACCGTTTGGCAATGTTGAAGACGAGTAGTATCATAAGTTTTCCGTACAATGGATCCTGGCTGCATAGAGGGCGAATCGAAGCGTGCACCGGTGATGCGAGTTAAATCTCCTATATAGAGCGTGACAGGGAATTTCCCATTTCGAATCAACATTCATGAGCTCATATACGCTGGCGCCCCGCGAATGGCCGGCATAATATGCCGGCCTAAATGCAAGAAGCGGGTGATATTCATCCAAAGTGGTAATGACTATGCATCACGACTCATGTTCTGACCTTCAAGCTCGAACGAGCGAATGGATTATCCTGGCGAATGGTGTCCGCATCGAACTCCTGCGACACGAGGCCTGCTTCGTGGGCGTGGGGGAAGTCTGGTGCGCCGAGACACTGCTGCGCTCAAATCGTCTGGGCATTCTGCCCTCGTTGGAAACCCCGGACGGATTCTATGCCGCCTATTACGCCATCGAAGACATCGAACACGACGGAGAGCAAGTGCGTATCCACTTGCGCCCCTACTGGGTAAGCATGGCGTTGATGCGCTGGATGCAGCATGCCTATCATCCCCGCGCCAATGACGCGGATTGGACGGGCGTACCTTGCGCCGACCCTGACTGTACGTTGGAGATGGTACTTAAACCGGAAGATGAGACAATCGGCGGGTATTGCTATGCCGGCTTCAGCTACGGCTTTCGCTATCACGGCGGCGACAAACGCATTTATACCCTGGTCGACCGTGCCAGTTGGGAGTTGGGCGGACAGGCCACCGGGAATACCCTGTACCAGTTGTCTGACCAACCGGCGGTCTGCACGCTGGCGCCTGGCACCCATCTCAACTCCGGGTGGACGTTGCCGGGCATCACCAATCCCTATATCTTCTCCTTCCTGCCGTTCTATACCAACATGTATGGCTTCACCTATCAGCATGACGCGGCGGGCAGTCTGGTCACCTATCATGCCACCCCCGGCTATATTCGCACGTATTTACGTAAGAAATCCGACAATGAAGAACTGCTCCATTATCATCAATTCGGCTTTGCGCTAACTGATGACGTCACCCTGCCGGCGCGAAAAATTCTCTATCGCGCCCACGTCGCGCAGGGACGCTATGAACGCGACAATGAATATCTGGCGCTGCGCGAACGCATCGTGGCGGACCTGCATGCCCATTACGAACTGCGGCGCGAATGGGCGAACCCGTTCGGCTTGTTTTTCACCTGGGATGCCCACCCGCGCGTGGAGCATTTTCTCACCCACGGCGTAACGGCCATGGCGCGGCATCATATCCGTGACGTGTTCATTATGACCATGTGGGAAACGGATATGAGCGAAGGATTGTATCCGCCGGGTAACAGTTGCTGCATCCTCGACTACCAGATATCACAGCGCTTTGGCGGCGCGACGTATTTCCGGCAATTGACCGATGCCCTGCATGCGCACGGCATCCGCGTCGGCATGTGGCACGGTCAATGCCTATCGTCGCGGAGTCGGTACGTTACGGAAAAGCCGGAATGGTTTATCCGCGACATGACCGGCCAGATTGATCGCGACCACTATGGCTTTCATCTGGCCGTCTTCAACGAGGGACACCCGGACATGCAGGCCTGGTTGCTGGACCGTTTACGGTACGCGCACGAAACCCTCGGGCTCGATGGGGTCTACCGCGACAGCCATTTCAACCAGGGGACCGACAAATTCTCCTGGATCGCGGGACAGGTGACGGGCGCTGACGGCATCGGGGCGATCATGGACAATCCCGAAGCCCTGGCGCGTGCCGGGGATACGGAAGAACCCGGCGCCATTACACCGATTTTCGACGCCAGCATCAGTACGCTCCGTGCTTGCCAGCAAATGGGCTTGTTTTACGCCGTCGAATCGCGCGGGGTCTTCGGGATTGCCTGGGCCGGCTTGACCCTGTCGCAATGCTATGGCCACGAATTCATGTATTGGAACAGCGAGCGGAATTTCCCCTTCACCGAAGTCAACGAGATGGGGCTCGATCCGGTGGACGTCTATTTTCGCGCGCTGGCGAACCGCATTTGCTACGGTCTGGTGTTCAGCCCGAATATCGGCGAGCATGGCTCGCTCATTCTCTCGGAGAACGAGGAACACTCACTCGATGGCTACGAAGCCGTACTTGCGGAATTTGCGCGCTTCAACGCCGTCTTCAATCTGGTTGCGGACGAGATGCATTTCCTTCAGGTGCTGCCGGAGGCATGCGGGACGGTATGGCGCACAGCGCCGGACGCCGATGTCCGTGTGATCTGGACCTTCCAGGCCTGCGATATCCCCATTGCCGATACTGAAAAGGTGATCTGCTATACCGGGGCAGCACCGGCGCGAACTGTAGATACTTTCAAAGCGGCGGCCTTCAACGTCTACAAAGTTGATCGGGCATCAGCATGAATCTACAACCTCTGTGCTGATCATTTTTCAAGGTGAACCACACGTGGAATGACAGTGATCCCGTTGCGCGGATAATATTCTGCCCTGTGTTCGATTCATGCTGTCAGGCGGCGGACACCCATGGATGATTGCTATCACGGCGCGCGTTCCACCCGGATGGCATCCACGATGACGTTGGGGGTGCCACCGAGCAAGGAGACTGACCCGGGGGTCTTGCCATCAAACGCGAAGTCGCCCAGTGGGAGCCACACCGTCTTTGGGGTACCCGGGTTGATCACTTTGGACTCGGGGTCTTCTTCCGCCGCCCCCGCCATTTGAAAGCTGCCCGTGGTCAGGTCAAGGATCACGGTATCGTCTTTGCCGGCATGGTGTACGACGTACCGGGCAGATAGCGCACAGTTGGTTTGTTTCACGTACGGCATCATGACACCAATGCGGTATTTGCCGGCTGGAAGCAGACCGAGATGCCAGCGGGCGACGAATGGCTCTGCTCCCGTCCCCAGTCGCAGCACAGCGTGTCCGGCGAAGGCTTTACGATTGGCGGGATCGCTGGCGTCCGCGCCGCTGATGCCTTGCATGGGAGCCCCAAGATCGGCCCACGCCATATCGCCTTCATCGATCTCATGGGTCGTGCCGAAGCCCCGCAGGGTCAAGGTCACCGGTGTGGACGCGACCACGCTATCCAGGCCTTTGACGCGGAACAGCGTTGAGCGCCATCCCTGCTCGCTGGCGCACACCAGGATCTCGTCACTGGACACCGTCCGCGCCGTCAGCCACCAGGAGTCGCCCATGAAATGCTGCCGACTTGGTCCATAACCCAGGCCGCGCATGACGCCGATGTCCAGCACCGGCACCCCCTGGCGATCATAGAGGCCGACTTGTCCGCCTGCGTTATTGTCGCCCATGCCGATGCCGACCAGCACGAAGCGAGGATCGACCGGCTCCACCGATTGCGTGTTGCTGAGCTCGCGACACCGCGACCAAAGGCGCTGCCCGGTGTTGGTGAAACAGGAGACATCATTCATCCCTGAACGTGACCAGACCAAACCTTCCCGGCTGAGCGACACCAGATTCTCGCCCATGGGCACCGCGCGCATGAAGGGTTGGCACTGATTGGGCCAACGACTGAGCACCGGCTTCTGCGCGGCCCACCGGTATTCGAGCACGCCATCCGCGCGTTGTTTGGGGGTAAAGCGGACGATCTGCTGCGGATATCCGGCATTCCGCGGGCCGGCGGGTATCAGCAGGCTGCCATCTGGAGCCATCCAGGGTGCGGGGAATATGTCCCACTGGCAGGGCGCGTCAGAGACGAATTCCACTTCCGCAAGATCTACTTTGCCGTCGCCGTTGCGGTCGGTCCAGATAAAGGGTTTCTCCTTCCACTGCGCATCGGGCGCCGTCGGACGCGGCATGCCGTTGAGGATGGCGTCATTGAGGCAACCGCCGATGGCGGCGACCGGGACGAAACGGGTATCATCGATGCGGTAGATATTGAGCACGTTGCCTTTTGAGGTAACCCAGTAGGCAAACTTCCCGGCGCGCTGAATCGCCGGCAGCGCGGCCCAGGACGCCATGTCGGCGCGCACCGGCGGCAGACCGACCACCTGGCTGACGGCATCCAGCGTCAGCGGATGGTAGAAACCGTCCTGGTCCTTGCGCAACTGGAAGCGGGCCATTTCGCCGTTGGCGCTCTGCGACCACATCACGTTCTCCGCTCCACCCGGCACCCAGTAGGAGCACATGTTGACCGCGCAGGCCAGGAGCAGCTTGCGCGTGGCGCGACCCTGGGCGTCGATGGCGAACTTCAACACGCGCTGCCCATAGGTGTCGCAGAGCCAGAGATCGCCGGATAGGTCGACGGCAACACCGGTCGGCCCGGCAAAAACATCATCGCTGAGCGCACCGCCGGTGAGCGTATCTTTGACGCCGCCCAATTGACCGAGACTGGCGACCTTGGCGCCATCGGCCGAGAAAATGTGCACCTGGTTGTGGATGACCGTGCGCGCAGGATTAAAGAGATCGCTGACATAAATCCATTTGCGATTGGGGTCGTAGGCGACCCGGCACGCATAGGCGAAAGACGCGGCCGGCGCCAGGATCTTCGGCGGCGTGGCCGTCCAATCTGCCGTTATTTTGAACTGCAGCAGACCATGCTGGGCGGCGACATAGACGGTCCAACTGCCGTCGGCGTCGGCCGGCGTCGCCACCAGACCACGCGGGTCGATCACCGGCACGGCCCCCAGCCGCTTGCCATCCTGGGCGTACCACACCACTTCCCCGGCCTGGCCGTCCGGAACCAGCAACACGTCGCTGCCGGGCAGGAAGGCGAGGCCGCGATAGGTGAAACCGAAGACCGCCCAATCCTTGGTATAGCCCGGGGTCGGGGCATACGGTGTCGCCAGCCCCTTCTGCGGCAGACTGTTCGTCGCGCCCCAGGCCGGTCGCGGGCTGACGGGCATCGTGTTGAAGTTACCGAGGTTATCGTTGGGGTAGACCTTGACCCCATCGCAGCCGGCAACGGCGTTGCTGGTGGCGCCGGCAGCCAGGCCGGGGGCCCACTGATCGCCGGAATCGTGAATACCATTGTTGCGCACCCGGCCATCGGCGGTGATCCAGCAATTGCCAAACTGCTCGTAGTCGCAGAGTCCGAGCAGGACGGTGCCGGCGATATCCTCGCCCTGGCGCTTTGCGCCGGCGGGCAACACCGCCACGCTCATGGGAATTTCACTGGCAAGATGATTGCCCATACGCCCGGTGCGCCCGAAGCGAAAGAGATCGTCCCAATCCGAAGTATTGCCCGTGACGCCGGCGAAGCCCCAACTCGCCTGGTGGGTGACCATGCGAAACGTATAGGCGCCGTCAAAAACCTCGCGACCGAGATCGTCACGCCCGTCCCAGGCAATGGTAGTCGTGCCCTTGGGCAGCGCGCGGTCGACCAGCAGATTCCGCACGCCGACGTGACGACCATCCTCGATGATCAGTGACACCCGACGCGCACTCGGCAGGGTAATCGCACATTGAGCCAGCACGCGCTTTGGCGCCTGTTGTTCGACGGTAAACTCATCAATGGCGATCAGCGACACTTCCGGTCCGGCCGGAATACCGAACCCCCAACTCATCCCCAGCGAATCGCCGAGGATCTCCGGTATCGGGACCGGAAAGGTGAAGGCGTTTTTATTCAATTTATCGCCATCGTCAAAAGGGACCACCTCCCCGTTGAGCGTCAAACTTTCGACATGCCGGCGATCAAAGCGATATTCCATGCTCATGGGTTTATCGACGGGAAAACGCTTCACGGACATCCAGGCGCCAATGCGCCAGCCCGGATCGTTGCCCGGCACCCACCCGTTATAAAAAAGCCACAGGTGCTTATCACCGGGCGCATAGCGATAAAAGCTTGAAGTCATGGCGCCGAGAGTGAGCGTCGGCACGGGCGCCCAATCGACCAGACCCGGCAGGCGGTCCAGCGCCAGGAAATGCCAACGTATCTTCACGCGGGTCGGCGCACCCAGCACCGGCGTGCGACAGGCGATCTGCAAGACGACGTCGCGCGCGTTACCCTGGAAGGCCGGAACGCGCATTTCGATACCGCCGCCTTTCCGCGGGACGATCGTGGGCTGCAGGTTGGTCCCCTCTGCCAGCACATCAACCGGCGGGTAGACCTGTCCGAGGGTGGCAACCGTCTGCCAGGTGTGGGGAATCTCCTGTCGCACCGACGTCACGCGCAGTGTTGCTAACGGCGCCGTCGGCTCTACGGCGCGAGTATACGGCAGCAGGACGCCTGGGAGTAGAAAGAGAGTGATGATTCTCATCCAATTGCGATAGTTTGACATGGATACCTCGCTTGAGCCCTAACCCGTTAGCAGCCTGCCGAAAAATACTTCCTGGCAGGCTGCTTGGCCCCACATATCAGCTGCCGCGGGCAGCAGATAATGACAATCTGCACCGTTTACTGCCCCAGCCCCCACCGCAAGGCGTTAGACGGCACCTTCATGAAATACGGGTGGAAGGTTAACCCGTTGTCTTTGGTGGCGCTGCGGCCACGCCCTCTTGCAATGCCTTGTGCCTGACATTGGAAGGCCAGATTGAACGTGGCGCCGGCTTTCGGGGTGAATTTCACCAGCTCCGACCACGGGATGGCCGCCTCGTAGATCGTGACATCGCCCTCGCGCTTCACCACGGTTTTACTGCCTTTCGGCTCGCAGAAGGCGATGGCCGGGTCGGTTGGGCGCGGGCAGCGCGGCAGGTCGTGGATGCGCGGCATGCCCGGCACGTATTGCCGCCAGCATTCCGCGCCGCCGTCGGTGGTGGCGTAGAGGGCGTATTCATAGTCGGTGTCCGGTTGCGCGGTGAAACCGACCGGCACGGGATGCACCTGTGCGAGTTGCGAGTCACCCAGGCCGAAGCCGAACCCGACCTGCATACTGTCGCCCGTGGCGGGCATCACCTTCCCATCCCAGGGATTGCCGACCCAGGTGTAGGACAGTTCGCCCGTGCCGAAGAAGTCGTCATCCTTCTTCGTCGCTTGCCGTAGAATGGGCGCGAAATTCGGCGTGCGCACGCGGGCGGCGATGTAGAAGTTCCGATCATCCCACTTCGTGCGGATTTCCGCCACCGCGCCAGTGCCATCTACGGTTTTAAGCTCATCGAGCTTATGGATGTACCAGGTCGCGAAGGTGGAATCCAGCTTTTGCGCCCCGCCGGGGACGATTACGGGCAGCGCGTCCTGCCAGTCATCAAGGTTGCCGTCGATGACCGGTGTGCCGTGTGTGGCACAGGCTACATGCACCACCTCGGTGCAGGAGGCCGTGCCACGCGGGCTATCAAACGTCACGGCGACACGGTAACCGTTGCCCGCGTTGGGCGTGCAGGCGCCGAGAGTGGCCGGCACCGTCAGGCGCTCGCCCGGTTTCAATGCGACCGGGATGGTATTTTGCGCCAACACCAGACCATCCGACGTTTTCACGGTGATCGTGCCTTTCAGTGGCATGGTGAGTACGTTATGCACGGTCAGCGGCAAGGGCATTCCCGCCTGCAACGGTGTGGTGAAGTCATTCAGCACCAGTTCGACGGGCGTCGTGCCCGTCATCACGCCTTTCGCCAACCGCTTTTCGACGACAGCGGCGTCCTGGCCGGGCATCCGCAGCCAGATGGCTTCTGCACGCAGGGGCAATGTCAGTTTCCCTTTCACCGTGAGGATGGGGTTCCCGAAGACGTCGTAGGCCTGCAGCTTCTTATCCGCGTTGGGGATCACGAAGGTTCCGTCAACAGTGATCTGCTTATATAACGGGTCGCGATCGGTTTCTGTCGTTTTGCCGTCACCGGTAAGCATGAAGACGGCGTCCTTGCCTGTGCCGAATTGGTAGACCCACGGCAGGTGGTCAAGGAAGACCACCCGCGCGAAGGCACGCTCCCCAATAAAATGCAGCGCGGCGGACAGCCCAGCGGCCACCGGGGTGGGTTGCCAGGGCATGCCGTGATTCCAGGTCATGTATTCGTTGTGATTCGGGGTCACCTTCCATTGCCCGGCGGCCAGAAACTGGGCGATCACCGTCGCTTCGGCATTCTCCGAGTGCCCCAGCCAGGTTTCTGATTCCAGGCTGGGCAGATTGCCGTGCGCTTTGCCCCACTGCGGGCCAAAGCAACAGGAGGGTAGCACGTAATGATCGGTGAGGATGTCGAAGTATTTCAGCCAGGGTTCGGCGCCGTTGCCGAAAAATTTGTCCAGCGTATTCATGATGCTCGACGCGCCGCCGATCATGATGCGCGGCTGGCCGGTGATGGGATCGTTGGGCGATGCTTTCTTCGCCTGTTCATAAATGATCTTATACGTATCCTGATAGCGTTTCGCATCGGATTTCCACCCGCTGATGCCGCCGCCTTCCCACGGCTCATTTTGCCAGTCGATGATCTGCAGCGGGCCGGCGCCATTCCGGTTATAGCGCTTCACACAGGCGTAGACAAACTGGCCGAACTGGTCGTCGTATTGCGGCGCGTGTACGTAATTATATGCCGCGTAACATTCCCCGGACACTGTCCCGGTTGGCGACCCGTAGAAATTGGACACCAGCGCCATGTGGTGGTCTTCAGCAATCTTCATCTTCTCATCCGCGGAGGTCCAATTATACGGCTCGTTGACACGTGACTGTACATGACCCCATCCTGGAAAGGGGTCAGTGCGCAGCCAGCGGATGCCCATGCGTTCAAAGGCCGGAATCGCCCGCCAGTCCTGCACGCACATCAGCACCGGGGAGTTCCGCACCGGCGTGTCGGGGTGCGCGAAGCCGCGCATCACCGTGCCGGCGATTTGCCGCCCCAACGGGCCGCCGTCAATGATCAACGCGAAGACGCCGTTGCGCTGCACCGGCAGCGTGAACGGCAGCACCGTGGCGCCGGGTTTGAGTGCGGTCATCGACATTTTGACGGGGATCGCTGCGCCTAGCAGGCGTATCGTAGCGCACAGTGACGCTTGCCCTGAACTCCCGGGAATGGCCTCCAGACCGATCGGCTGCACGTCCAGCGTGAAGGTACCCGGCACTTCGGCCGCGCCGGCATTGGTGAGGGTGATCTCCACGTCCATCGACTGGCCGGGGTAAAAAATCGCGCCGGTCTGCGCACTGCTGGTCAGCGCGGCGCTCCACCCCTTCGCCCCGTCCTTATCCAGTTTCAACACTTCATAGTGCTGTGGACGGTCGAAGAAGTTGGCGTGGACCGCCAACATTGTGACAAATACCAGCGCACAGAGCGCCCCGAGACGTATGGGGTAGTGCATCAGAAAGATCCTTTCCGCTATGGAATCAGTGTAGCGCGATTTGGGGTCTCTTCACCGCCGTTCACCATGGGTCACGGTGTCTTTCCCTGGTTGAGCGCTTCCTGCGCGGCCTTGATCCGATCGGTGGTCCACCAACCGGCATCGTCGAAGATCTGCGTTTTTGGGAAGAGCTTCAATATATCGATAAATTGTTGGGCTGTTAGCGGGGCATGTCCAACCCGCATCATCACTATATCGTTCTTATTGGGAAGTGCCGCCAACCCTCTCACCGACACCAACGTGTCCCCGACATACAGGTTGTGCAGTTTCGTCAATCCGGTCAACTGCACCATGCCGGCATCGGTGATGGTCGTGCCACCCAGACCCAGGTCATGGAGTTCCCGCATCGTCGCAATGATCGTCAGGCTGTCATCGGTGATTTTCGTATTCTCCAAGAGCAGCGATTCGAGCTTGGTCATCCCTTTCAGCGCGCGCATGCCGGCATCATCGATATTGGTGCCCCCCAGGTGCAGATCCCGCATATCGGTCATACCTGACAGGTGCTCCCAGGCTTTGCCGGACACGCGCTTGCTGCTGATCCAGAAGCGTCGCATGTGCACCATCTTGCCGAAGAGCTTCATACTGTCATTATCGACGCTGTCACCGAAGAGGAGAAAGTCCTGCAGGTCATCCAGCCCGGCGAGGAACTTGTTTAACCCTTTCGGAGTCAGGCCCTGGCTGTCAGAGATTTCAACAGTAAGTAAGCCCCGCAATCCGCCGAGATAACCGAGTAGTTCATCCGATACCGGATATCCCCCGATGTTCAACGATCGCAGCGCCTGACAGCCGGCCAGGGCGCTAAACACCTTGGGTTCGACCTGGGGGGCATAGAAACCCAAGGTTTTCAATTTCGGCAACGCCGCGAGCCGTGCCAACCCGAACTGACTGAAGGCGCCTTTGTGGATGAAGATCCGTTCGACTTCCGGCAATTGCGCCACCAATCCCAGGTTTTCGTCATTGGCCGTGGTGTTTTCACCGCCATCCTTGCCTGTGCCAAGACTGATGCAGGCGCCGCCATCTTTCGCCTCGATTTTCAGGCTGGACACACTCACCCCATTGGCATCCAGTGTCGCAATCACCTGATCGTGATTCGTCGGCGGGGGAGGCGGTTGAGCCGCGGCAAACCCGCAGAAGACGCCGCCGCAGCACACGGCGAGCGCAAAGGAGATCTTTTGCATACGTGTCATACTACACATCCTTTCATGAGTAGATAGAGCTTGTAGTGGCTCATCGGCTAATCTGCCCGTTCCAGTTTCAGTCCATCGGCATGCACCATGTGCTGATGGATCTTCGCGAGGGTAACCGATTCCTTCCCCTGGCCATCCAGCGTAAACACACCCAGGGGGATCCACACCGTCTTCGGCGTGCCCGGGGTCACGACCTGGGACTCGGGGTCTTCTTCCACGGCTCCCGCCATTTGAAAGCTGCCGATATTCTGGTCGATGGTGACCGTGTCGCTTTTCCCCGCGTGCTGGATGGTATAAGTCGCCTGTTCATCGGCGCCGCCGCCCCCGGCGGCATACGGCAACAGAATGCTAATACGGTATTTACCGGGTGGGCGCACGCCCAGGTGCCAGGTGATTTTCGCTGGATCAAGGGCAAACAGGTACTCGCCACTCGCGCCCATCGCCGTGCGATGTCCCGGATCCTTGTTCGGGTCTGCCTTGCCGCTGAACCAGTAGCCGTCCACATCCACCCACGCGCGATCGCCCTCGTCCTGCACCCAGGCATCGGCATATCCGCGCAGCAGACAGGTGACCGGCGGGACGGCCTGCACGGTGGTGAGGCCGGTGACGCGCCAGAGCATGCTCCGCCAGGCGGTTTGTTCCGAAGCGGTCACCAGCGCTTCATCCGGCGAGATCTCACGTACCTGCGCGAACCAATTGTCGCCCCAAATATGTTCACGCGAATACATGTACCCGAACCCGTTGGGGCGCCCGATATTCAGCAGCAGATTACCCTCCCGGTCGTACAGACCGAGTTGGTAGATGGTGCTATGACAGGCTACCAGGAACTTCCCACCCAGTGGTTCGACGCTCTGGGTGTTGCCGATCTCCCGGCAGCGCGACCAGAGACGCGCGCCTTTCGCGTCATACAACGACAGGTCGTTCATGCCCCAGGCCTCGAATGTCTGGGCCCACCGGCAGACCCCCGCCCAAGAATCTATCCCCAGCGGCACCCACCGCATAGGCGGTTGCTGCCCATTGGGCCAGAATGTGAAGACGGCCTGCTTCTTGGCCCAGTCGTACCGCGGTACGCCGTTGGGCAGGAAGGTGGGCGTGAATTTCAGAATGGATTTTTGCACACCATGCTGCGTCGACTCGAACGAGGCTACCAGCGATCCGTCAGGGTCCATCCACACACTCGGTCGGACAGTCCAGCCAGATATCGTATCTGTGACCACTACCAGTTCACCGGGGTCGACCTGTCCGTTGAGATTGGTATCCGTCCAAATCCAGGGTTTCCCCATCCAGGTGTGTGGATCGCCCGCAGGCCGCGGCATATATGGCAATGCTTGCTCGGTGAGTTCCGGCCCGATCGACGCCACCGGTCGTATCGTCGTGCCTTCCACCAGGTACACATTCAAGGCGCCTCGCGCGGTGACCAGATAGGTCCGGCCCTTCACGCGCTGGAACATCGCCTGCGTCGCCCAGGAATTGCCCGACTGGCGGACCGGTTGCGCGCCGACGACCTGGGAAAAGCCGTCCATCTCTTTCATGTGGTAGAGATTGTCCTTGCCGCGTTCGAGTCGGCAACGGACCATCTCGCCATTGGCGGTCTGGCTCCACATGGCCGTCTCCGGTTCGCCGGGTATCCAGAACGAGCCGCAATTGGCCGGGGACGCGACCTGCATATTGCGGGTGAAACGGCCTTGCGCGTCCACTGCGTATTTCAGCACCCGGTGCGAGACGGAATCGCACACCCACACATCGCCCGCCGGGTCCACCGCGATGCCGGTCGGACCCGCGATGATGTCATCGCCGATGGGGCCACCCAGCAGCGGATCCTTCACCCCACCGGGTTGGCCGAAGCAGGCGATAGTGTTGCCGTCTTCGCTGAACACCCAGACCTGATTATGCACCGCCTGGTGCGTGGAGTCATACAGGTCGGTCACAAACAACCGCCGGCCGCGCGGGTCATAGGCCAGCCGGCAGGCATATGCGAATTTTCCGGCGGGCGCCAAGACACGTATCGCGCCCGCGCTCCAGTCAGGATTGAGGGGGAAGGTCACCACCCCAGCCTTCGTGGCGGCGTAGACCGTGCGCCGACCATCGGCGGTGGGCGGCGCGACGGCCACCGCACGCGGATCATCCAGTGCGAGGCCCCCAAGGCGTTTACCACCCTCCTTGATGCTATACCAGGCGATCTCGCCGTCCGCGGCATTGGTGACCAGCAATACTTCGTCACCCGGAATCACCGCTAACCCGCGGAAGGGATTGCCGAAGATCGCGAAATCCTTGCGGTAGGGTTGGGGGGCGATGCCGGTGGGTGAGGCGGCGGTCGTCGCATACGGTAACAGCAGATTCTCCACCGGGCGCTTCGGATGCAGACGGCCATCGGCGCCCCAGGCGGGCATCGGGATTTGCCGTCCGCACGTATTGTCCCAAATCTGCACGCCTTCCCAGATGCTGCTGACGGCGTTGAAGGTCTGTCCCGCGGCCATGCCGCCCGACCACTGGCTGGCCGCATTATGGATCTTATTATGAAGCACGGCGCCGTCCGGGTTGAGCAGCAGGTTGGCTTCCTGTTCAAAGTCACTGAGGCCAATCATCACGCGACCGGATACGTCCGCCTCACCGGCCTTCGCGCCTGTGGGGAAGACGGCCACGCTCATGGGCGCCTCGCCGGCATAAAAATTGCCGCACCCCGCTCCCGCGTGGAACATGTCATCCCATGGCGTGGTGTTGCCGGCCACGCCGGCGAACGCCCAGTGCGCGTTATGCGTCACCATGCGGAAGGTATAACCGCCGTCGAACACCTCTCCGCCCCACGCATCGCGTCCATCCCAAACGAATCGCGTCACCCCCTGGGGCAGCGGGCGATCCACCAGCAGGTTATTGATCCCCACCCGGCGGCTGTCTTCCACGACCAGCGACACACGCCGCGCTTCGGGCAGCGTGATAGTCACCTCGGCGACCGCGCGCTGCGGCGCGAGTTGCTCGACGGTGAACTCGTCAATCTGTATAAGCGACTCGGCCACCCCAGCGGGCACCCCGTTGAAGTTCCACGTCAGGTTCACCCCTTTACCGCCATACGGCATGGGTGTGGGGAAGTCTAATTCCGTGAATGGGGGCTGCTTCCAGTCAGTGATCGTGAAACGGCATGGAAACCCATTGATGGTCATGCCGCCGAAGTGCTTCGCGTCGAAGAGTGCATCAACGCTCTGCGGTTTCGTCAGGTCGAACTGGTCGCCCGTCATTTCGCTGCCGAACTGCCAGCCCGGTTTGCCCCCGGGGATCCAGGCCGGCCAGGCCTTGATATGGTTGACTTTGCCGGGCTGAAAAGCGTTTTCGCCATAGGTCATCTGTCCGACCTGCATCGTCGGCACGAGCATACCGGCGATGAGATTCGGCAATCGCTCCGGATGCAAGAAGCGATAGTGCAGTTTGAGGCGCGTGGGCGCCGCGGCCACCGGCGTACCGCAACTGAGTTGCAACACCACGTCGCGCGCCCGTCCGGTGAATGCCGGCACGCCCAGCACTACCCCACCTTGCGGCGTGCGGGTGAGAATGGGCGTTTGGTCGGACCCGTCCCCCACCACATCGACCGGCGGGTAGGCCTGCGTTAACGACGTGATCGGATGCCACGCCGCGGGTGTCTCGCGGTGCACCGGCGTCACCTGCAGCGTAGCCGGCGCCGCCTGACCGGGGAGCGCCCCCCGCCAGCACACGATGCCGATGAGCGGGAGCAGAAGGAAAACCCGGCGCCAAATAATAAAGACCCGCGACATGAAACGTCCTCCTTCCCTAAGTATTGGGTGCGCACCCATAAATTCCTGCTATTTCAGACCGCAATTAGCGGAAAAAGTTTCACTGAGTCCTGGAGGTAGCGCATAATAGAACCCGGTTGCGCACCCATATAAAGCTGAGTATAATGGCGGCATTGAGAGAAGGTGGGATGCCAGCAGCACGTATGCCCGTGACTATGAAAGAGATCGCCCGGCAATGCGGCGTGGGTTTTTCCACCGTGCAGCGTGCCTTGAGCGACGATCCTCGTGTGAATGCGGCCACGCGTGAGCACATCCTCGGCGTCGCGCGTGACCTGGGCTACAATCCGGCCCATCATGAAGCCGCCCGGCGCATGGCGTTGCAGCGCCAGGGGCGGCGCCTGCGCAATCAGGCCATTGGCCTGCTGATGCCGTCCACTTTTGAAGAGGCGCCCTACTTCTTTCGCCTGTTCCAGGGTCTGGTGAATGTGCTGGCCCCGCAGGGATATGCCGTGGTCACCTTTTCCTACTCCACATCATGGCATCCGGCGGACACCGCGTTGCCATCGGTCTTTTTCCGTGGTGAAATCGACGGCCTGGCGGCGGTGGGCGTGCCGGATGACCTGTTGCCCTTGCTCACCCAACTGCGCAAAGATCCCGGCTTCGGCGACCAACGGCCCATCGTCTCGATGATCAACGCACTGCCGGGGGTGTCGACCGTCACCACGGACGACCTGAGCGGCGCCTATCAGGCCACCCGACATCTGCTCAGTCTTGGACACCGGCATCTCCTGCAATTCTACCAGGCGAACTTCGACAAAATGAGCGAGCGTTTGCAAGGAGCGCGGTTGGCAATGCAAGAGATGGGGCTGACCCCTGAACAGCATCTGCACCTCTTCGACCTTAACGCGCCATCGGCGACCCAGGCGTGGGTTGACCCGGCGCACCTGGCACGTATTTCCCGCGCTTCCGCGCCACCGAAGACCGGCGACGCGGGCAGCGCGCACCCGCTTCCCGTGTATTTTCAGGCACATCCCCACGTGACGGCGATCCTCGCCCTCAACGATGCCAGCGCCGTGCAGGCCTGGGCTGTGCTGGAGCCGGCCGGACTGCGCGTGCCGGATGATATCAGCCTGATCGGCTTCGACGATGTCGAAACCTCGGTCACGCTGGATGGCCAGCTCGGGTTGACCACCGTGCGCCTGCCGTTGGTCGAGATTGGCCGCAATACCGCGACACGTTTACTGCACGCGATCGAATCACACGAAAACCTGCTGGAAACCATGGCCCTGCCCACCGAGCTTGTCATCCGTAAGACGACCGCCCCACGGTAAACGGATGCCGTCAGCAGGGCTGTCCTACTGGTAATACGTGACCTCCCGATCACGTGGCTGTGCGCGCTTCAGACGAAAGAAATGGCCCTGAAGTTTAGCCCTTTGGTATCTCGTCTCAATACTGTCCAATATCATTATGGCCCCCCACGGATACTCGAATACACATGGTACATCGATGGAGCGCATGCTCACCCTGGCCTATTGCGCTACGTTCGTCGTGCCAGGCCGGGAGGGCGAGCGCGGAGTCATGAGCCCGTCGAATGGTCCTCGCGAGCCGCCCACCGTTCCTCTCGCTTCGCGAGAGTAGGCGTCGCTATGGTGCCGGATGAGCATTGACTGTAGCAGCATGATTGAAAAGGGCTAACCTTCAGGGTACGGTTGACCGAATATGCGTAAAGGAAACTATCGCTTTCATACACGTTTCGGCCGTCCCTATAAGGGACTAGCTAGCAGCCTGCGGATAAAGCTCCAGAAACCCGCCAATAAATTGGCGGGCTATTTTCGCATGTCCCTCAACGGGACATCAGGAGGTGGAAAACTACTGGTAGCCCGCTTTATTCGCGAACGAATAAAGCTCTGGCTAGCCGAAGCATTATTCATGCGTTCATGAATAATGCGGGGTAGTGTTTGGTACGGACAACTGCCTACCCGGGAAAGGGATTGGTTTATCCGGTGAAGAAAACCAGATACCAAGCTAGGTGTTCGCATTCTTCTGATCCGCAATATCATTATCGATGTAACGTGTATATAGGGGTAGCTCCATGGCCGAACAACGCCTCCCCGACCTTTCGCGCACGAACCGGCGCATCCGCGTCTTTATCTCGTCGACCTTCCGCGACATGATCGCGGAACGTGATGCATTGATGACCCATGCGTGGCCCGAGTTGCGCCGGCTGTGCCAGGAGCGGCAGGTCGAGCTGGTTGAGGTGGACCTGCGCTGGGGCATTGCCGAGGAACAGAGCACCCGCCGGGAAACGCTCAAGCTCTGCCTGGATGAAATCCGCGCCTGCCGCCCGTTCTTCATCGGCCTGCTGGGGGAGCGCTACGGCTGGGTGCCGGAGGACGACGCCTTCACCGCCGACCTGCGGGAAGAGCAACCGTGGCTCACCGCGCTGCATGGCAAGAGCGTCACCGAACTGGAAATCCTGCACGGCGTGCTGAACAACCCGGAGATGGCCGGGCGCGCGTTCTTCTACTTCCGCGATCCGGCCTACGCCCAGGGCCGCGGCCCCGACTTCCTTTCGGAAACGCCCGCTGCTGCCGAGCAACAAACCGCGTTGAAAGCGCAGATACGCGCCACCTGCGCCGCGCAAGGCATTCCGCTCCGCGAAAACTACCCTGACCCACTCACCCTGGCCGCCCTGGTGCGCGACCAACTGACTGCCGCCATCAACGAGCAGTATCCGATCGACGAAATTCCCGATGCGCTGACCCGCGAGGCGCTGGAGCATGAAGCCTTCGCGGAAATCCGCCGCCGCACCTACATCGCGCGGGCGGAGTATTATGCGGCGTTGGAGCGCCATGCCCTGGGAGACGGTGGTCCGCTGCTCCTCGTCGGTGCTTCCGGCAGCGGCAAATCCGCGTTGCTGGCGAACTGGGTGGCGCGCTGGCGCGCGGACCATCCGGACGACTGCATCCTGCAGCACTACATCGGCGGCACCGCCGACAGCGCCGACCACTGGCGGCTGCTGACCCGCGTGATGGCGGAGATCAAGCGCTGGACCGACGACCCCGATCCCGTGCCCACTGACCACGATGATCTGCTCAGAGAATTCCCGCTGTGGCTGGCGAAAGCGCGCGCGAAGGCGGAGCACGACGGCGTACGCTGCATCCTGGTGCTCGACGCCCTCAACCAGCTCGCCGACCAGGACCACGCCCGCCTGCTCGGATGGTTGCCCGAACAGCCCTTCTTCGGCCCATTGCGCCTGGTCACCTCCACCTTGCCGGGCGCGGCGCTTGAGGCCGCCCGGCAACGCGGATGGACGGAGTTGCCGGTGCAACCGCTGACGGTAGACGAGCGCCGGCGGATGATCGTCGACTATCTCGCCCGCTTCGGCAAGACCCTCGATGCGCACCAGTTGGATCGCCTGGCATCCGCCGCGCCGGCCGCCAACCCGCTGTATCTGAAAATCCTGCTCGATGATCTGCGCGTCACCGGGACGTATGAACGTCTCGATGAACGCCTCACGGAATACCTCGCCGCCGCCGACATCCCCACCTTGCTGCAGCAGGTGCTGGCCCGCTACATCCGCGATTACGAGCGCGACCGTCCGGGGCTGGTGGGCGAGGCGCTGGGGCTGATCTACGCCGCCCGGCACGGGCTCGCGGAACGCGAACTCTTGCAGTTGTTGCGCCCAGCCGACCAGGCGCAACTACCGCCCGCCCTGTGGACCCCGCTTCGCGCGGCGCTGGAGGACGCGCTAGTAGAGCGTGGCGGCATCTTCAACTTCGCCCACGACTTCCTGCGCCTCGCGGTGGAACGGGCGTTCGTCCCCGATCTGGATCACTGCGATGACTGGCGCCTGCAACTTGCCGAGTACTTCGAAGCCCAGGAAATCACCGCGCGCACCTGCGACGAACTCCCCTGGCTCCTCTGGCACACCGAATCCTTCGTGCGCCTGCGTGCCTGCCTGCTGAATATTGACAGCTTCCTGCTGATTTTCGAACGCGACAGGGAGGAACTCCGCGGGTATTGGGTCAGACTGCACGAAGAACGAGATATGGGGAAAGACTACCTGGAGAGTTTTCAGCACTGGTCTCAGGAGAAAAAACGCCAGGAAGTCGACATCGTCTATGCAGCTAATGGGCTTGGCTTATTTCTTCTGGCATTGGCGTTGTATGCCGAATCCGAACCGCCGTTACGTCGGGCGCTGGAAGGCTGTGAGCGGGTGTTAGGGCCGGAGCACCCCGACACGCTGGCCAGCGTGTACAACCTGGCCGGGTTGCTGCGGAGCACCGGCGACTACGCGGGTGCGGAGCCGTTGTACCGGCGGGCGCTGGCAGCTTGTGAGCGGGTGCTGGGGCCGGAGCAGCCCGCCACACTGAGCAGCGTGAACAATCTGGCCCTATTGCTGCAGAGCACCGGCGACTACGCAGGAGCGGAACCGTTGTACCGGCGGGCGCTGGAAGCTCGCGAACGGGTATTAGGACCGGAGCACCCCGACACGCTGACCAGCGTGAACAACCTGGCCGGGTTGCTGCAGGACACCGGCGACTACTCGGGCGCGGAGCCGTTGTTCCGGCGGGCGCTGGAGGCCCGTGAGCGGGTGCTGGGGCCGGAGCACCCCAACACGCTGACCAGCGTGAACAACCTGGCTGGATTGCTTCGGAGTACCGGCGACTACGCCGGCGCGGAGCCGTTGTACCTACGGGCGCTGGAGGGATTATTGAAAATCTCTGCGCAGATGGGACGTCCTCACCCAGACCTGCCATTAAGAGTGAGCAACTACACCGGTTGCCTCGAAAAGAAAGGGCGCAGCCATCAGGATATCCGATGTACCTTAGAGGAAATGATGCGCCCGTATGGGATGAGTCTCGGGGGTGATGGAAGGCATGAACAAGCGGATGTGAAACCGTCAGCTAAACTCCGTATGGTCATCGAAAAACTGATACGTGACCCGTCGAAAGCACAGGAGATTGTCGATACACTTCAAAATGAAGACCCCAGTCTGTTTATAGAATTTGTTCAATGGTATCAAAGCCAACAGGAGTAAACCATGCAACAATATGACCTGTTCATCTCGTATTCACGCCAGGACAATCAGCAGGGGCAGATTACCGCTTTGAAGACGCAGATCGAGGCGGATTACCTGGGGTTTGCCCACGAGGCGTTGCATTGTTTCTTCGATGTCGACGCTATCCGCGGCATGGATGATTGGCGGCAGCGCATTCTGGAGGGGTTGCGCGAGGCGAATTTGTTGCTGCTGGTGCTCTCGCCGGCCTACCTGGACAGCCCGTATTGCGAGTGGGAGATCGTGGAGTTCCTCAAGTATGAGTATTCCCGCTCCGTGGGGGGGCAGGGGGTGTCGCCGGTCTATTTCGTAGAGATTCCCGGGTTGGATGACCCGGGTTTTGAGGAACGCGCCGCGGCGTGGGTGGCCCGCGTGCGCCGGCGCAACCAGGTGGACCTGCGCCCGTGGTATCAGGAGGGCGTCGCGGCGCTGCAGCGCGTGGATGTGCGCCAGCGCCTGGATGACCTGGAACACGCACTGCACACCCGGCTCTCCCGCTTGCGCCACTTGCGCGCGGCGCCCGGCAATCTGCCGGCGCACAACCCGCGTTTCGTGGGGCGCGAGACGGAGATGCAACGGCTGCATGAGGCCGCAGGGCTCGGGCGCTTCGGAGTGCTCACCGCGCTGCAGGGTATGGGTGGGG
>Ga0118677_10004820_pt1 | contig 24179 bp, 17 predicted proteins | sample AliMusrvi5mmetaG_FD_86154 | JGI IMG/M metagenome (GOLD analysis project Ga0118677, IMG submission 86154)
GCCCAGGCATTCGGCTATTTCCGCCGGAGCCAGCGTCTGGGGGATGCCGCGAGTGAGATGCACTTGTTGCGTGAGGCCGAGGCCCAACTGGGGGCGGTGGTTTGGAAAAACGTTGAAGGCATCGAGGCTCTCTCTGTCGAATATTGGAATCTCCGGAAATTGGTCAAGGATAGGGAACTCATCCGCACCAAGCTGGCCATCTGCCAGGCGAATCTCGAGAAAGCCCACGAGGATAGGGCACTCCTGCTCAACAGCACTCCCGAATTTCATCAGGAACTCTTCGCGCAACGCAGCGCACTGCTCACCGAACTCGAACAAATCACCCGGCAACGCGACCAAATCGTCGCTGAGGCCCGGGAAGTCCGCCGCACTTACGTCGGTCTCAAGATGAAAATCGAGGTGCTCAGCAAGGAATCCGGCGGATCGGCGGAGGATCGGGAGGGCCTGCTCCAGGTAAGGAACCGTCTCCTCGAGTTGAAAACCCGCTTTGCCGAACTCAAACAGGACCGGATCCGCATCGGCGGGCAAATCGAAGCGGGTGACGCCAAGGTGGATCTCGTCGATGAAAAGATCCAGTCGTATCGGCAAGACTGCCGCAACCAGGCATCCCATGCCTTTCAGGTCATCGGCGAGTGCAACCGGGAGATTTCCATCATGCGGGCGGAAGGTGGCGTGCTCGACACCCAGATGCGCCAGCTTTACAGCGAGATCGGCCGTTATGTGAGCCGTCATGCCAGCCATGATCCCGCCTGTGCTGCGGCTGCCGCCACCCACCACGGCATGGTCGATGTGATGCGTGCCTTGCGCCGCTCGATCGCGCTCAACCACCGTCTGGCATCGTGAAGAACGCCGCTTTGCGGTCGTGTTTTTTTCCTGAGTATGCCTTGACCGGGCGGGGGCGGGGTAAATAGGCTGCGCTCCCACGCGGCCAGCGCATCCTTGATTTCACGCAACCATGAACATCCACGAACACCAGGCCAAGGATCTTTTTGACCGTTTTGGCGTGCCATGCCCGCGGGGCAAGGTCGCGGTTACCCCCAAAGAAGCGTTTGAAGCCGCCAAGAGGCTGGGAGCCAGCGAACTGGTGGTGAAAGCACAGATCCATGCCGGCGGCCGTGGCAAGGGAGTCTTCAACAACGGCTTCCAGGGCGGCGTGCATGTGGTGAAATCGCCGGAAGAAGTCGGCGAAGTGGCGGCCCGAATGCTCGGCCAGATTCTGGTGACCCAACAAACGGGTGAGGCGGGCCGCCTGGTGCGCAAGGTGTTGGTCGCTGAATCCGTGACGATCCGCCGCGAACTGTATCTGGCCATTTTGATGGATCGCCAATCCTGCCAACCGGTTGTCATCGTTTCCACCGAGGGCGGCATGAATATCGAGGATGTCGCCGCAAGGACCCCGGAAAAAATCCTTCGCGAATTGGTCCATCCGCTGGCCGGCCTCCAGGCCTATCAGGTGCGCAAACTCTGCCATGCGCTGGGCTTGACCACGACCGCCCGCCAGTTCGGCCGCCTGTTGCATGCGCTCTACAAACTGTTCATCGACTGTGACTGTTCGATGGTGGAAATCAATCCGTTGGTGGTGACCGACGACGACCATGTGTACGCGTTGGATGCCAAATTCAGCTTTGACGACAATGCGTTGTTCCGGCATCCCGAGATCACCGCCCTGCGCGATACCGAGGAAGAGGATCCGCGCGAGGTGGCTGCCGCCACCCATGACCTGAACTATATCGGCCTGGACGGCAACATCGCCTGTCTTGTCAATGGGGCCGGCCTTGCCATGGCCACCATGGACCTCATCAAGCATCATGGCGGAGAACCCGCCAATTTCCTCGATGTCGGTGGTGGCGCGTCCACCGAACAAGTGACCGCTGCCTTCAACATCATCCTCAGCGACCGCAACGTGAAGGGCATCTTTATCAATATCTTCGGCGGGATCATGGATTGCAACATCGTCGCCCAGGGCGTGGTCGCCGCTGCCAGGGAAACCGGCTTGTCATTGCCGCTGGTGGTCCGTCTCGAAGGCAACAACGTCGAAGCCGCCAAGGCAACCCTCGCCGCTTCCGGCCTCAACATCGTCTCCGCCGAAGGCATGGACGACGGCGCCCTCAAGATCGTCAGCGCTGTGAACTAACATAACTACCGCCACCCGTGTCCATTCTCATCACCGCCAACACCAAGGTCCTGGTCCAAGGCATCACCGGCACCTTCGGCGCGCGCCATGCCCGGCTCTCGCTGGAATACGGCACCCAAATCGTTGGCGGGGTGACCCCGACCAAGGGAGGCCAGAGGTTTGACGGGATGGTGCCGATCTTTGATACGGTTACCGAAGCGGTGAAAGAAACCGGAGCCACCGCAACCGCCATCTTCGTCCCCCCCGCCTTCGCCGCCGACGCGATTCTCGAAGCTGCGGATGCCGGGGTGGAACTCATTGTCTGCATTACCGAGGGAATCCCGGTGATGGACATGATGCGCGTGAAGGCGATTCTAACAGAATCGAAGTCCCGCCTCGTCGGGCCGAATTGTCCGGGGGTGGTGACCCCTGGCCGTGGTGACAAAAGCCATGGCGGCTGCCGCATCGGTATCGCGCCGGGATATATCCACAGGCGTGGCAATGTCGGCGTGGTTTCGCGTTCCGGCACGCTCACCTACGAAGCCGTGTGGCAGCTCACCGAGTTGGGTTACGGTCAGAGCACCTGTGTCGGCATTGGCGGGGATCCGATCAACGGCACGTCGCATCGGGAGGTGCTGGAAATGTTCAACGAGGATCCGGAAACCGAAGCGATCATTCTGATCGGGGAAATCGGCGGCAACGCGGAAGTCGAAGCCGCACGGTGGGCGCAAGCCAACTGCAAGAAACCCATTGCCGGATTCATCGCCGGGGCCACCGCGCCTCCGGGCCGCCGAATGGGCCATGCGGGTGCCATTATCGGTGGCGCGGAAGACACCGCCCAAGCCAAGAAGCGCATCCTGGCGCAATGCGGTATCGCCGTGGCGGAAACGCCCGGGGTGATGGCGAGAACTCTGTTAGAGCGCTGGGGCAAATAGGCCATGCGTGATATCCATGACCCCCGATGACGCCGTTTCTCAGAAAGATCCTGGGATTGAACTGGGGACTCCTGTTCGTGATGTACGGGTTGCTGATCTTTGGCGTGTTCATGATTGAGAGCGCCGCGCGGCATTTGCCGGTGTCCCAGGGGATCCTCAACCAGTATGGCAATGCTGGCGCGTATTATGCGGCAATGCAGAAACGGTGGATTCTGGTCGGCAGTGTCGTGTATTTTGTGACGGCCTTCATGGATTACCGCTGGATCCGCTGGCTGGGGATTCCGTTTTATATCGTGAGCCTGGGGATGTTGGTGATGGCGATGCGGCACGACGATTCGGCGCACCGCCTGCCCTTGTTCGGGTTGACCTTCCAACCGGCGCAGCTTGGCATATCATCGGGCATCCTGATGATCTCGTGGCTGGTCCAGGATTTGCCGAAGGTTCACCGGTGGTTTGCCGCCCCAGTGGTGCGAATCGGCATCGTCGGCGTGCTGGCGGCGATTCCCTGCCTGATGGTCATGAAAATGGGGGATATGGGATCGTCGATGGTTTGGATTCCGGTATCCATCGTCGCGCTGTTGATCGGCGGGATTCCGTTCCGCCATCTTTCATTCATGACCTTGATCGGGGTCGGCATGCTTCCCTTGCTCTATTTTGTGGCCTTGCCCTTGGTATCCAAGCGCGGGCCGCAACGCATCGACACCTGGTTGAGCATGATGCGCGGACAGGAAGTCAACATCACCGACGAAGCCTACGCGCCGCACTACATCTCGATCGCCGTGGGCAAGGCGGGTTGGAAGGGGGTCGGTTGGAAAGCCTCGGCCGAGCAAGGGTCCTTGCACGCCAAGAGGTTTATTCCCAAGGTCACCGCCCACGATGATTATATATTCGCGGTGATTGGCGAGGAACTAGGATTCCGGGGCAGCCTGTTGTTGCTTTCGACGTTCGCGTTGCTGTTGATTCAGGGATTGGTCATCGCGTTCTACAGCCGGGATGTATGTGGACGGATGTTGGCATGTCTGGTGGTCGCGATGATTTTCGGGCATGTGTTCGAGAGCATCGGCATGTGCGTGTTGCTCATGCCCATCGCCGGCATTCCGCTGCCCCTGGTGAGTTATTCGGGCACCTTCGTGGTCATTTGCATGATGCTGCTCGGCTTGGTCCAGAGTGTCTGGATCCACCGCAACGTCCAACCGCAGGTGGAACCCCAGGCGGCGGAGTGATGCATGGACATCATAAGTAGATCGCCGACCGGTCTTCCCTGGTCGCGGAGCGACCCTGCGAAGGTAGCCGTGGGTTTCAACCCACGGTCCCACGACGGGAAGCCTATTGCGTCGCGGCGCGACGCTTGATGGGGCGGCACCGAACGAAATCCCCGGGCTTCAAGCGTCGCTCCGCGACGCGATCACAATTGGATGACTTCGCCCGTGGGTTGAAACCCACGGCTACCATCATGAGGTCGCCTCCGCGACCAAGAGGGTGGTCCTGCATTCATGTTTCGGTCACCGCATTTCCCTGCCACCCCGAGATTTGCCGGCGAAAGCCAGGATGTGTCATCCAGTGTCTGTCGGAAAAACCCTTGGAAAACGCGGGGGCCGTGCTAATATGCGGTAGCAACGATTCCACCCATGCAAACCAAGCGATTTCCAACATTGCAGTTGATGTGGTGAACCTGAAGCTCGAGTTCAACGCGGATTTCACCACCGAGGGAACCACGGGCCTGCGCTTCACCAAGACCCGGCAGGTTGTCATCGACGCCGCCGGCAAAGTGGTTGCCATCACCGGCGACGGCAAAACCGAGGCCCCCATGGTCGCGATCTGAGGAGCATGCATGGAAAACAGCCGTCCCGGCTGTGAGGGAAGACAGGCGTCCTCGCCCAATACTGTTTACTTAGCACCGGACGAATCCAGTGTCATCCAAGCCCCGAAAGCCAACACCCAACACTCAATATCCAATTTCCAAGGGAAGAGGCGCTCACGCGCGGTGGTTGTTCCGGGCTGTTTCGAACATGGTGACACTGATGGCAATCATTTCGTCAGTTTGTCGGGTGCTGGCCGTTGCAGGGCATTTCTTCATTTGATCATTGGATATTGAGTGTTGGCTGTTGGATATTCAATTTTCGCTTCCGGGGGGGGCCAAGTGAACAGTATTGGGCATTCTGCCCGGAGCCTCTAACACCAAAATCAGTGCTAAGTGGACAGTATTTGGCGTCCTCGCCTGTCTTGGCCGACGGGCTTCCAGCCTGTCGTTTCCTTGGCGGACAGGCGGGACGCGCTGTCTGCCATCACAGGCTGGAAGCCTGTTCTCCGATTTCATTTCCCGCTCCACCCGCCGCCAAGGGCCTTGGCCAGGATGGCCAGGGTGATGCGTTGTTGGGCTTCGAGTTGGGCGAGGACGAGTTGGATGCGCAATACGCTGCGGTCGGCATCGACCACCTCGAGGTAGCTGCTCAGTCCTTTGTCGTAGCGTTCCTGGGAAAGGCGCAGGGTGTCCCTGGAACTGGCGAGGGCTTGGGTGAGGGCGGTGTGCGAAATAGCGAGACTTTTGAGATCAACGAGGGCATTCTCGACTTCACGCAGCGCGACGAGCAGGGTGTTGCGGTAAACGGCCAGCGCTTCATCGCGGCGGGCAAGCGCCGCCTGGAAATTCGCTTTGTTGGCGCCGGCGTCAAACACCGGGGCGGCGACACCCGAACCGAGCGCCAGCACCCGGTTTTCCCAGTTGAGGAAACGATTCACGTCCACCGACTCGAAACCGGCGGTCCCGGTGAGGCTGAAATTCGGATAGAACGCGGCTTGGGCGACCCCGATATGGGCGTTGGCGGCATGCAGGGTTTGTTCCGCGGCGCGGACATCGGGCCGACGGTTCAGAACTTCGGCGGGCAACCCGGCGCGGATCGTCGGCTGGGGGCCGGATGACTCACGCTTGGAAACCGAAAACCCGGCGGGACTCGTTCCGCAAAGCACGGCCAACGCATGTTCCGCCGCACCTCGTTGCCGCTCGACGGCTGCCAGGTCGTTGCGCGCAAGTTCCAACTCGGTCCGCGCCTGGCTCGTGGACAACCCGTCGATCAGCCCGGCTTCGGCTTTGCTGATCTGTAGATTCAGGGTGCTTTGACGCGTTTCAATCGTATGTTTCAGGACCGCGCCCTGCGAATCAAGCCCGCGCAACAGGAAGTACTGCCGGGCCACTTCCGTGGCGACCCCAAGCCGCTGCCAGTCGAACATGGCTTCGCTGGAATCGGCTTGCGCGCGGGACGCTTCAAGCGAGCGTTTATTACGTCCCCAGAGGTCCGGGTCGTAGGCGAGGTTGAAGGTGCCGCGATAATCCTGGGATTGCAGTTCGATGGCGATGGGGATTGGGATTTTCTGGGTAGTGGGGTCTTGGGCGACGCGAGAGATACCCGCCGAGCCATTCAGGTTGAGGGTGGGAAACAAGCGGGCACGGTCCACGCCGACCAGGGCGCGGGAGGTATCCACGCGGGCTTTGGCGGCGGCGAGGTCGTTGTTGGATTGCAGCGCGCGGTCCACCAGGCGGGTCAGTTCGCGGTCGTTGAAGAGGCGCCACCATGCGTCGGGCAGGTGGGTGCCCGCGACGGCCTTGGTTTCCTTCCACTTGGAACCGCCCGTGAAGCCGGGTGCATGGAAATCCGGACCCACAGTGCAGGACCCGAGGACCAGCGCGGCGGTTAGAACGATACAACGGCTTTTCATGTGGCGGCGGGGTGGCGCGGATCTTAGCAGTCTGCGCTAGCTCCGCAACCCATGATCCGCCTGCCGCTCGATTTTCCGACAATAATTTTTGATCGCCTTGCCGGCGATCATCCGCTAGTTCAATTCCCGTCATCGAGGGTATTCCTCCTCGATTGAGAAAGGGAAAAGCCACGGTGTTTTATGGTGGTGCCTTTCCCGACAAAGAGCCTTCCTGATTCGGATTTATGCCTGCCCAACCCCTGCTTGATGACACCTTCCTGCAAGCCCAGTGGGGCGAAGAATTCGATGCCTTTCAAGCAGGGTCCGAATCCGCCGCACTGCTGGTCCGCCTGCGTGCGTGGGCGGAACGCGATCCACTCAATGAGCGGGCGTCGGAGACCGCTTTCATCCAGCGTTTCTTTGTGGAAACCTGGGGCTACCGCCTCCAAGGCGCTGAAACACCGGCGTACTCGTGCCGCCCCCAGTTCGAAGTGGCGGGAGCGGGCCAGTCCGGCGGGTCCGGCTTCGCGGATCTGGCACTCGGCCACTTCGGCACCGGAGGCACCGGCGTCCCGCAGGTCCTCTGCGAGTTCAAGGACATCCGCTCCGGACTCGATGCGAAGCAGTTCCGCAAGGGCAACACCCGCTCACCTGTTGAGCAGTGCTTCGACTATCTCCATGCCGCATGGCAATCACGTGATCGTGACGGACTCACCGAACCTTTCTTCGCGCTGGTCACCGACATGAACGAGTTCCGGCTCTATGTCCGCCGTCTGGGGCGCGGCCAGTTCCAGCGCTTCCTTCTTTCCACCTCCGGCAGTGCCACCGAACCGGGCCTGCTTGCCGACACTCCGGCGGCCGCCTTCCGGCGCTTCGTCTTCTGGCGCATGCTCCGGCCGGACATGCTGCTCGCCGACCGCGGCGCACCCATGCTCGACCGCCTGTTGCGCGACCAGATCGTTCGCGAAAAGGCCATCGAAAAGGGTTTCTATCGAGAATACAGCGATTACCGCCAGTTCGTCTATCGCAGCCTCGTCGAAGCCAACCCCGGTTTCTCCGGCACCCGTGGCCAGCTTGTACGTCTCACGCAGCGTTTTCTCGACCGCTGCATCTTCATCCTGTTCTGCGAGGACATGGGCCGCGTGCTGCGCTACCCGCCCGCCCTCCTCCGCGAGATCCTCATCGAAAAAAGCATGAGCCGTTTCTATGATCCCGAGGGTTCCGGCCCATGGGATGAAATGCGCTCCCTGTTCCGCACCATGCGCGATGGTGGCAACTTCGGCCCCCACCCGATCGACCGCTTCAACGGCGGACTCTTCGAAGAGGATCCGGAACTCGATTCCCTCCACATCCCCGCCAAAGTCTTCTGCGCCCAAGGCCAGGGCACCAAGCTCCTCGCCCACCCGTGCACCCTGCTGCACTTTTCCGCCGCCTATAACTTCGGCCTCAGCTCCGCAGCGGGCGAACGTGCCATCAGCCTCTACACCCTCGGCCGCATCTTCGAGCAGTCCATCACCGAACTCGAAATCATGGAGGCAGAGGCCGACGGCCGACCCTCGATCAACCTGCTGAGCAAACGGAGAACCGACGGCGTCTATTACACGCCCGAATGGGTCGTGAACATGATCGTCGAGCAAACCGTCGGCGCGCGCCTTGAGGACGTCAAGGCCGAACTCGGCTTCGCCGGTCTCCCGCCGCTCGACGCTGCCGCCATCGCCGAACACCGCGCCTATCAGGCCGACCGCCGCCGCACCGCCCGCACCGCCGGGAGATGGCTCAAGTTCCTCACGGACTACCGTTTCCGCCTCGATCACCTGCGCATCGTCGATCCCGCCTGCGGGTCTGGGGCCTTCCTCATCCAGGCCCTCAACCGCCTCGTTGAGGAATACCGCTGGGTCGTCGCCGAGAAGGAACGCATCGAGGGCGAACGCGGGCTGTTCGACCAGGATTCAATCATCCGCTCGATCCTCTCCCACAATATCTACGGCGTGGACATCAACCAGGAGTCCGTCGAAATTACCAAACTCGCCCTCTGGCTGCACACCGCCGCCCCCGGCAAACCGCTCTGCGCCCTCGACTCTAACATCCGCTGCGGCAACAGCCTCGTTGGCGCCGACTTCTCCGAATTCTACCGCCAACGCAACCAGACGCTCTTTGACCAAATCGACGAAAACGCGCGCGAGCGCATCAACGCCTTCGACTGGCAGGCCGCCTTCCCCGAGGTCTTCAGCCACGGCGGATTCGACTGTGTGATCGGCAACCCGCCCTACATCAAACTCCAGCACTTCCGCCGCGCCCAGGAAGACGTCGCCGCCTATCTCGTCGAGGCCCGCAACCCCGACGGCTCGCCGCTCTATGCCAGCACCCAGAGCGGCAATTTTGATATGTATTTGCCCTTCATCGAAAAAGGCGTCCGCTTGCTCCGCCCGGAAGGCCGCATGGGCTACATCGCCCCCAATGTCTGGATGGTCAACGAATACGGCAAGCCCCTCCGCCAACTCGTCCGCCAAACTCGCGCGCTCGACCGTTGGCTCGACTTCAAAAGCTATCAGGTCTTCGACGAAGCCATCACCTACACAGCCCTACAGTTCTTCCGCGGCTCACCCGCCGACGCCCTCACCTGCGCGTTCGCGCCCGATGGCAACGCCGCCGCCGTCGATTGGCAGAACGCCGACCGCATCCCCTTTGACGAACTGCCGCAGGAGGATGCGTGGATTCTGGCTCCACTGAAAGAAAAGGAAATGCTTGCAAGGCTATTGTCAGCCAATCCGCCGTTATCGGCGTTCGCTGCCGATGGTTCTGTGGGGTTCCGTGGCATCGAATCGGGTGCCGACGAATTCTATCACTTTGATCGTCAAGGATCGAATCGTTATATCGGCGCGAAGAATGGAGCGCGAATGGACATGAGAGGTGTTGAGGTTCGGTTGGATGATGGAATCATGAGGAAACTCGTTTCATCAGAAGATGCAAAACGGTATTCACTACCAGATCCGGTTAGGCATACCATTTTTCCCTACAAGACGGCCAAATCCACAGCAACGTTGCTCACCGAATCTGAACTGGCTTCCGATTTCCCCCTTTGCAAGGCATGGTTCCAGGAGCATGAGCAAAAACTAAGGGAGCGAGACAACGGAGCAATGAACGTTTCTTCCGAATGGTTTGCATACACCCGTCCGATGAATCTCTATTTACAGGACAAACCCAAGATCGGCATCCCTCAAACGGTGCGGAATCTCCACGCGTTTTTCGATATGCGGGGCGAATTCTGTTTCAACAATGTCCGCGTGGGCGGAATACTTGTCCCCGATGAACACATTGGCTGGTTCTTGCTGGGGGTTATTAATAGTCCTGTGCCCAATTGGGTCTTCAAGCGCATCGCTCGGCCAAAGGAGGGCGGCTACTACGAGGCCAACAAGCAGTTCATCGCCCCGCTCCCCATCCCCGACGCGACAACGGAGGAGCGCATGGAAGTCGGCCAGCGCGCCTGCGAGTTGCAAGACCTCCACACCCGCCGCCGCGACACCATCGCCAAGCTCGACCAGCGTCTCAACAGCGCCCAAACCTCGCCGCTGAGTCCCATGCCCAAGGAAGATTGGCTCTGGCCTGCCATCGGCACCCCCGCGTCGTGGAAGCAATCGCACGAAGCCCCCGCCAGTCTCCCGAACCGCGAAATCATCGCCTGGGCCAAGCAACGCCACGCCGAGGCCCTCCAGCAACGCCTCGACGCGCTCGACGCTCTCCTCCAACCCGGCACCACCCTCGCCGTCTCCAATACCGACGACGAACTCGCCCTCCACATCGGCGGCCGCGAGGCCCTCCGCCTCTACGACCGCCCGGACACCTCCTTCATCGCCGCCCAATGGCGGCACGCCCTCCGCGATAGCAACGTCACCGAAGCCTTCGACGCCAAACGCCTCCTCAAGCTCCTCCTTTCCCTCCGCACCACCACCGAGCCCACCCTCCGCGACCGCATCCTCACCCTTGACTCCGAAATCACCACCCTCGACCAAACCATTGCCGACCGGGAAGCAGCGCTGAACACCCTCCTCTACCGCCTTTACCGCCTGACGGCGGAGGAAATCGCGATGGTCGAGGCCGGGTGAGCGTGGCGGCGGTTTTCAACCGCCATGCCAAATCAAGCTCGCAATCCACCTTCGATTCACTACACTTAGCGCACCAAGCACCATGTCCCTTCGCATCCGCACACTCAAACTTAAAGGAATCAGACAGTTCCGCGATGTGACTTTCGATTTCACGGATCCCCAGACCGGAAAGCCGCTGGATCGCATCTGCCTGATCGGCGGCAATGGAACGGGGAAATCGACGATCCTCCGCATGCTGGCGGCGGACTCGGTTCTGGGTGTTCCATCCACCGCTCCTCGCTGGGTTAGGAAATTGGCCGCGAATGCAGCCATGTATGTCGAGTTTGAGTACGGAGACACGAGTGCGTGTCTCCATGGGAACCCGAATAATGGAAGGCTAACGCAGTTAAAATGGGGTGCGCGCAGGGATCCCAGATCCAGAGAGGATTTGGAAGAGTTTGGGGAGTTGCTTTCATTTGGCAGCACCGATGAACAGAAAAAGTGGATCACAAATCTACGGAATTCGGTCACGGTGTATTGCCCGCCCGATTCAGAGTTGTCACCTGGTTCTTCCAGTATCAATGACGTTCCCGTCGCCAATCTCGATGGCGCACTCACACTCCTGAAGAATCCTCCAACGAAATTCTTGGTAGGACAAGACAAGGTTGCGGACTTCTGGAAGCTTCTCATCGCCTTGATCAAGGATCGCGAAGCCCGCCTCATCGAATACAACCGCCGTCCCGAGAACCAACACCGGACGATCAGTGAGGTGGAGACGGAATTCCTTGCTCAGAACCCCGACATTCTCAAAGAACTTGCTCAGTTCTGGGAGCCCATCCTTTCGAAAGCCGGATTGAGATTCGATTACGAAAAAGCCTCACAACCCGTTCAACTCACTGACAATCTCAAGGCATACATCTATTTGGCTGCTGAGAACGCGGTTCTCCCCTATGCCGAACTCAGCACCGGAATCCGCAACTTCTTATTCCGCCTCGGGCACCTTTTCACCATCTTCCGTTATCACTCCGGAAAGGGCGGCATCGTTTTGATTGATGAGCCGGAAAACAGCCTTTACCCGGATTTTCTTTTCGATCTGCTGGCACACTACGAACGGACCGCTCCCGGCGCCCAACTGTTTTTCGCCACCCATAGCCCGATTGTGGCGGCCCAATTCAAACCGGAGGAGCGATTCATTCTCGAATTCGACCCCGATCTCGGTGTCAATGTGAGGCGTGGCGTCACGCCCGAAGGTGACGACCCTAACGACGTGCTTCTCAAGGATTTCGCGGTTAGAACCCTCTACGGAGAGAAAGGGCTGGCCAGTTGGAACCGCTTCCGGGAATTGAGCCGCCTCATCGAACCCGAGAGCGACGCAAAGACACGAAAAGCTCTACTTAAGGAATACCTCGAACTCGGCAGGACCTACAACTTCGATCCGCACAATGAACTTTCTGCATAAGGACGGCGCCGCGGTCGAAAGATACATTGACCTAAGGTATCCGCAGGATAGCGAAAAAGCCAGAGACGCCCTGACTAGCGTCCAGAAGGGATTTTGCGCATACTCGGAACGCTACCTGAAGCCGCTGGACAGCGTCGAAGTTGAGCACTTTGATCCCCGCAAGAAGAACACCCCGGCGGATGGTTTCAAGAACTGGCATGCTGTCATCCGTTGGATGAACGCGCACAAGTTCAGGCGGATCGACCGCTACGAGCCGCTGCCTGATCTGGAATCCTGGACGCCGGATCGCGTCCGTTACGAGCATGGGCTTTTCGTTTGTGATGACGGAGACATCGAGACCAAAAACCTGATCGAATTCCTCAGCGTCAACAGGCAGGAAGTATTTGAGGAAAGGTCAAACCACATTGAGCGACTACGCGGTATTCAACGGAGATTCGGGAATGATGCGTTGATAGAGATTCTGCGTGAATCTCCGGCGGATCTGTCATTTCCAACGGCGATTGTAGCGGAGCTTGGCATTCCCGCCTTTGATTTGATTGATGAACCGCTTGAGTCTGAGCGGTCCTAACGCGGTTTCCCGTGGTTGTTTCACCCGCTCCGTGGGTCTGCTGATGCCCGCCCACGCCTCTTTGGCCTGCCACCACAGCGCCTTCAGCTTGGAAAATGGATTGGACCGACGTCAGAACCCCGTCTATCCTCTCCCCGGCAAGATAATGGGAATTCACCTTGTAGATCGGACTTTTGAAGTGCGCGGACCTTTCGGGATGAGCGGCGGCTACTACCTCCTCGATACGAATGTGCTGCTCGAATGGGATACCCCAACCTCACTTGGAATGGCCCGCCCTTATCATTCCTCCCACTTGTTTGAGGGTTTTGATGTCGATTTCACGGAGACTTCCCGTGTAGTCGGGGCCGACGTCGATCGAGAAGATGTTGCCGTTTTCCACGGCTCCCTGATAGTCCTGGTAGAGTTTGTCCGCGGGATGGCAGAGGTTGTCGTGCTGCGGCAGCGAGTAGAACCACTGGGCCCCGCCCTTATGCCCGGGCAGGATGGGATAGGCGAACTCGGCGACCTGATAGCCCTTGAATGACCAACAGATGAACATGCCCCACTTCATGTCGCGCACCTGTGTGGCGCGGACCTCGTCGGGAAGCTTGGCTTGGTTGATTTCCGGAGCGGCCGGAGCGGCCGCATTCATGCTTGCCAGCATCAGGCAGATGGCGATGATTTGTGTTTTCATGTCGGTCATCTTCATGCTTTAGTTAAGTTTGGTACGTTGCTACTGCTACAACCCTTTCACAATCTCAACCGCATAGCCTTTCAGAGTTTTCGCCTCGGAATCGTTCCGATAGGTCGCTGCATCCCGCCTGGTATTGATGATGATGGCACCGGCCGGTTTGCCGCCCGCCGTCACCCGCTCGGCCACCAGGACGCCCGCATCCGCCTTTGCCATCGGCACCACATGTCCGATCAATTTCCTGAGCCATGCATCATCCGGCTGGGTACCAAGAAGAATCACCCGGCCTTTGCCGATCGGACACTCCACCACCGCCGCCAACCCGTCCAACGGTCCGCCGGCATACGCGGCCAGCACGCGGCGATCGGTCTGTCGCAGCTCGTATGCATCGCACCACCAGCGGCAGCCGATGGTTTCGCCTTCAGCCTTAAGTTGGGTAACTCCGCCCGGGGTCAGCCTATGGCGCACATGGATACCCAGCCATTGCTCGAAATCGGCGCCGTAACAGGCATCCCGATACGCGGTGAGTTCCGCCGTGCGGCAGGCGGACAGCGGTCCGAGAATCCAGGTGCCACCCTGCTCGACAAAGCGCCGCATGCGCTTCATCAAGTCAGCGTCAATCGCCGGCAGGTAGGGTGAAAAAACAACCTGATATTTGTCAACCTCCGCACCCGGCATGATCACGTCCCTTGAGACACCGGATTCGGCAAGCAGGCGGTGAAACGCGGTGATTGATGAGTCATAGTTGAAGCCGCCCGCAATGGGACTGGCCTCGAACTGCCATTGAACCGGCACACCGTAATGCAGGGCGACCGTGGCCGGTTTCGGACGTGTGGTGCGCATCCAGTCGGCGTGTGCGGCCAGTTCCGCGGCTACGGCGCGGATCTCGCGTGTGTTGGCGCACTCATCGCCCCAGGGGTAAACCAAACTGCCGTGTTCCAGCTCCTGTCCCGCCCAATGCGCCCGCCACAGCCAGAAGCTCACAGACTCGCCGCCAAGCGCATAGGTGAGCCACATTTTGGCGCGCAGTGCGCCGGGCGCAAAGACAAGCGAATCCCCGTCGCCCACCGAGGTGCCGGCGCTGTGGGTGGCGGCGGTTTCCGCAAGCCAGAAGCGCTTTCCCATCGGCCTCATCCAATCGGCCTCAAACGCATAGCGCAACAGCTCGCCGGCATCAGCATAACTGTCAGTGCCCACGATATCCAGATCTGCAAAGAGCCTCTCGTAATCGATTCGCTGATATACCGGATTATGCGCGTTGGTGGTTACCGGCCGGCCAGACTTGTCGTGCAGCACCCCAGCCTGGGCATTGCAGAAGGCGACATAACTATCGCTCATGAAATGCCGGTAGGCCGCCCGCAGGGACGGGTGATGCTGTCCCCCGACGCGTTGCGGATTGGGAAGCGGCACCTGGTCGAAGGACTGATACTCCTGGCTCCACAAGACCGTGAGCCATGCCTGATTCAACGCCTCGATCGTTCCAAACCGCTTTTTCAGCCAGACATGGAATGCGTCTTCGCAACGGGGGCAGAAACATTCCTCCCAGAACTCGTTATCTATCTGCCAGGCAACAACCGGCGAGGATTTGTCGAATTCTCCGGCAAGTTTTTCAGCGATCCGGACGGAGAATTTCTGATAGACCGGTGAATTCGGACAGTATTGCCGCCGGCCGCCGTGGCCGATGGTCTGTCCTGCCGCGCTGACCCGCAGGATGTCAGGATGTTTTTCGCTCAGCCACACCGGCGGTGCGGCGGTCGGCGTGCACAGCACCACGGCAATGCCGGCCGCCGCGAATTTGTCAACCGCCTGGTGCAGCCATTTGAAATCGTAGGCCCCCTCGTCGGGCTCCATCCGGCACCATGAGAAATCACCCATGCGGACCATGTTGACGCCGATGTCCTTCATCTGCCGGATGTCCCGGTCGATTTCGTCGCCGGCAACTTCCGGATAATAGGACACTCCAACATAAGGGGCTTGCGGGGCCGGCGGTGCTCCGCGCAAGGACTGGCCGGCCGGCAACAGACCCATCATCAAGGAAACCATCCACACTGGTATTTGTAATCTGTGTATCTTCATTGTCTCAATTCAGTTCACTTCAAATCTCCGATGATTCGCCGGGCATTCAGCAGCCGCACGGGGCCAAGCAGGCCAGATTCGAGCGGATGTCCGTCCAGAGGCGGCAGGGAGGTTGTGATCATACCCACACAGGATTTCAACTACCGGGTGAGGCCGATCGCTTTCGTCTTGAGGCATTCGAGAAAGAGGTCCATCTGCCCGACAGGGTGATAAATCATGGTTTGAGCGTCCTGCTCGTAGCGCACGTTGCAATAGACGGCCAGGGTGTTGACGCCCTTCTTCAGATGCCTGATCTGTTGGTCGTCCAGCATGATCCGGACATACTTCGGGAAGTGTTCGAGCCAGGGGAATGAATGGATCTTGTGGCCGTTCAGGTAGATGTGATACCCTTGGTCTGCCAGGATGTTGAGACGATAATAGTCATCGTCCGGGTCCGTCACATTGAAGGTCGTACGCATCAGGAGAAACTCGCCGTCCCCCCAGTCGGAATTGTTCTTGAAGCTATGGTCGGGGGTGGCTGTCCAGATGAGCCCGTGGCTACGCGCCTCGATACCGGTGGCCCCGATGGGTCCCATCGCGGTCTCTGCGTTGGGATTCGGACGCATGCCATAGAGCTGCGGCTCCGTATGGTATTGCGATGCTCCCGGCGCAGCCGCAGGGACCAGCGCCATGATGCAAGCCAGGGACACCGACCTCCACGGCCCGGCTCCGCGTCCGTTACGGTTGTTCTTCCGCGTATTCATGTTCATTTGGAATGTTTCATGGTTTTTTCTGTGCGTTTTTCTGGAGGTTCGCCATCGCCTCGGCAAATGCCTTGCCGATTGGCGCCATGATCTTGGCGGCGCCGAGATAGTGATAGGCCTGGTTGGATGCGCCAGTTTGCAGGCGTTTCCATTCGGCCGGCGTGAAGTTCTCAGCCATGTGCTTCATTTTATTCTCCCATGAATCGTTCTTCTCTGCGGCAACCGTCGCGTCCACCTTCGGCCAGCATGCGTCCACCCGCGCTTGCAGTGCTTCCAATTCATCATCCCAAAAGGGAGCCGTCGGTACCGCCACCACATTGCCCTGGAACTCGGGAAGCGCCGCCGGCGCGGCCATGGCCTGGCGGAAGTACTGCATGCCGCCCGCCTTCTTGTCTTCCTTCTCGCCGCCAATTCCAATAACTCCTATCACGAAGGGCAGCTTCGGTGCCGAGAGATCCTTGCGCACATCACGGATGAACTGCGCCAGCAGTTGCGCATACAGGTCGTAACCGCCGGGCTGGTTGCCTTTGTCATACGTCCAACCGGAAACCAGATCGTTGAACCCCTGGAACCAGACCAAACCGGCGAGTTCGTAGCCCTGCTTCGGATCATACTCCGGCACCACCCGCTTGATGTCACCTAACACGTTTTTGACATGCCCGATCATCATGCGATAGGACGCGCCGGTGGCTTTGATCTTGGCTGCCTTCTCCTTTTCCAGGTCGGCTGCCCGATCCTTGTACTGATTCGACTCGAAGTCACTCCACACATACGGCCCGGCGCTAGGCGGACGGAAATCCGTGTGCAGGCTCTTGCCGCCCCAGGCTGTCTTGATAATCAGGATGGGATCGCCCAGCTTCTCCATGTAGATGCCGAACGTGAACTCCGGACCGATTTCCGCAGGCGAGGCACCGAAGCCCGTGGTCAGCAGGCCTTTCTGCTCGGTCGTGTCGTCACCGGCGCAGCCGATGGACGAAATCCATACCTTCTGGCACACCCGCGGTTTGCCATCGGGACCGTGCATCTCCTTGAGGATGGGCGCCGTCTTGGGATCACCGGCCATGGAATCGAATGTCGATATGTTCACATGTCCCTGCATATTCGACTGCCCGGCCAGGATATAGACTTTAAGCGGTGTGGCCGCCGCCTGGCTGGCTACCCCAACCATCAGGCCGACAACTCCGGCGATCATCGAACTCTTCATATTCTGATTCATGTTCATCATGGTGTTCAGTTCTTTTTGCTATTTTGTGTCTCCTCACTCACCGCCGCGTGGGCGATGAAATCCTTCAGACTCACCAATGTCGGCGCATCCGTTTTCGCATCGATGTCGGCGATGTACTTGTCGAATTTCTTCGCCCCGTCCGGCCATTTGTCCGGGCGTTTTTTCCGCAACTGCGGCAGGACCTCCTTTGCGTGAGAGCCATAGCGCATGAGGTATTCCATCCGTTTTTCCCACTGTAGCCCCCAGCGGAAGTCGAGCGTCGAAACACACAGATCCATGCCCTCGCGGATGTGCCGTCTCGAGAGAAGATCCAGGCCAGCTATGCGAATGTCGTCGGCCCACATCTCGTCGGTGGGCGACATGGTTACAACCGCATTGACAATGGCAGGTAACATGACCGCCAGATCCCTGTCGGTCAATTTCGGCAGATAGGGCCCCAATGCCCCGCGTGGGACACTGTCGTCATTCTGCAAAAGGGAATCCATGGCGGGGTAGAGCAATCGCCGGTCAACCCCATCAAGCGAATTGTTCAGGACCGTCGGAGTGCGGGTGCCGGGAAACGGTTCGAACAGCGCGTTGGCGACGGCGCGGTGTGCCATCTCACGAGGATCGGCCGGATTCTTGCGCGCCGCCAGTATCAGCAAATCATTCTCGCTGGCTTTGCGCGCATCGGGACCGAGATGCGCAATGGCATTGCAGGCCAGGCTTTCCACCCACGGGTCAGGATCCGTGAGCAAGGCTCGCAACTGTGGCTCGGCCGCGTCGGCACGCGCTCCCAGGCAACCCAACGCCTCGCACGCACCGTAGCGGCCGTAACGGTCGGAACCGGCCAGCATCGTCCGTAACGTCGGCAGAAAATCCCCCTCACGCTTGGCCAAAGCTTCGGCCGAGCGTTTCCGCATCGCCGGCGACCAGCTTGACAGGCCGGCCAGCAACTCGCCGGTGGTGCGCTTGTAGTATCCGTTGTTGTCGCCCACGGGATAGCAGTCGCGCCCGGCGGCGATCACCTCCTTGACCTCCTTGGCGTTCAGCGGCGGCACCACAGATGGCTTTTTGCCCATCACATACAGGCTTTTGAGCGGCAGCCCGTAGGACAGGAGGTAGGCGCCGGTCAGGTCCCAATCCGTATAGTTGTTGTTCTCATCACCCTTTTCTATCTGCTGATAGACGAAGCCGCCTTTCCAGTTGCGGGCCAGTTCATAGTACCAGCTTTGTTCCTTCAGATACGCGCCCGTGGCCAACGGACCACAGCGGGATGCGCCGGGCAGCGCCCACAGCATGTTCCAGAAATTGCCGCAGTGTCCGTGTTCCCGCTCGTCATAAGCCGCCACGGCCATCCGCGAGAAGAATGCCGCCGCCTCGCGATCACCTAACAGGTCAAACAACACCGCCGCGCTGGAACATTTCCCGTTGTCCTCATGCGAAGACCATGGCTGGTGGTCGCCATAGGGAATGGCGCCTTTGTCGACAAACCAACGCAGCAAACGGATCGATTTGTCGATGGCCTTGGTCACTGCGGGATCGGTCACGCCTGCATTGCGTGCCAACACCAGCGAGAGGGTCATCGGCAGACCGACCTGGTTCATGCCGCCATAACCTTCCGAATGGCCGTCAGGCAGGGGAGGATTATGCCCCCACATTCCGTTCATGCACTGGGCATTCACCGCTTCCATTGTGGTGCGTTTGAGTTCCGAGAGCAGCGGCTTGTCGCCAGTGGCCAGGACATACTCGGCCAAGAGTAGGTTCCCATACGCTTGGTCCCAGCACCCCATGCCCTGGCGCATGGATGCCGCGACTTTCTTGGCGTAGTCGGCCAACATGGGACGATACTCCTCTTTGCCGCCGGCCAGCAGTGCCAGGGCGTTGAAGTCCGTGGGGATGGAGACATCTTTAAGACCATTCTTCGCGATGAGTTGGCTGCCATGTTCGAAGATCGCCTTGGACTTCGGGCAGGCATAGGGCGCGGTGTCGCCATACGCGCCCAGCACCGGCAACTTCAGGTCCACATTGGCGGACGTCCCCTCGCGCCAGCGGATCAGCCGCAGCACGCCGGTCTTTTCCTCGGCCGCGGTGATGGCGTGGCCAAGACTCCTGCGGGCGTCATCCGGAAACGGTTTGCCGCTCACGCCCAATATCACGTCGTTGACGCGCAAAATGCCATCCGCCGGCGAGCCCGCGTCCACCGCGGTGATCAGGATCTGCCGGGACGCGGCGCTCTGATCATCATGTCGGAAGAATATCCAGCCGCGCGCCCCGGTGGGGCCTAACAGCCAGTCGTGGCTGTCGTCCTTCTTGCCACGCTGGGTGAAATCCGGTGGCACGGTTACCGGATCCGCCGCAGAGAGCGTGCCGGCAAATCCGATGAGCATATAAAGGGTGCTAACGACCCTAGTCACACGTGTATGGGTATGTTTCATTGTGATTCTTGCTTTGTTATGTTAGAAACTTCTCTGTGCGCGGATGCTATTGCGTTGAAATCGTTGAGCGACACCGGGATGTAAACCTTCAGCGGCTTGGTGCCGCCTGCCTGCCGATGTCCGCCATCATGCCGATCACTATTGTCATCATCAAGATCGGACATCAAATTTCCCTCATCCCCCTTGCGCCAAAAAGCTCCGGGCGGTTTTCACACCACCCGGAGTCATGTTACTGGAAGCAGAGGGCCTCAGTTCAGCGTCACTTTGAGCCGGGCGAAGGTATGCGCTCCCAGAAGGGGAATCGTCACTTCGACTGGACCGCTCACGCCCGGCGCGATATCAGTGCCGGCGTGGGTCGTCCAATCGCTAAGATCGGTGCTGAATTCGACCCGCAGCGCCGTTGCGGTGCTTGCCGATGAGGCCGGGAGCGTGAAGGTGAACTTGGTGCCGTCGGCGCTGATCTTCGGCAGTTTGTCCAAATCGTTGGTGTTCTTGTTTCCGCCGAGGACATATTCCAGGCCGTTGCTCACGCCGTCGTGATCATAGTCGTCGGTAGCGGTTTCGCCAGGAGCGTTCACGCCGGCCCAGCCGGCGTAGGTCGTGCCGCCGCTGGCACTGGAGGTTACCGTGAGCACGCCGCTGCCACTGAAGTAGCCGCTCTTGTTGGTCGCATTGGAATCGTTGGAGCCATAGGTGCCAGCGGCCTGCCCGGAGCCGCCGAGATACAGCTTGTTGACCGTGTTACTACCGGCAAGGTCGAGGATTCCGGGCGAGTTGATCCGCAGGGTGGTTCCGGCGGGAAGGATATTGTTCCCGCCAAGCTCCGTTGCGAGCACAGTGCCGTCGCCCGGGTCCGAGAACCCATGCCATGTGGTCCCGCCATCGGTGCTCCAACCCAAGCCTATGGACGCGCCATTATCTTTCATCATGCCATTAGGACCGACTCCGCCATCGCCCTGGCCCACACGAAGCTCAAGGGTGTGCCAACCCGGCGACAAAGTATGCTTTGCCGTCACAAAGGCACCCCAGCTCGTGTCTATAATCAACTCAGTCCCGTCGATCTTGATGAGGCCCCCATCGTCGAAATCCTTGCCAAACGTGAACTCGACGTCGGTCGAGGCGGGATTGTTGAAGTAGCCGGTATAACCCCACGTCGTACCGTTGGTCCAATTTTGATCCGTATCAGCCATCCGCGCCGCAAGCAGAGCGCCGGTTTGCGGGATGGGATCCGTCGCGTCCAAATGGTAATTGGGGGCGTCAGATGCTACGCCGGAGATGACCAGCCCCTCCCACAGGCCGGGGGTTAGGGCATAGCTCGGCAGTTTCAGCGTGCCGTTGCTGACGAGCGTGTCACCGAGGTAGGTGTTGTTCGGCGAGGCGAGCGCGAACGTGTTCGTGCCCACCTTGGTCAGCCCGCCGCTGCCCGTCAGGGTGCCGGAGAACTCGCTGCCCGGGCCATTCCCACCGACTTGCAAGGTGACGGCGCCGCCGACGGCATCCGCGAGCGCCAGGCTCCCGCTGCCGGTCAGCCCGCCGAAGGCGGGGTTGTCGATGCCGGCGTCAAAGGTCACGGTATGGGACGCATCAACATTGACGGTGGCCGTTTGATACTCGCCGGCGCTGCTGACGACAAGATTCGTCGGTTGCGTCACCACAATGCTGGTGGGATAGTTGGTGGCGCTGCGCGCAGTCGCGTCGGTCACACTCAACGTGACCGGATAAGTGCCCCACAGAGCGTAGCTGACGGTGCGTGGTCCCTGTGTCGTGCTGGTGGTACCGTTGCCGAAGTCCCAGGACCAGTTGGTGATCGGGCCCATAGCCGGACGAGGAGGTGTCGGTGAAAACCACCTCCAAGGGCGCCGCACCAGAATTCGGCACCGCCGTAAAGGTCGCAAGCACCGGGGGGGTCCCCTGGGCCGTCACCGTGCCCGTGCCGATGAAGTGGGCGTCGTCCTGATTCCACACCGGAGCGGTGGAACTCGAGGACCCATAGACGCCGGCGGGCTTCAAGACGCCGTTGATGGTCAACGCGGAGACGACGTGGGTGCCGGTGTAGTCCAACTGGGCCCAAGCGCCATCGCTGATGCTGAGGGCGCCGCCGTTGCCCAGGGCGTTGCTGTTCTGACAGATCAGGTGGTTCTGGGTGACAATCGTGGGGCCGGTATAGGAGTTCGAGGCAGTGAGATACAATCCGCCATAATATCCGTTACACCCCCAAGTCAGGCCACCAGGCCCGCTGATGGGGGCGTTTATATATAGCGAGCTATAACCCGCGCTGAAGTTGGAATCGGCAGCCAGGTAGATGGACCCGGACCAGGAACTCGACCAGCCACTGGACTCAAAATAGGTGCCTCCATCCATGGTGAGGTTGCCCGTCACGTTCGCCTGAAAGCTCTGGAGCCGGCCTCCGGCGTTAACCGTCACGTCGGTCATGGTGACCGGCCCTTGTCCGAAACCGCCTTCACCTTGCAAAAGAAGAGTTCCGCCGTTGACTGTGGTACTGCTGAAGCTCGAGGGAGTGGTCATGAACTCGAGCAGCCCGTATCCGTCTTTGGTCAGTGAGCCCCCGCCGATCGGGGCACCGGTGAACATATAGCCGCCGGTGCAGTTCACGGAAGTGGAATTGGGCAGCATGCCGGGCGCGACGGTGATCGTGCCGCCCGTTGCATTGTCGAAGATCACATCGTCGTTATTGGTAAAGGTCGTTGAATCACCCGTCCAGTTGGCGGCGGAGGTGTCCCAAGCGCCATCACCTGCCACGGCCCAGGTGAGTGTGGCCGCTTGGACGTTGTCAGGTCCAAGCCCTACCGCCACCGCGACAGCGAGGGCGAGGTGTTTGAGATGCTCTCTTACATGGTTGATGGTATTCGGTGTTTTCATGGTGTTTTTCAACGGGTGCTGCGGTTGACGCGACGGTTTCAGCGCTTCCTTCCACCGCGTGAGCATGGGAAACAAGGCGGGCTCGGAACTGCATGGGCGGACGTGTGGGGGACCGGTGGTGGGTATGCAACCTTTTTCTTTCTTGACAACTGTTACCCTTTTCATATCAGATTTCCGCCGTGAAGGCGTTCCATCCCCTCTCCACCGTCGAGCAACTGGCGGGGCATCTGCGCGGGGAAATCCTCCGGGGCAGCCTGGGCGGGTCGATGCCGGGGGTAAACCATCTTGCAGGGACATTGGGCGTCAGCCCGATGACGGTCATCGGGGCGGTGAAGCAACTGGAGCGCGAGGGAATGCTCCGGGGACAAGGCCCACGCCGCCGCAGCCGGATCGTGTTGCCGGCGGGTGGTGTGGCGGGGCGCCGGGTGCGGGTGGCGATCTTGGACTACGAAACGCCGGTGCCGTCCGCAGGATACATGTTCGAATTGCAGCACATTTTCGAAAACGCGGGCCATGCCGCGTTTTTCGCCGGAAAATCCCTGCAGGAGTTGGGAATGGATGTGCGGCGGGTCGCGCGACTGGTGGCGAAGACCGAGGCCGACGCGTGGGTCGTTTGCGCGGGTTCACGCGAAGTGCTGGAGTGGTTCGCGGCGCAGTCGGTGCCGGCCTTCGCGCTGTTCGGGCGGCGGCGGAACGTGCCACTCGCAGGTGCCGGGCCGAACCTCCTGCCGGCTTGTCTCGCCGTGGTGCGCCGGCTCCTCGAACTCGGCCACCGGCGCATCGTGATGTTGGCGCGCCAGGAGCGGCGGACGGGCGGGCCTGGAAACATCGAGCGGGCGATCCTCGACGAGATGGCGGCGCACGGCATTCGGACCGGACCAAACAACTATGTTAGTCAAATTGCGGGTTCGCCCGGAGGCCGCGGAGAACCGTTTGCAGATGCAACCATACCGGGAAGAGGAAGAAGAACTTAACCGCCGGATTGAGGCAGACACCGAGGCCATGAAGAACAGTTGGCGAGAAAACGTCGGCAAACTGAGATGAAAAATACCCGAAAAATACCCTTGATTCTGATCCGAAACTTGTCTAACTTTCTGCACATCCGAACGGATGTGAAAGGAGACTACCGATGCAGCTATCAATCCACAGTGAACTCGAACTTAATGTCTTGCAGGTGGCGGTGGACGACTTGATCATGCATCTTGAGGACGTGTTGGAGGGCGAAGAGCCAGAGGATCGTCATATCATCGAAGAACGTCTCGACGCGGCACGCCAGTTGAAGCAACGGCTTGACGACATTGATTGGAAATCCTAACGG
>Ga0118677_10002822_pt2 | contig 24178 bp, 13 predicted proteins | sample AliMusrvi5mmetaG_FD_86154 | JGI IMG/M metagenome (GOLD analysis project Ga0118677, IMG submission 86154)
TCCGGTGATTCGAAATCCCATCCATAATCCTTGTCCTTCAAATCGAGTCGGTCATCAATGATGATATTGGGTTGAAGCTGGCGAACCATTTTTAGCAAGTCTTCGGAACCCCAATCGTCGTGACCCTTGCCATTCTTCCCGGGGAAAGAGAAGTCGAACCAGATCACATCGATCTGCCCATAGTTGGTGAGCAGTTCGCGCACCTGGTTTTTCAGGTATTCGCGGTATTTGGCCATGTCCTTTCCCTGGTTCAGCCGGGCATAGGCGGAATCCGACTCCTGACGTTGCGGATGGACCCTGTCGATGGTATAATCGGGGTGGTGCCAGTCGATCAGTGAGTAATAGAATCCGACCCTCAACCCTTCGGCCCTTAATGCCTCTACATATTCCTTGACGACATCCCGGCCAAACTTAGTATTGGTTCCTTTGTAATCCGTGTATTTGGAGTCAAAGTTGCAGAAACCTTCGTGGTGCTTGGCAGTCAGAACAACATATTTCATTCCGGCTTCTTTCGCCATCCGAGCCCACTCTTTCGGATTGTAAAGATCCGGATTGTACTCCTCGAAGTACTTCTGGTATTGTTCGTTGGTCATTCTTTCATTGTTCTTTACCCATTCGTGACGGGCAGGAAGGGCATACAATCCCCAGTGGATAAACATCCCGAAGCGGGCATCCGTCCACCAGGCCATCCGCTTGGCTTTTTGTTCAGGGGTCTCTTTTTTGTAGTCAAACTGCGCCATTCCCTGCATGCACAATGCCAGGAACAAGATACCAATCAGACTAATTTTTAGCATTTTCTTCATGAGCGATAAATTTAGTATAAAAAAATAATTTGGTATTGTCTCTAATTTGCACAATAGGCTGTGGAACTATTGATTAATTTCAATTGTCATTAAATAATTTTCCGGTGTCATCGCGCCAATGTTGCTGTTTTTAAAGTCCTTGATGTTTCTGGTAATGATCGCATCAATATTACCCTCCATGCTGGCTGAGAAACTTTGAAGTGCATCTTCAAAATCAGTAAATCCTGAATTTAGTGCTTGAACAACCACCTCCTTGTTCATGATCAAAACATCTATGATCGATAACAATAACCTTAATTTATCAATTACTTTTTCGTGTGGAGCCGTTTGGCGCAGCAAATAGTATAGATTACTACAAATAACCGGTGTAATAAAACCGTTCACCAGTCTCGTCTCGCACAAGGTAAGGATCTGGGCACTATAATCGGAGAATGGCTTCCTGTCAAAAAATAAATCAAGGATAACATCGGTGTCAATCAATATGTTCCTCATTCCTCAAATATTTTTCTGACAATTTTCCCTTCAACATTTCCCTGTAATTTAAATCAGATGGGGCTTTGAAAACTCCCTTCAAGGATTTCACGATAGGAGATAAATTTGGTTCAGCACATACAGATTCATTTGAAACAACTTTCAGGTAATTTTCAACCATATTGGACAAACTGGTTCCCTTCTGTCTGGCATAAATTTTGGCATTTTCAATGACAGATTCATCGATGGACAGGGTAAGTTTTGTGCTCATCTTTACTAAATTATATACCATAACAATATTAGTAAAATAAATTAATACGTACAAATATTTAAACTAATACACGTGTAAACAGGACGACAAGAATAAGCAATCGGCATTTGACCGCGTTTCGTTATTTATCCATAGTTATACCCAACGTTGCAATTTCGTGAGCCTTTACTCGCAAATAAATTGCATTGCCTTTTACAGATGGTTTTTCTGCATTCACCAGAGGCATTTCAATTAAGTTCAGCCTTCGTGCACCGGAAACCTGAACCGGCACCTGCAATTTAACCATGGTCTCTTTTCCCTCCATTTCGGCAAGACGGATCACCAGTTCCTTGCCCTCTTCGGCCTGTTTGATTCCGCTCAGGGTCACATTCTTCGCATCGACCGAAAAAAAAGTTGCCTCTTCCGGGCGTGTGGCATGGGCTTTTACCAGGGCGAGAGAAGGTGGCTCTGCAGCATATGCCGGTTGGTTGAAATCTTCTCCTTCGGCCAGAACACCCGATTTCCAGTCTCCGCTGTGCGGGAAAAGAGAATAGCTGATATTGAATTTTCCAAGATTGGGATAAATATCGGGTTCACCTCCCGAACGCATCAGGGTGAGTCGCAGATCGCCCTTTGTATAGGAATGTCCGTATTTGGTCCTGTTCAGCAGTGCCATGCCCGTCGTTCCATCGCTGATATCCACCCATTTCTGGGCGGGTACCTCCTGGGCATCGTTGTTGGCAGGATTTCCGCCTGTGGCGGTGGAGTGTTTGAGCCAGCCCGGAGCCTCTTTGCCGTTCAGGACACCATCCACGGCCCGTTCCACCACATCAAAAGGAACTTGCGAATAGAATCTGGCGTTGTTGATGGCCAATGGGAAAACGGCGCGGAGCATGGGTGAGTCGGTCGAGTCGCTGCCTGTTTCAAGCCAATGTACTTCCATGTCGTAATCGATGCGCGGGTAGGAGCGGTAGAGCATCGTCCGTTCGATGAAGCGGGATTTGCCCCAGGTCCGGACTGTTTCCACACAAGCCCTAACCGGACCCTGTTCCACCACCTTCACACTGATCACTTTCCCAACCACCTCGTGCCCGACAATTTTGTTGAGGGTCCAGGATTTCATGCCGCCTTTCCGGTCTTCGAGGAACATTTCGAGTTGATTCAACCTTCCTCCGTCGCGGACAAACTCTTTCTGGGTGCGTTTGTCAAAGAGCCCGACAATTCCACCACTCTTCATATCAAATTTCACCTTAAAGAAGTCTGTTTCAAATGTGTTGTCGTTGAGTGGAATAGGGGTATTGAAATTTCCTGGCTTCGCCATGTCGACATAGAAAGTCCTGTAACCACCGGCCGGCATGTCATCCACCACAAACTGCACCCTGGAAGTGTAACCGGGAGGGGTAGACTTGGCCCATATGATCTGTGCCGGATAGGTTTTGCCTGCCGCATCGCGGACCAGTACCGTGGGAACATTTCCCTGTCCCTTGTCGATGGGCTTGATGTATTTGGATCCGTAATAATTGCCCCAGCTGGCAATTTTTGCTGTGGTTGGCTCTTCATTGGTGAAGATATTGGCCTCCACAAGCTTTTTGCTTGCATAAGGCTGAAGGTTGAAAGCCACAATTGGTTGCCCTAGTCCGGTCTGAAACTTCACCTCATCGGCCATCTTCCGGAAGGCCATGTTGCGCATGTCGGTGCTTTTGCGGAGTACTTCGCTGTAGCGGGAAACTGCCTCCTTGTTGGCCTCGTTGATGGCTGATCCCGGCAGGATGTCGTGAAATTCGTTGAAATTGACGGTTGTCCAGAGATCCCGCAACTCATCTGCAGGATATTTGTCACCGGAGAGCCAGCACAGCGTATTGAAAAATTCGTTGCTGAAAAGCGAATTTTCGCTGTTTCGGTTTCCCTCCTTGATTCCTGCTACATTGGTGTAGCATCCCTCGAAAATAAATTGCATCTCTCCCCGGTGGGTGGGACGACCTTCCATCTCTTTGGCAGATTTGTTAAAGAAATCGGTCGCCGTGGTAAATTTGACGGCGGGAAAACCGGCAGTTTTGTCCAGTTGGTGCACCATGTCGATGTTGGCCCTTGTCGGTCCGCCGCCATGGTCACCCACTCCCGTGATCTGCAGAATCCTTCGTTTTTCGGGGGAGTATTTCCCGATATCGTCCTTCAGCTCGGTTTTGATATTTCCGTTGTAACCATCATTGGCATAACAAAGTACGCGCGAAGAATCGGGTGCCTCCCACCAAAAGGTTCCCACATAGGGTTTGCAACGGTGGAAATAGAAATAGTCGCAACCCGCCAGTTTCAGGATCTGTGGCATTTGTGAGACATGGCCGAAATTGTCGGGAAGCCAGCCCACTTTGGCCATCTTGCCCAACCTGCTTTGAAAATACCGCTGCCCCAGCAGGAAGGAGCGAGAAATGGCTTCGCCGGAGGAGAGGTTCATGTCTCCTTCGGTCCACATGCCACCCACCGGCTCCAGCCGGCCTTCCTGAACATATTTCCGGATTTGTGCCAGCAGGGGAGGATCGACCATCTCCACGAAATTGTAGACAGAGGCCTGGCTCTGCACCATGGTATAATCGGGAAACTCCTTCATGAAGGCCACCACTTGCCGGAGGTTGTCGTTGCACATCTGCATCGTCTCGGAGTAGGTCCAGAGCCAGTTCATGTCCATGTGCGCATGACCAACCACCTGGATGGTGTCCCTTTTCTGGGCGGTAATAGTTGAAGATGAGCCAATAATCAGAAATAACAACAATAGCAAGTTATTGAATTTCTTCATGTTGTTTGTAGTTTGAAAATTAAAATAGTTCCGCTTTATAGCGAGATTTAGCTCGTTTAAAAATAGTACACAGAGGAAGAAGGAGGTTCCACAGAGATACACAGAGAAAAAACGCTGTGCAACTCTGTGTTTCTCTGTGTAACTCTTTGTTGTAATGTTCGTTGTACTACTCTTCCAGCAGATTTACCTCTTTGATGCTGCCTGATTTGGTATTCACCCGCAGGGTCTTGATTTCATAAGGACGGAAACTGCCGCTCCATTTGCGTTTGGCAAATGCCAAATCCAGATTGGCGGTCACGGCTGAACCGTTGGTTTCCACGCAGCGGAGTATCAGGTCTTCACCGGTTTCGGCTTGTTTCACTGCCGAAACTATGATGTTCTGCGCATCCACCGCCAGGAAGGATCCTGATTTTGGCATGGTGCCGCGGTGGATTCCCTGGTAGATCGGCACTGCCGGAGCCATGAACTCCTCGGCGATCCTGACCAGGTTGCTGTGCTGCCAGTTTCCTACATGGGGAACCAACTTCAAACGGAAGGTTTGAATACCCTGGTCTTGCCATAAGTGTTCGGCCTTCATATCAAGTACCTTAGGATTGTGGTGGGCATAGACTGCGGCACGCGCAATTGAGATGCGAAGATCACTTCCATTGATACTGTAACCATATTTGGCATCGTTGAAAACGGCCAGACCGTAATTTCCTGATTCACGCTTTCCGGTTACATCGATCCAGCGCTGACCAGGATCTTCGTCGCCATTGGTGGCGCGAATGATTGTTCCATAAGAGGTTTCATAGGTTGCCACCGGTGAATCTACCTCCACCGGGAAGGAGAATTTGATCATTTTCAAATGCTCGTGCCAATCGAGGGTCATGGTAGCTTCCGGATTTTTGGAATCGGCATAAAGGCTCCAGTCGATGGTAAGGGTAGAGCTGCCGTAGGTGGTGATGGTACGGATTTTTCCGCGCAGCGGTCCCTCCTCCAGTATTTTGATGGTGGCATTCCCGAAGGCGCCAATCTCCTTGTTGTAAGTCTTGATGTCGTGGCTCCAGGTATCGCTCGGATCGTCGATCACCACGGCCCTGCATCCGGTATTTCCGCCGGCAAAGAGTTCTTTTCCGGTTGTTTTGTCGAAAATGCCGATGGTTCCGTTGTAGGAGAAGTTCACTTTGATCAGATCGTTCTCGAGGGAGTTCTCGGTGACCTTGACCACGTTTTTTGGAGCAGGGTTTTCGCTGTCCCAAAGGCGGATCTGGCGGTATCCCATCGGCGGAACCGTCATGCTGACGACCAGTTTCTTGCGGCTGCCTGCCTCGGAGGAGCCGGGTGCCCATTGGTGGGGAAGTGCATTCCCCTTTTCATCGTCGACCCTGGATGATTTGTGCATCGTGCCCCAGTTGTAATCGTATTCGACGTTGTCTTTTACTTCCCATGCATGCGGATTGAAAACCAGAAGGTATTGGGAATCGGGATCTTCCGTGGAAACCTGCCACTCCAGTTTCTGGACTGCCATGAAGGTAGCCTGGTGGGCCACATCCTGGGCATGACCGTGGCCTTCACGGGCATCCTGTGAATGGTCGAAGAGCGAAGAGCCGGCCAGACTGTCATGAAACTGGAGGAAGAGTACCTTGTGCCAGGCTGCCGTGAATTCCTCCTTCGGATAATGGGCGCCCCAGGCTACCGATCCGATGGAAGCAACTTTCTCGGCAGTGACGAGGGCAGATTCCGATTGGCGGTTACCCTTTTTGATGGCGGATTCTGCGGTGTAGCAACCCACCGCATGGTGCTGAAGATCGTCGTGGATCACCGGAAGGTTCAGGCTTTTGTCTTCGCGGGCTTCTTTGAAATAGGTCTCCGGAGTACTGTAAATTACTTTTGGAGCATCTTTCTCCACTTTCAACTCATTGATGGAACTGATATTGACCTTTGTAGCTCCGCCGCCGTGGTCTCCGGCACCGTAGTAAGCCATAAAACTCTTCATCGGCTGGTTGCCATACTGTGCTACCAGATTTTCGACCCTGGTACGCACCGATCCGCTGTCGTTGTAGCCAAACTGGATGCGGTAGGTCAGGACTTCCGTCCCATCCGTACCCGACCACCAGAAGAGGTCGGAAGGCAATGTCTTTTCACGGATACCCGGACGCATGAAGACATAGTTTTCCATCCCTTGCGATTTGATGATCTGCGGGAGGTTTCCTGTATGTCCGAATGAGTCAGGATTGTAAGCCACTTTTGCCCTGCGGCCCAAAAGACGCAGCAGGGTTTGCTGACCGTAAAGACCCTGTCGGACCATGGCTTCCCCGGAAGGGATATTCATGTCAGGTTCTACCCACCAGCCACCGACGGAGCACCAGCGACCCTCTTCGACCCGTTTGCGGATCTCTTTGAGCATAGCAGGATCGTTCTCGGCCACCCAGTGGTAGAACTGTGCAGAGCTGGCAGTAAACTTGAAATCAGGGGTCTCTTTCATCCGGTCTAATGCCGACTGGAAGGTGCTGTGCACGACGGAGATGCCCTCCGACCAGTTCCAGAGCCATACCGGATCTATGTGCGCCTGACCGATCATGTGGATTTTAAACTTTGTGGCATCTGCGCTCCAGGCTGTCCCTGCCTGAAAGCTATTTGCAAATAGATTGGTGGCCGGTGCAAGTGCCAGTAATGCAGTCCCGGATGCGGCTTTTCTCAGGAAATTCCTCCGTGATAGTTGTGTTTTTGATTTGTTGTTTTCCATTTGTAGTAGTTTATTATTTAAAGTTGATTCAATTTTTAAAGCTTTTAGCTATTATCAGTTAGCTTTTAACTTACGGCTCAAGGTTGATTAGAGCTTTCTCCCAGTCCCCCAGTCTTCGTCTCGTCCTAGTCTTCCACTCGTCCACTCGTCTGCATCAGCAGCGAATCGCGCATTAAAGTTAATCTATCTCTTCAAAATTACAGTGGCAGGGATGCTTTGTTTTTCGACTCCGGGGCCCTCGTACTTGACATCCAGAAACATGCCACCACCGGCCTGGAAATAGTACAACTTAACCGGATGTGAACCGGAGACCAGCATGATCTTGCCTGATTTTTCTGCATCGGCACCGTGTGAACCATCGTTGTCCACTACGGTTTTGTTATCGATGAACAGCCGGCTGCCATCGTTCGATTGCAGGGAAAAGTTGTACAAGCCTGGCTTCCTGATCAGTATCTTACCTTCGAATTTCAGGGCAAACTGGTCTTTGGCCGAGGAGATTTTTTTTAGAGAGAAATCGTACACTGTTTCCGTTTTCACTACCGGCAGTTTCGCAAAATCGGGCAGTTTTGTCCAGGCGCCTTCGTAATAACTGACAGTTAATCCGTTGACAGCCGGATCCACAAAATCGACATGGCAGAGTGTGGTGGAACTGGACTGGAAACCATTTGTGATGGCCTTTGCTTTGATGACGGCCGGGTGATTGATATAGAATCCACCGGTGTAGCGGCTGGTAAGGGAGTCAGGCTCGCTACCATCGGTGGAATAATAGATTTTAGAACGCGCAACATCGTTGGGCATGGTGACCAAAACAGAGTCGCCCTTCAGTACGAGCACATCCCCGGGATGAATCACCGGTGTAGGCAGAATTGACCGATGCAGAAGTTTGGATGCATCTGTAGATCTGAAATGATAACTGCCTGAAGCCACCTGGAATACCGCGTAGTTTCCCTCCTTTCGCAGAAATTTCAGGTTGGCATCCTCAGAAATGGCCTTACCGCTTTCGGTTACCAGTCCCTCCTTTTCTGCCAAAACGTAGACCGTGGCAGTGCTGTTGGCTGGCACTTCAACGTCCAGCAGATAGTCGGTTCCTTCAATTTTCCAGTCTGACCTGATCAGTCCAAAAGGGGATGGATAGGAGCAGTTCACATAGGAAAGGGTATTGACCGGCACCGGCTTGATGATTGTGTTTTTGAAACCGGGATGTACGGGATCGGGGGCAATACCACCAAGACTCTGGTAGAACCAGGCGCAGACACTTCCAAACATCGGGTGGCTGTGGGAAGCATCACCCAGCCAGGTTTCCCAAATGGTAGTGGCTCCCTTCTCGATCATGTAGCCAAAGCTGGGATAATCGCGCTGGTTCATTAACGTGTAGGCAACATCAGCACGGCCATTGGCAGTCAGCGCATCGAGCAGGATTGGTGTGCCCAGGATGCCGGTATCGAAATGGGCCTTGTTGTCGTTGACCACTTTGTTCAGCAAGTTTTCGAAGACCTTTGGAATATCTTTGTCTTCAGTGATGCCAAAAGCCAGCGCAAAGGCATTGGCTCCCTGCTTTCCGACGGAATAACTTGAACTAGACTGATTGAAATAGACGCGGTTGATGTCGCTCTTTGCCTTCGCAGCCAGTTGCAGGAAATAAGCTGCGTCTGTTTTGTTGTTCAGGGCAGTGCTGATGTCCGACATGAGTATGCAATCGTGGTAATAATAGCAACTGTTCACAAAGTCTGCCGGCAGCTGTACCATTTCGGGCGGAACCCATTCGCCCAGTCCCTGGTTCACCAGGATCCCGTCGTAATTGAGTTGTCCCTTCATGTATTCGATCCAATGTTTCATCCCGGCATACTGTTCCTTTAGCAACCGCGAGTCGCCATAATACTGGTAGAAGTACCAGGGAATAATGATGTAGGCCGAGCCCCAGCCAGTTCCGCCGCCACCATCCTGGTAAGGCGTGGTGTTGGGCACATATCCGGTCTCGTGGTTCTGCGCATCGCGGATGTCGTTCAGCCATTTGGTATAAAATTGGGTCAGGTCAAAGTTGTAGATCGCGGCTTTGGCGGAGATCTGTCCGTCGCCGGTATAGCCCCTGCGCTCGCGATGGGGACAGTCGCTGGGAAGTCCGCCGTGTACGTTGCCAAGTTGCGTCCTGCGGTAGTTGGCCAGAATCTGATTTAGCAATGGATTTGAACATTCGAAGGTTCCTGCAGGTCGGATGTCCGTATTGACCACTTTCCCAACCATGTTGTCGATGGTGAGCGGAGTGGGAGAACCGGTCACATCAACATACCTGAATCCATGCCAGGTAAATCTGGGCTCCCAGGTTTCCAATCCTTCTCCTTTCAGAATGTAGGTATCTGTCTGGTCATAGCCAGGTCCAAGTTCTTCGGTGAAATGGAGCTGCAGTTTCGTTCCTTTAGGCCCTGAAACCCTGAGTTGCACCCATCCTGAGATCATCTCGCCCAGATCGAACCGGTATTGGCCCTTGGCAGGTTCCGTGACAGCGACCGGCTTGATTTCACGGGTGATACGGTCGGGAGGAGAAAGCTGCGACCTGAGTTTCCCGGTAGGGGGTGTAACCAGTTCGGCATTCGCCCATTTGGTGTCGTCGAAACCAGCCTCGTTCCATCCCTTTTGCTCCATGCCGGCATCGTAGATTTCGCCGGAGTGCAGTCCGTTGTAGATGATGGGACTGACGGCTGTCTTCCAGCTTTTGTCGCTTTGGATCAGCTCTTTGCTGCCATCTTCGTATTCGATGGAAAACTGGGCAATGAGGCGGGGTGTGTTGTACCAGAGCATGGCGTCGTCGGGCCGGTCGGCCTGGATGTACCAGCCATTGCCAAGAAGGATGCCGAGCGCATTGGCACCGGACTTCAGCATGGCAGTAATGTCATAAGTCTCGTACAAAACGGTGGTGGTCATGTTGCCAATTTTGGCCTCATTCCACTTTTCAAGTTTCCGCTTGTCGTAGTTGGTTTGGTTGGGGGAGAGCACATGGTCGCCAACCTTTTGTCCGTTGAGGGAAAGCTCGTAATAGCCGAGTCCGCTGATATAGGCCCTGGCTTGCCTGACCTGTTTGGAAAGCGTAAATTCTTTTCTGAACATCGGTGCAGGCAGCCGCCATTTTCCGGAGTTGATGGATTCGGGTGCCCCGATCCATTCTGCTTTCCAGCCGGAAGGGTCCAGCAGAGCCATCTCCCAGTTTGCTGTTGGACTCCAGACCGACTTGTTCTGCTGGTTGTCGAAGATTTGAACCTTCCAGTAGACCTTCATGCCCGATTTGAGGGCTCTTCCCTTGTATTCTACCTGGGTAGACTGGTCTGTCGACTGGAGGCCGGAATCCCAGAGGTCGGGAATCCCGCTCTCCAGCATTTTTGCGCTGGATGCTACCAGGATGTGGTAGGCTGCCTGGGATTGGCCCCTGGTGTTTGCCTTCATCTTCCAGGATAGTCGCGGGGCAGTGGTCTCTACCCCCACGGGATTGGTTAAATATTCGCATTGAAGGTCTGTTGCCTCGAAGTTGACCTTGCGGGAAGTACAGGCAAGGAGCAGCAGTAACAATGGCGCCAGGTAAGAGGTTCTCATCAGATTGATGTAGTTTATTTGTTGATTTGCTGATGTGCTGATTTGTTGATATGCTGATGTGCAGATCTTTCCACTCCCCGGAAGATGGAGAATAGAAACCTGTACGATCAATACATATTCAAAAAAGCAGATTCAGAAAAATGATAGTAGTAATTCGTTTTAAAGGTAATGATTTTATGTATTTGTCATCAAAAAGGAGATAAAAAGAGGGTAGCATGGCTGGAGTTTGGAGGGGAAGTGTCTTTTGGGATGGTTGGGCAACTCCTGTGGAGTTATGGACACAGAGCATCGTGCCCTTTCCACCGGTTAAAACCGGCGGTTATTGCTGGTAAACTCCTACGGAGTTACATGGCAGTTTGCATCAAAGTATTAACCGTAAGTTATCTTTTGAGCTCAATTGCCGATATTTCTGGCCTGACTATAACCTATCTGCCCAATATTCGTTAAAATAGTCAACGCATTGCTGTTGTGATGAAAGAGTGCCGTTGAAGGTGGTTCCATCGATCAGAAATGCATTAACTTTTTGTACCTGCAACTATGGCCATTATCGTCGCAATCAAGCACAATACCTCCTACAAGTACGATCAGCTGATCAACATGGGACCCCATGTGATCAGGCTGAAACCCGCACCGCACAGCCGTACAAAGATCCACTCCTATTCGCTGAACATCTCTCCCAAAGAGCACTTTATCAACTGGCAGCAGGATTCTTTTGGCAATTACCTGGCACGCATAGTAATGCACGAAAAGGTTCGGGAGTTCAAAGTTGAAGTGGAGGTGGTAGCCGAAATGACGGTCATCAACCCTTTCGATTTCTTTGTGGAAGAGTATGCCGGAAAATTTCCGTTTGATTATGAAAGTCAGGATATCAAGGAACTCGCACCCTATTTTGAGATAGTGGAAGAGGGGCCCCTGCTGAAGGAGTGGGTGAAACGACTGGATCGATTCAAAAATCAAAATATCGTTGATTTTCTGGTTTCAGTCAACCGCGAACTCAACCACGAGATCAATTATACCGTCCGGATGGAGCCGGGTGTTTTTACTTGTGAAGAATCGCTCGGGAAGAAATTGGGTTCCTGCCGCGATTCGGCATGGCTGCTGGTGCAGACCATGCGCCACCTGGGATTGGCTGCCCGTTTCGTATCGGGATACCTGGTCCAGTTGAAAGCCGATCAGAAAGCCATCGACGGACCATCCGGGACCGAGAAGGATTTTACCGATCTGCATGCCTGGTGCGAGGTGTACATTCCCGGAGCCGGGTGGATCGGACTCGATCCTACCTCCGGTCTATTGGCTGGTGAAGGTCATATTCCCCTTTGCTGCACCCCTGCACCTTCGAGCGCAGCCCCGATATCCGGTGCGATTGATCCTTGTGGGGTGGAATTTTTTCACAGCAACGAAGTGATCCGGATCCATGAAGATCCACGTGTGACAAAACCCTACAGCGAAGAACAGTGGGCGGGTATCATGGGTTTGGGTGATTATGTCGATCAGCGTTTGAGCGAGGGAGATGTCCGGCTGACCATGGGTGGCGAGCCTACCTTTGTCTCCATCGACGACATGGAATCGGATCAGTGGAATACCGCGGCCGATGGCTCTGAAAAGCAGAAGCTCTCCAATACACTGATCCACAAATTGAGTGATAGTTTCGGAAGGGGAGGACTCTTCCATTACGGTCAGGGGAAATGGTATCCCGGCGAACCTACTCCGCGGTGGCAGATGGCCCTCTATTGGCGCAAGGATGGAAAACCCATCTGGAAGCAACAAAATTGGCTGGCCGATTTCAGCAAATCGTATCATTATACTTACCAGGATGCCGGTAGATTGTTGGAAGTGCTCACCCGGAAGCTTGGTGTCGAAGCGAAGAATATCGTACCGGGATTTGAAGATACTTTCTATTATTTGTGGACGGAGCGAAAACTCCCAGTCAACATCGATCCGCACAACATTGACTTGAAGGATTCGCTGGAGCGAAAGACCCTGATGGAGCAGTTGGACCGCGGATTGGAAGACCCTGCAGGATTTGTGCTTCCCTTGCAATGGGCTTACCAGAAAGAGGGCTGGATCAGTTGCAACTGGGAATTCAGGGGCGGAAAGATGCTGCTGATACCCGGCAATTCCCAAATGGGTTACCGTTTGCCGCTCGACTCACTGCCACATGTTCCTGAGTCCAAAAGGCCCAGACCTTCTGAACGGAGTCCATTTGAAGATACATTGCCCCTGGGTGATTTCCACCGGCAGGTAATAAATCGGTTGCAAACAGCACCCGACTATTCCATTCCCGAAGAGATGCTCTTTCCCAAAGAGTACAAATCCGGGGAACCGGAGGAGGATAGAAAGCAGAAGAACAAGCACTTGCCATTTCAGGAAGAGAAAGAAAAAGGGACTGAATACAAGCCTGCTTATGAGTTGTTTACTATCAAGACCGCATTGGTGGCAGAGATCAGGGAAGGCAAGATCCACCTGTTCCTTCCGCCGGTGGAACGCATTGAACATTACCTCGATCTGTTGGCGGCCATTGAACTGACCGCCGAAGAGTTGCAGATACCGGTTGTCATAGAGGGCTATGCTCCGCCCAAGGACAATCGGATCGAAAAATTGATGGTCACTCCCGATCCGGGGGTCATCGAGGTGAACATTCATCCGGCAAAATCGTGGAAAGAGGTAGTCACCAATTACAACATCCTTTTTGAATCTGCCCTTGAAAGCCGGTTGGGTTCCGAAAAATTCATGCTCGACGGGAAACATACCGGCACCGGTGGCGGCAATCACATTACGCTGGGTGGAGTAACTCCATCCGACTCACCCTTGCTTCGGCGGCCGGATTTGCTCCGGAGTATGCTGACCTTCTGGCAACACCATCCGGGCTTGTCCTATCTCTTCTCCACCGCCTTCGTGGGACCGACCAGTCAGGCACCTCGGGTAGATGAAGGAAGGCAGGAGATGCTTTATGAACTGGAGATTGCCTTTGCCCAGGTACCAGATCCGGGCGAGGGGGAAGTTCCCTTCTGGCTGGTGGACCGCCTTTTCAGAAACTTGCTGATCGACCTGACGGGGAATACCCACCTGGCCGAGTTCTGCATCGACAAGCTCTACTCTCCCGATTCTTCTACCGGAAGGCTGGGTATTCTCGAGTTGCGCGGCTTTGATATGCCTCCCGGCAAGGAGATGTGCCTTGTGCAATTGTTATTGATCCGGACGCTCGTCGCCTGGTTTTGGGAGAAGCCCTACAAGGGGAAACTGGTACGCTGGGGAACCGAATTGCACGACAAATACCTGACTCATCATTTTGTTAAGGAAGATCTGAAAGATGTGATCAGCCAGCTGAATGAGGCCGGCTATGCTTTTGATATCAATTGGCTGGAACCGTTCTTTGAATTCAGGTTTCCGCACATTGGCAGGGTGAAGTTCAAGGAAGTTGAGTTGAGTCTGCGCGCTGCCATTGAGCCCTGGAATGTACTGGGCGAAGAGATGTCGAGTTCAGGTACTGCCCGCTTTGTGGATTCCTCTGTAGAAAGGATCGAAGTGAAAGCCATTGGTCTGAGCGGTGAACGTTATGCCGTTTTGTGCAATGGCATGCGGATCCCAATGGTCCATACCGGCACCAAAGGGGAGCAAGTTGCCTCCGTGCGTTACCGCGCCTGGCAGCCGCCTTCGGCTTTGCATCCCAATCTTGGAATCGACACCCCACTGGTATTTGATATTTTCGACTTGTGGACAGGCAAATCAGTCGCAGGCTGCACCTACCATGTCTTCCACCCGGGTGGCAGGGCTTACGATACATTTCCCGTTAACAGTTTTGAGGCGGAGGGCAGAAGGGTTTCGCGTTTCTACAACGAAAATCATACGCAGGGCGTCTTCACGCCCAAAGAGGAGGTGAGCAAGGAGATTCGGCGGTATATTGTTGAATTAGAATTTGATAACAATCAAAGGGTCGTGCTTGCTCCTAAAATCATTGAGCCGGATCCTGAATATCCGCACACCTTTGATTTGAGGAAGTACAAATTGTATTAGCAGTCACTTCTTTATTTGAAGATAGGCGTGTTAAAAGGTTAAGAGTCTTTCAAAACCTGAAGGATAATTCCGTTTTTTTATTGGATAGTTTGCCTGACGGGCAATAGCAAAATTGGAGTTTATTGCCAGAGAATCTATTAAATTTTCCAAATTTAGTTAGCAGGCAAAAAACATATTCAATCCTCGAAATGCAGAAAATCCGGCAGTTCGTTGGCGGCATCCACCAATTTTTTGTTCCAAAGCACAGATGTGCCCTTTAATTCATCCTCCGTTTTGCGCAACTCCTGAATCTCGAAGGTGCCATTTTTGTAGAGCGCAAAGTCGATGGGGAAATCAACGTCGCTTGCATTTTTTAACGTTGCATCGAACGACAGGAAGGCGACTTTGATAGCGAGATCGAAGGTGATTTCCTCGTGTAAAAGCCTTCGCAAAATAGATTTACCAAAGCCTGTATTTCCAATCACTGTATAGGGCGATTCGTCGGACGCCTCCACCCAGTTTCCTTCCGGGAAGATCAAAAAGATGGAAGATTTGCTGTCTTTGGAGCACTGACCACCGATGATGAAATGGGCATCGAAGAAGAATTTGCTCTGCTGAAGAGGTTCCAGGTCTTCGGCACGCACCTGCTTCACCGCTTTTCCAACAAGATTGGCGACTTTGTACAGTTTATCGGGTGCCTGACCTGGCAGATCATCTTCGAAAAGGTGGATCACCTTGTCGCGGATGGATCGCAACCCCGACGACATGATGAAGAAGGAGTTGGAACCATTCTGGAAAGTCTGGATTTTCTTGGAGGTGGAAACTCCCAATCCGCTGCTGATGCGGGTGTCTGAAAGTGCTACGACCCCGGTTTTACTCTTTATGGCGACACAAAATGTCATAGTTATTGGTTGGTTACGGTGACTGAATGTATACTTTTTTGCATGCCTGCCGATTCGAGCAAGCCGATAATCGGACTGCAGTCGTTGAAATCGGTGCCATGTGCAATTTTGATGTAATGGTGGTCGGCCAGCAGGTTGTTGGTTGCATCAAACCCTACCCAGCCAACTTCAGGTACCAACGCTTCCACCCATGCATGAAGCTGACCAGTGCCGACAAATCCGGCACCCTGGTCGAGGTAACCGATTACATACCGTGCAGCAATTTTATTTTGACGGCAAATTGAGATAAAGAGATGGGCATAGTCCTGGCAAACACCTTTTCGCATTTGTAATATCTCTTCAATGGAGGTAGTTACATCGGTACTTTCGGGGGTATATTTCAGGAAACGAAAGACAAATGAGTTCAATTCCGTCAGATAGTCAAACAGTTGACGATCTCCTGTGTAAGCAGGAAATATCATACCGGAATCTGCCGGCATTTTCGTCAGCGTAGTGGACTGAAGGAAAAGGTGGTGGTCTATCAAAAAATCAAGTGAATGAATGACAGAGAATTCTTCTGCTGGTGTGAGGGGGCTTACCTGAAATGGATTCAACTCCTCCTTCAGAATCCTTGCGGTAAGCCTGAACCAAAATTCTGTGAATGGCAATCCCAGGTAGTAGGAGAGCGTTTCGAAACCGAAAACATTCCTGTTATAGCTTGGCTCGTGGTTAACAGAACATTGAATTTTCAAATCCACAATCTCTTGCTGGGTGGGATCAGGCAGTACCAGCAACTGGAAATTTGCTTTTCTGACGGGCGATTCGTATTTGTTTTCGATAAAGTATTCCAGGTAAAACTCTTCCATTAGAACGAAAGGTATTTCTTTTCCAGCTCAGATCCTATTTCGATGACCTTGTTGCTGGTGCTGTTTAACAAGCCGTAAATATCATCTTTATATTCGTCAAATGAAAGGTAACGGTATTTTTCGTACAATTTTCCAATTTTAAAGCTGATGGTATTGGAGTCCTGGTTCTCATTCCGGCTGATCTTTCCCTCGTAGCGCCTGATTCCATTCAAAGCATAGGTAATGGATCTGGGACAGTGTGGATTGAGCATCAGAAATTCGAGCACCTGTTCGCGGTCGGGAATGTTGCTGTAAAATTTCCGGTTCATGTCGAAGGCTTCGGCACAACGAAGCAGGGTAGTCCACTCGAAACTCATTTCGGTAACCGGATGGCCGGATTGTTCAATCTTGTAAATGTCATGCAGCTTGGAGTTGATGATCCGGATGATCTGGATCACCCGTTCAATGTACATTCCAATCAGGATGATCGCCCATTCTCCATCGTGCAGCAGTGTGCCGTATATTTTGCTGTTGATAATGGAGTTCTGATCCAGTATGAGTTGGGTGAACTCGTAGAAACCGGTAGTCAGATAGGTTTCCTGGGGGTAATTGGTGGCCAGGTGGTAGTATTTGTTGATGGCCTCCCAAAGGTCGGTTGAGATGGCATTCCTGGCACCGCGGGCATTTTCGCGGGCATAGGTAATGTTGCTGAGGATGGAGTTGGGATTTTGGATGTCCAATCCAATTTTATACAGTACCTCTTTTTCTGTAAAATGCTCCATGTCGAAGATTCCGGCCATGTAAAGCATCGATTCCAAAACAAAATTCCGGTCATAGGTCTTTAAGATGGGAGCATCCAGCGATGAGAAATAGATCTCCTTGCTGTAGCGGGCCAAATGATCCGCCCTTTCGATGTAACGCCCCATCCAGTAGAGGTTGTTTGCGACTCTTGATAACATAGTGTTGCTTTTTCGTGACTTTCGCAGTTTTAATCCAATACCCAGGTGTCTTTGGAGCCACCTCCCTGTGAGGAGTTAACGATCAGGTTCCCTTTTTTCAAGGCAACCCTGGTCAGTCCGCCTTTCAGGATGTATTCAGTATTCTTCCCCATCAGGCAGAAGGTTCGGAGGTCGATGTGACGTGGTTCAAATTCCTTGGTCTCTTCGATAAATGTGGCATGAACGGAGAGGCTCATGATCGGTTGGGCAATGTACTTCCGTGGATTTGATTTGATCCTTGCCTTCACCTCCTCTATTTCAGCCTTTGAAAGGGTTGTCCCAATCGTGATCCCGTATCCGCCTGATTCATCCACCGGTTTAACGACCAGCTTGTCGATGTTTTCGAGCACGTAGCTGCATTCTGATTCATTTTCGCAATGATAGGTCTGCACGTTATTGAGAATGGGCTCTTCGTTGAGGTAGTATTTGATGATATCGGGTACATAGTGGTAAACAGCCTTATCGTCGGCCACGCCGGTGCCGGGGGCATTGGCCAGTGTGACATTTCCTGACCTGTAGGCATTCATCAATCCGGGTACGCCCAGCATTGAGTCTTTCCTGAAACAGAGTGGATCGATAAATTCGTCGTCCACCCTTCTGTAGATGACGTCCACCCTGATAGGACCATGGATGGTCTTCATGTAGACGAAATTCTTGTCGACGAACAGATCTCTTCCCTCCACAAGCGGAATACCCATCTTTTGGGCGAGGAAGGAGTGTTCGAAGTAGGCAGAATTGTACATTCCGGGGGTTACCACTACAATGGTGGGGTGCTCTCTCCCCTTCGGACTCACTGTTTTTAATATTTCAAGAAGTTGTTCCGGATATTGGTAGATGGTCTTGGTTTGAAGTTTGTTGAAAAGATCAAAAAGCGATTTTTTCAGGGCCAGGCGGTTGGAAAGCACATAACTGACTCCGGAAGGACACCTCAGGTTGTCTTCGAGGATGTAATACTGCCCATCGGTATGTTTGATCAGGTCCGTACCGGATATGTGGGTGTAAATTCCTCCTTCCGGAGTGAAATCGATCATCTCCTTCAGGTAGTTTTTGGATGAAAAGATGAGGTCCGCCGGGACCACCTTGTCTTTCAGGATCAATTTCTTGTGGTAGAGATCGTGCAGAAACAGATTGATCGCCTTGTTTCGCTGGATGACCCCTTTTTCCAGTTGCATCCATTCCTGGTTGGGAATTATCCGTGGAAAGAGGTCAAACGGAAAGATTCGCTCATCTGGTTTCTTGTCTTCCGAATAGACGGCAAAGGTGATTCCCTGGTTGAAGAATGCAGTCTTCACCTCGTTGTTGATCCGCTCAAAATCGCCGAGACTAAACTGGTTGAATCGCTCAACAATGCTCTTGTAATGCTCTTTTGGTTCTCCCGGATCCTTGAAAACTTCATCGTAGTGGGCATCCTCCGGTTTGTAGGAGTCCAATATCCCCTTTAATTGCTGTTTCATTTTTACTGTATATAGTTACCGATTACGCTTTCAGGCGACCAATGTTACAACAATATTGATCAATATCATTCATAAAGACACGAATGTATTAAAATTAATAACAAATAGATATTTTCTGGTATCTGGTAATGTAAACTTAACACACGCTTTACCTGACAGAATTTATAGCCAGTCTGATGAACAATTTTCCTTTTTTGAACTACCCCGGATGAAATCTTAAATGATATTAGTTGTTTTCCATGGTCGCCTTGATTCGCGCGATGATGTCTATAGTGCCTCCAAAGGGATACAGGCTTCTGTCAAATCAACGATTTCAAGAATCGTGCTTGGCAGTACTTCAGATTTTGAAAACACCGACATCTCCGGAAATTATTATGTGACCCTGAAGAACACGAAATTCGTATCAGCCATCCGATTGGCCCTTGCCATGGCAACAGGCGACGTTCCTTTTCAAAGTCTGAATATTGTCGGAGGCAAAGACATCCGTGGTTATACCAAAGGCACCTACCGGGGAATGCAGCGGTATGCCCTGAAGTCCGAGTTGCGTTATACTTTCCTGCCTCGAATGGGGGTTGTTGGTTTCGCCGGAGTGGCTTATACCACCAACAGCGGAACCGGAAGCAGTCCTTTGCTGCCGGGTGTGGGGACCGGATTCCGTTACCTGATGCTTCCAGTCCAGAAGATCAAGGTAGGGATGGATATGGCCATTGGAAAAGACGACTGGGGAATCTATTTCCGCATTGGAGAGGCGTTCTGAACGAATACCAACATCCTCTTTTTTGCCCGTCAGGGCATCAATGTCCATAGGTATACCGAATTATCAAAAATGCCTTTCCCCGTATGGGGATTGACCAATTCCATTCTCTTCCATTATGTATTCATCAATTCAAATATCTTGTTTATCCCCTGACGGGGAATACGGGAACCGCAACCTTCTATTATCTATTGCTATTTATGCCCTAACGGGCAAGTGAATCGATGATGCAAGGCGTCTTAAATTTTCTCGGAATTTTGTTATTCAAAGGATACCTCTCATATCTCATATCTCATATCTCATTTCTCATATCTCATATCTCATAACACATATCTCATAACTTCTACCCTACAACAATCTTCAGATACCTCGCCATCCAATACGGCCACAACCAGAATACCGGTTCCCGTACCTGCCGGGGATCGCCATTCACAGCCGACCAGGGATTCTTGTCCCACCTCACCGTTGCCCGGATGCTGGGCGGTGGAAGCTCTGCGATCTGGATCTCCTCCAGGATGGGGCTTCTGACGATGTGCACATCCTCCCGGATGGTGTGGTCGATGTAATAGTCGAGCAGGTCCAGTGGGGCATCCCTCAGAAAATCAATCGTCTGCGGCACATTCACCTTTTTCCCGGTTGCAATGGCATAGGTGAGGTTGTTGATCAGGTTCTCGCCGGAAGGCTGGTTCTTCATCCACTGTTCGATCAGCTGGGTATAGAACTGGTGCAGTTTTGGATCCGTCTCGTATTTGAGCAGGATGGGGAAGAGGTATCCCTCCATGGTGCGGTCGAAATAGATCTGCCAGGCAGGATTCTTGTCGTTGAGTTTGGCGGTATTCTCCAGGTATCCCTCCTTGTCGATCAGGGTGCGGTAGGCTTTCTCGTATTTTTCATTTCCGGTAATGTGAGCTGCCAGTTTCAGGTAGGCCAGCAATTCGAAAGAGTTGAGGCTTCGCTCGGATGACCAGTCAGGATCTCTGTTGAGCTGGTCGGGCGACCATACCGCCCAATGGGTGTGGGTTCCGTCGATGTCGATAAAGTTGTAGTTGGTTTCCATTAGCCGGTCGATGATCTTACTTACATGTTTCCTTACCAGGATGCGCTCTTCCTCACCGGCTGCATATTCGTAGTAAAAAAAATAACCCATCATGTGACCGTCCATTTCATCGCTGCTGGTGTCGCCTTTCCAGAGCCATTTGCCATCAGCCGACTTACGCCACCTGATTTCCACCGGTTTGTAGCGGGGATCTTCGACCAGCTGTTCGGCTACCTGCTGCGGGGTATAAATTCGGTTGGGATCATTGGTCTCTTTCCAGGAAATCGGAACAATGGTACGTGCAAAGAATCCTTCCGTACCGGTTACGGTCTGGAGCAGTGCCAGGAAATCGAAGGCCTTTCGTGCCTTGATCCGGGCATCTTCGCTTTTGGTAGCTGCATACCGGAAGCTCTCCATGGCCAGGTAGCCGCTGGTGTATTCGCCGTCATTGTCGTCGTCGGTGTAGCGCCAGGTAGCAGTATCGCCCGGAACATCGAGCCGGAGGTTGCCGCAGATCCATGGTTCGCGGATGTGGTGCTTCATCAGCTGGCTGTAGTAGTTCTGTTCTTTATCTGCCAGAGTCATCTTATTTCGGTGGATACAGCTAACCCCATTGGCCGTGGCGATCCATGCATCTCCTTTTGCATCGAAGGCGATGGCCGCGACTTGGTTGTCGGTTAGCCACCGTTTGCTGAAACGCAGGGAGTGGTGGAGCTCCTTGTTGAAGCGCACGATTCCGACATCGGTACCCACCCACATCTGACCATCGGGTGCCTGGGTGATGCAGTGCACTACTGCTGAGGATAGTCCAGTTTTGGGTGTCAGGATCTTAACCATTTTGTTGTTGCGGCGAATGGAGACGCCACCAAGCACACCTACCCACATGTCTCCGTCGGGTGCAAATGCAAGTGCCTTGGCATAGCAGCTGATCAGCTGGGAAGTACTTTGGAAGAGGGTCGCAATGTTGTCTTTGCAGCGGTAAAGACCGGCATCGGTGGCAATCCAAAGTGAACCGTTGCCGTCGGCTTTGGCATCCCGCACTGCGCGTGAGATCTTGTAGTCCTGCAAGACCCAATCGTTTCCATTTTGCTTCCAGATACCATGTGGTCCCAGGGCATAGGATTCATTGTCGGATACCGCTAATACTGAAATCGGTGGTTGTGGACCGAAGATTTTGTGGAGTTCGCTTTCCCGGTAGGAATAGAGCCCGTTCCATGTGCCGAGCAGCATGGTGCCATCGGTTTGCAGCGCCACTGTATAGGCCGGACCGCGGTCTTCGCCGGAAATGACCGGATTCCAGACGGATGAGCCGGCGGGTTTTTGGAAGATTCCCCCTGCCGTGGCGATCCATACCGTTTGTTTCCGGTCGATGGCGATGGAGCGCACCTCGTTGTCCTCCTTCATTTTCCCTACCGGGAAGGCGGTATGCGTTTCCTGTACAAAAGGGGTGTCAGACGTTGAGGTCGGGGAGGTAATGGGCAGATGACCGCTTTGGGTCTGGGAATGGACAGGCATCCAGAGTGCCAGCAACAGCGGCAGCAGGAGGATTTTCCTTGAATTTTTTGTTTGCATGTTTGTTGTCGTAGTAGTTAAAAGCGGTATGATTCGGAGTGCAAGGTAGTGGAAAATGCGATTAGAAATCGCATCATCCGGTTACTTCACTTTGTCCAAGGGTCTGCCGTTGTTGACCGACAATTTACCATTGACAATCTTGTAACTATAGGTTGCAGAGGCTTGTCCTTCGGGCTTTAGCGTGTAGGTGTCTTCAGATGCAACAATCTCTCCCTTGTTACTGAACGAGACATTCTGTCCGCCGACTTTCCCTACTGCCAAGTAGGAATAGGTATTGTTCTTGTTCACCACAAAAGTCGCCATCAACATTTTATCGTTGGTCTGGTAACCTTTCCAGGTGCCTACCAAACTGGCAGGGACCGACTTTGAAACTGATTTGGCAGATGCAACAACTGGTTTAGCCCCTGCATTTTCCAATGCTTTCACAATTTCGCCTTTGTTTTCCGATGCGTTGTTGACATAACTCAGGGCAGAATCACCCACTTTGTTTACTGCATTCACATCGGCACCACTCTTGATAAGCAGGGATACCAATTTTGAATTGCCTGATTGAGATGCAAGCATAAGTGCCGTCTCGCCGGCGGTATTGGCTAAATTTACTTTGGCTCCGCTCTTGATTAAAAGTTCACAATGTTCTACCGCGGCTTTCCACCCCTCACTTGTCCCAAGTTTTGCAGCATACATGATAGCAGTCATGTCCTGGGCATGCAAAACATTCGGATCTGCACCCAATTCCAGTAATTTTTCAATAGTTTTCAATCGCGTTTTTTTATCGAGTGGGCTAAACATAGTGACCAATCTGGCCAATGGTCCTGCCCATGGCGATTCTTTCGATACTTCATTGATATCCGCACCACTCTTCACCAGCAGTTCCAGCATTTCCAGGTGATTCGCCACTGCAGCATAACTAACTGCATTGAAAAATACTGAATTGTATCCTGTTATTTTTGCCTTCTGTTCGATCAGATACTTTGCGGCATCCAAACTATTGCGCTGGGCTGCCATTTGTATGGCATTAAATCCCTGGGAGGATGAATGGTTAACATTTTCGCCATGTTTTTGCAAAAATTTTATTCCCTCAACATTGTTCCACAACGCGGCTTCATTGATTGCCGGTACATCGGAAGCGGTTCGTGGCTGACCCAGGTGGGTCACATCCACCTTGTACTTTGTAACAAAATATTCAGCCCATTTGAGATCTTTCGCATTTTGCATTGCCCAATTTAAAGGCATGCCACTATGTGGAGTAGGACCATATTTATTGGCTCCATATTTCATAATAATATCCAATACATCATAGTTGTCATGTCCTATTGTTTTAGGAATCATCCCATCCGTCACTTCATCAGAAGGAACGCCTTCAACCAGTGCACCTCGTTTTAATATTTTTTCAACAGCTTCGGCATGCTGCGCTTCAACAAGATCCAGGTAACCGGTACGATCAAATTTACCCATGTAATTCACGTTTAATTTGGGACCGGCGTTGTTTAATATAGCCATTTGAACTGCTTTAGTCCCCTCACTTGGATGATCTCCCCAAGTCGCTATGATTAAAGCATCAAACTTGTTATTAAGTTCGCTGTGATAATTGATGTCGACCCCCATTTTGATGAGCCGGACAACATTGTCCAGGCTCTCATAAGAATCGTTGGACATAAGTAACGCAATCAACGGTGTTGTAGCAAAGTCATCATCATTATTAGGTTCCAATATTGTTACAGTTTTCACATTAATTTTAGGCGCATCGAGTAATATCTTAACGATGCTGTTATTGCCCTTCCAGCATGCTGCATTCAATAAGGAAATACCTTCGTAAACCTCATTTACATTTGCACCACCATCTATTAATGCTTTAAACTTATTAACATCTTTTTTCTCCACTGCGACGAATGTTGCTGGTCTAACATCAGCTGTTTTGGCAAATGCTGCGATGGATAAAAGTGATACACAAATTATCACAAGGATTCTTTTAATGTTCTTCATAAGTAGTGTCAAAGTTTTTTGGTTATGTTGTTGAGGT